>Ga0307516_10005636_pt1 | contig 14886 bp, 18 predicted proteins | sample 19_EM_MG_FD_203310 | JGI IMG/M metagenome (GOLD analysis project Ga0307516, IMG submission 203310) | Populus trichocarpa ectomycorrhiza microbial communities from riparian zone in the Pacific Northwest, United States - 19_EM | ecosystem: Host-associated > Plants > Roots > Unclassified | place...
GCCGAGCCCCGACAGTGTCGGTTGCCCGGTCTCCGGATGCCGTCCTAAGACCGTGTGACGAGTTTCCGATACCTTCCTGCCTGGTCCGTATCCGAATTCCGACCCTGTAGTATTTAGGGTGTAACACCCCGCCACCTCAGGATAAAAAGAAGGAAGAATCCCCCAAGGGAGGAAAATCCCCAGCATGAACATCCTTACCCACACAAACCACCGAAACCCACACACAAGATCTAAGATTATTCCGTTGTGAAGTATTGAAAGTAGCCTGATTACCTTTGATTCTCCACCCACTCCGGTTCTACTACAACCCCAGTGTCACACTATAATCTTGATTTCCAAAATCACCCTACTTTCATGACTTACTTCGAAGACCACCTTTACCTAGTCGAATTATCTACCTTCTTGGAGCCGAAATCTCAATACTCCTTCGACTATACGTTCCAATCAATCGATAGCGAGTTAGCCAGCTACGAACAGTGGGATACATTCAACGACGGACCTATCCCTACTCTCTACCAAGAAGGCGACCACGAACCCTGGAACGGGTATACGCAATACTGGGCCAACTGCGCCTATAGCCACAAGAACGCCGAATTCACAGAGCACGAGCTCCAGGACCTCTGCAACTATTACTTCACCGACGACGAAACTATCCGCAGCAGAGATTTCCTGGATCAATACTAGAAGATGTCTACTTCGTCCAACTTCAACATGCTCCGACTGGAAGCCCCCTGAGACCTACTCCAGATCACGGATGGAACTCCCGCGCCGGAACAGGCGATAGAATTAGCCAACCCCGCGGTTTGGGTCCGAACCATAGCACGACAGCAAAGGCAGGCGGAAAACGACTTAAGACAGCTCACCGAATTATGCGGCAACACGATCGATAGAACCGATCAACGAATGCAGCAGATCAAGGAGGCCTACAGTACTTTGGCAGAAGGCACCAGGTATGTATATGACCGAGTACACGCTAACGAAGAAATTGTAGAAGCTTGGGTTCGTACCGAGTTGACTAATGCTGCAAACGCTTATCAAACGCTCGCGCATAACGTATGGCAAGCCATTTTGGAACGAACCGACGAAGACAACCAGCGACAGATATGCCAGGCAACCCAGCTCACCCGGGTCAACGACGCCCTTGCATTCCTCGCGGAAGCCAACACGGCCCGAAGTCAGCATTTGGCTACCTTTCAAGGGAATGTGGAACTATGGGCAGCAGACCATCAGAGGAAGATGAGCAGAGTGGAAGAGGAGCTACGTCGAGCCAGGGAGGAAATACAGCGGATTGCTACCCGGATACCCCTCCCAGGATCACCACGGCCGAGGGCCCCTTCTCCGGAACCACTACAGCTCTGGCGAAGTCCGGCCAAGATTCCCAGTACCAGCGCGGCATCAGCAGTGGCGCCGCCACCCTTGCCAAGATGACCAATTCTCCAGAGCCCGATCCGGCTCCCTCCCACTCCCGCTACCCGAAGGCAAAGGCGGCCTGCCATCCCCGCGTCAAGCCCACCGCTACCCCCACTCCCACTACTGCCAATAGTTGGAACCATGGGAGGAGGTGGAACAGGACCTCCGCAGGGACCCCAATGACCAGTCAACTCACCTTCACCCTCGCCTTCACCACCGCCCAGCGGGGACGATGACGACCTATACATTCAAAACCTTCCCACAGGAAGACCCCTGCCAGGCACAAGGGAGCCAACGCACGTGCAGGTAGCCACCATGCTCACACTGGAAGAAATAGCAAGGCTGGTGGGAGCAGGGATTGCAGCCGCACGAGTCCCCCAAAAACCCAAGCAACCAGTGAACCAAATAAACGCCTCAAGGCTGAAGATGGAAAACCCCGAAAAATTCGACGGGAAAAGTTCGTCCACTTTCAACCAGTCGTGGGAATTGGTCACGATGTACCTAGGATTCTACCCAGAAACGATCGACCACCAAAAGATCACCTGGGTCGGAACCCTCCTGACGGATACTGCTTTGGTATGGCACCTCCACCAATACCGCGAGCTGCGGGAAAATGACACCTGGGCCAATTACTCAGCAGCCATCCGAGTGGAATATCGGAACGAGTGGGAGGCAGCAGACGCCCAACTCAAGCTGGGGCAGCTCAAATACCAGGGATCTATTCGCGCTTACCTGATGGAGTTCCGAGCGCTCAATAACTTCGCACGTGCAACCGGAGAAGCACTAAGAGGAAAAGTGGACTTGGCAATGCCGGATGCGGTACTCGACATGCGGTTCGCCCACTACCTCGAGGATTTCGCGGACGACGAAGGATTCCTACAAGCCACCCACCAAGCGGGCCTACAGTTGGAAAAGAAAAAAACCCTCAAAGCAGCACAGGAAGCTATGAGAGGACCGACGGCGGGGACGAAGGACCCAAGAAAAGAAAAAGAAAAAGGAAAAGAAAACCCTGGCCGCACCCAGCCACCCACGGAGCAAGGGAAAAATCCCACGGGCAAAGAAAAGAAAGTCTAGGTCAGCTTGGAAACGGCCTAGCAAGGTGTTCCGCAGAAGGAATAGGAGGAATATAAGGCCACAGACAACTGCTAGAGATGTGGGAGACCTGGGCACAAAACGTTTGAATGTTACGCCTTCACCACGGCCCGAGGAACCAGCCTCCCGGTAGCCCCCTGGAAAGCGGCGGCTGTCACCGGGAAGAGAAAGGCCACGGGGAAACTGGATAAACGAACGGCCAAACAGCAGAAGGTAGTGGCCGTGGAACCCATGGAAATAGAGGGGGCCGCTGCACCCCGAAGGATAAAAGCAACCCCATGGGACGATTCGGATTCGGATTTTTAAGGAGCCGGGGCTCACCGCACCCTGAGGCCTCCTATACAATTAACATGGCATCCTGGAAACGAAAAAACAAGGAACTAAGTGTGGGAGCCTCAACCAAAAAACAAAAACCCACTCGGCCAATCATTACTATGATGCTACACCAAGGCCAGGCAAAACACCCCATACGAGCACTATTGGACACTGGCTGTTCCATAACCCTCGTCAACAAACGAACAGTAGAAAGGCTAGGCCTCAGGAAAAAGAAACACCGTCAACCACGGGCCATCGAAAGCTACACGGGGGAAAGGGTCCCAGGAGCAGGGCAGTACTACACGGAGGCCTTGAGACTGCAACACCAGAGACACTACTCCTGGGAAAAATTCGAGATCTCGGTAATGGACCCGGAAGTCGACGTTTTCCTACCTTTCGGCTGGCTCTCCAACCACCCCCCTCAAGGCGCATGGACGAACGAGGAAGTGCGATTTGACAGTCCCCGATACCTAGAGAAATGCACCAAGCAAGAGACAAATGAATTCGCCCTGACCTGGGATGAGACGGTGGTATTGGACCCGGAGGCTAGAATGATTGGGTACGTCTTGGCCGTCCAAGACAACGCCAACAAGCAAATTCCCCTGAAATTCCGGCAATTTTTGGGGATCATGAGTGAGGAGGCAGCCAATGCGCTACTCGAGCACCGGTCGTATGACTGCAAAATTGACCTTAAGGAAGGAAGTACGCCTCCCTGGGGACCGATATACCCGCTATCCGAAACCAAACTACAGGCTCTCAGGGAGTGGCTTAAAGAAATGGAAAAAGCGGGAAAGATCCAACGATCCACCTCTCCAGCCAGATCCCCTATCTTGTTTGTCCCAAAACCAAACGGCAAAGGACTATGGCTGTGCGTGGACTACCAGGGACTTAACAAAATAACGATTCCGAACCGGTACCCCTTACTGCTAATGCAGGAACTACAGGACCGCGTCCAAGGGGCTCAGTGGTTCACAAAGCTGGATCTCAAAAATGGCTTCAACCTAATCCGCATACGAGAAGGCGACGAATGGAAAACGGCCTTTTGGACAAGATATGGGCTATTCGAGTTTAATGTGATGCCGTTCGGACTGACCAACGCCCCCTCCACATTCCAGGATATGATGAACCATGTCCTATCCGACATCCTGGACGTAGGGGTATTGGCTCATATGGACGACATCCTGGTATATGGCAAAACAGAAGAAAAACATGACCGGCTGGTCAAGGAAGTCCTGGGAAGATTGCAAGAAAACGGACTTGCAGTTTCTCTGGAGAAATGTGTATGGAAGGTACCGGAGGTAGAATTCCTGGGCTACATCATCGGAAGGAACGGGATCAAGATGTCGGAAGGAAAAGTAAGGGTGATGCTATCCTGGGAAACGCCGAAATCTCTCACGGAGGTACAATCGTTCCTAGGGTTCGCCAACTTCTACCGACGATTTATCCAGGACTACTCCCGAATAGCAAGACCCCTCACGAAGCTTACGAAAAAAGAGGCCGAGCACGAATGGAAATGGAACCCTGAAGCGGAAAGGGCGTTCCAAGAACTGAAGAAGCGGTTCACCACGGCTCCGATCCTGGCACATTTCGATGCAACCAGGCCTGTCATAATAGAATCGGACACGTTGGACTTTGCCATAGGAGCCATCCTGTCGCAACGGGACACGGAAAACCGCCTCCACCCAGTCGCATTTCACTCAAGAAAGGTTCACGCCAGCGGAAATCAATTACGAAATCCAGGACAAAGAGCTACTGGCGATAGTGGACACCTTCAAATACTGGCGGCGATACTGTGAAGGGGCCAAGCACCCAGTGGAGGTTTTCTCGGACCACCAGAATCTGGAGTACTTCACCACTACCAAAGTACTCAACCGACGACAGGCGAGGTGGGCCCAAGAACTAGCAGGCATCGACTTCAAGATCTACTACCACCCGGGGACTCAGAACAGCAAGCCGGATGCACTATCAAGGCGTTCGGAGTACCGCCCTGAGGAAGGGGGGGTAGAAAACCAGCCGATATCGACGGTTTTGAAAAAAGACCAATTCGAGGAAAGACTTACTATCCGCTCCTTCGTGGTCTCAGCAGCAAGGTTGCTGTCGCTCCCGGAACGAAGATGGAACCCAAACTTCGTGAAGGAAGTCAGGAGGGCGGCGGCTGAGGACCTGGTGTACCAACGAGCTGAAAAGGAAACGGTGCTAGGAGCACCGGAAGACCGAACGGTCGAGGAAGGAATATTGAGAATCCAGAACGGAATGTTACACCGGAAGAATAAGTTATGGGTCCCCAGCGAGCTGGTCCAGCAGATCATGGAATCGGAACATAACACCAAGGTCGCAGGAGACATGGGTCAAGACAAAACAATCGAATTGGTCCGCCGAAACTTCTGGTGGCCAAAAATGAACGAACGAATCATCGACTTCGTGAAAAGCTGCCCTGAATGCCAACAAAACAAGGCATCTCGGCACCAACCCTACGGACTGTCCTCCCCGCTGGAATTGCCATATGCACCTTGACAGTCGATAGCAATGGACTTCATCACGGAGCTCCCGACGTTGGAAGAAAGCAGCCAGTTATGGGTGGTCATCGACAGGTTCACCAAGATGGCGCACTTCCTCCCCCTAAGAGAGGATGGGAAAACGGCGACGGACCTAGCGGTCATCTTCGCAAGAGAAGTATGGAAATACCATGGGCTGCCTACTGACATTGTTTCGGACTGAGACTCCAGATTCATGTCAGAAGTTTGGAAGGAGTTCTTGCAACTTTCCGGCATTTGGTCCCGAATGTCCACCGCATTTCACCCTCAAACCGACGGGCAGACCGAGCGTCTCAATCAGACGATCGAGGCCTATCTCCAAGCGTTCGTCGGAAAAGAGCAGGACGACTGGGTACACCTGCTGCCAATGGCCGAATTCCCATACAACAACCCGATCACAGCGGGTAACGGTATGTCCCCGTTCTATGCCAACTACGGCTTTCACCCGGCAGCAGCAAACCCCCCCTGCAACAGAACCCCTCAACCCTGCCAGTACGGTGTACGCCCACTGGATGCAGGATGTCCACGAAGTCTTCCAGAAAGGACTAGAGGAGGCCCAGGAACGAATGCGATGGTACACCGACCCAAGCCGGAAGCCACCCCCAGGATACCAAGTGGGAAACCTGGTCATGCTCAGCAGACACAACATTAGGACGCGCCGCCCTTCGAAGAAACTGGACGACAAAAACTATGGTCCCTTTCAGATTGAGAAAATCGTCTCCCCACTTGCTGTCCGCCTCACGCTGCCTCGGAAATGGAAGATCCACAATGTCTTCCACGTATCGCTACTCGAACCCTATCAAACCAGCGAACACCGAGCACCTCCAGACCCCTCGAAGGTATTGCGCAAACCAGACGACATCGAACAGTCGGAGGAATACGATGTCGACGAAGTTATGTCCTCAGTCGAATGCGGCCAAGGAAATAACAAACGAATTCTTTACCTCGTCAAATGGCTTGACTATCCGGAACGCAAAGACTGGACGGAAGAACCATTCGACAACTTTTCGGTAGGTGGTCTGGAGAAGCTCCAGGAGTTTCACCGACAAAACCTAGTCGCGCCGAAGGACTACCAGATCACCGACGCCTAGCTGGCCCTAGAAGAGCTTGGACTCGATCGGACGAGAGCCGTAGGCCTTCGGTACTGCACACCTCTGTACGCACACCTATGGGGGAGGCAAGGAAAGGCTCCCGGGCATGAACCCTGAGCCATGAAGGTCACTCGTTCCATGTGACCCAAGTCAGAAAAACGTCATATGCTCTCCTCTGCGAACAACCGATCTCTCCGAATGACAAGCTCGAACAGCTCCGCGCTGGGGTAATTGCCGGGGAAGACAAGGGCCTCCGGACAGGCGGCGGATCCTGGCGACAAACGGATACCTCTGTATGCACACCATTGGCTCGTTTGGCTTGCTCGGGCTTGGTCACTCCTTCCACGTGCCCCAGCCGGGGATCGCCAGGATGCGCACTGCGAAACCGGCCCCCTTGTCTCCAAGCACGCGGCTGCGCAGTGGGACACCATCGACGTAGGAGTACGCACCGGCTTACTCCGAGGGCTCGGCCATCTTGACGGATTACAGAGGGTCTCGAGAGACTACATGACCTGATCCGGTGGCTGGGAGGGCTGCAGGGGAGGAGGACTGCAGTCCGTGACGCTGCAAGGAACTCAGCGTTGAAAGAACTACACCAAAGAAAAAAAGAGAAGGGCTATGTAGATCAAGGAAAATAAACGCTTCGGGACGAAGCTACGGGGAAGGGGGAGGTAGTGTTACACCTGAGAATACGTCGGGAAGAGACCAAGAGAGAAAGAGACCAAAGGAGAGGGGAGCGGAAGGTGGAAGGACTTTACTCCGGTCCTACCCACTTGGAAGTTAGCCTCGGGTTCAGAGAGTCTAGGCGGGAGATAAGAAACGGAGTAAGAGTTACAGCCGTAAGACGGACTTAGGACCTTAACTGCGGGAGGTGAGGGGAAGCTGTGGAAAAAGCAGGAAACCTTACTCCGGTTACCCCGCTGGAACGCAGGAGGACCCCGCCTCCCTTATCAACACCCCAGCCAGGACCAATGAACCCCCCCCGTGGCTCAGAGGGCCTCAGAGGAACCTTGGGCCAAGTCACCAGGTCTCACCCCGCCACCTCAGGATAAAAAGAAGGAAGAATCCCCCAAGGGAGGAAAATCCCCAGCACGAACATCCTTACCCACACAAACCACCGAAACCCACACACAAGATCTAAGATTATTCCGTTGTGAAGTATCGAAAGTAGCCTGATTACCTTTGATTCTCCACCCACTCTGGTTCTACTACAACCCCAGTGTCACAGACTTGCTGACAACTCACCCTCTGAAACTGCTCTCTTCCGTTTTTCCTTAGCCCATTGCATCACATCAGCATACTCCATTTCTTCCAGTGCCGAGCTCAGCATGCCCCCTTCCTCGATCTCCGCTAAGACGACATCTGCGATTCCTTGTCTCGTTCCACCCGTGTTCGGCTGTGTGGTCTGAATGACAGCCTGGCTCAGAGGCTGACTAGGACCTTGCTGTGTTTGCTGTCCGCTCGGACCCAGCGGTCCGACTTGCCGTCTGTAGAATCCTGGCAGTCCGACCTGCTGTCCAGCCTGTCCGTACAATCCCGGCATTCCGACCTGCTGTCCGGCGAGTTGACCGTATAAGCCCGGCATTCCTACCTGCTGTCCAGCCTGTCCGTACAAGCCCGGCATTCCAACCTGCTGTCCAACCTGCTGTCCGGTCTGTCCGTACAAGCCCGGCATTCCAACCTGCTGTCCGGCCTGCTGTCCGGCCTGTCTGTACAAGCCCGGCATTTCGATTTGCGGTCCGATTTGCTGTCCGTACACGCCCGGTCCGGCTTGTCCAGCTTGCTGTCCGGATCGAGGCTGGTACTGTGGGCGGTGGCTGTATGATGACGAATTGGACGTCCGGCTGGCATTAATTCTCTGCACGTTTTCTGCACGAATTTCTGGAGGTACTCGGGGCTTCCAACAACGTGACTCATAATGCCCCCGAGTGTCACAATTGTAACAGACAACATTTGGGTTGGTTGCTGTCCATTCTTGCCGACCGGTCTCGATAAGGTTGGCCTGGATCACCTGAGGAAGAGGTTCCGACATTCCGTAAACCAACGGTCTGACGTACGGCTGGATAGTCTGTGTGGGAGCGCTGGGCATTGCCTGAGAAATCTTCACCTGCGAAGCTAACTCCCGGAGCTCTTTCATTTTCTGTTCCAACAAGTCTTCCTTGATCTTCTGTATTTCCTTCAACTTCTCATCCAGCTTATCTCCTCTGTGCATGTCCCAACGATCATTCGTCTTCTTCTCCTGATTCTTCTCGGCGGCCCTAGCTCTTGCCTTCCATCTCTTCTCCTTTTGCCCCCTTCGCTTTCTCTTTTCCTTCATTTTCCTCTTCTGCTTGTACTTCCAGTCACCCTCACTTGAGTCAGAGGACAAAGATGAATCGGAGGAGGACTCAGTGTCGGAGTCCGAATCGGTTAAGAGGAGACTGTCCCTGTACGATGCGTCCGAGCGGGCAATGCGTCGTGCATTCGACATACAGATTTCAAAGCGTGCCCTCCCAGTCTGCGTCCATATGTCCGTCATGGCTGCCAACGAGTTCCCATGACCCTTTTCCCGAACGCCTCGACTGTGACACCTGGGTACGCGGGTACAGAGGTGGAGGTAGAGATATTCGGGGAGTCAGGTTCGATTTATTTATTCACCGCGGAATAATCTTAGGTTCGTCGTGTCGGGGTGTTTCGTGCGTGTTGTATCCAAGGATGGAAAATAGAAGGTAGTCAGAGGGGTTTTTCGTGCAGTATATATGCCCATTCTTTTTGTCACGTGGTTCCCTTCTCCCTGTCAACACGCCGGGAATCTCAGTCTCAAGACGTGTGGTCTCAGAGAGCCCTGCGCTTGGGTGTGGTTGGTCCTGACCGGTTCTAGCGATAAGGGTGGAGGTCAACAGTCGGCGACCTCGTACTCCCCCCGTCGCCAGTCTTTTCGGACTATGCGGGTTTCGTATCGAGGTCCTAGTCGGAATCGGTCGTAACTCTTCCGGAGCTCGCCATCACTCCTAGTTTGCTGCTGGCCCCGCTCGGGAGTTATTCGTTCATCCGTTCGTCTCAGCGGTAAGGTCCTAACTCCAGGTCTTATCTCCCATCTAGACTCTCCCAGACCTGTCTCGCAACATAAGCCCCACTTATGGCGTGCGACTTGCAGGAAGCTAGTTCTGCCCTTATCTCGTTCTCGTATGCAGTGGCTACGAGAGTCGGTAGTGCGTCGAATCTACCCGGCAGGCTGGCCTAAGATCCATCACCCGCCGAGGTTACCCTCTGCTTCACCTGCTCTTGCCGAGCTGCTTTCCGAGGTCCCGAGATCCTGTCAGGGATCCCTAGTTACATGACTTACCGTTTGGCTACCTTTCCCCTTGTACTTTTTCCCTTTGTTACCCTCGGGTGTAACACTACTCCCCCTCTTTCTTAGCTTCGGCCCGAAGCTGATTTATCCTGACCCCCCCTCTTTCTTTGTGTGAATTGGTGGAATGCAGTCCTCCAGCCCCTGCATCCCTCCGACCGTCTGGTCCCGAAGAAAACCCTCCAGCGGGAAAATCTTCGGTACCAATTCGGTGGGCGGCTGGCCCTCGGATCTGGGTGGTCTCCCGACCGGTCCAGGATCCTACTGTCAGAGAGGTGCAAAAGGAAACCAGGAAACAGCATCATTCCCCCGAAGGGGTGATCAGAAGACGGGTTGGCCTGGCACGCTGGTATAGCAGGGGATCAGGCCGGCCATATGGTAGTCTCGCCTCCAGAGCCGGTCAAAACCAGTGGCTCTTAACTGGCCACCCACGCCTCGCCACAGTTAAAGGACGGATGCTGTTTCTTTCTGGGATTACAATACCTTTTACTCTTCTGCTCGTCGAAAGATCTTTGTTGGATGAAGTCCTCCTCCCCTTCATTCTACTACCCCCCGATCGTGCTTCAACCGCTTTGGCTTCGCTATGTGCCCAGGGCGGATCGGAGTCTAGCCCTCGGTGAGCCGGTAGTCCCTCGGCGCGTCTGGATTCCGTCGGTGAGACTCTCGAAGCTTCTCCAGGCCACCTACCGAAAAGTTATCGTATGGTTCTTCCATCCAGTCCTTTCGTTCTGGGTAGTCGAGCTACTTGACAAGGTACAGGACGCAGCGCCCTTTCCTGGTGCTCCCAAGGACCTCGTCAACATTGTATTCCTCGCTCTGTTCAATGTCATCGGCCTCTCAGAGTATCTTCGAGGGGTCCGGCGGTGCCCGGTGTTCGCTGGTTCGATAGGGTTCTAGTAGTGACACATTAAAGACGTTGTGGATCTTCCATTTCCGGGGCAGTGTAAGTCGAACTGCGAGGGGCGAGACAATTTTTTCCACCTGGAAGGGGCCATGATTCTTGTGGTCCAGCTTCCGGAAGGGTCGGCACGTCTTGATGTTGTGCCCGTTGCGCATTACCAAGTCTCCGATCTGGTATTTCGGGGGCTCAGTGCGTTGGGGATCCGTGTAGCGTCACATTCGCTCGTGTGCCGCTTCCAGTCTTTTGGCGGATGCCTTGTGTACCGCGTGCATCCAGTGGGCATAGAGCTTGCTGGTGGGGTTCAAGGGTCCCAAGGCGGCTGGGTCGGAGGATATGGGATGAAATCCGTAGTTAGCGTAGAATGGAGATATCCCATTGCCCATGGTGATCGAATTGTTGTAGGCAAACTCCGCCATCAGGAGTAGGCCTACCCAGTTGTCCTGTTCGTGGCTGACAAATGCTCGGAGGTATGCTTCGATGGTCTGGTTGAGGCGTTCCGTCTGCCCATCGGGTTGGGGGTGGAAAGCCATTGACATTCTTGGGCGAATGCCAGATAGCCGCAGGAATTCTTGCCATGTCACAGAGGTGAATCGTGAGTCTCGATCTGAGACGATGTCTGAGGGTAGCCCATGGTGGTTTCAGATTTCCTGGGCGAAGATGACCGCTAGATGGGCTGCTGTCTTTTTTTCTTTCTCAAGGGGGAGAAAATGCGCCATCTTTGTGAATCGGTCTATAACCACCCACAACTGGTCTCACCCTTCCGAGACTGGTAGTTCCATAATGAAGTCCATTGCGATGGACTGCCAGGTGGCGTACGGTAGTTCCAGGGGCGAGGAGAGTCCGTATGGTTGGTGCCAAGCTGCCTTGTTCTTCTGGCATTCGGGGCATCTCCGGATGAAATCGGTAATTCTTTCGTTCATTTTTGGCCACCAGAAGTTGCGTCGGATTAACTCGATTGTTTTGTCCTGGCCCATGTGGCCGGCGATTTTCATATTGTGTTCTGATCTGAGGATAAGGTTCTTGAGGTTGTCATCCTCCGGGATCCAGAGCATACCCTTTCGGTAGAGTAGCCCCTCCTTGATCTCGAGGACCTCTTCCATTCTGACCTTTCGGTCCCTCTGCCGCGCCTTACGAGGGCGGGCAGCTTTCTCCTCGACCTTTTGGTCTTTCAGTGCCGCATTCCCCAGCACTGCTTCCAGTTCCTTTACCGCGCCTTGGTATCCATTGTCCTTCTTTCCAGCCTTTTTGACTGGTTCCGCAAATTCTTCCGACCATTGCCGTAGTTGGAGTGATGCCATCCTTGCCGAAGAGCAGATAAACGTTCTTTCTCGCCTGTCTGGTTCTGCAAAGTCTGGTTCTGCGAAGTTGTCCTTTCACAAAACTGTCGTGATTGGCTGGTTTTCACTCCCCCCCTTTTCAGGGCGGTACTCCGAACGCCTTGAAAGAGCATCTGGTTTCCCGTTTCGGTTTCCTGGTCGGTAGTAAAAGTGGAAGTCGATACCGGCCAGTTCCTGTGCCCACCGTGCCTGGCATCGGTTGAGTATCTTAGTGGTTGTGAAGTACTTGAGGTTCTGGTGATCGCTGAACACCTGGACCTGATTCGTTGCTCCTTCGCAGTACCGGCGCCAATGTTTGAAGGTATCGACGATTGCCAGAAGTTCCTTGTCGTGGATTTCGTAGTTGATTTCCACCGGCTGGAACTTTCGGGAGTGGAAGGCAACCAGGTGTAGTCTTCCTTCCTCATCTCTTTGTGACAGGACAGCACCGATGGCGAAGTCGGAGGCATCTGTCTCGATGATCACTGGTTTGGTGGAGTCGAAATGGGCAAGTATTGGTGCCGTCGTGAACCGTTACTTCAGCTCCCGAAAGGCTTCTTCCACCTGTTGGTTCCATTCCTACTCCTTTTTTCCCCCTTTCGTTAGTTCTGTTAGGGGTCTGGCAACTCGGGAGTAGTCCTTGATGAAGCGTCCGTAGAAATTGGCAAATCACAAGAAGGACTGCACTTCCGTTAGCGATGCTGGAGTCTTCCAGTCCAGCACTGCCTCCACTTTTCCTTTCGCCATTTTGATTCCATCCTGCCCAATGACGTATCCCAGGAACTCCACTTCCTGGGTTTTCCAGACGCATTTGCCTGGTGAGACTGCCAGTCGGTTGTCCTGCAGCCTTCTCAATACTTCCTTAACTCGTTGATCGTACTCCTTCTCGGTTTTTGCATAGATCAGGAAATCGTCCCTGTAAACCAGGAGGCCCAGGTCGATCATGTCAGAGAAGACGTGGTTTATCATGTCATGGAAGGTTGACAGAGCGTTGGTTAATCCAAATGGTATGACCTTGAACTCGTAGAGCCCATAACGAGTTCTGAAGGCTGTTTTCCATTCGTTGCCTTCCCGAATGCGAATTAGATTAAACCCATTCTTTAGATCCAGTTTAGTGAACCATTTGGCCCCCTGGACTCGATCCTGCAGTTCTTGCATGGGGGGAAGGTGGTATCGGTTGGGAATTGTTATCCAGTGAAGAGCTCGGTAGTTGACACATAGCCGGAGTCCGCTTCCATTTGGTTTTGGTATGAACAAAATCAGGGATCCGGCCGGTGAGGTGGACCTTTGAATTTTGCCTGTCCTTAGCATTTCCTTGAGCCATTCCCTGAGGGTCTGGAGCTCGTTTTCCAAAAAGGGGGTAAATTGGTCCCCAAGGGGCGGTTTCTCCTTCCTTGAGGTCGATCTTGCAGTCATATGGCCGGTGTGCTGGCAGCGCTTCTGCCGCCTCCTGGCTCATGATGTCGAGGTAACCCCTGAATTCCTCAGGGATCTGGTCCTGAGGGTCCTTTTCGTTTATTGCTGAGACATACCCAATGACTTGGGCTCCAGGGTCCAAGGTAACCATCTCATCCAGGGACAGGGAGAATTCTGTGGTTTCAAATCGTGTGCATCTTTCTAGGCAGTTGCGGCTGCTGAAACGGAGTTCTTATGAGTCCCATGCGCTCTGGGGGGGGTGTTTTGCAATCCACCAGAATGGCAGGAAGAGGTCGACTTCTGGCTCCAATGGTGCGACCTCGAATACCTCCTGGGAATAGTGCTTCCGATGTTCGAGCAGGAGCGCCTCGGTGTACTCCATCCCGGCCCCTTTGACTTCTTCTCCCGAACAGTTCAGTAGTGGGGCTGACTTCCTTCTGCAGATTCGGGGTATGTCGAGCTGTTCGGTAATCCTTGTGTTGATGAGAGGTACCCAACAACCGGTGTCGAGTAGAACCCATACCGCGTGTTGGGTCGGGCCCCACGAAATGATCATGGTGGTGATCGGTCTTTTGCCGCACTGTGGTTTGTTTGTTGACTTTTCGGGTGAGGCTTTGTTAGGGTTTAGCCTTCTTCGTTGTCTATCCTGCGAGGTTCCACACTTGGTTCCTCTGGACCCTTTCGTTTTCGATCGGTTCCACAAATTGTTGGGTAGGACCTGGGGTGCGGCGAGCCCCGTCCTTCTAAAAATCCGAGTCGTCCTGCCAGGCTGACTGCAGCGTCACTGCTGCAGCTTCCCGCATATCCTCGTCCTCGACCTTGACATGGACGGCCTTGGCTTGTTTGGGGGCCGGAGCCTCCTCGGCATCCTCCCCCCTCTTCCTTTTCCCTTGGATGCAGCTCACCTGCTTCGGGGCTTCCGGTAGCTCCGTGCCCTTGACCGTTGTTCGGGCGTAGCAGTCCTGGTGGTGTGGCTTTCCCGGCCACACCTCCAGCAGTTGGCTTTGCTGGTTTTGTGGGAGTCGATCTCATTTTGGGGAACCCCCTTATAGGCGTTACCCCCGCTTCCCCAGTGGCTCTCCACCCATGTTTTCCTTGGCTTTTCAGCCTTGCCCCCCGAGTCAGACTTTCCAGTCTGCTTGGGGCCACCACTCTCCTTGCCCTTTCGGGCATTGCCCGGATTTTTCCCATCCGGGTCGTCCTTCCGTCCTGCACCGTTTCCAGGCTGCGCCTCCCGGGCCGCCTTCAGGGCCTTTCTTCGTTCCACGTGAAGACTGGCATTGTAGGTGGCAGCGAGTAAGTGCTCGTCGTCTATGAACTCCTCCATATAATGGGCGAAGCGCATGTCCAGGATGTTGTTACACCCAGCGCGCTGGTGACACCCCAAGACATGCAATTAGTATGACTAGCCGGACTCAATCTGAGGATTGAGGCCGAGTGAGATTTCATGAGTGAAAGTCACAGGCTGGGGCGAGCTCTG
>Ga0307516_10005637_pt1 | contig 14886 bp, 7 predicted proteins | sample 19_EM_MG_FD_203310 | JGI IMG/M metagenome (GOLD analysis project Ga0307516, IMG submission 203310) | Populus trichocarpa ectomycorrhiza microbial communities from riparian zone in the Pacific Northwest, United States - 19_EM | ecosystem: Host-associated > Plants > Roots > Unclassified | place...
TATATATATATATATATATATATATATATATATATATATATATATAGCAATCAAAAGTTTGAGGACCAAATCTAATTTTTTCACAACTTCCGGAAAGTGTTTTCCGCCCAAAATAAAAAGAAAACACTTTCCTGGAAACCAAGCCAAATTTTCCTTTGACTGGAAAGTGTTTTTCTTTAACCAACTTTTCTAATGGCAAACAAACACAAGAAAGTTTAGAAAGTGGTTTCCTGGAAACCAGTTTCCGAGAAACAAACACAGCCTTACTATCAAAAATTGATTATATTCTTCCTTTTTTTTTCTAATCGAGATTAAAGATGAACATAATTTGTTGTTTGTATGCAATTTTTTTTCTTTCGGCAACTTTAAGACTTATTCTTTTCTTTTCCTATCAAAAACCGATTCTCTTATTTTTTTTCTTTTTTTTTAATAGCCAAAACCCTAGAGAGAAAAAAACCAAGAAAAGCAAGAAACAAACCCTAGATATAGCAAGATCTAAACCAAACCTTAAATTTACTTATAACAATGAAAATTAAAGAGATATAACTTGAAATTAGTCATGCTCTGATACTAAATTGATACGGAATTATCCTTTAGAATGCTAATTTAAGGTTTGAAGAAAAGTTTGCAACTTGACCCAACAATAATCTTGCCTTGAAGAATCAAAGTTACATGTAATTGATCACCCCCACCCTATGCCTATAACAAGACGCAAACAAGAAATATAAATTACAACAAAGTTGATCAATCCTTCGAAGAGTTTGCAAGTTCAATCAAGAACTTAGTATGGAAATCACTCAACCACATAAAGAGAAATAAACACACAACATGCAGCAACTTATAGATAAAATTCATCAACTAAACAAAAATTCTCACATAAAAGTATTTATATGTAAACCCTAAAACTAATGGGTCAGACATGCACCCAATTTAAATAATGCTCAAGCTAATTAAAATAAGGTTTAAAATAGTAAAAATAAATAAAATAATAGTCTAAGATTATTTTTTACCATTTGCCACATATCATAGTGAAAAATACCCAAGAAAAATAATTATTGAAGAATCTTTACTGAACAAAAGCTTGATACCTTGCAAAATAAGAATTAATTTCTGACCAATTAATTCTTCTTGTTTGATATGGAATCCTTGTAAAATAAGTAATCGAAAGGCTACCACATAAGTTTCCAATATCATTAAAGACTCCTTGTAGTTAATGAAATCCATAATTCTTAAGAAAACAATTAATGTCTTTTATGTTTTTGCATTTTGCTGGCAAATTCTAGGCCCAACTTCAAACATGTTGTTTTCTCTTGTCCAGATGAACTAGCAAACCTACTATATAATGTTGGAAAGGTACCCTGTCTAGTTTTCAACCCAAATAGGATCGCATCCAAAATCCAGTTGTAGCTTTAAATATGACCTGAAAAGTATACAAAAGTCCATAATGGAAAATTAGACCTTTTTAACCCAAGCTTCTTGACTTAACCCATTAAACTCCTCTTGGATCCACTTCATTTTAGACCTTAGAATATACCCAATGGACACTCTTAATGGATCTTTTGATGTCATAGTCAGGATCACATCACTTTATATAGAGAATAATGAACCTCCTAACATAAGCATTGAAAGTGCCCATGATATTGAATATGTATCATCAAGCTCCCTCGCGGAATGTGATGAAAAATCAATAATCAACAATCAAATACAGAAGATTGATAGCTCTAATTACATAAAAATAAAGGTGAATATAGTGGACTTTTTGTGTTTATTCATTTGTTAGGTGCCTATATATACTCATGTCATAACCTAAATTTGGTTGCCCCCAAAATTATCTTATTCTTTTATACAAAATATAAAACATAGTGATCTACATGCGTAAATAAAAGATGGAGTGACCAAACTAGATCTTTGACTTTTTTTAGAAACTCAATTGCACCCTTAAAAGACCTAATATGAAAGGAGATGTAAATTTAAAATTGACTTAAATGAGTATTGGATGAATTTGCATAAAAATTAAGTGTGAGAACATAATTTGATTTTTAATAGGCCGATTTTATTTAATCATAGGTCTAATTAAAGGTTTAATTAAGTTTTATAAGTTAATTTAGACCAAAATTAAAAGAATTAATTAAGTTCAAGGACTTAATTAGATTTTTAATTGGTCAAAATTAACTTTATTAAGGAATTAATTGATGAAAAATTAAGTTTGGAAGCATAATTTGGATATAATTGAGAAGAATGGAATTTTGGAAGACTAGACTTAATTCTTACAATCTTAATTGGATGAAATCATCAAGGGTGAAATTGCAAGAAAATCAAAGTTTAAGGGTCAATTAAGGGCCAAAATGAAGAAATTTAAAACCAATGGCCTGTTCGTAAAAGACGCACAACATTAGGGTTTGTACTAAACTTTTCTAAGGACCAGATTGAAGAGAATCAAAGTTTAAGGTTTAATTATGAGGTAAATTGAACTAATTAGAAATCAAGGGATACCTTGAAAAAGGCGTCATATCTAAGGGGTTTCAATTTATTTTTGGAAATGGCCTAATTGCATAAAATTAATCAATTTTATCCAAATTAAGGATGTTTGAGCTTAAATTAAAACAACAGGATTGATGTTTGTGCCCCCACCTGCCACATGGAAGCCCTCAACTTCTTGTCCCAATACAGCTTTTTTTGATTTAGTAAATTTGGCAATGTTGCACCTAACTTTGAATCAATGATGGGAAAGCTACAGGCTACCAAATCAAGCATGGTTTGATCCTAGTTGAAGAGTAACACCCCCTTTACAAGGTCTATGATTTTTTGGGCTTCAATAATCTCCTATTTTCCATAATTAATTCAGGGAAAATGCATCCCCATTCAACCATTTTCGGTCTAGTTTTTTGTTATGAGGTTCCCCGCACTTTCTAGAAGTTTTAAGATTTTATTAGACATTTAGGAAGAAGGAAAACTAAAGAAGAAGGGAGAAGAATGGTCTTCTAACATATCATAGGCAAAAAATGGGAAAGAATTCTCAATGACTTAGTTTTGAAAAAATCACCTTCAAACCCATAAGTGGTTTCACAGCCACTTGTCATTTTAGGGTTATAAAAGGAGAATAAATCACATAGAAAAAGGGAGGAATCTAAGAGAAAATCATAGAGAGAAGAGAAAAGAAATACATAGAAATTAATAGGATACCTAGAATAGAATTGAAGGGAAAATTATAAAGATTGATTTGTTGAGAAAAAAAAGGGTGGAATATAGATTGGAAAGAATCAAAGAATATAGAGGAGAAAACCACATTCTCTTTATAAGGTAAACTTTCAAACTTTAATGAAAGGGTGGAGCTCAATGAACACACACCCTTCCCTTTTTATTTTGTCTATTAAAATATTGCTCATAATGTTTGTTTTACATCCTTTAAAGTCTTTTGGTAGTTTAAAAGCTGTAATTTTTGTTTTGAAATCTTTAAGCATGCTTTGAATATAGCTTGTATATGCTCAAATATTGTTTAATTGCTTTGATTTGAAGTGTTAAAATATGCTAATGGAATGACAAATGTTAGTATAGAATGTTGTTTTGCATGTTTTGATGTTTAGTTAATCAATTTTTGAAGTTATTGTAAGATGTGCTAAGTATTGAAGTTCTTGTGTTTTAGGTTAGCTTGTTGGATTTGTTGAAGTTATAAGCATCTTGTTTGACCTTCGAGACAATAAGTTTAATCAAAAGAACAATGTTTATGCATAGAGAAATACCTTTTTTTTTCTTGCTATCATCATGGACTTTGCTTACTATTTTTTTTTTTTTTGTTTCTTGTTGTTTCAATGATTTAAACAAGTTTTTTCAAGCATGCTTAAAGTTTGTTTGCGATGTTTAGTTTTGTATTTTTGAGCTTTATTGTATTTTTCTAGGTTCAAGCTTTGTTGTTGGGTATCTAGGTTTGCTAACATTTTTTTAATTGATGTTCTTACGTTAAATTTGGCCTTAGGTCTTTGATTTAGGTGTCGTTTTGATCATTTGTTGACTCTTACATATGCACACAATCTCTTTTTTTTTTCAATAATCTAAGATTCTAATGACCTAAAAACACTAAAATCATAGCATATAATTTCTGATTTTTTTCACTTTTATCTTTTGTATAAAATCAAATAATCATGAATTTTATTTGATTATTGTGAAGATCGAGCCTCAAAATCTTGTTTGAATGTTGATTTCACATATGTTTGTGTCTTTATTTTGACGCAATATGGTTTGCTTTTGGAATTATGTTTTTGGGTTCATCTATTTTGTTCTTCATCAAATTCAAGCCAAAAAAATGTGTTTGATTTTAAAATCTTTATTTTTTTGTTTTCGAACTTTATTTGTAGGCTTAAACATTTGGGTGATCTCATTTTCAATAAGAAAATGTTTGGCATGTTTGATTTTCATTAAAAGAAAAATGCAATATTTTGTCCTTAAGATATGTTTGCCAAACACGGCCTTAAAACCATTTCTAAGCCTCTGATTTTTAGTTAAAGGCGTGTTTTGCAAACACACCCTACCGTTTTTCAACAATATTTATTTTTTTATTTTTTTGTGTTTTTGCCAAACAAACCCTCAAATAATTTTAAAAAAATTCTGAAAAGAATTCAGGGACCATTTTAAAATTATTTATGAGTCCCTCATGTTTTTCAACCATTACATTTAGTATTTGGGTTATAGACTTATACTGTAAGATACCGACGCGATATTAAAAATACTCGCTTTTCTTTAATTTTTCAAAAAAAATACAAAAAAATAAAAAATTTCTTATCTTGAGAAAATACAAAAAAAATATATGTTTTTATTTGTGTCCATATGGCCAAGTTTCTCAAAAATTGCATAATTCGACAATTGATGATTGTGTTTGCATGCATGAATATGGGTGGGTGAAAATGGAATGTTTGATTATTGTGGTTTTTTTTTTCCTAGCTGTTTTATTTAATTATCCAAAAAGTAGTAAGGTTTAGCTAAAATTATTTTTCTTTTGTTTTGCTAAATGAATTGTTATACTGTCCAAGTTCTTAAAACTGCTAAATTCTTAGTTGTTGTTTGCTTCTTCCCAGTTGCCGTATAAGCAGCATTTTATTACTATTATCTATTAGTGCTTCCTCACAGCTCTGGAATTGATTGTGTGTGCTCTCTGTCTCATTCTCCTCAGCCTTCTTAACCTCCTTTACACAGTTGCATTCTAAGGCATTTTCTGAACTTTCCATAACGCATGACTCGAGCGATTTTTTTGTTATTTGTATTTACTATTAATTTGTTGGTTCATCATCATGCTTCAATTCAATGGTATTTCTGCTGAGTCTTAATGTAGACATAAAGTACAAATATATGATTTTATTAAATATATAATTGGGTATCATTTCTATCTAAAATATTCTTTAAAAGATTTTAATTCCTTTTATCTTTCTTCTCTTGATATGCATGCACTCAAATCCGTGTACCTGTTTCAAATGAGGAAATGAATTGCCTTTTTTCTTCTTTTTCTTTTTTTCTTTTTTTTTTTGCCGACTTTGCTCCCATAGAATAAGAAAGATTTCTTGTTTTAGACCCCATTTGTTTGCTGAAAAATAGTTTTTTTTTTTAAGTGAATTTCGAGAAAGTGAATTATTTTCCGATGTTTGGTAATGTAATGGAAAATAAGTTGGAAAACACTTTCCAGTGTTTGGTTATGTCATGGAAAATAAGCTGGAAAATAACTTATTAATGTTTTATTTTTTTCAAGTTTATTAAAATAATGAGGAACAAATCTTATAAATTAAAAAGTTGAATGAGAATGAAATTGAAAAAAAATATAATTTAATAAATTATCTCAAATAAAATAAATAATAATTAAAATAATAGAGATCAAATCTAAAAAAAAAAATTGAAAGATGAAAAAATTAAAAAAAAATAATTAACATTTCAACAATTTTTTCAAATAAAATAATTAAAAGATGAAGAAATTAAAATAATAATAATTAACATTTCAACAATTATTTCAAATAAAATAATTAACAATCAAAAGAATGAGAACCAAATTTGATAGATAAAAAATTTCAATTAAAAAATGATAAGGGAAAAGCAAATAACAATTATAAAAATAAGGACCAAAGTTATATAAAAATTAAATTATAAGGGATGAAATTAAAAAACAAATATTCAAAACAAAATATATATAGCAATCAAAAATTTAAGGACCAAATTTGATATAATCAGCAAATAATATGATATTTCTAAATTTTTCACAACTTCCGGAAAGTGTTTTCCGTCCATAATAAAAGGAAAACACTTTCCTGAAAACCAAGCCAAATTTTCATTTGACTGGAAAATGTTTTTCGTTGACCGGAAAGTATATTCCATTAATTAATTTTTTTAATAACAAACAAATATAAAAATATTTAAAAAATAATTTTTCAAAAATCATTTTCTGAAAACAAACACATCCTTGTAAAAAAAGGATTACTGAGATGGCTCTAAAAGAGCATTACATTGTCCTTTTCTTGTTACCAACCACGCAGCCCTTCCTGCTGTTCTTTTATTAAATGTGCAGCCTCGACCTAGAAATCCAGGTGTGCACGTCTCCATTCATCTTTTTGTTTTATTACAACTGTAGTTTTTTTTATTAAAAAAAACAAGATTTTAAACGAGAAGGAAGGTGCCCACCCTATTCTTGCTATCTCTGTATCTCCAATTATGCTCTCATGGTTGGCTTTTCCATTAAGGGATCTTCTCTGCTGGAAACCAAACCATCACTTGCAGTTATTTCAATGTCTTTTCCATCACCAACTTCGTGCCTGTTTGGGAGTGCTTTTTAAAAGCGCTTCCAACAAAATTTGAAATTTTTTTTTTCTTTGAAGTAATATATTTTTGATATTTTCAAATCATTTTGATGTGTTAATCTAAAAAATAATTTTTAAAAAATAAAAAAATATTATTGACATACTTTTCTGAGTGAAAAACACTTTAAAAAACAACCATAACCACACTCCCAAACACCCCCGAAAAGTCTTTGTCAATGTTAACAGCGTCAGATTTATGGCCATCAATGTCAACTGGAGCAGAGTCGTGACCCTTAATGACAATTGTCCCATGTGGCCCCAGCATTCCAATCTCCCAAATTCAGCTTTGATTGGCAGGAACTCGAGAGGCAATGCGACTTGCAGTTACCTGTTACTGTGTTTTTCTTTTTCCTGCTGCTCGGTGCCATTGATAAACTAGAACGCATTTGATTAGGTTTTCCTACCTTGTAAGAGTTGGAGAGTCTCTCTCCGTGAACAAATTTCAAATTTCTATACCCTGTTTTCACTTTCTGAGATCCTCTTCTCCCTCCCTTAAATAGGCAACCGAGGATCCTGAGGCCCTTGAAGATGCTACAATAGAGATGACGGACCGGTTCAGAAATACGCTCCATTGAAGGCCATTGATTGCCTCAAGACTAGGGGTTCATGAAGGTTATATTACTTCAAGAGAACCTATTCATGGCGATGACTGTCACCGGAAAGCTACAATGTACATAAATTGTGGATTACAGCAATCATTTCTTGGGTATCTGTCTAGCTTTTCTATAAATTGCTTTTCTATATAGAAAAATCTCATGCATGGGGAATAAATGTAGAGCAGTAGACATGGCTTTCATGACAATGACTGACCCACTTGCATTATAAAAGGCATTGTGAACCTTGGCTATATACCATCATCTATTCATTTGCTGAAGACAGGCGAGAATAGTGTCGGTGCTACTTTCTACAGATGTTCTAGTGGATTAGGAATAAGCTCCATGATGAAAAACAGCAGCAGCATTCGTAATGACAAATCCAAAACCCTGTATCCAATCAAACAGATAAAGATGCATAAGAATTACATTTGTCAAATCCCCATTTCTGAAACATGAACATGTTTTTACGAGGACGATGCCATCTCTACATCACTGTGTGCGGGAAGTACAATGCCTTCTAAGAAAATGAATTTCTTTGTTGCGCCAAAAATGTTGGCCATCTGCAGAACCACGGTTTGACATGCGGAGGCATTAGGCTGGAGAGATGTCGGAAGAGATGGCATGCACTCAGGATGAAATTCCTTCTTCCCAGAGGATGGTGCAAATAGTGTCAACACTGCCCGGCAAAATAAGAATCTGCAAACGGAAACAGAAACTTAATCGCATAATATCAACTGTCAGGTAATTCGAGTTTCTCCTGGTATCTGACACATCCATAATAGGAAATCTTTGAAGGGCAAGCTCAATTTCCATGCAGTAAACTAGAGGGACCATCAAAGGGGAATGAATTTTGTCAGCTCCAAACCCCTGGAAATACAGTTGATTCCCTCTCTAATGGACTTGTCAAATCATTGTTGCCAGTTAATAATGAAGGGAAACAAAATCTATAAATCACTCGAGTCATAAGGAAATACTAGATTTAGAGTCAACACTTTTAGGTTGGATATGATAACTCAAGCAACAAGCTATTGATTTTTGTTGTGGATGTAGTTATAACAGTGAATCTGGCTATGGTGGTGACTGGTGACCTTGGAGAGGGTTTGGTAGCATGTGCTATTAAAATATCTTTTCAAAATCTTGGACTGAATATTTCTCAATAATTGAGAAAGCTTGAGAATATTCCTCCATCTACTCACAGGGACCAGCAGCTGAAGTGCCTTTATTTTTCCTGTCAGTACATGTGATGTCATCGCTTGGACAAGCTTGTCAGTGCCTATCAAATATGCAACTGTACAAGGACCAAAAGTTTTAACCTAGCAGGACCCATAGGAACAATTGAATGGTACCTCAAAAGAAGACGCCTGAGAAATGGGTCGCCTAAAATCTGTGCCCAAACAGGATCGAGCATGTCTGATGTTGCCAGAGTCAAACCCCAGGCATTCAATGATGAAGAAAGCAGCTTCTCAGCCTTGTTATATGTATCCTGAAACCCATTTAATCAATTAGTAAACAACAGAAATTAAATCACCGCGATTGAATTAGAATGGGGTTAAATCTTACCATTTCGACATCAGGTCCTGACAAACCAATTAACAGACAAAAAGCCTGCAGAGGAGTTGTCAGAAACATGGTGAGCAGACTACCACTGTGATGACGAGAAGAATCAGCTGTGGTAAGAGGAATTGAACAGCTTGGTGATAGGATGATCGCAGCTGGCTCTCCTTTCTCAGCTCCACTTATTGCCTACAAAAGTAAAGATCGTGACATGACCCAAGTTAAGGTAGTTGGCATTCTCAAATTGATGGCTATATCCTCTCAAGTAAAGAAGATGATCCGGGTCAAAACTCGTTATGCTTAATTTGAAGGATAAATTAAAATGCATCTCCCCTTTCCTTTTAAAATAACAATAATAAAGAAAGCAATTAAAGCTTTTAGCCAAGTTTACAGAACAATGTTCGGGCACCTTGCTAGTTAGCTTCTCCATGTTATTCAAAGTATTAAAGAATTTTCTCCACTGTCTACCACAAATGTACTATTCAGTTGTCACTTTTTCAAATCCACTGACATGAATAGATAAGACTTTTGAAATGATCAATTTTAGATTATCCATTTTAGATTATCATTACACGTGAAGACCTTTACATGTAAAACCATGAGCCTTATAACAAAGTCAAGGAAATACATCTACAAGTTTTACAGAACTTAAGAAAAGACATACTTGCCTTGAATGCTTCGCTGCTATCACTGTCAATGACTATAAAAAGTGGCCTTCTCGTAAATGGGATTAAGTCAGTGGGATAAATGCTGTTTAATCCTGGAAAAGGATTAGTTTAATGTCAGAATAGCTCTCCAGAAATATTATCCAGTAGTGTAATGGCCAGGTTTAGTTCATCGATTGATGAGATTTAGATCATACACTTTTTTCTGTTAACATAAGTGACCATTATGCATTATTTACCGGTCTCATTGTACAAACAAATATGAAAACTTCTCTTAAGTCCCAAGCAGTGCCCTTTAATGGTGAGAGGAGCTGCAATATAAGTCCTTTGAAAAAAACTTTGCACAGTAGTTGAGCCTCTTTAATCATCTTATGTTCCTTTTCCCAGTCTGACATGAGATGCTTTTTCAATATTCATTCCATTCAGTTATGCCTAGAGTAGTGTTCAAGCTGATGATGTGCTGTGAGGGGTGATATCATTGTAGGAGATTAGGTGTGAAGACTAAGGTTTTGAAGAGTTTGTTCACTTTAGTTTTCAATTTTAATGGAAGCTATTTCTTGTGATCCTTTCTAAAGTTCTTGAAAGTTTTCTTTTTCTTTTTCTTCTATTGTATTTTGCCTCTGGTGCTGTCTTGTAAAGAATATTTCTCTTGTATCATGTTAAATCCTTTTTTCAATAAAATTAATTTTCAGAAATGCATTAACAATTTAAGCAAATCAGAAAGAATCATTAAAAAAACACATTTGGGTAGTCATGCATAAAGATTTGGCTTGTAGATAGTTCTTTTTACTCCGTCATGCTAAGCTAACATCCAGCTTGGTAAAAGAAGTATATTTGTCGAGAAAATATCACATGCAAGGAATGACCAATAAAGTTCTAAGAATATGAGGGGGGAAATGCAGTATATAAATGGGAATAGCAGGGTAGAAAAACAATGGACAGGTAGAATTACTAATTTATTTCCTTAACTTTGCACCAAATAATTGATCAAGCTATCACATGGGGAGCAAAACAGAAAACTGGTTATTTTTGCATCAAAATAGGTGCATTAAGCTGGCAAAGTTCATGATATTGTAAATAGTACCTCCATTCCCACGTGTACCAAAATGCAAGCAGTCCGATTTACTTTGCCTTGAAGAAGGATTTGGAATATTACTTGATGAGCTAAATGGAGAAATGGTGACTGCATCCAAGTACATGGCATGAGACTGAAAGTTTCTCACTGTGTTCTCTGTAGTGTTGATAGAAGTTCCAGCACCTGAGGGAGGTGAAATAGTGTGTCCAACTCTTCCTGAAACAATTTAAATGATGTAAGAGGCAAGCCAACCTTGCATTTCCTTAAATAGAGGAAAAGGGCGGGCTTTGAGCTCTGAGATAAAGCAAAAGTACACGGCAAAGGTCTGAGATAAAGCAAAAGTACACAACCTGAAGCAGACAAATATATCAAGATAACTCCATCAGGGGCTAGCTCCTCACAAATTGTGCCCAGAACCTGCCCAGAGAAAGCACAAGTCCATCATGAAATTTTGCAACACAACAGTCCCACAATTTGGCAATTAATGACATCAATTATCTGCTTCATGAAAGTTTCGAGGCATGAGACCTTAATTCCCCTAGTGTTGCACATCACAGTTTTTACATTTCAACCAATCGCTTTAATCCTGAACTCATAAATTTAACAATGGACCATCCAAAAGCAGACATTTCAGTCAGTTATTTGACTAGGATGACAACATGAAACAATCTTCATTTGAATGACACATGTCTTGACTTGGATATTGCATGACAACACAAGTCAACAGAGAAAGGACAGATTATTGGAGCTCAAGCAATGATGGAAGGAGCTGATATATTACACCATACTCACTGCTAAAAAATGAGTTACAGAGGGTCGATACAGGACAGCTTTCCTTGAGTTTAGTGGCAACGTAGGATCAGCTATATCCTGGGCATGGTTAGTGCGACTGGACCCTGAACCCCCATTCTGACCAATTTTAGCGCTGCTGGACTGATAAAATGAACCACTTGGTTCCCACTCCAGGCACTGAAGCATCCTGAATGTGTCTACTGTCAGCTCTGAAAACTTGACCTGATAAAGAAGCAAAACAGTAACAGTTTATGCATGCCATATAACACCATTTGGATAATACAAGTCAACAAAACATCTCAGTTCAAATCATACACACAAGATCCTTCTGTCGATATGGACAGAAAGGGAGAAAGAACCTTAATACCTAACCTCATTATGATGGTAGCTGCTCAATATTGCATCTCGTAATTTTAAGCTTCTTCTAGTTGCAACACGTGGTAGTGAATCTGGATGAAGATCCAGTACAAGACTGTATCTTAAAGGCCTGATATTCATAAAAGCGGTGTCAGCTTTCAAAAATCTGCTTATTTCCTGAACCACCAGCTTCCATTCTTTAAAATCAGTTTCCTGGAAACAAGATCGAAAGAAGGTCATCATTCACCACTCAATCCAAGTAAAGGCAAAAGCAGGATAGTGATATTTTGTTGTCATTCATGAATTGGTAATGTTTTGTACGCTATTACGGCAAGCATCCATCATGTAGGATGAGTATTTGCATTAAAAGTCACATGAGTTAACAATTTACACAACTGAGATTATATCATTATCTTAATCTTGAAAGGAAAAAACACAACTATTTCATGACAATGTACAAGATGAGAAGCAGTGCTAGTTACACGCTTAAAGCATATCATCTGTTTAAGATAGCACAACACTGACACCACTTCACTATTGAGCCTTAGCTAATTTGAAACATGTTGATTAATGATTTTCATCTCCATGACAAATTCATAAACATCAAGATCAAGACATGATATTTCAAAACTTAAGTATCCAGACATCTGATCAAAATCAGAACGTAGAAATTAAACAACATAAGCTATAAAACACACAAAATCTCCCTATCAAGCTCCAATTCTCAAATGTACATAAACTCAATGAAACAAAAAAAAAAAAGTGAAGCAAAGAGCATTCATAATTCATTGAAACCAAGACAACAGACAAGAAAAAAAGAATGACCTGGAATGCCTTCCTACATTCATCAACCAAGATTTTGAGTAGATTAACCAACTGGTGAACCATTTCGCGGCGGTTCCAAACCAAAGAAACCATCAGAAAACGAGCAAAAAACCTGAGTTGTTTATTGGCCAGATTAAGATCCTGAAACAATCCATCTTTGAAATACTCCCTACTCAAAATTGCTTCATAAAAAACATAGGATTCAGACAGATAGCTGGAATCACTCGTCCTCATATACTGCCCATAATAAAGCTGAGCAATCCGCGATGCAATCTCCCCTATCTCCCATCGTTTTAACCCCGCTTCTACCAGTTTCTGCCGATTTTCCTGTTGAAATTTCCACAATTGCGTGTATACCTTGAATACCTTGTAAAAATACGTATCATACCTAACAGCACCACCACCACCACCACCATCCAAAATAAAACCATAATTAATTAATTAAAAGAAAAAAAAAAGTTAAAGAAGAAGAAGAAGCGAGGAAGAACCTGTTGCGTTCATAGTAAGGCAGGTCTCTTATTTTGGAGAACTTTTTATCGGCTTTATCGACGAGAGACCAATACACTTCGCTCACCGGAATATTACTGTTGGTATTGTTGTTCATAATTTGTTGTTCCGTCATTTGTTTTTTCTAGGGTTTCTAATTGACTCACATAATCATAATCGATTTTCAGATGATCTGATCGGATAAAAAAAGGTGGTGGTGGAGAGGATTGACCTGTTACAGGGAAATTCCGGTGGAGAAAGGAGGAGGAGAGTTAAGAGGGCCATCCACTTCAGCATTAGCGAGCTCGAAAGTGGAGATGGATCTCTGTTCAAACTTTAACTACACAATACGTCCCTCAGTTTTTTGTTTTCTTACGTTTTAGCCCTAAATGTTAAACTAATTTTGAGAGAATGAGCTCAACCTGTCCTTATATTGAATGACTAGTCTCCAATCTGTCCTTGCAATTCTAATTGCTCCCAGTATATCCTTATATTTTATGTTGTTCTCTAATTTAACCTTCAAACAAAAATAAGGACACTTTAACTTAATTCTCCTCATTTTTTAATGAGTTTTATATGCTTTAAGACTGTTTGGTATTATGTTTTTTATTTGTATTTTAAAAATGTTTAGAATGAAATAAATATTAAATTGATGTTTTATTTAGTATTTCAATGTGCTAATATAAAAATAAAAATATAAAAAATATTATTTTAATTTATTTTTAAATTAAAAAACACTTTACACCATATATCACGTATCGAATAGCCCCATAATAAAAGAGGTTTATTTCTTTTCTTGATTTTCACTTAAAAAAAAAAGTTATTTGCTGACTTTATTCTAACAACAAAGAAAAATTTTTCTTTGTATTAATAGATTATATTTGATAAGATGAGTTACATTAATGGATTTTATTACCTTGTTCTCTAGCTAAAAATAGTAGACTAGAATTGATAATTTTTTGTTTTCGGTTTAAATTTTTATTTTTAATAAATATAGAGGTGTTTTTAGATGATAAATAAGTTGATCCATACATTAATAATATCTACCAGGCATAGTTTTTAAACCCGACCTGGTGGCCGGCCCGGTCCAAGGCACGGGTTCCGGGTTTTGACCGGGTCACCGGGTCAATCTCTATTTTAAAAAAAATTCAAAACGGTGTTGTTTTAGTAAAAAAAACAAAAGTCAACGGGTTGCAACCGGGTTTTTGACCGGGTTTTGCCGGGTCGTCGGGTCGGCTGGGTCACACCAGGTCATGACTTATTCTATTTTTTCATCAACCCGGCCCGGTTCCAGTCCTGGATCGACCCGCCGGGCCAAACCGGATTTCAAAACTATGCTAGTGGGTGTTATTAAATAAAAAAATAAAAAATAAATTTTTTAAGTCTAAATAACCCCACTTTCATTGATGATGGGAATCTAGGCACGTAGATGATGTGACATCTACTCTCTTGTTTTGTCAGAAAAAAGGGTGGACAACTCTTAAAAAGGAAAACAAAATAATGCCAACTGCGTAGACCCGCTCTATGTGGGGTCCAGGCTTCCTTTGTATATACTATATATACTTGGTTTAGATTTAGATGAACTATAAAAAATTATCACGAGAGCTGCTGACTGGTTGCTAGATGTCCACCTACTTTTGTTATGCTAGGAATTTATAATATACATACGATGATACAATAGCATCTTCAAAGTGAGATATTATATT
>Ga0307516_10005638_pt1 | contig 14885 bp, 11 predicted proteins | sample 19_EM_MG_FD_203310 | JGI IMG/M metagenome (GOLD analysis project Ga0307516, IMG submission 203310) | Populus trichocarpa ectomycorrhiza microbial communities from riparian zone in the Pacific Northwest, United States - 19_EM | ecosystem: Host-associated > Plants > Roots > Unclassified | place...
AGGCCGGTTGGGTCGAGGGGGTCGGTCGGGTGGGGGAGGCCGGTCGGGTCGGGAGGGTCGGGGAGGCTGGGCGGGTCGAGGAGGCGGTGAGTCGGGCACGGGCCTATGTCGACGCGGGCGCCGACGGAGTGTTCGTTCCGGGGCTGGCCGGCGACGACCCGATTCGCACGCTGACCGGCGCTGTGGGCGTACCGGTGAATGTTTTGCTGTTGCCCGGTATGACCGTGCCGCGGCTGGCCGCGCTTGGCGTGGCCCGGGTCAGCACCGGTTCGATGCTCTTCCGGGCCGCGCTCGGCGCTGCCGTGGCCGCGGCGCGTTCAGTGGCCCGCGGCGAGCCGGGCCCCGGTGGGCTGCCCGGTTACGCCGAGGTTGACGCCCTCGCCGCGGGGAAGCAGTAGCGCCACGCCGAGGGCGACGACCCACAGCACCCACGCGGTGCTGCCGACGAGGCCGGCCGCGTCCCAGACCGGGAAGCCGGGCACCGCCGTGGCCAGCACGTCGCCCTGGTTCAGCAGGTACAGCGCCGACGCGCCGAGCCCGGCCCAGCCTGTCCAGGCCGGGAGCAGCCGGCCGCGCAGCAGCACGATGCTGATCGTGACGGACCAGGCGATCGCCAGGACCTGGCCGAGATGCTCGCCGAGCAGCGCGCCGCCGAACTGGTGCTGCGCCGTCCATGCCGCCTCGGTCGCGGCCCGGACGGTCGGGTCGCCGGTGGTCCAGGTGTGCACCAGCGGCGGCACGACGAAGACCCAGCGCAGGAAGCCCACGAGCGACAGCAGTACGGACGCGGCGCCGACGGTGGTCGCCGCCCGCAGCGCGGCGTCGTCGCGGCGGCCCAGGGCCGCGGGCAGCAGGAGCAGCGGTACGCCGAGCAGCGCGTAGGTCCACGCGGTGGCGAACCAGGTCCACACCAGGGCCGTCCCGCCCGCGTCGGCGGCGGCGAGCACGACGTCGGCGGGCTCGCGCAGGATGTCGGGCCAGTCGAAGCTGCTGGACAGAACCGTGGCGGCGGCGGCGAAGGCGAGCGGGGCGACCACCAGGAGCAGCCCGGTCACGCGGCGAAGATTCATGAAAACCATCCCTGTACGGTGTGCAGTATTAGCGGACGAGGTAATGCTGTACGGTGTGCAGAGACAATGTCAAGGGGGTGTGGTGACCGATACCGGCCGGCGTAAACCGGGACCGCGGCGGGCGCTGACCGAGGGGGCGATCCTCGACGCGGCGCTGGGCCTGCTCGATGTCGGCGGCGCAGAGGCGGCCTCGATCCGGCGCATCGCGGCGGCCGTCGGCGTGGCGCCGAATGCGGTCTACACGTACTTCCCGGACAAGGCTGCCGTCGTCGGCGCGCTGGTGGAGCGGCTGTTCGGCGAGATGGACCATGGCGTGCTCGCCGATGCCCGGCGACCCTGGCAGGATCGGATCGAGGCGCTCGCCCTCGACCTGCGCGCCCGCCTGCTCGCCCACCCGGGCGCGGTGCCCCTGCTGCTCAGCGGGCCGATGGACGGACCGCACGCGCTGAGGCTGGGCGAGCAACTCCTCGGCGCCCTCGCCGACGGCGGCCTCGAAGCTGCGGAGGCCGCCCGTGCCTCTTACGCGGTGATCACCTATGTGCTCGGCGCGATCGCTCTGGAAGTCGCCGACGTGCCCGGGCCGGGCCCGTTGGACCCGGAGGAGGACCGGATCGCGGCCCGCCGGACGGCTTTCGCGGCCGTGCCCGCCGACATGTTCCCGCGCACCGCGGCCTCCGCCGATGTGCTGGCCGCATATGTCGGCACCGGCCAGTACGTGTGGGGGCTGCGGCGGCTGCTAGCCGGCTTCGCCAGTCCGACCTGAGCCGCGCGCCGCAGCCCGGTCTGGGCTGCGTGCCGGGGCTGACCTGAGCCGCGTGCCGGCTTTGGCGGGGCCGATCTAGACTGGACGGCATGGCGAGCTGGTATGAGTCGCGTATCGACCGCATGATTCGTGAGGCTCAGGAGCAGGGCGAGTTCGACGATCTCCCGGGCGCAGGTAAGCCGCTGAGCGACCACGGCCGGGAGTACGACGAGAACTGGTGGGTCACCGACTGGTTACGCCGCCAGGATGCCACCGCCGGGGCGCTGCCGCCGACGCTGGCCCTGCGCCGCGAGGCCCAGGACCTGCGCGACAGCATCGACCGCCGCACGTCGGAGGATGACGTGCGCGCGTACGTGGCCGCGCTCAACGAGCAGCTTCGCAAGGCGCGCGCCGGGCTGCTGGATGGTCCGCCGGTGCTGTTGCCGCCGATCGACGTCGACAAGGCCGTTGACGGCTGGCGTGAGCGCCGCGCTCGTAAAGCCTCCTGATGCCAAGGGCTACCGCAGGCGGAGCGCCACCGGCGTGCCGGGTGTGCCGCCGGCCCGCGAGGCGTACTGCGGGACGCCGACGCAGGTGAAGAGCAGGGTGGTCAGGTCGGCGCCCTCGCCGAGCAGGGCGGGGACCTCCGAGTCGAGGAAGGTCATGCCGGTCGCGCTCGCGCCGAGGGCGTAGGCCGCCAGGTGCAACCGACCCTCGACCAGGCCGGCCTCCAGCTGAGCCCGGCGGTAGCCGCGATCGTCCAGCTCGGACGGCTCGGTGGCGGCGATGACGACGTACCCCGCGTCGCCGGCCAGGGCCTGGTCCAGCGCGATGCGCAGCAGTTCGTCCCGCAGGTCGCCCGCGTGCAGCGGGGTGGACAGGTCGGGCCAGCGGTACAGGCCCGGCGCCACGTCGTCGACGCCGTGCACGGCCACCCAGTGCGGTATCCGCACCCCGCGCAGCGCCGCGGTCAACGGCCAGTCCAGTGCCGTTCGCGGCAGGCGCCGGGAGCGGTCCATCCGGCGTTTGCGAGCCGCGCCGGCGGATCACCTCGTCGAGCGAGTCCGATGGGGGATGCTCCGGCAGTTCCTCCCCGCGCGGCCAGGGCTCGCCGAGCTTGTCGCGGTCGCCGGCGCGCTGGGCCGCGGTGCACAACGGCAGTTCGACCTCGGGCAGCTCGCCCGGGGTCGCCGGGCCGCCGGGTTCGATCGCCGGGGCGCCGTCGCCGAGGGTGAGCAGCGCGAGCGGATATTCGTGCACCCCGTCCGCGCCGACCAGCGTGCGGAGCGCGGCGTCCGGGAACAGCGAGCGGACCCGGGGCGTCAGTCCGGCGCTGTCCGCTGCCGCCGACAGCTGGGCCAGCACCGTGCCCGCGTCCCAGTAGAGGTGGCGCCAGCCGCGTTCGGCGTACCGCCAGCCGGTGCGCCACGGCACGCCGGTCACGATCAGGGTGGTGGCCGCGCCGCCGGCCGGGGGGCCGATCGTGACGAGGGCGTGCTGCTCGGGGTCGTACCAGTGCACGCCGTCCGGGATGCCCGCGACGCCGCGCGTGCTCGCGTAGAGCTCCAGCGGGAACCGGGCGCCGGCCGAGCCGGCCGCCCGGAACAGGATCCGTCGCCCGCCGCGCTCGGCCGTGCGCACCACCCCGGCGCCGAGGAAGAGCACCCGGCCGAGTTGCGCGGCGTCCAGCGGCAGCGCCGGCGCCGGCGCGCCGGCCAGGACGGCCGTCGCGCTCGCGCCGGCATCGCTCAGGTCACGGGGTAGCGCGATGCGCTTCGCCCCGGCCGGGTAGGCCTTGACCGGCGGCGGCAGGGTCCGCGGGTCGTTGGGCACCAGATCATGGCGGACCCGGGGATCGTCGACGGGCACGTCCCACTCGCGGCCCGGGGCGTACGAGGTCAGCCGGTGCAGCAGCCCGGCCCCGCTGTCGATGTCCACAGGCCCATCCTGCCCGACAGGGGATCTGGCCTCGCGGCACGGGGCCGCCAGACGCCCCTAGGCCTTCTCGCTGACCTTCAGGGGCTCGCCGGTGAGGGTGTCGCAGCGGACGAAGGCCAGGTTGATCCGGACGTCGGTGAACCAGAGCACCGGCAGCGTCAGCGGCGGCGGCGACTCGGGGGTGAACGTCACGGGGATGACGCCGAACAGCTTGCCCTTGAACTCGGGGGTGTAGAAACGCACGTTGCCGTCGGTGGTCAGCTTCTTGCTCTCGATCAGCGTGGTGGGGCCGCCGGGCTCGGGAATGGTCAGCGTGAACGGCTCGTTCACCGCCTTGGTCATGCTGAACTTCAGCGCGGCCAGCTTGCCCTTGGTGGTGTCGAGCTGGATCACGCCGTCGTAGGTGGAGTTGTACATCGTCAGCGAGTCGGTCTCCAGGGTGCTGCCCTTCGCGGACACCACGGGGACGTCGTCCGGGCCGGCCGCCTTGAAGACGCGCGGGCCCAGGCAGGGCACGTCCGGCAGGCTCGGCGTCGGGGACGGTGACGCCGAGCCTGACGAGGCGCCCGGGGTGGGGGAACTGGACTTCCCGGGCTCGCCGGACGGGCCGTGCGTGGGGGCGGACGGGCCGGTGGAGCCGGTCGGGTCGGGGGTCGCCGGAACGTCCGGCGTCGTGCTCGGGTCGGGGGTGGGCTCGGCCTCCTCCTCGCCGCCGATGCCCAGCAGGTCGCCGACGCCGCCGACGAAGTCGTTCCAGCCGTCGACGATCGGGTTGCCGGTGCCGTCGGTGGCCGACGGGCTCGGTGCGGCGGACGCGGACGCCGAGGGCTTGGCGCTGGTCTTCGGGGTCTTCTTCTTCGCCGCCCGGCTGGGCGAGGGCTTGGCCGAGGACTGCCGGGCCGCCTCCTTCTTCGCGGCGGCGGTCGGGCGCGACGGCAGGCCCTCGGGGCACTCGACGGCGGCGCGGGCCGGAGTCTGGCTGCCGGCGATCAGGACGGCGGCGGTCATCGCCAACGGGATCAGGGTGATGACGAGGGTCTTGCGGTGGATGCCGCTGGACGGCGGCTGCGGCGGGCGTTCCTCACCCGGGTACGCCGGTTCGGCCGGGAACTGCTCCGTCTGGTGCGCCGGGCGCAGCGGCGCGGTCTCGCTACCGTGGTCGTCCGGGCCGCCGGTGAAGCCGGGCACGATCATGGTCGCCGCCGGGTCGTGCCCGTACGGCAGCGGCCGCGGCTCCTTGTCGGGGCCGTCCTGGGTCGCGGGGTCCTCGTCGGACTGCACGGGCGCCGCCGCCTGCGGCGCGGACCGGGTGGGCGCCCAGGCGAGCACCAGCGCGCCGCCGACGATGCCGACCACCATGCCCAGCCCGAAGCCGCCGAGGTTGAGCCCGACCAGCGAGTACACCGCGGTGAGCAGCCCGAGGACGCCGTAGAACAGGCGCTGCCCGGGGGTCACCACGCTCAGCACCCCGGTGAGGATGAGCAGCAGCGGGAGCAGGTAGGAGAGGAACCCCTCCGGGCCCATGTGGACCTCGAGATTGCCGAGCGTCAGGTTGGCGCTGAGGAACAGCTCCAGCCCGGCGATCAGGAGCAGCAGGCCGCCCCAGAAAGGCCTGCTTCGCCGCCAGCGGCGGAAACCGCCGTCCGACGCGTTGGTCGTTGCCACGTACTCCTCCAGAGAAAAATCGTGCTGGGCCCCCCGGCATGGCTGAGGCCCGCGGATGGTGCGCTCCGCGGGCCTCGGTACTGCATCAGAAACACTCCGGCGGGTTGCCGTCCTTGCCCGGGAAGTTGACCTTCAGGGTGAGGCCGGTCAGCGTGAACGTGCCGGCCGTGGTGGAGACCGCGGTCTGCCTCAGATCCCTGATCACGACGTGGGCGGCCTCCTGGCCGAACGCGCCGGGTGCGCCCTTGGCGTCGGGCCCGCCCAGGCCGAGGGTCGACGCGTCCTGGCCGATGTTGATGTCGGTGAACTCCGCGTTGCCGTTGAGCTCGGACATGCCGATCAGCAGGTTCGTCGCCTTCGCCGGGGAGTCGGGGTCGCGGCCGGCCCGGATGGTCAGGCTGATCGGCGAGCCGGGAGCCCGGACCGACTGGCACAGGTTGTAGAGCTTCGCCGAGGCGATGCCCGACATGGCGACCGGTACGTCCTTGTCGCCTTCCTTGGCGGTGCTCAGCTGGCCGCCGTACTGCGAGAATCCGGTGCCGTCGAGCATGTCGGCCGAGATCTTGAACGGCTCGCCGGAGATGGCGAACGAAGCGGCGAACGCACCGTTGGCCATGCCGAAGACCAAGGCGCCGGCGGCCGCGGTCGGCACCGCCACCGCTATGGCGAAACGGCGCCAGTCGGTGCGACCGTATGCCGGATCGCCTTGCGAATCCTTCACGGATCCTCCTTGTAGGAACAGGAACAGCTGCGCTGAGGTCAGCCGTTGGTATATAGACCCGTCGATGCGGCCTCGTAACGTGCGGGAAATGTTGCCTCTGCTGGGGGATGAGGACAAGAGTCCGAGCTACCGGCCAGTAACCATCCAGTACCGAGTTCAATTACCGAGGGTGACCCTGGATCGGATGGCGGCCCGAAAGATGGGTCGCAAATGGACACATCGGTCGATGAATGGGCCTGTGATGGTCACCACATGTATGCGTCTCCCTTTAGTTACGGATCGGTAACAACTTTCAGGAAGCTCCCAGGTCTGTGCACTCGGCGTGCGCGGATCATCGGTTCAAGTCGTGGCAATACCTGCCGAAGGGGGTCATGAGGGTGCATCCCGCGCGGAGGGGAACGGTTAGTGGGTCCAGACGAGCAGCAGCGCTTGGCGGCTCTGCACGAGTACCGCGTGCTCGACGCGCCCGCCGGTGACGAACTCGAGGCGGTCGTCCGGGTCGCCGCGATGGTCGCCGGGGTGCCCACCGCGACGCTGAACCTCATCGACGAGCACCGCCAGTGTCAGCTCACCACCGCGGGATTCACCGGCGGCGACTCCGCGCGCTCCGACTCGATGTGCGCCGTGCGGCTCCCGGCCGCCGAGTTTGTCCACGTCCGGGACGCCAGTGCCGACCCCACCTACCGGGACAACCCCTGGGTCACCGGCGTGCACGGCGACGTGCGGTTCTACGCCTCCGCACCGCTGGTCACCCCGGCCGGGCACGCGCTGGGCACGCTGTGCGTCTTCGACTCGGTGCCCGGTGAGCTGACCGACGAGCAGACCGCCCGCCTCAAGGACCTGGCCGAGGTCATCCTCGCGCTGTTCGAGCGCCGCCGGCAGGCCCGGATCAACGCCGAACTGGCCGCCGAGACCGAGGCCCGCAAGCAGTTCACCGACGCCGTGCTGGAGACCATCGAGGTCGCCGTCGTCGCCGCGGACCCCTCCGGGCATCTCACCCTGTTCAACCGGGCCGCCCGTGACTGGCACAGCCTCGACGCCGACCCCTCGGTGGAGCCGAGCGACTTCGCCGACCGCTACCGGCTCTTCCGCACCGACGGGGACACCCCGCTGCCGGGCGAGGAGATCCCGCTGCTGCGCGCGCTGCACGGGGAGACGGTCCGCGGCGCCGAGCTGATCATCCAGGACGCCGACCGGCGGTCGCGGCACGTCGTCTCCGAGGGCCGGGCCCTCACCGCCGCCGACGGCACCCCGCTCGGTGCCGTCGTGGCGATGACCGACGTCACCGCCGACCGCGCCCGGCAGCGGGCCCTGGAGTCGGCCCACGCCGAGCTGTTGCGCTCCAACGCCGAGCTTGAGCAGTTCGCGGCGGTGGTCAGCCACGACCTGGCCTCGCCCCTGGGGGTCGTCTACGGCTACCTGGAGCTGCTCGGCGACCACTACAGCACCGAGCTCGACGAGCGGGGCCACAAGTGGATCACCTCGGCGATGCGGGCCGTCCGCCGGATGCAGGCGCTGATCGAGTCTCTGCTGATGTACGCCCGCGCGGGCAGCGGCCCGTGCCGGCGCGAGGACACCGACCTCGGCGAGATCGTCGACCAGGCCCTGATGGATCTGCGCGGCCGGCTCCGCGAGAGCGGCGCGACGGTCCGGGTCACCACGCCGCCGGCCACCCTCACCTGCGACCCGACCCTGCTGCGCCAGCTGTTGCAGAACCTGATCGGCAACGCCGTGAAATACCGCGACCCGGACCGGGACTGCCGCGTCGAGGTGTGCGCCCGGCGGGTCGCGGGGGAGTGGGTCGTCACGGTCAGCGACAACGGCATCGGCATCCCGGCCGATCACCGCCGCCGGGTGTTCGAGATGTTCGCCCGGGTCGAGCCGGGCGGCCACGTCGGGCACGGCGTCGGGCTCTCGACCTGCGAGCGGATCGTCACCCGCCACGGCGGCCGGATCTGGGCCGACACCGCGCCCGGCGGCGGCACCGCGGTCTCCTTCACCATGCCGGGCGCCTGAGGTGGCCTCGGTCAGGGCCCGGGTGGACGCGGGCGTCATCGCGGTCCTGCTGCTGTTCGTCGCCGTCGTGGTGATCCAGTTCCTGGTCACCGACAGCCTGCAGAGCCGGCACGAGCGGCGGGTCGCCCGGGTGCAGGCCGCCCGGGACGCCAACAGCGCCGTCCTGCAACACATGACCGACGCGGAGACCGGCGTGCGCGGATTCCAGCTCACCGGGGACCGGAGCTTTCTCCAGCCGTACGACCAGGGGCGGGTGGGCGCGGTCGCCTCCCTGGACGAGGTCGGCACCCGCACCACCAAGGTGACCACGCTGCGGCTGCTCGACGTGGAGCGTGCCGCCGCGTCCCAGTGGCTGCACGTCTTCGCGTACCCGGTGGTCGATGCCGGGGTCGCCGACCCCGGCGTCTCGCGGTCCGGGCGGGGCAAGCAGCTGTTCGACGAGGTCCGGGCGGCGAACGCGGCCGTCGACCGGGCCCTGCTGGCCGACCAGCGCCGGGTCCTCGCGGCGAACCGGCGCGCGGCCCGGCTGGCCCAGATCCTCTTCGCGCTGCTCGCGATCTCTGTCCTGGCGGTGACGCTGCTGCTCGCCTCGGTCGCGCGCCGGCTGCTGCTGGCCCCGCTGGAGCACATCCGGGTGACCCTGCAACGGCTGGCCGCCGGGGAGCTGTCCGCGCGGGCGGTGCCGGCCGGGCCGGAGGAGATGCGCGCCGTCATCGGCACCCTCAACCGCCTGGCCGCCGAGACGGAGCGCCTGCTCGCCGAGGACGTGGCCCGGATGGCCCGCACCGACCTGCGGCAGGCGGTCGCGGTCGCGCTGCGCGAGAACGCCGATCCGGTCGGGACCGCCCGCAAGGTCGCCGAGCTCATCGGTCACGCGCTCGGCGCCGACGCGGTGCACAGCAAGATATCCATCGGCGCCGCCGACGGCGTCGACGTGTGCTGGCCCGCGGACGCGCCGTCGCTGTCGTCGCGGACCGTGCGCGACGTGCTGGCCGGGGCGGCCGGCACGGTACGGGTCGTGCCGCACGTCCAGGGCGGCGTGGCCGTGCCGCTGGGCGGCGACGCGGACTGCCCACCCGGGCTCATCTACGTCGTCCGTCACGACCGGCCGGACTGGACGGCGGACGAGCGGCGCCTGCTCGCCACCGTGGCCCGCGAGATCGACCACGACGTCCGCCAGCAGCGCCTGCACCACCGCCAGTCCCGGCTGATCACCGAGCTGCGGGTGCTCGACGAGCGCAAGGACGCCTTCGTGGCCACCGTGACGCACGAACTGCGCACGCCGCTGACCAGCATCCTGGGCTACACGGAGATGCTCGCCGACGGCGACGGCGGCAACCTGTCGCCGCTGCAGCAGCGCGGTGTGACCGCGATCCTGCGCAACGCGCACCGGCTGAACGACACGGTCGCCGACCTGCTGCTGCTCGACCGGGCGAACAACACCGTCGGCGAGTCCGTGGCCCGGGTGAACCTGGCCGAGGTGGCCGCCACGGTGCACGCCGAGTTCGAGCCGCCGGCGCGCGGCCGCGAGCTCACCCTGACCGGCGAGGCGGACGAGGTCTGGGTCGACGGCGATGTCCGGCAGCTCGAGCGGGTGCTGCGCAACCTGCTGGACAACGCGATGAAGTTCACCGGGCCCGGCGGTGCGATCGGCTACCGGCTGCGGGCGGTGGGCACCGCGGCGGTGCTGACCGTGACCGACACCGGGATCGGCATCCCGGAGGCGGACCTGGCCGGCCTGTTCACCCCGTTCCACCGGGCGGTGAACGCGATGGACCGGGCGGTGCAGGGCTCCGGCCTGGGCCTGGCGATCGTGCGCAACATCGTGGCCGAGCACGGCGGCACGGTGACGGCGGAGTCCCGGCTGGGCCGGGGCAGCACCTTCACCGTGACGCTGCCCGCCGTGGAGGCGGAGCGGCCGGCCTGACCGGGGCCACCCCGCAACCGTCCCGCAACCGTGCCCGGCACCGTTCCGCACCCCGGCGTGCCCAGGATGAACCCACCCCCGATCAAGGAGATGTCCCGATGCGCCTGCGTCGTACCGCTATCGCCGCCCTGCTGGCCGCCGGGATTCTCGTTCCGGCCGCCGGCACGGCCACCGTCGCCTTCGCCCACCCCGCCGCCAAGCCGGCCGCCGCGCAGAAGGCCAAGCCGAAGCCGGTCAAGACCAGGAAGGCCGTCCGGACGCCGTTCGCCGCGACCGGAAAGGTCACCGCCGTCGACGCCGCCGCCGGGACCGTGACGCTGCTGGCCACGGGTGGCACCCGGGACGTGCGCCGGAAGACCCTCACCGTGACCGTGCCGGAGGCTGTCCGCGTCGTGATCAACGGCAAGCGGGTGACGCTGAAGGCGGTCGCCGTGGGCGCGAGGATCACCGTCACCGGCAGGCGCAGCGCCGGAACCTACACGGCGGCCAAGGTGCAGGTCTCGCAGCGGAAGAAGCCCGTGGCCACCCCCAGCCCCCCCCCGACCGTGGATCCCACCCCGACCGAGGACCCCACCGTGGATCCCACCCCCACCGAGGACCCCACCCCGACCGAGGACCCCACGCCGAGCGTCAGCCCCAGCCCGGACGACGAGCCCAGCGAGGACCCGGCGGAGGAAATCCTCGACGACTTGTCCGACTAAACCCATGAAACGCCCCGTTCCGCACCCCGGAGCGCGGCGTTTCCGCTGAGCGCCGATACTCCCCGTGAGACCGTCGAAGGACGGCGGATCACCGTCGGGGAGGGAACCACTGCCGTGCCTTACGTGACGTCGCATTCCGGCGACACGCCCGGCGACTTCGGGCGTGACCTGCTCAGCAATCTCTACTACCAGCGGGGTACGACGCTGGAGTCGGCCAGTCCCCAGGACGCGTACCACTCGCTGGCGCTCACCGTGCGGGACCGGCTGGTCGACCGCTACATCCGGACGGCGGCCGCCCACTACCGGGCCAACCCGCGATTCGTCTACTACCTGTCGGCCGAGTACATGCTCGGCAAGCAGCTCGACCAGAACCTGCTCTACTCCGGCACCGAGGACTCCGCCCGCCGGGCCCTGGACGGCCTCGGGCTGTCGCTGCCCGACCTGGTCGACCTCGACATCGAGCCCGGCCTGGGCAACGGCGGCCTGGGCCGGCTCGCGGCCTGCCTGCTGGACGCCATGGCGACCCAGGACATCCCGGCGGTCGGCTACGGCATCCGCTACGACTTCGGCATCTTCAAACAGGCGTTCCAGGACGGCGGCCAGGTGGAGCGCCCCGACGACTGGGCCTTCTACGGCAACCCGTGGGAGTTCCACGCCTCCGACGACCAGCAGGCGGTCGGCTTCTACGGTCACGTCGAGCCGCTGGAGGGCGTGCGCAAGAGCTGGGTGCCGGGCGAGGTCGTGCTGGGCGAGCCCAGCCACATGCTGGTGCCGGGGCACGGGACCAGCACGGTCAACATCATCCGGCTGTGGCGCGCCCGGGCCAGCCGGGAGTCCTTCGACCTGTCCCGCTTCGGCGCCGGCCAGTACGGCGAGGCGGTCGAGGAGATCGTCCGCTCGGAGAACATCAGCAAGGTCCTCTACCCGGACGACAGCACCGAGCTCGGCCGCGAGCTGCGCCTCAAGCAGCAGCACTTCCTGGTCACCTGCGCGTTGCGGGACATCGTGCGGCGCTTCCGGCTGCGCAACAGCGACTGGGACGCCTTCGCCGGCAAGGTGGTCATCCAGCTCAACGACACCCATCCGGTGATGGCGATCGCCGAGCTGATGCGGATGCTGGTCGACGAGGAGGGCCTGGAGTGGGACCGGGCCTGGGCGATCACCCGGCGCACGTTCGCCTACACCTGTCACACGCTGCTGCCCGAGGCCCTGGAGACCTGGCCGGTGGCGCTGGTGCGGCGGCTGCTGCCGCGGCACATGGAGATCATCTTCCTGATCAACCACCTGTTCCTGCGAGAGGTCGCCGCCCGCTATCCCGGCGACGACGCCAAGCTGCGCGAGCTGTCGATCATCCAGGAGGGCGCCGAGCAGCGGGTCCGGATGGCGCACCTGGCCGTCGTGGGCAGTTCGGCGGTCAACGGCGTCGCGGAGCTGCACTCGCGGCTGCTGGCCGCCACGACCCTGCACGGCTTCGCCGAGCTGTGGCCGGGACGCTTCCACAACGTCACCAACGGCATCTCGCCGCGCCGGTTCATGCGGCTGGCCAACCCGCGGCTGTCCGGCCTGATCACCGAGCGGCTCGGCGACGGCGGCTGGCTGACCGATCTGGACCGGCTGTCGCGGCTCGAGCCCGCCGCGGACGACCCCGGCTTCCGCGAGCGATGGCGCGAGGTGAAGCGGCTCAACCGCGAGGACCTGGCCGCGCAGGTCCTGGCGGTGACGGGGGTGGTGCTCGACCCGGACGCGCTCTGCGACGTGATGATCAAGCGCTTCCACGAGTACAAGCGCCAGTTGCTGCGGGTGCTGCACGTGATCGCCCTGTACCACCGCATTCGGCGCGGTGAGGTCGCGGACGTGGTGTCCCGCTCGATCGTGTTCGGCGGCAAGGCGGCGCCCGGCTACTACGCGGCCAAGCGGATCATGCGGCTGGCCAACTCGGTCGCCGACCTGGTCAACGAGGACCCGGCCGTCTCGCCGTACCTGAAAATGGTCTTCCTGCCGGACTACAACGTCTCCCGGGCTCAGCTGATCATCCCGGCCGCGGACCTGTCCGAGCAGATCTCGCTGGCCGGCAAGGAGGCCTCCGGGACCAGCAACATGAAGCTGGCCCTCAACGGGGCGCTCACCATCGGCACCCTGGACGGCGCGAACGTGGAGATCCGCGACCGGGTCGGCGCGGAGAACTTCTTCCTCTTCGGCCTGGACATCACCGGGGTGACCGCGCTCGAGAAGCGGGGCTACCTGCCGCGGATGTACTACGACCGGGACACGGAACTGCGGGAGGTCCTCGACACGGTGGCCGGCTTCGACAAGGAGATCGTCGACGACCTGCTGCACCGCGACGAGTATCTGACCCTGGCCGACTACCGCGCGTACGTTGACTGCCAGGACGAGGTGGCCCGGGCCTGGCGCGACCAGGAGGCCTGGACCCGCTCGTCGATCCTGAACACCGCGCGCAGCGGCTTCTTCTCGGCCGACCGCACCGTGCGTGACTACTGCCGCGACATCTGGCACGTCACCCCGGTGCGCACCGACGGCTGACCCGGCGGCCGCGACGACAGCGGGCCCGTGACCGCGAGTGCGGTCACGGGCCCTCCGCCGGGCCGGTCAGCCCTTGACGCTGCCCGCGAGCAGGCCGCGGACGAAGTACCGCTGGAGCAGCAGGAAGATCGTCACCGGCACCAGGATCGACACGAAGGCGCCCGCGGAGAGCAGGTGCCAGGCCGTGCCGCGGGTGCCGCTGAGGTTGGCCAGCGCCACCGTGATCGGGGCGACGGAGTCGCCGCCGCCCGCGAAGGTGAGGGCGACCAGCAGGTCGTTCCACACCCAGAGGAACTGGAAGATGCCGAACGCCGCCAGGGCCGGGCGCAGCAGCGGCAGCAGCACCCGGAAGAAGATCGACACGTGCCCGGCGCCGTCCACCCGGGCCGCCTCGAGCAGGGTGGACGGGATCTCCCGCATGAAGTTGTGCAGCAGGTAGATCGCCAGCGGCAGGCCGAAGATCGCGTGCGACAGCCAGATCGTCCAGAACGTGTTCGCCACCCCCGCGTCCACGTAGAGCGTGAGCAGCGGGAGCAGGGTGACCTGCAGCGGCACGATCTGCAGGGCGAAGATCGCCAGGAACAGGATGTTGCGGCCGGGGAACTTGATCCAGGCGAACGCGTACGCCGCCAGGCAGGCCAGGCTCATCGGAATGATCACCGACGGGATCGTGATCACCAGCGAGTTCACGAAGTACGAGCCGAGACCGGCGCCGTTCTCCGAGTCCAGCACGGCCTTGTAGTTGTCCATGGTCACGGTCGGGTCGGTGAAGAAGGTCCACCAGCCCGTCGTCTTGATCGCCCGCTCCGGGCGGAACGACGACACCAGCAATCCGAACGTCGGCAGCGTCCAGAGCACCGCGATGACGAGCGCCGCGAGCGAGGCCCAGGGCGAGGTCAGCTTCTTCTTGGCGACCGAGGCGGCAGTCGGCTTGTCGGCGGTCAGCGGGGGCAGGGCCTCCGGCAGGGCGGTGGTGGTCATAGCGCCTCCGAACTGCGGATCTGCCGGATGTTGTAGGCGACGATCGGGATGACCAGCAGGAACAGCAGCACCGCGAGCGCGGAGCCGAGGCCCTGGTTGTCGCTGCGGAAGCTCTGGCTGTAGAACTCGTTCGCGATGACGCTGGTGTCGAAGTTGCCGCCGGTCATCGTGCGTACGATGTCGAAGACCTTCAGGGTGCCGATGCCGATGGTGGTCAGCACGACCACCACCGCCGGGCGGATGGCCGGCAGGGTGACGAAGCGGAACATGCCCCACGGCCCGACGCCGTCGAGGCGGGCGGCCTCGATGATGTCGTCCGGGATGGCCTTGATCGCCGCCGAGAGCACGGTCATCGCGAAGCCGGCCTGGATCCAGATCATGACCACGATCAGCAGGAACGTGTTCAGCGGCGAGTCCACCAGCCACTGCTGCGGGCTGCCGCCGAGCCAGACCAGCACCTGGTTGAGCAGGCCGATCTGCTTGACGTTGGCCTGGTCCGGGCGGAACTCGTAGACGAACTTCCAGATGATCGACGCGCCGACGAACGAGATCGCCATGGGCAGGAAGATCAGCGCCTTGGCGA
>Ga0307516_10005639_pt1 | contig 14882 bp, 26 predicted proteins | sample 19_EM_MG_FD_203310 | JGI IMG/M metagenome (GOLD analysis project Ga0307516, IMG submission 203310) | Populus trichocarpa ectomycorrhiza microbial communities from riparian zone in the Pacific Northwest, United States - 19_EM | ecosystem: Host-associated > Plants > Roots > Unclassified | place...
ATTCCGACACTTCCGTGGTCTCGTCGTTCCGGGTGCCGAGGTCTGGCAGGAAATGAGCGTGATATCCATAGTTGGCGAAGAAGGGGGTTATTTTTGTGGTTCTGGTTTGTCTGTTGTTGTAGCAGAATTCGGCAATTGGCAACAACCTTTTCCAGTCATCCTGCTGGTACTTGCAGTATGCCCGGAGATACTACTCGAGGGTGACATTGGCTCTTTCCGTTTGTCCATCCTTTTGTGGGTGGAAGGCTGTACTGAGGTTGCGTGATATTCCGAGTGCTTTTGTTACTCGTTTCCAGAAGTCTGAGGTAAACAGGTGCCCTCGGTCGGACACAATACTGCTTGGCAGTCCATGGGGTCTTATAACTTGTCGGAGGAAGTGGTCTGCTTGGTCTTCAGGGTCCATGGTGAGCTGGAAGGTGACAAAATGTACCATCTTGGTGAGGCGATCGATTATTACCCATAACGTGTCTTTTCCATTGCTCATCGGCACCGCGGTGATAAAGTCCGTTGATATTGTGTCCCATGGTCAGTGTGGGAGTTCGAGTGGATTTAGCAGTCCAAATGGCGCATGTCGGATTAGCTTGATGCAATGGCAGGTGTCACAGTGGTCGATGTATCTGTGGATGTACTATCGTTTCCCTGACCAGTAGAAATTTCAGCTAACAAGTTCCAGGGTTCTTGCTCGGCCCAGGTGTCCTGCGGCTTGCGTGTCATGGTGGTCTCTTAATATGCGTAGTCGCAGGTTGTCATTGTCCGGGACCCATATGAGGCCGTCGTACATTAGCAACCCACTGTTTTCCTCACATAACCCTAGCTTGATCTTTCCGTCATGGGTGGTCCCGCTCACCTTTTTCCTCCAGATTTCTTGGATCTCTTTATCTGCTGCACTTAGTGTCTGGATTTCATTCAGGAGTTCCTTGTCTATCTCGAGGTTGTTGGTTTCTGTTGTATTGTCCTGGAGTGCTTCGTACGCTTCTTCGGATAACAGGATTCGGCCGTGGTTCTGTAAATGCTTCATATCCCCTTCGCAGGAAGAGTCTCCTGACTCTCCAGACAGGATGTCTGGCCGGCCAATTTCCAGGGTCGATACTTGATCACGAAGTCATAGTTAGCGAATCGTTCACCCCACCAGGCTTGTCGCAAATTGAGATCTTTTTTTGTTTTCCAGTATTCGAGGTTTTTGTGGTTGGTGAGGATCATGATTTTTGGTCCCATAGTTTTACAATCAGTATCCCATTTTCGTAGTGCGTCGACTATCGCCAGTAGCTCCTTATCGTGGATGTTATAATTGCACTCAGGGTCTTTGAGTTTCCTCGAGTAGTATGCTACAGGATGCAGGATTCCCTCTGCGTCAGGTTGTGAGCAGATTGCTCCTATGGCGTAGTCTGAGGCATCTGTTTCGATGGTGATGGGTTGTTCCGAATCGAAGTGTTGCAATATCGGTTCCGTGATCATTGCTCCCTTTATTGTCTCAAACCCCTCCTGCTGCTTGTCGCCTCATTCCCATAACTTGTCCTTTCTTGTGAGTGAGAAGAGGGGCGTTGTAATCTTGCTATAGTCTCTGATGAACCTTCGGTAGAAGTTGGCGAAACCCAGGAAGCTCTGCACCCCTTTGACGTTTGTTGGCTCCTTCCAGTCTCTGATTGTTCGGATCTTTTCTTCGTCCATTCTCAGCCCTTCTGGCGACATGACATATCCCAGATATTCTGTTTCCATGGCGTGGAATTCACATTTGGATGCTTTCAGTATTAGTCCGGTGTCACGTACTCGTGTGGGTACTGCCCGGACATGTTTTCGCTCTGTTTCCTCGTTGGGGGAGAAGACCAGGATGTCGTCCAGATATGCCACGCGGAAGATGTCTAAATAGTCACTCAGGATCTCATTCATCCATCGGTGGAAGGATGTCGGGGCGTTGGTGAGTCCAAACGGCATGACACAATACTCGTATAGCCCATATCGAGTTCGAAACGCTGTCTTCTATTCATCGCCCTTAGCAATGCGGAGGTTGTAGTATGCATCTTCTATATCGAGTTTGGTGTAGATGGTGGTGCTGGAGAGTTGATCGAGAGACTCCCCGATCAGTGGCAGCGGTGTCCGATCTTTGATCGTGATTTCGTTTAGTTGCCGGTAGTCTACACACAGGCGTAGTCCTCCATCCTTTTTCTTGACGAAATGTATTGGTGCTCTGGCTGAGGAGGTGGATGCCTGGAGCCATCCTCGTTTTTCGTTGATTTCTAGGTATTCGCTCAGGGCCTTCATTTGGTCTTCGTTCAGGGGTCACAGTGGCTCATACGGGGGTGTCTTCGCTTCCTCCAGTGGGATATGATGGTCCTGTGTGTGGTGAGGTGGGGGAGTCATTGGTTCTTGTTCAGTGAATACATCGAGGAATTCATGATATTCCGGGGGAATTGGTTTCTTGCACGTCCTGGAGGTCTCTTTGATTTTGTCAATTACTGTCTGGCATACCTCCCATGGGTCTGTTTCACCGATTTCCCAGTTTTCTTCTTCTGCCAGTATTTTCTTATAGTATTGCTCTGTGGCTTTTTCTTCTGGGACTGTGTTGGCTCTTGGTGAGCTGGGTAGGCATTTCTCGGCGCAGTGGTCGGAGTGGAATTTTACGGTGTGATTCTTCCATCCTATTACTGGGTCGTAGAGTTTGAGCCACAGGAGTCCGAGGATGATCGGGGCGTTCCCGATCATGATGCAGTGTAGCCGGATGTCCTCCTCGTGATGGTTGATGGTTAGGTGGATCTGAGCGTCATGGGTTACCGGCCCGCTGGTGACCTCACTTCCGTCGACTGTCTATACTCATCTTGGCGTTGTTTTTTGTTGTATAGGTATTCCGCTGGCCTCAGCATAGGCTGTATCGATGAAGTTTTCTGATGCTCCAATGTCCACCAAGGCTGTAGTGGTGCATTCGTTCCCATCTGTCCCCGGGATTCGTACTTTGATCATAATATTTTCCTCACGGTCATATCGGGCAGTTCGTACTAGGTACGGGGGGTCTTCTTCGGGTTTGACAACAGGTGTTTCCCTCGGATGGTAGTTGTCAGCACCTATTCCCGAGGGTTGTCGTTTCCTGACGGTTCTTCTTCGGTCATCTCCTCGAAGGTGGCTTCCATGGCCCTGCATGGTCTTCTCCATGGAACTCGTTCTTTCCTAGGCTGGGGGCATTCTTTTGCGAAATGTCCTATCTTTCCGCAGTTGTAACATTCTCCCGTGATTACTTGTCGTGGGAATCGGTTTGGCGTTCCCCTTGCGAATTTGAATCATCGGGTAGCATCGAGGTCCATCGGGTGTCCCGTAGGTGTCACCGGAGGCTCCTTTGTGTGGACGTGGAAGCGTGCTTCTGGGTTGGTGCTAGGTCAGCGATTAATGACTCCGAGGTTGTTTAGACGGCTATCTGTTTTGATGGCGGCAGTGGCGTAGTCCACCAAGACTGTGGTGGGGGTTTCACTCATGAATAGGTGCCTTTTTACCTCAGGGTGTAATCCGTCTCGGAATCGTGCAATGCATACGTTGTCCGTGTATGGGAGGTCCGCTTTGATTCGCTGAAATTCGACCCAGTAGATGGCCACTGTCTGATTTCCCCTCTGGATCTTCTGGAATTTCTCGAACGCTATTTCCTCGGCGTCTACCTGGCCGAAGGCGTGCTTGATATTGGTTTTTAGTTCTTCCCATGTCAGGTTGCTTCCTCCTTCCTGGTTTAGGAAGGTTTCCACCCAATTCCAGGCCACCCCCCGTAGCAGGCAGGATGCATATCCTGTTTTCTTGTCATCGTCATTGAATCGGTTTCCTTCTGTCCTAAACTTGAGCTCGCACTGGGCCAACAATGTTTTGAACTTTGCTTTGTCTCCTTCGAATGGTTCAGGGTCCCGGAGCTTTGGGTAACTGCATTGGGGTGTCTCTCTGGCCGTGAGGATTTCTCGTAACATCTCCGTGGTGAGGAGATGGGGTCCCGCCCCTCCTGCTCCTGTTTCGTCCCCCATTCTTTGGGTTGGCTCTGGTGAATCTGGCGTCTCGGGCCTTGATCAGGGGTCCGGGGTTACCGGGCTTGGGGATCGGTAGTCGTCGGGGACCCTAGTGAATTCTCTGAGGGTGAGGGGATCCTCGCCGTTTTCGTCCTCGGAGGCCGCTGTGTTGCTACGTCAGGTGTCGATGGGAAGACGCAATCTAGTGTCAAGATCCTGCCTCGACTTCTCCGTAAGTCTCAACAGGCAACGTAGGCGGGGTCTGGAGCGCCAGCAGTCCTACTCACACTTCCGGTGTACTCACACTTCTGACGTACTCACACTTCAGGCGTACTCGCACGCCTTACATGAGTTCGGTGTTCTAGCGGTATCCGTCACGCCCGGCGTGGTCTCTTCGCGGCTCTTCTCACACGCCTTGTGTGGGCTCATTGTTCTCGCGGAGTGGTAGTCGCAGCGCCGGTCATGGGGATAGAGAGGTAGGTCTGTGGAGAGAGATAATAGATTGCCTGGAGAAGAATCTCCAGTCTAGCTACCGTGCCCTTCCTTTATACTTTTCCTTCCCTCTGTGGAATCACAGCTTGCCCGCAAGACAGACACAGTTCCTCCTTCTAACATCATGACTCGATCGCCGCGTCCAAGAAAAACACATGATCGCACTCGGCTGCCACGCGGCCAACACTCTACTCGTGGCAACAGGAGAAAGGATGCGCAAGCAGTAACAGTAAAGGAAAGGAAGACTGACGTACAACTTAATCAAGGGAAAACAATACTCGTAACGAACATGGGAGAAGGACGTGCAAGCTCAATCAATGGGAGACAACAAACATAGCGGACAGGAGAAAGGACGCGCAAGTAACTTAACTGAGACGAAGGAGAGAGGTCTAGACCGGCCAGTGGTTGGGGATATCGCTACTGGAGCTATATGCTGGAGATCGGTCGAGGTGCCTAAGTGCGGAGGATGACTGCGGCTGCGCGAGTGAAAATGAAGACGAGCCACAGGGCGACAAGGGTGAGAGTGGCACTGGCGCCGGCGCCAAGCAGCCTGTCGCACCAGGTTCGTGACAGTACGTGACACCGGACTAAGACTGAAAGCATCCAAATGTGAATTCCACGCCATGGAAACAGAATATCTGGGATCTGTCATGTCGCCAGAAGGGCTGAGAATGGACGAAGAAAAGATCCGAACAATCAGAGACTGGAAGGAGCCAACAAACGTCAAAGGGGTGCAGAGCTTCCTGGGTTTCGCCAACTTCTACCGAAGGTTGATCAGAGACTATAGCAAGATTACGACGCCCCTCTTCTCACTCACAAGAAAGGACAAGTTATGGGAATGAGGCGACAAGCAGCAGGAGGCGTTTGAGACGCTAAAGGGAGCAATGATCACGGAACCGATATTGCAACACTTCGATCCTGAACAACCCGTCACCATCAAAACAGATGCCTCAGACTACGCCATAGGAGCAATCTGCTCACAACCAGATGCAAATGGAATCCTGCATCCTATAGCATACTACTCGAGGAAACTCAAAGACCCGGAGCGCAATTACGAAATCCACGATAAGGAGCTACTGGCGATAGTCGACGCACTACGAAAATGGATGCTGGATGAGCTGGCAAAGAAATAGAGGTGGTGCTCGAGGTCAAAGCGGTGGTGGTTGCAGGAGGTCAAGCAGCTGCGGCGCGAGCAGGGAAAATTTAGGAGAGAATTTAGGAACTGCCCAGCAGGCATCAGCCGCTTCAAAGAGACGAGTTGCAACTTCTGGAGGGGCGTTAGGCGGGCTAAGTGAGAGTACTGGAACCGGTTCCTGTAAGAAGGTAAGGGAAATGATGTCTGGACAGCAACGCGATACACAATGCCCAGAATCGCCAAGGCCGGACAGGCACTGGAGGACAAGGAGGGTACCATTGTGGAGGGACACAATGAGCAAGAGAAAGCCCTTCTGGCTGCCCACTTCTCTAAGGCCCCACTGGACGAATACATGCCTAAGGAAGGGGGGAGAGCCTTTGAAAGGATCAACGCAGAAATGGTGGGGGGGCTACTGAGAAAGGCAGCAAACATGTCAGCCCCGGGAGATTACCAGATTTCAGCGGAAATCCTCAAGGTCTTCTGGGAATGGGACCAGCGGTGTATAGTTCAGCCAGTCAAGGCGTGCATCCGACTCGGCCACCACGCGGTACTATGGGAGACAGCCAAAGTAATCATCATTTCGAAGGCCAGAAAACCGGATTACTCAAAGGTGGGGGCCTACCACGTGATCTGCCTCTTGGATGTCATCAGCAAGCTAGTCGAACGGACAGTGGGCTACCTGATTGCTGACCACCTAGAACGGAAGCAGGAGCTGCATGAAGGACAGTACAGCTGTTGCAAACGAAGGTCATGTATCGACGCGGTCGCAGTGCTTATGAATCGAACCCAGCAGACGTGGGGAGATAAGAAGATAGCGCGAGTGCTATTCATGGATGTCAAGTCGGCATTCAACAATGTCAACAGAGCACACCTGGGCAAACGCATGGAGGCATTGGGCCTGGAGCCAAACCTCATCAGGTGGACGGAAAGTTTCATGATGGGGAGCCAGGTCAAGATTGTGCTGGATCGCGAAACTGGGGACGCTAGCTCGGTGAACACAGGGATCCCGCAAGGGTCACCAGTGGTCCCAATCCTCTTGGTCACCTACCTGTCAGGCATCTTCGAACAGGTAGAGAGAGCAGTTCCAGGGGTCAGTGCCCTATCCTTCGCAGACGACATTGGATGGTGGGAGAAAGCAGAGAACGAGGGGGGGGTGGCAGCAAAGCTGGCGAAGGCAGCAGGGTCAGCCATGGACTGGGCAAACGACAATGGGGTGGCATTCCACCAGAGAAAAATGGAAGGGGTCCTGTTCGGGAAAAAGAAGGTTGCCCTGACAGCCACCATCCGGGTGGGAATGACCGACTTCCCCTGCAAAACCGAAGCAACATGCTGGCTGGGCGTATGGCTGGACTACCAGCTCAGATTGAAGGAACACCACACGATCAGGCTAAAAGAGGGGAAAAATGCCATGGGACGCCTCTGCCGCCTCACCGGACAGATGGGTCTCTCACCGGCCAACTGCCGAATGGTAATGACAGCGTGTATTCAGTCGGTGGCCATGTTCGGGTCGGAACTATGGTGGAAAGGTGACAGTGTACAGGGCACCATAGGAAGAGCTGAAGAGCTGCAGAAATAGGTGAACAAGCAGGTCTGGTTGGTCACAGGTTCCTTTCGGACAACCAACTGCGGGGCATTAGCAATGGAGTCAGAGCACAGGCCAGTGGCAGCACAGCTGGAGAATCGGCAATGACGATTTGGCGTACAGCTACTCTGCTTACCTGATGGGGACCAGGCCAGAGAGATGGTGGGAACAAAGTCGGAGATTGGGAGAAGGCTGAAGAATGCACTGGCATAGCGAGGTCTAACTGAGACGACAAGTACACTCGAGGAGCTGGAAGTGCTAAACGCGGAGACGATCCAGGAGGACAAGTAGATGGTGAATGCGGAGGCTGAGGTAGAGCAGACTTGGACTGACCAGGTTCACCAACAGGTCACAACTGGACAGCGGAGCAACCAGGTACGCTGTCGTATGGCAGAAAGGGAAATTCTGGGTGGGCATCAAGAACCACATGGGATATAACTAAGAAGCCTATGACGCAGAATGCGCAGCACTGGCAACAGCCCTCGAGGAGGCGCCAAGGTGCCAGATGGTGCCAGAACGAGTCAGCATCCTAACCGATGCCCAAGAAGCAATTAGACGGATGGTATCGGAGAATCCGGCCCAGGCCAGGAATACGTAATCCTTGCGAGATGACATATTGCAAATCTGCGAAGAACCCAGCCGGGCCGCATCACCATCGAGATTAGGTGGTGCCCCGCCCACGAGGGTGTTCCAGACAACAAGAAGGCCGACGAGTGAACAAAGCTCGTGGCGGAAGAAACAGAAGCAATAGGGGTGGAGTGGCTACAGGGAGGAGCACACCCGGAACCACTCCCCAGATCACTTGCGCACATCAAGTGTGGAATCTCGATGAGGAAATGGGAAGAAGCCCACCAGTGGGCAGGGAAGAGAACTGCCATGAAGATGTACAAGATGCCACCCACGCAGCAGCCCGACAGGACAGTGGCTGGAAGTGCAAAAAGGGTGGCAGCAAGGTTCTACCAGTTCAAGACTGGACACTGTCTGACCAGGGAGTACTTGGTGTGGACAAAGAATCGAGACTCAGCGCAGTGCTGGTGGTGCAGGTGCAAGAAGCAGACGCGGGAGCACCTCTTCAAGAACTGTGGACGATGGAAGGAGCAGCAGAAGGGGCTGTGGAAGGAGGTGTGCAAGGAGACGAGGAGAGGAAAGAGGCGGTTTGCGGTTTGGGACCTCCTGGCTGACGACAGGTGCATCAGAGCGGAGCTGGACTTCCTATCGACCACCGAAGTAGGGGGGCTGAACCTGGCCGCAGCAGAAGAGGATGCACAGAGTGAGGCATCAGAGTGGGAGCTCCAGGAGCGGAGAGAACGAGAGGAGGAGAGGGAGATAGAAGCTGAGAGGCTAGGCACCAAGGTTGAGGAACCCCTATTCCTCACCACACCTGCCTTTATGGCATCCAGGAATGAAGAGTAAGAAGGGGGCGGTCTTTCATTTGTCATTTCCTTGGGGCACTTTATATTCATCTTGGGACAGGCCTGGGCGGATGGTAAAGGGAAGCTTGCAACATGCCGCCTCATGCGGACAGCAGCAGGGAAACGGTCAAAATGTATGCCGCCATAGTCTAGAAAGGCTTCACGTGAGTATGACAAAAGAAAAAAAAATCCGGCTTGGACAGCCGCAGCTTTGCCAAGTTCAAATGCCCACCACCAGTCCCCCTGTTCCAGACCGAGCCCATCTAATTCAAAATCGTACGTTCCGTCTACTAGTCGAGCCATCCTTACACATGAGGTCCTTCGAGTTTCCCGTCTGGGACTATGGGAGTCAGCGTCCATGCTGTCCACATCACTCTGTTCTTCCTCCGAGATCGCCGTGTGAGCAACTGATGCCGCCGTTCTACCTGTCCGCCCCAGCCATTCCTGGCATAGCCTCTACTGCTGCTGCACTTACAACTGAACGGTGCTCGGCGAGCAATTGGGAGCTTTGTGGTCCGAGGCCGCACATTGAAGCACTGCCTGTTGGATCCGCTACGGTACGTTGGCATGAACTCACCTGGTTGGAAACTGACATTCCGTCACTGGGACTGGGCGTTCCTGGGTATAGCGGGCCTTAACGACGATGAACCTGGCACCGTGGATCCAAATGATGTAGGTCCGGATGACTGGGGTCCGGATTTCTCACCTAACGAAGTCGTAGCAGGGATGATCCTGGGGGCCAGCCTTGGAATAGGGGCCATAGGGGCTAATGGAGGGAGCACCGGGTTCGTACTCACTGTTCCAATAAGGTGAGCCATTTGGTAGCTCTGGGTCTGCATCACCTGAGCCATCTGCTCCTGAGCCCCGATCGACCGGTGCATAACCTCTGCTACCACCAGTGCGAATGTATTCTCCGTTGTCTCTTCCAGTTTTGGGACGGCCACCTTCACAGCAGACGGTGCCAGGATCAAGACGTCTGCCTCATCCGGTCCCAGCATCACTACTGGTCCTCATTCTGTAGCATTCCACCACACTGTCAAACATCCATTCATTGACGGGAATCGTACTCTTGATGGCGTACGCCACATCAGCAAAAAAGTGAAAAATTCATGTATATTACTATTTTTCCAAGTGAGACATAAATTTAAAATTTCCTTTCTCAGTGTTTTAGTTGAAATAATAGAGATTATTTTTTACGAAATCCTTATGGGAGCAAAATATAACTTCTCTCTTACAGAAGCTTAATAAAGCTTAATAAAGCTTACGGGAGCACCAGGAGCACCAGGAGCATTTTTCTAGTTTTTGCTGATGCAGCTGCACGTCGTGTAGTCCGGCAAGGGACAGGTGTACGCGACGACGATGTAGAGTCACCGGGAGGTACTGTTGAAACCATCTCACTCGCTGGACATACAGCTCACGGGGTCCCTATCTCCAGTCTCTGGGTCAGTGATAGAGAGAGTCTCGTAAAAATGTAAAGCCTTCACTGTCCTCTGATCCCCCTTAGAGGCCACCACTGTTGCTCACTGGGCGAAGGCCTGTCTCAGTGCATCCTCGAATACCTGAACCGACTTATAGGCTGCATTCGGAAAAGCGTCTGACTTCTCAAGTGACTTCCCAACCAGGTTGTCTTGCATCATCAAGGTCATGCCCATCTCGTTCAGCCTCTCCCCTTCTTCACCAGCAGGATACGGGGGGTATACTACCCTCCGTACTGCTCTGTCAAACCTCCTGAAGAAGCTGTTCAAGTTCTCTCCTGGGGTACCCCCAAAGGGTGGGATTTTCAGCGAGGTAGAGCTAGTCATCGCTGTAGCTTCTTCACCGCCTTTGTGGTAGGTGTTCGATAAGATGTCGTCACTACCGCCGTCATCAGTGAAGGGGGTAACTTCTCGTTCACTTGCCTGCTCCTTCCTCGCTCGTTCGCTCACACATTCCAGCTCCTCCTGTAGATTGATGACACGCTGTATGTCCTGTGGATAGGCAACCCAGCGTTCCAGGGTTTTCTTGTCACTCTCCTGTTTACTGACCGTCTTCCCGTTCTCGTACCTCACCTCTGTAGTTGCCACCGTTCTGTACAACGACTTCGACGTAGATGCTGACACCGTCCGCTTCGTCAATACTGGAGCGTTTCTATTCCTTAGGACACGACTCATATTAGCTCAGCAGATGATGATTCGATGGGATAAAAGAAGTCCGCTGTCTCAATGCCCTCCTATTTGGTGTGCGCAACAGCGATCTCAGCAAACACGAGACAAAAAAATGGTGACCGTGACCAATAAAACAAAGCATACTAATCCTACGATGATGGTGCTCACGAGATCACAATCACCGATCCATAATGCGTGTCTGCGAGGTGAGGCAATGATGGTACAAAACCAGATAATAGTGAGTGTGTTGTATTGTCGATGTAGTTCTAAACTGCTAACTTCTGGTTTTGCTGCCGCCGGGCTCAGCGCCAAGAATTCGCTAGTGTCTGACTCACAGTACCTGCCATGATACTCTCCATTCGCTCAGTTCGGCACACACAATTGTTGGGGGTACAATGGCACCTATTTACGTTCGGATTTTTTGATTTTTTTTCTCACCCAGTTATCTCCCTCACCTCATTTACCCCGATCGCCCTGTTTTCCTCCCGCACCCTCTGCCTTTTCGGCCGCTCCCAATCGCTCGCGCATCTGAGTAAATTTTGTTAGATATATCGATCACCCAACGAGGCCCGCGGCCAAGGCCTGCCTAGGCCGCTGCGAGCAGATACGCGCGGAGAAGGCATAGGGTCGCACAGGTGGCCAATGGCCACCGGCGACATCTAGGCCAGGCAGTGGCAACTCACCACCAAAGAATCTAGAGGACCCAGTGATGGGTAATGGGTTGCATGTGCCTGTATATACAGAGAGTAGTCCTCTGGTCTCGGTGAAAAGATTAAGTAACGTAATTCCTACCTACGGACTGACGAATATATTTGACAAATTTCCAACAAATTACCCAGTTACAAGCGTGTGGATTGGTCTATCAGAACAGATCGATCGGAACAGCTCGCACGGTCATACTGTGACTTTGATTTTAGTGAACTTGACGGTGGGACAATATGTTTGATAATATAGTTCGAAGATAGTGAATGTCAGAATGTAAGGATGGGGATGGCGTTTGCAGATTCCTTGGCGCTTCTTGTCAGGCAGATGATACCCCTTTCTATTCATGTTGTTCTGCGGTTCACTTTGATTCACTTACGTACTCAGGTGAGCCGCTACGACTGTGTCAGAGTGCCGTCGCAATGTCCATGTTGGTGTACACCATTGTAACACTGGGGTTGTATCGTAACCAGAGTGATGGAGAATCAAAAGGTAATAATGCTACTTTCGATAATTGACAGTAGAATAATCTTAGATCTTGTGTGTGGGTCTCGGTGGGCTTCGGCGGTGGTGTTTGTCGTATTTGTACTGAGTCCTTCTTTCTCGGAGTGGATTTCCTTTGATTTCTCCGTTTTGGTGTCTCTTGTCCAGTGTTGTTCATTTCTGCCTGACATGACCGTCCAATGCTGTCCGTTCCTGGGTGACACGTTCATCTGACACTCTCAGTTCCCAGTTGACACTTCCGCCCGATGCTGACCCTTTCCTGCCTGATACGTCCGACTGACGGTCCCGTTCCCGTTCTGGTCCCACTACCGCTCCCGCTCCCGTACTAGTACTCACCTGACTACTTTGGAACCCAGCCGGCGGCTTCCGCTGCCATTACAAACGGCTGGCAAAATCGTGATACCACGAGCGAGCAGTGGGGAAAGCCATCGGCAAGTGGAAGAAAGGAAACGAGCAATCCGAAGAGCAGTCGGACAAGCAATCCGACGTGCAAACAGGCGGGAAAGTCATAGATAAGTGGAATAAAAGAGACGAGCAATCCAACGAGCAATCCAACGAGCACTCCGACAAGGTATCCAACGACAATTCCGACGATAACTCTTATGACGACTCCGACGAGAACGTCGACGAGCACCTTGATGAGACATCCGGCAAGTGAGCCACTGTGAAAGCTGTCGACGTGTGTAAGAAATGAGACAAGCAATCCAACAAGTAATCAGACAAGTAATCCGACGTGTAATCTGACGAGAAGTCCAGCGAGTGAGTCGCTGGGAATGCCGTCAACCAGTGTGACCTATATCCATTATTGGTTGCTTGCAGCGCGGGAATTTGATACACGTAATAATTCGGCACATTGCCCTAATTGGTACAGTCACCCAGACTTAAAACATTATTCTCATTGCTGCCACCGGCTAACGAATGCGACCCTATCCATTCTCTAAACTCCAGTATGCCATCTAAAAAAAATAACTCCAGCCAACATATACCGTATATGCTACCTACACCTTTGTCTTCTTTCCCAGCGGGGACTCCTTGGCTGGACTCACAGGTCTCTTCAGTGTCGAGCCTGATTCTCCCACTCCAGGTTGGATCTCTTCATTCACCCATGTATCCACCCAACGATCGGTCAACATGTCCTTGAAGGTTGCAACCCACTTGATGTCGTTCCCAGGACTTGATCTCAGGTACGCCACCAGCCAGCTGTCCCTTCCGTATCGACACTACTCGTGTTCTATGCTCATCGCGGCGCACATTGCAAGAACCTGCTCAAAAGTGAGCTGTGTCTCGACCGCTTTGACAAAGGAGCTTGCTGTGTGAGTGGCGGCCATGTAATCATTGACGGAGTCCTGCTGCCATGACATCGTTCACAGCATCGCCCGCGATATTGGGAAGTTCAGGGTTGCCGACATTGCGAGGTGGTCAGCGAAGGCAGTGAGCACAAAGCCTTCGTCGCCTCGCTGCACGGCATACAGATAGCTGTTGGCCTGCTGAATCGCATGAAGCCCCACCCATTGCTTAGCGGATCCGACGCGTACGGTGGCAAACGTTGACTGGTCACCGTCTGGATACCAAACTGGCTCTAACCGTACCCTGGTCCATGGGTGGCTAATACCAGCAGCCAGAGACACGGTTGCTTCGAACAAGTTCGGGACATCGATGTGCCAGTCGTTCTGTCGTTTCTCACCTATCTGTCCTGGTGACAGGATTGCGACAACCTGGTGGATGCCGTAGAGCAGAGCAGACACAACCCAGACCGATAGACTCTGCTGGGTAACTTTTTGTAACACGCTGTGCACCATATTTGGAACTACATTTCCAGGTGCAAGAGCCACAGGCGAATGATGAATGTACATCCATAGCTCTGCCTCCAGGAGGTCGAGAGTGTGTTGATCGAGGCCGTCCGGGAAAACTTGAAATGTGAGAGTTTCTCCGGCTTTCAACCGCTCAACGCATCCGACGCCCAGAACTACTTCGGTCGCCTTCTCCAGGGAATATAGGGGGGCGGAATCATCGTTGGCGCCTGGAACTGACGTCATAGCCCGTGGTACCTCCGGCGATGCACCAAGCACACTGCCATGGTCCAGCAATGGAAGTGAAAACCGTTGCATCTTCCATGGTGTCTCCGGGAGAAACACATTTGTGGCCTCCAGGTCGTTGCGTGTTAGCAAGTGAGACCTGACGGGAATCTGTACCGGTGTCTCCGGTTCGTTGACGACGGACACTGTGACAATGGTAGGTATAAGTGCCGCTAATAGGGCCCCCGCACCCAAGGCAGGTGATGAGATATTGGCGGCGGGCGAGGTGGGCGATGGGGTTGAGGTGCCATGCGACGATGGATTGCCGACAGGCGAGGTGGTCGAGGTGGGCACAGTGGGCGTCGTGGGCGAGGCGGCCGACCGGGCTTCGGCGTCTGCGGCAGGCAACGCGATAATGGTGGCAGTCGAGGTGGGTGGGGCGGCCGACAGGGCTTTGGCGTCTGCAGAGATATTGGTGGCAGACAAGGCGGGCAGGGCAGACGATGAGGTATTGCCAGCAGGCGAGGTTGACTACAAGCTTTTGCCAGCCCGCTAGGCGGGCAGCGGGGTTTCGGAGTCTGAGGTAGACAACGAGGTATTGCCGACGCACGACACGGACGACGATGTTTTGGCTGCGCGCAAGGCGGACGACAAGGTTTTGGTGGCACACGACGAGGTGCTTGCAGCGGATGAGGCAGACGACACCCTTTTGCCCGCCCTCCGGGCGGACGACGCGGTGTTGCCAGTGGCCGAGACGGAGGACGTCAAGCTTTTTCCAGGCCTCAAGGTGGGAGGCGGGGCTTTGGCGTCTGAGGCAGACGAGGTATTGCCGGCGCGCGACCTGGACAACGAGGTTTTCGCAGCGTTCGAGGCAGACAAGGTTTTGGCGGTGCGCAACGAGGTGTTGCCAGCGGGCGAGGCGGAT
>Ga0307516_10005640_pt1 | contig 14881 bp, 14 predicted proteins | sample 19_EM_MG_FD_203310 | JGI IMG/M metagenome (GOLD analysis project Ga0307516, IMG submission 203310) | Populus trichocarpa ectomycorrhiza microbial communities from riparian zone in the Pacific Northwest, United States - 19_EM | ecosystem: Host-associated > Plants > Roots > Unclassified | place...
AGGCTGCGAGCGGAGCGAGCACGCCGAAGGCGCTTGGCCTGGACTGCGGCGAGCACGCTGGCACACTCAAGCCAGCCCGAAGAGGAAGTCCGTAAGCCTCCGTCTTCTCGAGCACGATCCCCGCCCCAGGCGGTTCACGATCAACCCTCACGAAATCCGGCGCAGCCGGGCCACCAAATCCGGCGCAGCCGGGCCACCAAATCCGGCGCAGCCGGGCCACCAAATCCGGCGCAGCCGGGTCACCCTTCACGATCACGAAATCGCACGGCGAAGCCGGCGTTCACGATCACGATCACGATCACGATCACCGTGACCTGGAGACGGCACGGTAGTTTCTGCAAGTAGAGCTGCGAGTCGGCAGCCCACAAGCCGTCCATCTCGCGCGGGCGGTTTAGCGGACGATCGGCTTTACGACGGCTTTGCCGTCTTTGATCACGACGTCGAAGTCGATTTTGCGGTCTTTGTGCTGTTCGCGGAGCTTGGCTTCGGCGGCGCGGATTGATTTTGCCAGGCCTTCGAAGGAGACGTTCGCCTCCTTCGTTTGTTGCTTGGCTTGTTGCAGGCGTGCGTGCAGGTCGCGGAGGCGCGAGTCGTCTACGTTCCCGCCGGCGCCAGCCGGAGCCGCTGCGACTTTTGGCGGCGGCGCGGGCGCTGCGGGTCGTGCGGCAATCGCCGGCTTCGGTGGTGGCGCGGCGCCGAGCGGGCGCATGCCGGCCTGGATTCGTGGCGCCGCCGGACGTGCGGGCGCGATGGGTGCAGTGGGCGGACGCGACGACGCTGGTCGAGGCGGCGCGGCCACCGCTGCCGGCGGGATGGACGCTGGACGCGCCGAAGCAGCGGGCGGCGCTGCGGCCGCGGGTCGGGGTGGCGGTGCCGCGGCTGGTCTCGCGAGCGGCGCCGCGACGGGAGGCGCGGCTTTGGCGGCGACGGGGACGGGTTTTGGTAACGAGCGCTGCGTGCCTGGATCCCAATCGCCCATGAAATCCATGTCGAGGTCGAGGCTCTCGAACTTGGCGGCGGGCTTCGGTTGCGGGGCGGGCTTTGGCGCAGCGGGCGTCGCTGCACTGATGGGCGCCGGCGGAGGCGCCGGAACGCCGGGAAGCGTTGGCAGTGGCGGGCGACGCGGGAGTGGCGGGGCGAGCGGTTTCGCGGCGGGCGCGAGCGGCGCGACTGCAGCGGGTACGGCCAGGCTGGCGGCAATGGGTTCGGCCACGGCCGCGAAGGCGGGCGGCGCCGAAGGCGGGGCGCTCGGCTCGGCGCTTGGCGGCTGGCTCTGTTTGTCCGCTTCGGGTGGTTGGCTGACGCGCGCTTGTCGACCCAGGCGTTTGCGCGCCGCGATGGTCAAGAGCGCGCCGCTCTTTTGAGCCTTGATCAGGTGGCGCTTGTAGGTGCCGTTCTCGATCTCGCGGCAGATGCGCTGCCAGTACTGTTGGTAGGTGTTGTAGCGCTGGATGATCGTCTGCAGCTTGAAGCGCTTGGCGGTGTTGCGAATCTTCTCGCGACGCAGCACGTAGATGCGCCGATCGACGTCTTTGCGCGCGATCGCCGGCTCAATCTTCTCGAGGCCCATGAAGTACTGCTCGTACAGCGCGCGCAGGCGCTCGAGCCGAAGCTCCAGTTCCTCTAGCGCGGTATCGAGCTCGACCTGCTCCACCTGATCTCCTCAGCTCGGCAAGGGCTCGACGACCAGGTGGTCGAAGCACACGGGGGTTTCCCAATCGTTGAACGCGAAGTGGTCGTGGCCGACGCCCGTCAGCGGCAACTTGTCGGTGAAGCTCAAGACCTCTACGTCGTCGACCCAGAAGCGTAGCGTGCGTCCGTCGGTTCTCTCCAGCTTCAAGCGATAGTGGTGTCCGGCAAGCACGGGCTGCTGACGAGGATCGTCGCTGCCTGGCTCGATCACGACCTGTGGCCGATCTGGGGCGTGCTCGTTCATGCGGGCCAGCACATGGTAGTGGTTTTTCCAGCCCCCGAAGATGGCAAGGTAGCTGGTGGCGTCGGTGTAGGAGGCGTGGCTGGCCGCGGCGTGACCGTCGCCCCAAACCTCGAGCTTGATGTCGCCTTCGTCGCTGCCCGCCTCGGCCTCGACCCGGATGCGCGCGTTGAGGGGCAGGCGGCGGCGTAGCCAAAGCGGGTGATTTTGACCCGCTTGCACGCACAGCCGACCGCGCTCGATGTGGAATTGGTTTCCGGTCGCGAAGTAGTCGGCACCGACCGCTTCTCGCTCGAACTCGTCGTTGAACGCAGTTTGCAAGCTCGGTTGCGGTTCTGGCTCGGGGCTGGCCGCGGCGTCCGGCGCTTCGCCGGTCACGTCCACCGCTGCCAGGCTGAGGCGTTGGCGGCTCTGCGACTTGAGCGCGGAGCTGCGACTGGCAGGCTTGCGCTCCGCTGGCAGGCAGCTGCTGACGGCGAAGAGCAGGGCGAGAGCGGCCGGCCGGGACACGAGACGCCGAAGCCTAGCATGCGTGACCGCCCGGCAATTTTCGCGGCCCGACAGCGCGCCGTGCCGAAAAAAGTCGCAGGGGTTTGAACGGTTCGCGAAGGGGGGGGCACAGCCGTGCGTGCGTTCGATCACGTTCTTCATCAGCTTCGGCGCGGCGTGCCTGGCGCTGTCGGCGACGCCCAGGGCCGCGGCTCAAGCCGTCACGGCCGACACGGCAAAGCAGCCGCCCAGCGTCGACCAGAGCGCGGGCGACGAGCTCGAGTTCGAAGGCACAGCCGAAGTCGAGGCCCCTGCGCGTGACGTCACCAAGCGCAGCGTCGACAGCCAGGTCGTGCAAAGCATGCCCGGCACGCGCGGCGACGCGCTGCGCGCGATCGAGATCATGCCGGGCGTCGGGCGCACTTCGATCGGACAGGGCGATCCGATCTTGCGCGGCGCTGCGGCCGGCGAAAGCGAGGTCTATCTCGACGGCATACCGGTGCCGTTCATGTTCCACTTCGGTGGCCTGACGAGCTTCATGAGCTCGCGTTTGGTCGAGAAGCTCGACGTTTATCCGGGCAACTTTTCGGCCCGCTACGGGCGCGCGGTAGGCGGCGTGATCGACATTACCGCGCGCGACCCACAGACCGATCGCCTGCACGCCGTGGTCGATCTCAGCTTGATCGACAGCTCGGTGTTCGTCGAGACACCAATCAGCCGCAACCTGAGCGTTGCGGCAGCGGTCAGGCGCAGCAACATCGACTTCGTCTTCAAGAATTTCGTCCCAGCCAACACTTACAACGTCGTCGCGGCGCCGACCTATTTCGACTACCAGGCGTTGGTCAGTTACCGCATCGATTCGGCGACGCGCTTGCGTCTGCTCGGCTATGGCAGCCGCGACGCGCTGCAGCTGTTCTTCGCCAACGCCAACGACGACGATCCAGGGCTCGCCGGCTCGATCAAGGGCAAGATTCAGTTCCATCGGCTGGGCCTCGAGCTGAGCCATCACGGAACCAACGGTGTTTCCGGCTTCGCCAACGTCACCGCCGGACGCATCGGGCAACTGCAGCGCATCGGAGAGTCCGAACAAAAATTCGACGCCACGGAGCTTTACGGGCGCGCCGAAGCCAGCTTCGAGCTGCATCGCTCGCTACGGCTCACGGCGGGCGGCGACTTCTTCGGTTGGTTTCTGGATGGCCAATACCACGGCCCGCAGCCGGGCTCGACGGAGGGTGACCCGACCAACGGCGATCCGGTCGCCGGCCAGCGTTTGATCACCGTCTCGCCGCGGACCTATACGGTCGCACAACCCGCCGCCTACCTCGAGCTCGGGTTTCGACCCGTGCAGCCATTGCTCATCTCTCCCGGGGTGCGCGTCGACTACTACGGCGAGCTCAAAGATTCGAGCGTCGACCCGCGCGTCGCCGTTCGCTACGAGCTCAGCGTTGCGACCGCGCTGAAGGGCGGCGTCGGCTACTACAGCCAACCGCCGGAGAGCTGGCAGTCGATCCCCGGCATCGGCAACCCGAGCTTGAAACACTTCCGCGCGCTGCAGACCAGCGTCGGCGTCGAACAAAAACTCGGCCAGCGCAGCAAGCTCACGCTCGAGGGCTTCTACAAGCGGGTGGAAGACATCGTGATCGGCACAGAGAATCGCGAGGCGCCCGAGTTCGTCAACCAGGGCCAAGGTCGCATCTTTGGCGGAGAGCTGGCGGGCGAGGCGCACTGGAAGAACAACGGCTTCGCTTACCTGGCGTACACGGTTTCGCGCAGCGAACGGCGCCGAGCAGGCGAGGTTTGGCGGCTGTTCGACCAGGATCAGACGCACGTGCTGTCGCTCGCCGCAAGCCAAGGCTTGGGCCGCGGCTGGAGCGTCGGCATGCGCTTCCGTTTGGTCAGCGGTAATCCGGTGACGCCCGTCAACGGTGCGACTTATGACGTGCGCACGGGCGTCTACCTGCCGATTTACGGCGCGACCAACAGCCAGCGCAATCCCCTATTCAACCAGCTCGACGCGAAGGTCGAGAAGCAGTGGCAACTCGGACCGCTAGCGCTAGCAGCTTACGTGGACGTGCAGAACGTGTACGCGGCCAAGAACCCGGAAGGCTACCGCTACAGCTTCGACTATTCGAAGCGCGAAGCGGTGAGCGGCTTGTCGCTGTTTCCGAACTTGGGCGTGCGAGGTGAGCTATGAGAAATCCGCTACTGCTCACGCTGAGCTTGCTCGGCGGCTGGCTATCGCTCGGTTGCGACGAGCCGCTCAAATCGGTAGAGCTCGTCGTCGAGCAGCGCGTGCTCGGTGCGCGCGTCGAAGTGACGGGCGATGCCGGACGCGCCGCCCCGGCGCCCGGCGAAAGCGCCAGCGTGACGTTGCTGGTCGCGGCTCCAGAGCTCCAGCCAGCGCTCGGCTTTGCGCTGGCGGCATGCTCGGCGGCGCCCCGCGACGGCAGCCGCTCGGTCTGTCAGAGCCCGCCTTTTTCGCAGATTTCGAGCCCCAATGCGCAGGCGGCGTCGCCCAGTCTGAGCTTCGACGTGCCCGCGGCTCTCGATCCGAGCGGGCGCCTGGCGGTGCTGGGCGTGATTTGCCCCGACGGCTCGCCGAGCGCCGATGGCACCAGCTGCGACGGCAGCGCGCCCGGCACACCGGTGCAGCTCGAGCTCGAGCTAGCGCACGACGGTGACGTCAATCTGAATCCCGAGCTGCAGCCCGACTCGATCCAGTTCGATGACGGCGTCTGGCCGGAGTTGCCGGCGGTCGACGGAGATTGTACCGGCCTGGGGTTTCCGGAGCTGCCGGTCAATTCGCGACACAGCATCGCGGTGCAGCTCGACGAGAGCGATCGTGACCCGCTGCCGCAAGCCAGCAGCATCGATCCGGCGCGCGAGTCGCTGCAGCTTTCGCACTTCACGACGGCCGGCGATTTGTCGCGCGCGTTCGAGAGCATCGCCTGGGACAGTCAAGAGCTGCGGCGCCTGGTGAGCTGGACGGCGCCGCGGCAACCCGGGCTGGTGCGGTTTTGGCTCGTGCTGCGTGATTTTCGCGGCGGCGGCGCCTTCGTGGAGCGCGCCGTGTGTGTGCAGTGAGGAAAGGAAACGGCTGACAAATGGACATCATTGAAAGGCTCTTGGCGATCTCGCAATTTGGGTCGCGCTGGGTGCTCTGGCTCTTGATTGGGCTCTCGATAGCGGCGCTGGCGGTCGTGATTGAGCGGGCGGTACTGTTTTTGTCGTCGCGCGACGACACGACGCGGCTGCAGGCGGAGCTACGGCGCTCGCTGCGCGACAACGACCTGGAGCTGGCGCGACGCCGGCTCGAAGAGTCGCCGAGCTTCGAGGCGCGCGTCGCCGCGGCAGGGCTGGACGCCGAAGGCGTGGCCAGCGCCGAAGAGCGCATGCAAGGCGAGAGCGAGCTGTGCAAGCTCAGCATGGAAAGAAATCTCGCGCTGCTCGGTACGCTCGGCAACAATGCTCCGTTCATCGGTCTGCTCGGCACCGTGATCGGCATCGTGCGCTCGTTTCGCGCCCTGCAGATGTCGAGCGGACAAGTCTCGGCCGGCCTGATGTCAGAAATCGGTGAGGCCCTGGTCTCGACCGCGATTGGTCTGCTCGTGGCGCTACCGGCGGTCGCCGCGTTCAACCTGTTCCAGCGGCTGATCCGCGCTCGCATGGGTCGCGCCAACGCGCTGGCGCACGAAATCTTGGCTTTCATGAAAGCTGGCTGAAAAATTTGGAGTCCTGTCCTATGCACACCACATCTTCGTCTGACGAATCCATCACTGGTATCAATGTCACGCCGCTGGTCGACGTCGTGCTGGTCTTGCTCGTCGTGCTGATGGTGACGGCAACGTACCTGGCTTCGCGCGCGATTCCGGTCGACTTGCCCAAGGGCAAAACGGGCGAGGCGACCACGGCGCCCTTGACCGTGAGCCTCACCCAAGCCGGCGCGCTCTACCTGGACGGCACGCTCACGTCGGAAGCTACGCTCCGACAGCGGCTCGCCACGGCGCGTCGAGCAGATCCGGACGTGCGCGCGGTGATCGCTGCCGACGGTGCCGTGCCTCATCGCCGCGTGGTCGGCGTCATCGATCTGCTGCGCCAAGAGCACGTCGACCATTTCGCCATCAACGTGGACGCCGATGATCTCGCGAAACCTTGAGCGCGAGCGCACGAAGCGCCGCGTCTTGCCGTGGGGCATCGTCGCGAGCTTCTTGCTGCATGGCGCGGCCTTTGCGGCGTTGCGCGCGGCGCCCGCCAGCGCTCGAGCCGAGCGGCGCAAGACCGAGCTTTCGTTCGACGTCGTCGAGCGCGAACGGCCGAAAGCGCTCGAGCCGCCCCCGGCGCCCAAGCCAGAGCCGCCAAAGCCCAAGCCGCGCGCGCTCGAGCCGAAGCTCGAAGCCAAGCGCGACCGGGCTCCGCCGGTGCCGGAGCCAAAGTTGCCGGCGCCGTCCAGCGGCGTAACGCTCGCCGCCGATGGCGTCGGCAATGCCTTCAGCATGCCGCTCGGCAATGGCGGCAGCCTCGAGCCGACTCCGTTTCACGCCCCGCAGCCGCTCGACTTGCCTGCTCGGATCGCGCCCGCGGTGCCACCCGTCGTGGCTGAGCTGGCGCTCGTCGCCATCGGTGACCTGTCCGCTCGCCCCTCCCCGCCCGCGCTCGCCACCGCGCTGGAGCAGAACTACCCGGCCGACGCGCGCCGTCGAGGCCTCAGCGGCACCGCCAAGGTGCGGGCGCGCATCGATCCCGACGGCGTGGTGCGACGCGTGTCGCTGGTCGAAGAGAGCGCGTCGGGTTTTGGCAGCGCTTGCAGCCGGACCCTGAGCGGCTCGCGCTGGGGGCCACCAAAAGACAAAGCAGGTCGTTCCGTCGCGACCGAGATCCGCTACACCTGCCGCTTCGTCGTCGAGCCATGAGCTTCGTCCCGGTTTCGTCTGGCCGTGTTGGCATCGCGAGCGCGCTCTGCGCGGTGCTGGCGCTTGCGTCGCACGCTGCCTCGGCGCAGCCGACGAGTCCCGCGGCCGCCGGCGGCGTCAACGGCGGAGTGGCGGACGCAGCGTCTCACGCCGGCGCCCCCGCAGGGCCACTCACGGTTTGGATCGACGCCGCCGATACCAGCTTCGACAAGGCGCGCCTGCAGGCGTCGCTCGAGCAGGAGCTCGGGCAGAAGGTGGTGTTCACCGACGACGCGGCGGCGGCGGCCGTGCAGATTCGACTCGAGGGCGCGTCGCGCGCGGACGTGCACTACACGACTCCCGGAGGTGAAGAGCTTTCGCGGAGCGTCGACTTGCCGCCCGACCGCGAGCGCTCTGTCCAGGTCGTGAGCTGGCTCACCGTGAACCTGGTGCGCGACGAAGCCTCCGAGCTGCTGGACGAGCTCCGCGCTCGCAAGAAAGCGGAGGCCGAAGCGCGCGAAGCCGCTGACAAAGCCGCCGCCGACAAGACCGCTGCCGACAAAGCCGCTGCGGAAAAGCTGGCGCGCGAAGCCGAGCAAGCCAAAAAAAATCAGAAAGCCCAAGGAGCGCGGCCGGCGGCGGACGACGTCTTGCTGCGCGACCCGCTACGGAGCGTGGATGCCGCAGTCGCGACGCCGCTCTCCGTGCTTCGCGATAGTCCGCGCCGCGAGCTGAAGTTGCAATTGGCGCTCGGCTACGGCGAGTCCGGGGCCCTGCGCGGCCTCGGCTTTTCGCTCGGCGTGCTGCGCGTACGCCGCGATCTGCTGGGCATCGGCGTGGGTCTGGGGGCCACGCTGATCGGTGGCAGCGCGCGCGGCCTGGTCGCCTCGGTCGGCTACTCCGAGGTCGACGGCAAGCTCGAAGGCATTCAGCTCGGTGTCGGCGCCGCCTGGCAGCGTGGGCCGGTCGCGCGCGGCGCCGTGCTTGCAGGAGGTGGAGCATTCGTCGGGAACATGAACGGCATCGTCGCTGCGGGCGGCGTCACGGGCGCCAAGTCGCTGCAAGGCATCGAGATCGCGGGCGGCGTCAACACGGCTACGAGCTTGGACGGGATCGCGCTCGCGCCCGTCAACGTGCACGGTCGCGTGAGAGGCCTGCAACTGGGCATCGTCAACGTGGCCGACGAGGTCGATGGCGTCGCCATCGGTATCCTCAGCTTTGCGAAAAATGGCCGCGTGCAGCCGGTGCTGTGGACAGGGACGGACCGAGCCGTGCACGTCGCCATCAAGTCGATCGCCGGCTATGCCTTCACGCAGCTCGGCGGCGGCATCGATTTGAACGGCGCCAATTTCGGCTACGACGCTGGCATCGGCGCCCACTTGAAGCTCAGCCCAAGCTGGTTCTTCGAGCCCGGCATTCACTATTCGAGCTCGCAACGCACGGTCGACGCGGCCGGCGGCCTGCAAGGGCAGCAGCTGCACTACTTGGCCCAGGTCGGGCTCAGGCTTGGCGACAAGGTCGACCTATTGCTGGCCGCTGGCGCGCGTCAGAACGTGGTCGGCGGCTCCGGAGCGACAGTCGCGCCGGAGTTGCGGGTCGGTCTCGGCCTTTTCTAAGTGTGAGATATTACGAATTATTCTGGATTTGAATAAAATATGACGGAGCCATGAACGCTCCGCCGGGCTCCGGGCACTGACATTGGTATGGCCAGCCAGAGTCAAGCTCCGACGGGAGTCGCGATATGACTAGTGGCGGTCTAGTGCTTTCTCCTACAGCACCCCTCGACGAAGCCTCCCAAGACGAACAAGACTTGGTGGCGCGCCTGGTTGCGGCCGATGCCGCGGCGGTGGGTGAAGTGTACGATCAACACCACCGCGCGGTGCGCGCGTTCGCGTCGCGTTTGGTCGGCGATGCCTCGGCCGCCGAAGATCTGGTGCACGAGGTGTTCGTGTCGCTGCCGCGAGCGATGCGCGGCTACCGGTTCGAATCGTCGCTGCGCACCTTTTTGATTTCGATTGCCGTGAATCACGCGCGGCATCACGTGCGCGCCGCCACGCGTCGCCGTGCCGCGCTCAGCCGGCTGGCGTTCGAGCCCGAGGGCAGCACCACGGATCCGGAGCAAGTTCAGCGGCGCAAAGAGTTGGCCTCGCTGCTGACCAAGGCGCTCGACACGCTGCCGCTCGAGCAGCGCGTGACCTTCGTGCTGTGCGAGGTCGAAGAGCGCACGTCGCGCGAGGTCTCCGAAATCACCGGCGTGCCGGAAGGCACCGTGCGCACGCGCTTGCACCACGCCAAAAAGAAGCTGCGCGAAGAGCTGTCACAGGAGGGCATCGGATGACCGACGATCTCTTGAAAGCAGCCACCCGCGCCTTGCAGGAAGAAAATGCCGACGACGGCGGAGACGGTCGTTTCACGCGCGCCCGCGTGATGGCGAGCCTGCACCAAGGCAAGGTCAAGCGCCGGACACGGCTGGCGTTCATCTTGCCCATCGCTGCCTGCTTGGCGGCCGGTACGGCTTGGGGCGCGGCGACGGGCCGACTGCCGGCGATGTTTCACGCCATCAGCGAAGCCGTGAGCTATCGCAGCAAGCCTCCGGCGCCAAAGCCAAGCGCGGCCGGCACGGCTCCGTCGCAAAAGCCCGCGCAGGTCGCCGAAGACGTGCCGCCGCCGCCAGCGCTTGCCGAAACGCCGCCGCCCGCTCCGGAAACGAAACCGGGCATTGCGCGCGCGGAGCCGTCGAGCTCCGCTCCGAAGCCGACGCCCGCGCTAAGCTCGAGCGCGGCCTTCCAAGATGCCGATGGCGACTTGTATCGCCTGGCGCACGAGGCTCACTTCGACGCGCACGACTACGGGCGCGCGCTAGTAGGTTGGGACGCCTACTTGAAGGCCGCGCCGAACGGCCGCTTCGCCACCGAAGCGCGCTACAATCGCGCCATCTGCCTGCTGCGCCTCGGCCGCGACGCCGAAGCCCGCCAAGCGCTCGAGCCATTCGCCTCCGGCAAGATGGGCTATCGCCAAACCGAAGCCCGCCAGCTACTCGACGAGCTTTCGCGCTGAAGGGCTCGCCCGGAGTCGGCGCTCCAGTCACGAGGCGCCGCCGCGCAACGTTCGTGCCGGTGCGGGGACGGCTTCGTTGGCCAGGCTCTTGGCGTGGGTCGCCGGACCTGCCCGAAACTCTCGCGAAACTAACGACTCGTATCGTGTGGGGCATGGCTGACGCGCTGCTTCCGGCTTTTGGTGTTCCTCACGGCTTCAAGGCTGAACGCGGGCAAGTGAACGCCGTGAAGAGCAGGCTGCTGGAGGCGGGCGTGAAGAGCTGCTTCGCGACTTTCGTCGACGTTTACGGCATTCCCAAGTCCAAGCAGACGCCGATCGATGCCTTCGAGCACATGTGCGACGGCAGCGAGCTTTACACGGTGGGAGCCGTCGAGGGCTTGGGGCTCGCGGGACCGCAAGAAGACGAGTGCGCGACGGTGCCGGATCTGGCAAGCGGCGTGGTGCTGCCTTGGGACAAGACGCGCGCGTGGTTCAGCAGCGACCTTTGGTATCATGGCGAACCGTACGCGGGCGATCCGCGCGGCATCTTGCGGCGCGTGCTGGCGCGCGCAGAAAAGCTGGGCTTTCGCTTCAATCTCGGCGTCGAGCCGGAGTTTTACGTCTTGAGGCAAGATGCAGAGGGGCGGCTCTCGCCGATCACGCGCAGCAAGTTCCAGGGGCCGAACGCCTGCTACGACGTGACCCAAGCCAGCGAGAGCGCGCCCTTTTTGGAGCCGCTCGCCGGCTACATGAAGGAGCTGGGCTGGGGCCTTTACTCGTATGATCAAGAGAGCGGGCGTGGCCAGTACGAGTTCGACTTCGGTTACACGGACGCGCTGACGATGAGCGATCGCTTCATTTTTTTGCGCCACATGGTCAAGCAGGTGGCGGCGGAAGTGGGGGCGGTGGCGTCGTTCATGCCCAAGCCTTTCGCCGACGACTTTCGCAGCGGCGCGCATTTCAACATGTCGCTGGCAGACGCGAAGTCGCTGGAGAATTTGTTCGCGCCGGGCGGCAGCCGGCCAGGCAAGCTAGCCGCACGCTACAACGCCAATTGCTCCGATCTGGCGCTGCACTTCATTGCCGGCCTCAAGCTGCACGCGCGCGCCATCACGGCCGTCACCTGTCCCAGCTACAACTCGTATCAAGGGTTGATCGCGCAGGGCGAGCTGGCGGATTTTTCGTGGGCGCCGGTGCTTGTCGCCTGGGGCAAGAACAACCGCAGCGCCATGCTGCGCCTGCCCGGCAATCGCTACTGCGTCGAGAACCGCGCCGTCGACATGTCCAACAATCCGTATTTGGCGGCGGCCATTTCGCTGGCGGCGGGACTAGACGGCATCGAGCGCGAGCTGGATCCAGGCGAGCCGCTCAACGACGACCTGTATCGTCGCGGCCGCAAAGAATTGAAAGAAGCCGGCGTCGAGCTGCTCCCGCGCACGCTCTTGCACGCGCTCGAAGCTTACGAGGCCGACAGCATCGCCACGCAGGCCTTCGGCGGCTTTTATCGAGACGTGTATCTTTCGCACAAGCTCCGCGAGTGGGAGCAATGCTTTTATCCGGTTTCGGACGAGCAACGCCGCAAGTACTTGACCTTCATTTAGTGGCCAAGAGCTCGCTGATCGCCGCTTCGACGAAGGCGGTGTCTTCGGCGATGCGATCGGGCGCGCCCGCGCTGTGACCGAATTTGGAGAGCAGCAGCCGTAGCTCGCCGTGGCGCAGGCGAGCGACCTCTAAACGGCTGTCTTCAGCCGGAAAATACAGGTCGCTGCTCGAAGGCATGATGATGGCGCGCGCCTGGATCGCGGCCAGCGCGGCGGCAAAGTCTCCGCCGTAGCGCGCATTGTCGGCGATGTTCGCGCGCTGCCAGCTGCCCAGCACGCACAGCAAATCGTTGGCGTCGTAGTCGCGATGCTCGCGCTCCCAGGCTGCCACGAGCGCTTCGGGCGAAGCGTGCCCGAGCCGCTCGTAGAGCCGTTCGCGAAAGAACGTTTGGCTGTAGGCCCAGCCCGCGTACACGCTGCCGAAGGCGCCCAAGCCGCGCAAGGGCGGGGCCGTGTAGTTGCCGTCTGCAAACGCCGGATCGGCTTTGAGCGCTGCCTTCACGCCTTCGAGAAACACCCAGTTGTGAGGCGAAGTGCGTGCCGACCCGCAAACGGCCAGTAGGCGCTGCACGCGCTCTGGGTAGAGCGCCGCGTGATGGTACGCCTGCTGGGCGCCCATTGACCAGCCGAAGGCCAGCGCCAGGCGTTCGACGCCGATGTGCTCGAGCAATCGCCAGTGCGCCGTCACGTTGTCGAGCAAGCTGACCTGCGGAAAGCTCGCGCCGCCCTGCGTCGGGTGATTGCTCGGCGACGAGGACTCACCGTTGCCGAACAGATTCACGATCACGATGAAGTATTTTTGCGGATCGAGCGCGCGCCCCGGCCCAACCATGGCCAGGTTTTCGCGGTGGGTGCCGGTGTAGTAGGTCGGAAAGAGCACGACGTTGTCGCCACGCGGATGGAGCGTGCCGCACGTGACGTAGGCGAGCTGGGCATTTTGCAACGTCTCGCCCGACTGAAGCGTCACGTCACCCAGCTGAAAGAGCCCGGCCTTGGCCTGCATGCCTAGCTCTGCATAACATCATTTCGGTTCCCGCCCGTGCTCCCGTTTCGCGCTCCTCACTCGTATTGGCTAACTCGAGCCGCACTCTTGCGCGGTATTGGGCTGATCTACACGGTGGCGTTCCTGATTTTGGTGCGCCAGGGTCAGGCGCTGATCGGCGAGCACGGCATCTTGCCGGCGTCGCGTTTCGTGGACTTGGTAGCCGCAGAGCTCGGCTCGCGGGCTGCGGGATTTTGGGACCTGCCGAGCTTGTTTTGGATTTCGGCGAGCGACGCTTGGCTCACGAGCTGTGCCTGGCTCGGCTTGCTTGGCGCGCTTTTGGTGCTGGCGGGTTTCGGCAACGCGCCGCTGCTTGCCCTGCTGTGGGCGCTCTACCTGTCGTTCACGCACGTGGGGCAGATCTTTTACGGCTACGGTTGGGATTCGCTCTTGTGCGAAACGGGCTTCTTGGCGATCTTCTTGGCGCCGGCCTGGCGCCCGCGCGAGCTCGAGCCGCGGTCGCCGCCGCCGCTGGTCGTGATCGTACTGTTTCGCTGGCTGGCGTTTCGCATCATGTTCGGCGCCGGCCTGATCAAGCTGCGCGGCGACGCGTGCTGGACCGATTTGACGTGTCTCGCCTACCACTACGAAACCCAGCCCAATCCAGGGCCGCTCAGTCCCTATTTGCATGCGGCGCCGCTCTGGTTCCACAAGCTCGGCACGCTGTTCAATCACTTGGTCGAGGTGATTGCGCCGTTCGGCGTCTTCGGCCCTCGCCCGGTCCGCGCCGTAGCGGGCACTTTGATCGTCGTCTTTCAGTCGATCTTGATCGCCAGCGGCAATCTGTCGTTCTTGAATTGGCTCACGCTGATCATCGCCTTCGCGTGCTTCGACGACGCGCAAATCGAGCGAATTTTGCCCAAACGCTGGCGGGAGCGTTGGCACGCGCGCCTGGCTCAGCTCGCTGACGCCAGCCTGTCGAAGTGGCGTCGCAACGCGAGTATTGGCCTTACCGTTGTGGTCGCCGCGCTCAGCCTGAACCCCGTCGTCAATCTGCTTTCGCCGCGGCAGGCCATGAACGCCTCGTTCGAGCCCTTCAACCTGGTGAACACCTACGGCGCTTTCGGCAGCGTGAGCCGCGAGCGCTACGAGGTGATCGTCGAAGGCAGCAGCGACGCCACGCTGGGTCAGGCCACGCGCTGGCAAGAATACGAGCTACCTTGCAAGCCGGGCCCGGTCGCGCGCCGCCCGTGTTTGATCACGCCCTACCACTACCGGCTCGATTGGCAGCTTTGGTTCGTGCCGCTCTCTCCGGACTACAACCGACGTTGGTTTCTGTCGCTCACCAACAAGCTGCTGCGAGGCGACGCGCGGGTGCTGGCGCTGTTCGCGCACAATCCGTTTCCGGACCGGCCGCCGCATTTCATTCGCGCGGTTTTCTACCGCTATCGTTTTGCCGCGCGCGGCAGCCACGACACCTGGCAGCGCTCGCCCGCCGGCCAATATTTGGCGCCGGTGGCGCTCGACGATCCGGAGTTTTTGGACGCGCTGCACGCTTATCGACTCGAAGATTGAGCGCTCGTGGCCGGCGCGTGGCAGGTGCAGTCGCGACAATTGTCGTCGGCGCAGCTGCCGCAGCAACGCTTGACCTGCAAGCGCAAGGCTTCGCGCGCGCGAAACACGCGCACCGCGGCGTTGTTCGGCGTGATACCGACGGCAGCCGCGAAGTCTTTGACTGCTACGCCTTCGACTTCGACGGCGCGGAGCGCGGCCTCGTACTCGGGCTTGAGCGCCGTGGCCAAACCGTTCACGCACTGACAAACCGCGGCCGCAAGCTCCGGCTCGGGCGGGTCCGCCAGCTCTTGCGCGAGTGCTTCGAGCTTGCGCGCGTTCGCGCCGGCCCGCCGTTGGTAGTCTGTTACGGCGTTGCGCAGCACGCGATAGAACCAGG
>Ga0307516_10005641_pt1 | contig 14877 bp, 18 predicted proteins | sample 19_EM_MG_FD_203310 | JGI IMG/M metagenome (GOLD analysis project Ga0307516, IMG submission 203310) | Populus trichocarpa ectomycorrhiza microbial communities from riparian zone in the Pacific Northwest, United States - 19_EM | ecosystem: Host-associated > Plants > Roots > Unclassified | place...
ATTTGGACTTAGAAATTTTTACTTTTCAATCCAAGACACAAATACACGGAGCACGTGCAAGCTGCTCCGGGGGCCTTTCGAGACATCGCCGAGGTGGTGGTCTTCTTTTTTTTCAACCGAGCGTCGATTTAGTCACGTGCCATCGTTGCGAGTCGTCTGGCGTCGATCCCAAACGGGGCACTTTTTACTGGGCTTAAGGGCCAAGACCCGCTACACGAAATGCAGGCGCTTTCGGAACTATGAACTCTTCCTTCATTGCCATGATCACCGACACCACCGTTGGAACATTCCGGACTCTCCGATACCGACGAAGAAGATGACGAATTCGGCCCCGAGCGTTCCCTGGAACCGAAATCGAAACCACCTCCTACCTTACGTTCGCTCGCAACTGAGACGAAGCTTCTGCACAAGGACGTGATCAAGTTTTCGGCTTCACCGCGAGTTGTGGACACATCTGTGATGAGCGCGAACCAGAATAGTGGGGATAAGACGAAGGCGAAGACGTTGGAAGATGGGTGGTTGGAGAGGGTGGGTTCCGAGGAAGAATATGCTGACGCACCAGGCCTTCAGTATCAGATCTCAGCCTCTAGCCCACCTTAATACCTCACCAATTTTCCATCCTGGGCTCCCACACCGCACTGGACCCTTTCCCTTTAGAATGATTGTGGCCTCGCTCCTCCTTTTATGAACCCCCTCGGTCTTCCACTACTTCCCCCAACAGCCGGTCCAGGTGACCCCGCCCTCCGCTGTTATCGATGCCGTCTTCGACCGACCTAGAGACGCCGCTGCTATTCTATTCTTGATCGAGGATTCCAGCTACATGCCCCCCTGGCAGTGTCCAAGGGATCCCTGCCTCCAACCTCTCCTCGCCGCAATCGAGGGTACGAACCCCTCCGCTTCCGTGTGTCCGTTCACTCCCGCTCTCCCCTTCAGCTCTAACCGTTGCCCTCCAGGCTGAGGCTTTGTGGATGTCTACCTCGGAACACGCCCCGTTCAGACCCCCATTCAATTCTCGTCCTCACCAAACCCCACGCTGGGACGATATCCCCGCTATTCACTTCAGTCCCCACGGCGGAAGCCAAATTTCCCAACCAACGTTGCTCGCGTGATTGAGGTACGTCAAGTTTGTTTCCATCACTTGCGATCTGACATGACTTCTCTTTAGGCATTGTCAGCAACCTTTGGCCATGGGCCCACAACACACCATCTCATCATTGTCGCGGCGCTGAACCCCACACTGGGTTCGCACGAAACTCTCGCGTGGACCGCCGTGGTGGAGCGGTTGCATCAAGTATATGTAAACTTGAAGCGACCTGGAACGTTTCTCATTGTCCGTTCCATTTAAGAAGAAATTCGGGTGCACCTGATCGTCCGATCCCAGTCCGCGATGGACGGCCTAACCCCTTTGTATTGGGAGCTGGTGAGTTTGCTGATTCCGGTGTCCTGAGCAATCTCAATTGAGTGCGACCCCAGATTGGCACGTGTTAGGAGGGAAAAGGACAAGACGTGTAGGGAAGAAGCAAGAAGATCGCTGCTACGGAGTTCAGGTCCGGCTTCCCGGAGCCCGAAGGCTGTTGGGAATGAAGTCTACCCCTCACCGGCAAAACAAACAAGAGGCAAGCCTCACCGCAGGCGTCGACTTCCGGTGGGGTTTTCCGAAGATCCAGTTCCCTCCCAACCGACTCTGGCCTCTGTTGTGGTACCCTTGTCAGGAGGCAGTGCCTCATCCCTTCCCTTTTCATTTGGTGTTACAAACGTTTCCAGAGGATTCTTCCTACGCAATAAATCCACCACTGTCTCGACCGCCTCTCAAATCATCATCGACAAACACGAACTTCACTCGACATGGGCAATCTACTCCAACACACTCGTCACCTCTTGATCTTCCTTCCGTGTAATCCGCTCTTCGCACACAATTTGCAACCCTGCACTCAGCACCTTCGCATGCTCAGAATCTCAGACTTCGGCACGAATCTCCAAAAAATAGCCGTTACGCCGGCAGTGAGGAAGAGAGCTAGATCAAACAATATCTGTGGTCCGCCTTGGTCGAATCAAGAGCCGCCGGGGCGAGGGTTTCCATCAAGTTCCGGGAACGATCGGGGGGGCATCAAAGCTCTGACCAATTTGGAACCTTTCGGGACAATACAAAGTTTGTGCAGAGCTACGAAGAAATGCTGAGGCATAAAGGTGTAGCGATGGGGTTGACAGTGTATATCGAGACATCCCAGATGGAGTTGGGCGGGTAGTGGAAACTCATCGTTGCCGGAGTGGCGTATCGAGGGCTGGGCAGCCTCGCGATCGACACGACACCTCCTCCCTCGACCGCCGTCTCCATCGCACGGTCTCCGTGGTGAAGGAAAAGTTACATGTGGAACGGACAAGAGGGGGCTGCGGGGTTGATGGAAGCGGGTTTTGAGTTTCCCAGTGTTTGAAAGTCAGTTGACGACCGGTGGGAAGTCGTCGCGAGGTCGTGGATATTCATTCACCTTGATGATTTTGTCTGTAGCAGTAGGCGCCCCTCAATGTAGCTATTCCAGTTCTGTGACCGGAGAGGAGTACCATCTGTGTGTTCTTGGATATGGTTTCCTCCCCTCCTTGCACCGTACCTGTCCCATTCGTCGCATTCCTCGGACGCGACAGCTGTGCTCATTGCGTGTATAATTCCTTTTGTCACCGTTGCATCCTAGCCTCAGCCGTCCTTTCGTTTGGCTGCCGTGCTCCCCACGTCCCGACCCGCGTCCAGAGTCTTCTTGGTGCTCCGGCTGTGCTCGAATACGCTTGGTGCTGGAATCCGGTAATGATACCGCCGTCCTCCAATCACTGTGCGGTTTACGTGAGGTGCTGTACCCCTCCCCGTCACCCGCCCCAACCTGAAGATGGTACGCTTCTTGATTAAATTCTGGAAATCCGTTCAGGCCCACCGATCCACCAAAAACGACAGGAGGTTGGAATGAGCGTCGTCGCGGAGGGTTGTCGAGGGCGCGCAAAATTGATTTCCAGTGGTCCCCGCCACAATCCCAGCTCCCCCATCCCCCGCGATCACACAAGGCCATGTCTGGCACCCCCCCTCCCCCTGACAACCGTAATCAATGCAGAAACCGCGGATGTCAAGTTGGGTGACATTCCTGACTGGAATGGCTTCCCACCATCGAGCAGTACGCGGAAAACCTCTATTCCGTCCCCGGCCTACAACCCTCCGCGCACCCAATGGATGAGCAACGCGAAAGTTCTCCACCCCCACCAACCCTCCTCCTGCCATGGCCCATATCAATCGTGCCCCCTCAATGTCCCATCACGAACAAAGCGAACGTTATTTATTCCAAACTCTTCCTATACATTCGATTTGCCTTCCAATATCCCTAGCACTTTCCGCACTTGCTCTCTCCTCCGACTCTCTCCGCTGAGGTTGAGGACAAGGTCCACCCAGTACTCCAGGAAAGTTTCAACCGCTTTGCAGTATTGACAATAACCAACGTTGTAACAGCCCGTGCCACGTGCGGCCTTCCTGGTGGTGCCATTATTGCCCTCGTTGGTCTCCTTCCACCCATCGCAGGGAACTTTATGTTCTCTGGAAACCAATGGCTTCGGTTCTTCTCCTTCCCCACACTTATGGCTCACCCTGACCAGTTTACGTTTACACAGTGTACGTATCTCTCAGCACATTTCCCCCACCAGAGAAACTCAAAGGATGTACGTCCTTCAGTATCTTCCCGGGCCATTCCGGCTCCTGTTCATCCTCTTTCCTCCGAACTTGAACCCGAGCCGTGGTCGATTCCCATTGGATGGCCTCCAATCACCCCTAAGTCCGTCTATCCTGAGAAGCCATCCGTTCACCGGTATCTGTGACACTTTCTTCCACCCAAAGTCGCTCCAATCCAACCATCTCTTCCACCCCAATCAAACCCCAGCTTTTGGGTCGATAACGCTAATCCCCAAGTCACCCTGTCTCCCAGTCGCACCGATTCCTTCAATTCCTCCTCCATCGCCTCTCGTACCCCCACCACATCTTCTGACGAAATTGAGACCCACACCTCCGAAGCGTCCCAAGACGTTGAACTCCCTTATGGGATGACCCCGGTCCCGTCCCTCCTCCATGGCGAGGGGAATCTATGTCCAACATACCTACACCGTGAATCTCACACCGGCTGTCCGAGCACAACGAGTGGGGAGAGTGGGACTGCGAGAGCGGTATGTACACCGTTGAGGGCTCCCGCGATGGGCACGGTGGCGGTGACGAAGAGAGCTGGATCAACAATCTCGTACACCCCCCACGGGTTCGCCAGGTTGAATCGAGAACCATCGGAACGATAATCCCCGTCGAACTTGGATTCAGGAGAGGGACGGTCACCTCCACCCAATTGGGAACTTTTGATTTCGACGTGCTGCCCCCTTTGGTCGCTCTTGCCGTTCAAAGGAACCCGAAATATCATGCGCGCGACGCTTCTCCCCTTCCCCCCCCCCCCCATTAACAACAGAACCAGTCCGGCGGAAGCAGGTCAACAGAGTGGTGCGTTGAAAAAGGGAGTAATCAGGAGAACTCAGGGCGGACGTGGAGCTGCGAAAGAGGTCTTGAAAAATGCCTTGAGCAGGAGTGCGGGCGAAGCATTGAGGCAGAATTATGACGGGCCACAACGGACAAAATAGATGCGCCTACACTCGCGGTCGCAAACCCAGCGCTTGAGGGACTTGGACGAATTCTCCGGGAGATCCCCCACGTTTCTCCCTTTATAGAGGTCAAGTTGCAGTTTATTCACGTGTCCTGCTTTATTATTGAGTAATTATTGAGCATCCATAAGGCTACACCATGCACATAGATAAACAGCCGGCAATGGGCATTCACTCGAACCGCGATGCTACGGCCGTTCGAAACCGAGCCATCCCCCAAATTGCCGGGACCAGGAAGTACCGTAACAGGAGCAGCTATGTTACAAAAGGACGGGGGAGGTCCTTTATCATCAGATCCCCCAGGCGCGGTGCTGGTACTGCCTTACTGGACGTGGGGCACATTGTAACAGCGGAAATGGAAACCAGAAGGAAGAAACCGAACACAGGTCCCTGAAGCGCTGGGCCCGCGACCGCGAGTGCAAGCGCATCTATTTTGTCCGTCATACAGAATGGTGGTGGAGACGCAGTCAGTGGCCCACATCAGAAGGAGTTCGCCGTCGCTGGGTCAGTACACCAAGGACCGAGCAGCCTCACGATCGGCACTGTACCTCGACCTACCGCACGCCCCCCAAGTCAAAAGAGAAGGGGAAGCCTCAATGTGAGACAGGTGAAAGATGGATGGAGGACTCGGTGGAAGCGGGCGTTGAACGTTGAGTGTTGAGCGCCTCAGTGTTCAAGAGCCCGTTCACGAGGATCATCGTGGAGAGAGCCCAGTGGGATGTGGTCCACAGAAATACCTGCGCGCACGAACGAGTGTGAGTACAGTGAGAACGCAAAAACTATTCTAGTAAGTGGCGCCGCTACGATAGGGTTACAGAGCGGTCGACACACTTTCTGGGGAAGCTTTTGCATTTGCTTGTAGTAGTGCTTGTAGAGAATACTTTATTCCTATACCAATGTAAAAGGACGGATGAGTCTCAGTGGAACGGCCGAATACTGGTGGCCCAAAAAGGGTAGGCGGTTCTCCGCTGGCGCTTCAAGGAGAAGTCATGACACAAGTACCCTTAGTCGCCGTTGCCATCCTGCTCTTCTATGACACTTAGCCTCGCTTATCCTGCAGTTTAGTCATCGGCTCTTCGCTCTCGTGGTCGTTTGTATTGTCGTTACTACCAAATGCGGAGGCCTGAGGGGACACGTCCCAAATTAGGGTGGTGGGGGATGCTTCCGGGGTCTTATCGGGGGTTTGAGGGTGCGGACGAGTTAAATATGAGATTTGATGGCGGTGTAAGGGGGGTGGTCAGGGGTGAAAAATACAAGCAACGAACCAATACCTACCAGAATCACGCCAACGTGGTCTCAAATCGAAGGTGGAGTCGATGCGTACCCGCAGGCGTCACACCCATTGCAGTCCGACAATCCCCCAATCCCTGACCCCGCCCCCACTGACAGACCGGAAAAACATGATATGACGCATCCCACTCACCCGTGGGCAAAGCGGCAACGCCTAGACCCTGAAGGCCCTGCAGGAAACGTGGTCAGCCAACAAAAGAGGAAAAAATGCGGTGCGGCAGGCCCAGGAAGCCGGGAACGTGCCGGCAGCATCCGGGTGCGACCATAAGCGAGTCAGTTGATTACACCGGCCGAAAATGCGTCCGCGTAGCACCCAAAACATGAGAAACGCGTGTGCACCAGCCCTGGGTCAGTTGGCAGAAAGGGAGAGCAGGGTACTCGCCCAATGCAAGGAGGGGTGGGGATAACGACGATAACGCTTGAGATTCATTATTATTTGTTATTGTTATTGTTACCAAACGTAGTGGACTACGAACGACTACAAAATGCCATCACGCACGGAGTTGAACTCGGCGTTCGGCAACTGAGCGCAACCCATTCGCTTTCCATATGTCCTGTTTTTTTTTCTTCCTTCAAAAAGTGGTCTATCGTTTTGAAACTAGCTGCAGCCCCGAGGGCGACAAACATAGCGCCCTGCCTTTGCCGAGCCGTATTTGGAAGGCGTGTAAATCAAAATGATCATCTCAGCGATCCACCCGCCCCCGGGCAAGCCCAAAGCGGTTTAGCTTCGAGGTCCGAGTTCGCGGTCGGAGTTCCCTGGTAAGCGAGACGCGTCGCTACCTCTCTTCTGAGCCCCTTCACCGAGCTCTCGAACGCGTAGTCCACAGCGGGAGCCATGGACCAGGCCATGCAGGTGGGTGCCAGCTTCATCAATCATCTTGGATGGCGTTAACGGGGATACAGAAAATCGTCAGAAGCAACAAACGGATCGAAGAGGCGAAGGTGGAGCATGAGGCCAAGGAGAAATTCAGAACCTTTTGCGAGCCTGCATATCTTGGGAAAGCAAAGCTCAACGTTCTCCTTTCCCATAACACTTTGAACTTCGGGACCTTCAACCCTGGCCGGCAGAACCAGGAGGATCTACTTCAATACATGGCCGGCATGATGAAACTCGGCGAGTGCCACTCGGAATCCAACCCCCTGACCATCGCGGTGGACGCTTCTCTCATTAAACTCGAAACCTTAACCAAGGAGCCCAAGGAGCCCGTGCCGGTTGGGTTCAAATCAGCGCGGCCTGTCACCCTCGAACTGTTGGCGGGGGCCCACCGGGTTCTCGCAGCCCGCCGGGCCTCTACAACCCTCAGGCGAGAGCTTCAGAAGCTTTTGAAGCGGCAGGGCAGCATGGAGCTCCATCGAGACGACGGAGAACCCTCCGAAGAGGAAGACCGGCCCACCCTCGACCTCCAGCACCAGGCCATCGTCGCTGCGATCAAAATCCAGATAGAGAACGTCAAAGGAGTGATAGAACTGGTCGAGCAGTGGCCGGTTCTTTTCTATGACATAGGTGGGTCCCGACCTCGCCATTAAGGGAACGGGGCTGATATCCTCCAAGGCAAGCTTCGAAGTCAGTCCATGGGAATCCTCCCGGCGAATAGGCATAGCGGAGACGATACCCTTCTTTTTTTCCTGGCGGAGAACACGAAACTCCGGAGCGCTTCCGCCCAGAGCACGGAGACGTTTTCGGATATCATTTCCCGGAACCTCTACTCGCCCAGGTCACCAGCTGACTGGGGGCACCTGATCCAGGAGAACAGGGTTTTGCACACGGTTTGCTACCGGGGGCATATCTGGGAACTGGCGACGGCAGCGATGCGGGTGTCCCCCGATATACGCCAATCCTGGGTCGTGCAGTCGGACCCCCTCAAAAGGTTGGCTTCGATGTCCTCCTCGTTGGTGAAATAACTTCCCCCCTCCATGAGGTCGAGGCTGGCTGACCTACCTTCCCTTAGCTCGTCACCTCCATCACCAAATATGTGCTGGAAAGATTTTTAACACTTTTCAAACCAACCCCCCCACCGCCCAACGGCCTAAAAAAGTGGACAGAGGTCCAGGCCACCTGTCAGCAGTGGGCCGGGGCCAACGAAATCCAGTCCGACTTCCTGCAGCGCAGCTACCTAGGACGTGTCGAGGCAGACAAATATTTGCAAATGAAGGAGGCTTTGCTGCTAGAGCTCACGGCACAAGGCCAGACGGGCCTGAAGTCGATCCGCGAGCTCGAAAAGCTATACTCTAAGCCAGCAGTGGGGACGACCCGGAGCAAAGAGTATAAGGACGCTGGGCAGAACTTCGAGTCGCATGTCCACGTGACCACGAAGGTGATGGCCGAGTTTGACCAGATCTACCTCAAGCACTACTCCCCAAACGCCGTCCTCGCCCTCTGTCGGTGCTTCAATATGATGGGGTCGTCCCAGGCCTCCGAACCGGCTCTAGCAAAATACCGGAACTATCTGTCGGAGGTTAAAACCAAGCTCCAGCGGCTCTCCTCAAGCGCAGACTGCTCCGTCGCCGCTGAAGGCGGTGACCTTCAGGCAATCGGCCTTAAACACGCCGCCGAGAAACTGGAACCGCTTTACGGGCCCATTTTTGGCAGGATCTGCCTACCCATCCCAACCACATCCATGCTAGCGGACCTGAAAGCATGTCTGGAAATCGATGAGGAAATACTGGGCGAGGTTGTCCATTTCCGCACATAGATGAAGTACTCGCTGACGGTGTTTTTTTAGGTCGGTGTTTGGTTTGACGGCCTGGGCAAACATGCGATAGGCGTGAAGGGCCAGAAGAGCGGTGACAGAGTTTACAGCTGGTCCGAGGTCATCGCATCGAAACTAAGGTCCCTTAGCCCAAACCAGAGCGTGCCGAACCAGGATGCCTTTATCCTTTGGGTGAGTGGTCTTCCTCTTTGGTTAGGTGTAGGCTTTTGAAACCTCTGTCACAGGTATTCCAGTCGCTATTGCAACGTTCTGATCGTTTTCAAGACCTCAGATCTGAGCTGGCAACGTCTGGTTCGATCAGGAATGAAAAATCGAGGGACACGCTTATTTCCGGGACGAACCAGGTAAAGACGCTCACAGATGATCTCGTGGGGAAGCTTTCGGCGTTCAAGGAGCTCAGCCGAATTCCGGCCCGGAATACCAATTCAATCGAGTGGTCTCTGATTTGCAACAGCGGATACAACATCGGCCCGACGACGGGGGAAAAGGTCAAGTCCCTGTGCTGTTTGGTCATGACCGAGACCTCGAACCATGTCTTGGCATGCAGGAGGGAGCTCCTCAGGTTGAAGACCGCCGCGGACCTCCGATTGTGGCTCTGGCTTCAGGTTAACCAGTGGTTGGGGTGGTATCACAGTGGGATGGGTGGGATTAGGTTTTCGTACTGGGACAGGTTGGATGGCGAGGTCCCCATCATGTCACAGCTCTACGACGAACCTAAAAAAGCGAAGGTCACCAACCTGCTCGGCCAACAACTCGGCTGGTTTGGGGACCTGGGAGACTACCTCACCAGCTGTCCTGCCCTATGCAACAACCCGGGCGCGAAAGTTGCAGAGAGGGTGATCTCGTCTGGTGTGAGGGAGGCCATCGATCACTTGCTTAGGGTGGGTGAACAAGTTTATCATTCGAGAGACGGTGGTTGTGACAGGCCGCCTGCTTTTCAGGTCTCTCAGGCTGAGATGGATCGCCAACGTTTCCTGATATGCCCCCCCGATTGGGAGCCGGAAGAGGGGGAGGTAAATCCGTTCGCAAAGATGGCTGGATATAGGTACTCCCAGCGCACCTTCAAAGTGTTCACGGACGATGAGGTGAGGACACGGGCCGGAAAAGAAGCCCTTCCGGAGGAGGGTGAGCAGGAGTTCAAGGGGAAGCAGGAAGGTGGTGGGATATACCTGGATCCGCGGGAGTATGGGGGAGACGACGGGTTCCTGGACCCACAGCGTTACGAGGGGGACGACGAGGGAGACGATGAACCCCTGGATCCGCAGAGTTGCGAGGGAGACGAGGGAGTGCATTCGCGGCGGTACGGTGATCGACGGGGTTGGGTTGAAGAGACCAACGAGGCAGAGATGAGGCACCATCGGGATCAGACGGGGGATATTTCAAGTCCTGCCCCAGCCAGGAGCCAGAGCCAGCACAGTGGACTTCCTCAGACCCGCTCTCCCAGTCAAAGTCGGGGCGACGGCCGGAATCCCCCTCGGAACCATGTTGGAGGCGGAGGTCGGAGTCCTTCCCGGAACCGGAGTCGGGGCCCTAGGGACTTCAGCCGGCAACCCGCTCCCAAACTCCCCGCCAACTCCGGAGGAAAGAAGAAAGTGCCACCGGCCGGGGTCCCAAATATCCAGAGCTTCTTTCCTCCGTTAAGGCCTGCTCAGGCAAGGAATGCCCATCCGCCACCGGTGGACAGTAGCCGGCTTGAGGAACGAGTCCCCGAACAGAGCCGATCTCTACGTCGACCAGAGTCGGAGGCCAATGCCACGCCCAGAACCTCACTCTCCAGGGAACTCGAAGCCAGTAAACCTCAAGTGGTGCCCGTGATGGGTGGCGGGAAGCTCAAACGGGCCAGGGCTGGGTCTAGTGCCGTGCAGAAGGGTGAGTCCTAACGGTCGTCCGTAGGCGTGGCTTACCATAAGAACGCAGGACCTAACCCGCCAACTGACACTGGGGGTCGAGCAGGTTTGGATCGAGTTGGGGAACTCCGCGGCTCGATGAGATCACCACCTCGGCAGAAAAGGAAGGTTAGGGAAAATGGTGAGTTACTGGGGCAAAAGCAGGGCATGCCGGGCGCTCAAAGACCCACAGGGATCGACAGGATAAACCCGAACCCTCAGGCCCTAAAGAGGGCTGGGAATGGAGAAACCGGAATGGCAAGATTCCACGACCACGCTTTACAGCAGCAGAAGCATCGCGCATCGTCCAGCCGCCAGAAGCTTGACGTTGAAACGTACACCAGCAGCTCTGAACACCTGCCTGAAGACCAGCTAGGACATTCGACAGCGACAGGCCACCCACCCTCCACCGATGACGATGAGGACTGAAAGTTTGTGGAATGGGTGCCAGTTTGTGGGATGAGGAACGAAGGGGTTTTTCGGACGGGAATGAAAGGGGTTTACGGGCAAGGAACAAAGGAGGTTTGTAGCACCCCGGTGTGTAAGTAGAAATCAACATCCAAGTCCCAGCAGTGTTGGACACCCAATGACTAAAACCGAGTCAACGAGTCAACCCCAGAAAAAAGTGCGTGACTAAATCGACGCCAGACGACTGGAATCGCGATCTTCCTTGACTTGGTTGAAAAAAAGACCGCCACCTCGGCGATATCTCGAAACGCCCCCGGAGCAGCTTGCACGTGCTCCATGTATTCGTCTCTTGGGGTGGGGGGTGAAAAACTTCGAAGTCCCAATCCGATCGCCTCAACACAAGACCTCGCCCATAAATCGAAAACCTCGCCTCGGCTTCGCGTTCACGCCAAAATGCCGGTGTGAGCGTCGGAAGTTTAACAAGAAAGGCACCGTTTTGACCTGACATAAGTGCAAATAAGACGGCGACGACGAAATGCACAAAGTCAAGACAGCCTCCGGAAATTATTTTGGCGAGGTGGCTGCAAGACGGCCCGAGCCGGCCCCGGCGGGCGATAGTATACAGTATATCCCATTCCCCCAAAAAATCGCCCTCATCTTATCTCTTTTTCCCCCTCCCTCTGTCGCTCGTCCCCCTCCTCCCCAACAGGACCCATCCAAAGTCCTCTCGCCTATCGGTGCTATCGACTCATCTGAAGGTTGTGGCCCTGCGATGCTCGCTAGTCGCCAGCCACGTCCCGCCCTCATCTTCACGGTCCCGAATCTCCCCTGGGAACCTCGCCTTGCTTACTCCAATGTCTGTCATTCTAATGTCCACCATACCCATGCCTCCGCCTCTCCCCCTGCTCCCACTCCTCCCCCTCGCAATCTCGGGGCTGGGCTTTGAGCACCGTTTTCGGTGCTGGGCTTCATTGCCGCATGAAGAACACAAACCAGGCTGGAGATGCTGATGTTGCGAAGACGTCCTGCTGCGCGCGTTTTATTTCTGATACGGTATGACTATTCACATCCTCCTCACACTGGCGCCTTCTCACCCGGAAGTGACCACCAGGAGCCTATTGTGGGTGCTTCAGAGGAGTTGAGAATGACTCTCAAGTAAGGAAACCATCCCACATTTGGATCTGCCGTGCTGACGGGTCACACGACACAGGTAAAGGTCGATTATCCCCTTGTGTCTGGTGCCGCTTCCGGTATCCGGAAGGGGGGCAAGCCACATGTAAGTTCTAACGACCCTCTTCGCTGCCCATAACATTCATATATACCCTTTCCAGAACGAGCTGGTTCGTTGGGATTCCGGAGGTGGGATCAACCGGTATGGTGGGGGTGGTACTGGGCGTATATTAGCCCAACATGTACTCGATAGGCATCGCGGTGAATTGATTATTGCTGTTTTCAGATAGCTTGGCACGGCGGGTTTTTCCGTCACTTTTTTCGATCACTCTTATATTTTTTGCGCCCGACTTGCACGGCGTTCAACGCCTCAAGGACCCGACGGGGAGCCTCATTTTCGACCGCGCTGGGTTCCCACTGACCTTTACTCTCGTATAATATTGAGCTTTTCTCAAAATTCGAAGATTAAAATTTTGTAACCATCCCGCCTTGTCCGGTGTCCAGCACCCCAACCCACACGTTTTCTTACCCGAGGCTGGTTTTAGTGGCATCTGGTGAGTCTGTACTGTGATGTAACATTGAGCTTTTGGGGTTCCCATCTCACGTAATGTTGAAAGAGTTCATCGGGCACGTGCACCAGCGTGTGATCGAAGAGGCCAACGGGGTGAACGCATTCACCTAAGATAGGGGGGATTTCATATATTGTGGGTTTTACAGTCATCGAGAACATCAAGGAGAATGGAGTAGTAGGTCTATTTGTATACGTCTATCAGTAAGAGTACCTCATTCGTTTCGGGCGTGGAGATCTGTTAGCCTGGAATTCACCAACATCCTCACACACAAACCGGAGTCTCTCCGCCAATCCTCTCCACCCCAGCCATGCTAATAAGGTCCTGCAAAGTCATCCCCTCCAGGTGGAGCAGGGGTGTGAGCCCTCCAAGCTCGAACCGAGCGGAGAACCCGTAAAATTTTGCTCCCAACTGCCACGGAGGTTATCTTGGTCGACGCAACTGAGCCAGCCGCCCAGCCCTGGGTAACCTGGGGGATGTTCGATCTTGACCGCCGGGCTAGGACTTCGGGGGCGCCGCAAGGAACCTGAAAGACTCCAGACCGTGCCAAGCGCGGGCGGTGGGGTGGTGGTCATCACCATGTTTGGACTCGGAGATGATGCATGGACCACTTGCTGACGCTGAGAATAGCTTCGGTTATCGTGGGCCCACCCCAAGCTGGGACGCACAAACCACCACCTCCCAGATCTCACTTGCCCACACGCGACCCCGCATGGTCCTGGAACCTTGCGATGGCGTGTAACATCAGGAAGATGGGCAACGACTACTTACCTATGTCACCTTTCCCCGCTTATCCCGTACTTTATTACCAAATTATTACCATATATGGGTAGCATCTTTTGGGCGTAACTTCTATAAGTACGTACTTATTCCTGTTCTCCGCTGTTCTCCGCCTTATTTTACAAAAAGGTGGGAAAAGGGTGGAAAACAGTAACTCCCCACTTTCCTGATGAAGGTGGAAATTGGTCGAAAGCTCAATGTTACACCATAGGACGCACTCACCGGATGCCACTAAAACCAGCCTTGAGTAAGAAAACGCATGTGCTGGGGTGCTGGGCACCGGACAAGGCGGGATGGTTGCGAAATTTTAATCTTCGAATTTTGAGAGAAGCTCAATGTTATACGAGAGTACAGGTCGGTGGGAACCCAGCACGGTCAAAAATGAGGCTCCCTGCCCAGTCCTTGAGGCGTTGAACGCTGTGCAAGTTGGGCACAAAAAATATAAGAGTGATTGAAAAAAGTAACGGAAAAACCCACTGTGCCAAGCTATCTGAAAACAGCAACAAGTCTTGTATCAGACTGCCAAAGGACCCATGGGCTTCTCTAGCATTCTCCAACAAATCCTGGCAGCCTCCACCTGGGTGGAAGTCAGCGGCCCAGAGGGGGTCACCCCTGTTGCTTTTAAGCTCAATGATCCTCAAAATCTAGGAGGCTACCTATATAAACACCAAAATTACCCAACCCCTAGGCCCCATGCTCCTAATCCCACCCTCCTAACCAGCTCATCTAGTTTGGAGAACATGTGCATTGGACGTTCCCACCAAGCCATCACCTTTTTTGCCTTCTTCTTGGGCACATTTCCATATGCAGCCCAAGCAAACAGGCCGGAGGAGCTATATTGTGTGATGGTCAGGCGAGTTTCATCCTCCCCAATGGAGGTGTTGCTGTGCATCATGATTGCCGAGGGGATCAGGATTGTTGAGTAAGGTGGGAACTCCACCAGCACCTTCAGGTCCCACAGGACAAGGTGGCCCCCACGAGTTGGGTCGTATGAGCCAAGGCTGGTGATGGAGCACCAACCCCAGCTCAGGTTCTTGAGGTCCTTGTGCGGGAACGTGCAAGTCTTCGGGCCAAAGTTGAACGTCGTTGAGGCCATTGGGTGGCCCTTGAAATGCCGACCAAGGCTTGGATTTTGATGCTCAAAGATGTTGAGGACCGTCTTCGCGAAGTTTGAGAGGGTGGGGGCATACGTGGCCACATTTTCTGCCAAAGGTTTATCAGCAGGCTGACTGGAATAAAGGTAGGAGATGGTGTACTCTTGATGAACCCCGCCAACCTCACCATACCCTTGTGCTGCTCCAGATTTTGAATGATCGTCTTGTTTGAATTCGAGCCCATGCGGAGATCTCCAGGGTGCTGGGGTGGGTAAGCAGGTTGCACCCGTGGGCCAAGGAAGGT
>Ga0307516_10005642_pt1 | contig 14873 bp, 21 predicted proteins | sample 19_EM_MG_FD_203310 | JGI IMG/M metagenome (GOLD analysis project Ga0307516, IMG submission 203310) | Populus trichocarpa ectomycorrhiza microbial communities from riparian zone in the Pacific Northwest, United States - 19_EM | ecosystem: Host-associated > Plants > Roots > Unclassified | place...
CTGGACGAGTCAGTGATGTGTAATGGGCTTGCTTCTGCATGTATATATAGAGAGCGGTCCTCCCGCTATGGTGAAAAAGATCAAGCAACGGAGTTCCTACACACCCTATCACTCGAATATTTTGACATAAACCCATGTGCCGGTGGAGTAAGAAATGATCATTGTGGTCATTCAGCACACTTTCTCACTCGGGTTGCCCTTATTAAAAAAAGAAATGACTGGTATCAAAATATTGAATGACTCCAGCCAATATATAGCAACTAATAATTGGAATGACTTGAGTCAATAAATAGATCGTTTCGAGTTCTGAAACGGAATGAGTCGAGTCGCTAATACACCGACCCACCGGGCGTCCTTGGCTAACAATGCTTCTCTCAATAAAATCATTCCCAGCGGTTCCAATGGTGACGTATTACGAGAAACCGAACTGGCAGACTTCTGAAAAATGCGGTGAAAACCGCTTCGCGCTCCCTTCTAGCTCACCACCCGACGTAAAACGGTTTTTTTTACTTAATCCGATGCCAGAAATCAATATTCCAAATACACTGGTAAAAAGGGGGCAGTAGTCGTATTATTTCGCACTGCAAAACGTAGGAAAAGTAAATACCACATCGAGAGGATTCAGAATTTCGTAAGGGGGTGGAAAAGTGACACCTTTCCCGGCGTAAAAACTGTGCGCACGCCGCCCGGGGTGTAGTCTATGCAGACCTTTTGATATGGGAATGCGAAGAAGCCCACCCGCTCCCCCAATCACAAGCAAGTCTCAAAACAAACGCAAAGAATACCCAGGTCTCCTGGGGAAATCACATGTATTCTCGACGTTGCTATACCATCTTTATGGTGTTTTTTGACCATTGGAGAGAGCGTGAATACCGTATTCATCGAAGATACGTTCGAGGCTCGATACTGTAAATCTGAAACATCGCGAGCGCGGCCGTGATGGGTAGAGTAGGTAGACTGTAACGAGTAGCAATACTTCATCCTTACCATTCACGGTGAGAATAATGAGGTCGGAAAGAAGTGTTTCCACACGTCGACCACAACTCGCTATCCACGACCCCAGTGAGGGCATATTTCCCTCGAAACCGACAATTCTATTTCGTGAAACCGACAAGCGCTGATGCTGAAACCCAATATTCAGAGAGTTGGGATTCTGCCCTTGTTTTAAAATTATAGTTGGTGGCGAAAGAATACATTCAGACGTCAACCACAAAACGGTGCCTGTATGGTTCAATGTGTTCTACGCATAGGAAGTTTCAACCGTCAAATAATAGTATACTTGCGACCTTTACGACCAACTGCTAGAAGTGGTCGTAAAACGCCAAGAAAACGGTTCACACATCTTCGTCGTTGAAAGCAGACGCAACATACACATGCTTCAAACTACTTGGATGATGCAGCACCACGCCAAAAACGATGCACCCAGCGACACTAGGTGCAGACCAAGTACGAACAACATCATTAAAAGGTACTTTTGCATAGTGATGTTTTTATTGTCGGGATTATTTAAGATATAAACCTGCAGATCGTGACTTTCTTGTCGGAAAATGCAGCGAAGACGCTTGACCAAAGAAATTGTCGTGCGATGGTTACTCAACAGACACCACATGTTTAAACCCCCCCCCCTCTTTTTTTTTACCAGTGTAGTTATATAACGTTCCACGTGTCGGAGCAATTTGTCAATCATGTGGTTGTGGTATGAGGGGTGGTGAGGAACGGAAAATAGTTGGCGAGGCCGCCGGGAGTCCTTGGGCTGTTTACGACCTTGTTGCCACACCAGTTTTTCTGTTCGAACTGCCGTACATAATGACTGCCGACCATGTCCCAAGGGGAAGCGGACACGCTCGGTGCCAGAAAAAGGAGGCATCCCGAAATCTGCGAGTGATTGTTTGCGGTCCTCTGACATTTCCGCAACCTGCGATGTAAAGCCAATCAAATTTTTTAATGGAGCTCAAAGATGATAGAGAACACCTTGGAGAATACCTCCTTTTGTCTACTTCTCTATTGGAGCATTGGTTGATGAGTTATTCACAAAACACTGATGGAGGTGGTGGCAATTGGCGGCTGAGGCGATCGGAGCGCATTTGCTATTTAGCGACTCGAATCATTCGATTTATTGCCTCGAGCCATTCTATTTGTTGACTCGAGTCTTTCTGTTTATTGTGAATCTTTGGGTTTATTGACTCGAGTCGCGATTTTTATTGAATCAACTTATTCGACTTGTAATTCGGGCAACCGAGTGAGAAGATGTGCTCTGGTAATTTCTTACGATACCACTACAGCGCAGATACAGCCCAAATTCGTGGAGGAGCCAATCCTCGGTGTGTTAATGGAGCGTTTTAAGTATGAGCGCGATAGGTCGGATTTTAGTTCACGATGACTGCTTGACGTTGAAGGATTCTTAGTTTGAACGGTCCAGCGACCACAAAGCTCAACATACAAGCGACCTTGTATCGGTTTAAAGCTACAAGAAGTCGATTAACACCCCTTGGCTGGTTCCTACGATGTGGTGGTGGGGTAAGAACTGGTCGTAACGGTCACCCGGCATGCTTTCTCACTCGAGTTGTGACAGTACAACAAATGACGCGCGTGAATAAATGGAGTGACTCGTGAAAGAGAGAAAGGCAGCCAAAAGAGTAGCAGAGCAGGAGAGAGAGGGTCTGACCATCTTTGTGGACGGATCGCAAGGGGAGTCGGAGGCGGTGGGGTACGCAGTTTGGTAAAAGAAAGGGGAAGGGTGGGCGAGCATCAAGGCCCACATGCGCTTCAATAGGGGGCCTTCGACGCAGAGTGCGCAGCACTGGAGAGAGCGCTGGAGGTAGCGGCAAGAAGAAGCCACCCCCCGGAAAGGGTCACCATCTTCTCGGACGCGTAAGCAGCGTTCGCAAGAATTGCATCGGACGAGCCAGGCCCAGGACAACAGTACGCCCTGAAGGCGAGAAAATGGGTGGCGCAGCTCAGAAAGAAGAGACCGGGTAGCAGTATCGAACTGCGGTGTCCTGCGCACGAAGGGGTGGAAGGAAACGAGAGGGCAGACAAGGAGGCGAAGTTGGCAGCAGAAGAGCCAGAAGGGTGGGATGTCGAGTGGTTGGGCCACACGGACCGCTATGGAAGAAGAGGCATGCCGCTCCCGGGGTCCATAGCCAACATTAGACGAGGGGTGGCGGAAAGGAAGTGGGCCGAGGCACGGAGCTGGTCGGAGAGGCGGATAAAGAGAAGGAAGCAGAAGATGCGGGGAAAGATGAGGCAGCAGGCAGTGGTGGCGCGAGCCCCCAAAAGACTGGCAGAGCGGTTCCACCAGCTAAGGACGGGGCACTGCCGCACAGAGCAATACCTGGAGTGGACGAAGAACTCGGATACGGCGGCCTGCGGGTGGTGCCAGTACAAGACACAGACCCGGGAACACCTGCTCAAGCATTGCAAGAAGTGGAAGATGCAGCAGAAGACGCTGTGGGCAGAAGTTCGAAAGGCAACGGGAAGGGGCAAGGACCGCTTCACGGTCCCGGACCTGATGGCAGACGAGCGATGCACCAGAGCAGTCCTAGGCTTCTTACGCACCACGAAGGTGGGAAGCAGGGTAGGACCGCGCGCAGTACCACCTAAGCCGGGTGAAGAGGGAGGAGTAGCGCGGGAAGAAGGAGACGAAACGGAGGCGGGCGGGCGGGCGTGAACTTTTCCTTTTTCTCCTATGTCATGCCTTTTGAATCTATGTCATCGGCCGAGTCTTTCTCTTTCTTTCCTTCTTTCTTGATCTTTCTCTTTTCGTGGGACGGGCCGGGCGGGGGCGGGGGGAGTTGCCGCGAGCTGCTGGCGGACTGCTCGAGGTCGCAGCGGACGGTGAACAGGAAAGGACTGTATATAATATCGCCATGATCCAATAGGGTCGCACACGATTAATGAATCATCATCATCATCAGAAATAAAGTGGCTCGAGTCAATAAAGAGAACAAATCAGCCTAATTGATAGAATTTACTCAAGTCAGTAAAATTGAATGGCTCGTGTCAATAAACAACAGGACTCCACTCAAAATGAATTAATCGAGACAGAAGATAGGGAGGCTCGATTCAATAAATTGAATGACTCCAGTCGTTGAATTTCGAAGACCTAACACGATTCATTCCGGTTGGCTTCGCGAAGCACGCTACTACTGCCGTCGGAGGTTTCTGAATAACTCAAGAGCCGATGCTCCAACAGAGTAATAGACAAACGGAGTTGATTCTCCAAGATGTTATCTATCATGATTGAGCTCCATTAAAAAACTTGATTGGTTGTGGAATTGCGACCAGTCGAATCCTAAACTATCACTTACAGAAAGCGGGATGCCACTGTCATGAGATGTGGCTCGGGCGGGGACCGGGTACATTCTCGGAGATGAGACTGATATCGTCGGCGTATTGTCCGGTGGACTAGCCACCGAGACCAATAGCGTTGGCACACCGGCCTCCGGTGGAATAGCCACGGAAACCGATATAATGGGACGTCCCGCGCTGGGACGTTTGCTCTACACTGAATATACTGTATACCGATACACATACCTTGATTTTTTTTTTTGTTTTATCATACTCGCATGAAGCCTATCTAGACTATGGCGGCGTACATTTTTGACCGTTTCCCCGCCGCTGTCCGCGCGATGGCGGCACGTTGCAAGCTTTCCTTTGCCATCCGCCCAGGCCTGTCCCAAGAAGATAGAAGGCGCCCCAAAGAAATGACAAAAGAGAGACAGGAAGGAAACACACTGCATTCTCACTCCTCCTCTCGTTCTCTTTTCTCCCGAAATTCCCACTCTGACGCCTCACTCTGCGCGTCCTCCTCAACCGGGGCCGGAGCCAGCCTCCCTACATCGGTGGTGGATAGGAAGTCCAGCACCGACCTGCTGCACCTGTCGTCGGCAAGGAGGTCCCGGATCGGAAACCGGCTCCTCCCTCTCCCCGTCTCCTTCCACACCTCCTTCCACAGCACTTTCTGCTGTTCCTTCCATTGTCCGCAGTTTTTGAAGACGTGCTCCCTTGTCTGCTCCTTGCACCTGCACCACCAGCACTGCGCTGAAGTTCGGTTCTCCGTCCATTCTAAGTACTGCCCAGTAAGGCAGTGCCCGGTCTTGATCTGGTAAAACCTTGCGGCGACCCTCTTGTTGCTTCCGGCCACTGTCTTGTCAGGCTACTGCGTGCGCAGCATTCTGTATTTCTTAGCGGAGATTCGTTTCCCGGCCCACTGGCGGGCCTCGTCCCATTTCTTCGTCGAGATCTCACGCTTGATGTGCGCAAGAGTACACATACCTTGATAGGTTATGAGCCCGGATTGATCGCTTTATCAATCATAAAATCTATACCTGAAACCATTCCCCTTATTTTCGGCCGCATCGCCAAGCGTTCCCGATCAAACATCACCAACAATCTCCACCGATTCCACCTCAAAGCACGATTATCACGTCACCGGCTTGGAATCCTTCGAACGCTTGAGTATCATGAACTACATCGAATGGAGGATCAATGCGAAGACCATGCTCAATAAGATGAATGTGTGGGAAATTGTCACGGGAGAAGAATGATACCAACCAAAATCTCTGCGGCACACTCGACGAGAGCGAAAAGCGGTGAAACGGATGCCTCCAACCTTCAATGCACCATTGATTCCTTCAACGAACGAAGAAAGTTAGCTGTCGCCCTCATTCGCTACACCGTCAATACAACGATCCAAAGGCAACTCTTTCATCTCCATGATCCAGCCAAGATGTAGACGATACTGAGCAACCAGTTCAACAAAAGGTACTGACAGACACAACGCTCCTTCCACGCAAGCAACCTCCACACAGTTAGGTCTCACCTAGGTGGAAAAAAAGATCCTTCTGTGAATGTCTGCAACAGTATCGCAATTCTGTCGAAGGAACCAAGGAAGAGCTCTCCGACAATACTACGATCCATTATCTACTCAACTGCACAGGAATCCGATTCAGCAAGGCCACCCACGTGCTTCAAAAACAGCTGAACAAAGGACTGCACTCTTAAGAAAAGATCGGATGAGCTCAAAGCCACCCAGAATCAGAAGCATTTTGGCAAAAAAGGAAGTGGCATGGTGGTGAATGGTGATAATAACAAACAATCCCTCGTTCTCCGGGCGGATCTAGATTGACTAACCAATACTGTTACGGGCTGAGCCCTACTCACATCAGGCCAAGCTGTACTTGCACCCAACCAAACCCTACTCACACCACCCGACTGAGCCCCCCTCCACCCATTGACCGAGCCCTACTCACATCCGGCCACAAGGCAATACCTGACGATGAGTTCCTCCACGACAGTGAAACGCTCACAAAAATGGTTGCCACCTTGGTGCTCGGTGAACAGGAAAACGACTAAGGCGCTGCATGTGTGAGTACAGAACTCGTGAGTACAGGGTGCGTGAGTACGGAACACGTGAGTACGGCAGAGCGTATGAGTACGGGACATGTGACTACGCATGGGCGTGTGAGTACACAGGGGCATGTGAGTACGGCCGTGAACCCTACTCAGAGAATACCTACAAGACCAGCCACTTTGCCTTAGCCACCAAGAGAGCACCCTCAATATGGATAATCGACTCCGGAGCCTCCCACTACATGTACAATATCCCTCGGAGCTGGTTTTGGACCTACTCCTGATTATAACACACCAACGACATAAGGCTGGGAGATGACACCATTGTCAGCTACCCATAAGGTACTTGTTCAAGTCCAGAACCACTGGGTCAATACCCTACACCTTCCGACTTTTCGATACTCTCTCCTCTCAGTAGGGGACCGAGACACCAATGGATACAGCCCTTATCACTTCGAATGGACTGGCAAAACTATCCATTGCCAAATCAAGGATGTGGTATCAACGCCTAGGACACCCCAGAGAAGTAGCAATAAAGTCTATTGTCAAAGGTTACGTCGACGACAGCCGTACCTGTGAGGTATGAATCCAGGTAACACTCAAACGGAAGATAATCCGCGTTTTAGTCCAGTGCACCACTTCACCATTCGAGTTGGTTCATTCAGATCTGTACAAACCATTCGCTGTACACTCGTCAGGTAGTACCCTGTACTTCCTTGTCTATATCTATAACTACACTTGTTACACAGAAATCACTGTCCTTGCTGACAAACGCGCGGAGACCTTCACGGTAGCCTTCCAATGGTTTCAAGCTAAGGTGGGTGGCTGGGGATACGATATCCGGAGGTTTTGCTCTGACAACGGAAGTGGGGAATACAACAACAAAATGTTCCGAAGCATCCTTGCTGTCCAAGGGCCATGATACTCAATTCGCATGTCCCAGTGCACTTCTGGGCTGAGGCCATCAACACCACATGCTATCTGTATCAAAGAACCCTGAATCAATCCTGGTACAGAAAAATGCCATACGAGGAATTCAAATACCATTGCCGGCTATACCAAAGCGGCTACTACGCCAACTCACAGCGCATAAGTACATTGCCAAATACCAACTGATAATGTGTGGGTACGGCAATCGGCAACTCACATGTGGTTCCAGTCCTTGACAGCAACCCACAGAGTGTGGGTACGGTCCTCAACGGCAGCTCACAAGATGTGAGTACAAGGCCGGCATTGGCCAATGACAAACCCACTCGGGATCACTGTCGCCGCTTTGGATGCATAGTGTGGAAGCACATTCCGAAATCTCAAAGGCTGGATGCAAAGATGGGTGCCAGTGTGAAGGGTTGCATGATGCTCGAATACGTTCATGATACTACCAAGATTTGGTGGACATGGAATCTCGACTTCGGCAAAGCTGTCAAGTGTTCGGACCTCTACTTCGATGAGAGCCAGACTGCCTATATGTCCTGCATGGCAGATAACAAGAGAAGTGTACCAATACGTCATCAACTGTTCACACGGGGGTTTCTGGTGGGCGGACCTGTGGTGCTGCCCCCCACCCCCCCCCCCCCCCCCCTCTGAAAACTGGGTGTTTAGGATCGATGTGTGTTGTGGCAATGCTTTCTCCATCATAATTCGTTACACCTTCCTCTGCATGAACACGCCCGTCTCGCCCCGCTCCATCCTCTCCTCGCCAACGCCTGCCGGGGTGACGAGGTTCGGCCGTTTGTTTACGATCGTGCCCCTTGTAAGTTGCGTTCCCATAATCAGTGCACTGCTATATATCGTTGGGTTAACAGTTGCGTGTCACCATCTCGTACAGGGCCTCTACTGTCCAGTCAGCCAGCGGGCAGCCCGCGGGCTTTTGGGACTGTTCAGTCCGGGCCGGGCTTTCTGATGGCCCAGTCCGGCTGTGTAGGCCCCGTGGCCGGGCTGCCTTGACGCGAACCGGCCGTCGGGCTCCTGCTTGCCATCGAGTAGCAGTTCTTTTTTTTTTTTTTGTTCTTTCATTACTCGTGTGCGACCTTGATAGATCATGACGAGGGGTATGTACAGTCCGTTTCCCCGCCGCCATCGAGTAGCAGTGGTTAGGGGAAAATATCGTCAAGTGTCGCCGCGGGGAACCACAAGTCAACCGCCTGCAGAGCGTTGAGGTGGACAGCGGAATGAGAATGTAGGGACCCATAGAGGTAGAGTTGGTTGATTCGATTAAACATACATGGTCGTAGGCGGTTCCTTCTGTCTATATACCAAGGGCCTCAGCCTGGGAGAAGGATAAAGGGGGGCCTGCGCTTTATCTTCTTGGTGCTTTTCCGGTCGCTAACATTTCCTGTCTGTTGATGTGCTGGTGGCCGAAAGCTCCTAATAACAGGGTACATGTAGCCCCAATACCTGGAAACCCACCCGCAACCAAAAAAATGGCGACCAGATTTCACTTGCAGCTACACCATCTCTTCTCTGATTAGCAGAATTTTTAAATAATCTTATTCGCCTTATCTTTCGCGTCCTTGTCCTAGCATGTACAATTTTGTGTCTGTTGTTGCGGTAGGGGCCAACAGCTCTATACAGTCCGATCCCGTCCAACACCCGCCCCGACCATGGCTATCTGCTAGCCCTCGCAGTACCAGACGGGCAGGTTTGTCATTGCCGGGAAGTGAACTCAAATGTGAATTCATCTCTATCCGTGTTGGTCTGGGTATGCAACATGCCCACGCGTAAATATTGAATGTTGGGGGTGCGTCAGGCGCCACCATCTAACCCGTTTAATCACCAGGGTTTGGGGAATCTAGGGTTCGTTAGGGCGGTTAGGTCGAGCCCACTAGCGCACCACCGCTTCACCAACTCAGCACCGCTTCTTCCAGAGTTTCATCGCACAGCAGTTTCCGATCTACTCTTTCCTCGCAACCGAAAAATCTCGTCGTACGTCTTTTTGACCCACTCCTTTCCACCATCTCACTATCCGTCCCAACTCACACGCTGCAGTAGACTTCCCTCTTCAGTCGACCGTCTCCACGATGACTTCTTTCGTCGGCCTCAGCGGCCTCACCAGCACCGCCCGCCTTTTCCCTCCCGCTTTCGTCCCCGCAGACACTCCGGACGCCACGGTCCGCTACGAATTGACACTGCACGGTTGGAGCCTCTCCCACTCCAACCTCGACCACCCGCGAGCCTGCGCAGTCACGGACTGCCAGTGCCAGACGCTGCCGCTTCGCTTCGGCCGGCACAAATCGGTGTGGCTCGAAGGCGCGGGCCACTGGCTCAGCCTCGACGCCCCCGAGGGATTCCTCAGATTTGTCGCGTGCCGCACTCACAACCTCCTCCCACTGTGGGATGTGGAGCACAGCTCCAGGAGCGTCTGGGCGACGTTTCTGGGCTGGAGCTACTGCGCTACAGCCGACGAGCCGCCGACCAGCCTCATCGCCCCCCCCAAGATTGTCGTCACCTTGCATGACGATATCGACCACGGTGACGCCGAGGCCGATGACCTCGCGTACTGGTTGCTCTCCACTGAGTGGAGGCCTAGACGCATGACCGTGGAGCCGGAGGCGGCTGAGGACGGCGACACGCCCTCATTCGGCGACCAGCGGGAGGCCCACGATCTCCCCGACGAAGTGGTCGGTTGCCACGAAGTGACGCCTCCCGGAGCGATCGATAGCGGATATTCAAGCCCGGCGGAGACCGCGGAGCCCACAGCGTCGGACCTGAGAGATCGGGAGATCAACCAGAAGCTAGCCGATATGATCTCGGCCGTCGACTGGGGGGACGATGAGTAGGTGCGGCTACGGGCCACCGGGAATGTGTGTCTTCCCCTTCCCTGACATATGCTCCTGATTCTTGTCCTAATGCTATCAGCTAGGAACGGTCCGCCGTCATTTCCTCTTTTTTTTCCTAAAGTTTTCCCATCGCCTCACGCTCCTGTACTCTCAAACGATGTCTATCTCCCTACACCGCTCCCTTGCCCATTGCCCTCCAAAAGATTTTTGTTTTGTATTTTCTTGTTTTTCTCGTTTGATTTCTGTTCCCTCACACCTCGTGGTCATGTATTCTCAACCGATGTACTCCTTACCCACCCCCATTGCCCATTTCCCGCATGAAAGTCTGTTTTCTTTGATATTGGGTGAAGTCTTCGTCTTCTTTGTCAGTGTGTGAAGCGCATTCTGGAATTCTTGGTGCTAGGTCCAACATATAACTAGGAGTAGTCTGGGGCGCTGTCAGGAGGGTGGTTGTTTTTGTTTCACCTACTTTGGATATTATGTGCTGTTTAAGCGACTACGCGGTATGAAGGCCGTCGGCATATTGTCCAGTCGTATCACTCGCTGACGGTTCGGGGGAGGAGGGCGAGCAAGAGAACGAGATTGCGACGACTCTTAGCCGATGAGATTTTTTTTTGGTTTATTCGTACTCGCATGGGACCTATGTAGATCATGGCGGCGAACATTTTGCCCAGTTTTCCTTCGTAGCCGATGAGAGAATAGCAATCAACGAAGAGTATTGTAACTTAACCACCAGAGTCAGTGCGCCTCGTGCCCGGTCAAGCGGCTAACCAGTTGCCATACCGTGATGGCTCGAGAGGATAAGTAGCAGGAGAAACTCCGACATCGACTAGCGAACGCCACTGAGGATTAGCCAACTAGCCGCCCAGCAAAACGAGAGAACTGCCACCGAGAACACGCATTCCTTCGAGAAGACCTCAGAGTGGTACGGGAGAAATCAGAGTCGACAGTGTCCAATGCCAGAATAATGGGCGTCCGGAGCTGACGGACCGGAGGTGGCGTCCGGACATGACGGACCGGAGGTGACGTCCTGACATGACGGACCGGAGGTGGCGTCCGAACATGACTGAGTCCCCGAGCACCGGCTCAGGAGGCAGTCTTCCGTCCTTTGTCCTGACGGCCTTCCTGTATATAGAGAGATCTTGCGCCCGCATAATGTAAGAGGGACAATCTTCACTGTTATCTATCGATATATTCCAACAGGTTATGAGCCCGGATTGAACGCTCTGTCAATCCGCTACCCATCGATATTCACGAGATTATTCTTCTCGTCCATCTTTATTCTGTTCTTTTCTCATCTCTTTCTGGTAATCGGATGTCAGAATAATGGGTGTCCGAGATGACGGAGTGGACACGGCATCCGGAGGAGACACCTCAGGTGATGACAGCTGTCCGGGTCTCTATGCACCGGCTTGGAAGACAGTCTTGCCTCCTTTCCCACTAGTGAGTCCCTCAGGCCCATTGAATATAGATAGAATGTTCCTCCTTTAACGTGTCAATGAATTAATTCACTCTCTTCGTCTCTATCGATCCCTTTATTCCAACATTGAACATCAAGGAGGATTTCTCACTGTACTAACACGCCGAGACCCCATGACTACGCCACCCAGAATACATCTGTGAAGACTTGACTTATGGATGCTATCCAACTCCGACATTTACCAGTCCGTCTTCGTCTATAAGTCACCCTCAAGTGCCAGTCAACCGTTCGATTATGATGAATCATACCTGTTCAACTAAGTATACATCCGTGTACTGGTTAACATAAAGAGATACAGAAGACCAGACCTCCCCATCCTCTAGCTGCATCCCATAGTAGAAACTCCAGTTATCAGACTAGGGCGAAGCAGCTGCCATTTTACGTACGATCATTGGTACTCTCCATGCCAGCGGTCAAGCAGCCAAACTTAACCAATGCAGAAGTCAGCAGTGGGAAACTGCCCTGGAGGGCGGACGATGGGGCAGAGCTGGGTATGTCTGAAGTCGACATTTTGCCTCCAGATATTTCTGAGTTCCTGGTATGCATGAAATTCCGAACCACGACAATTCCAAGATTGGACTATCAAGCAGTAGATGGTTCCAAAATCACATCTCAGTGACTACGGCACATCCAGGATAGTTCACTCAGCTACCGACAAGTGCTACTTGTTGCTAATGTTGGATATGGTCCCATCATGGGATGATACGAGGCTACCTTGATGGCTAGAACATCGGTTTACGCATTCAGGAATACTTACTGTAGTTAAGCGTAATGCAGAAGTCGGGTCATTTGAGGACCAGAAGATTTGATATGGGGATTTGACACAAGAGAGAGAGAGCTTATAATTGCTTTGAAGAGCTTGAAGAAAAAAGAACTTATCTCTACTCCGTATAGAAAGAACACTACATATATAGCTGTCTGAGAGAGAATGACATAACAGTGCAAAGGAGAAAGACGATGCAATTTTTGCTCCACTGTTGCGTCACACTGCGCAAAGACTCCCTCTGGTGTTACGTCCCACTGTTGTAATGACACTCTCAACACAGTGCCATCGGCAGCAGTTCCTCCACTCTGCACCATCAGCACCCACGCTGCGCCACCACCACAACATATCTAAGTCAACACATAAGAAATACAATGACATAGGAAATACATAGGTATGACAGTGCTATTTTAACACTTACTAGAGAGCAGTCTGTGACGATGATAACATTGGAAGGAACGGCTGAACCTCCTCACTTCTCCTAGGGGCTTCTGCAGCTTTACAAGCTAGATATTGAAAACACGCCATAACCATTCAATGTTGCGGGGGGGGCAGCAGTCATTAATTTCCAAAGTCTAAATAGCAATTTTTATGGCGTGGCTATCAAGATATATGTATTGGTATGCAGTATATTCAGTGTAGCGCGAACGTCCCAGTGCAGGACGCCCCATTATATTGGTCTCCGTGGCTATTCCACTGGAGGCTGATGTGCCGACACTATCGGTCATGGTGGCTAGTCCACCGGAGAATACGCCAACGCTATTAGTCTCATCTCCGAGAATATGCCCTGTTCCCACCCAAGCCACATCTCATGATACTTCCCCTCTTGCTACGTACCATCAAAGACAGACCCTCACAGTACGTCACCCAAACCTATCTGCTGTCTCTCCCCTCTCCTGACGAACCTTGCTGCTAGAACTTCCCTCCTTTCCCCCTCGGCGTCCCGGGACGAAGGGGCGCGGTTGCCAGTTGGCCCCGAACCAGCACCGCCACGATCGCACGCGCCACCCGGACGAAGCAGGACCCGCACAACTTTAACGTGTGGGGCCGCTTGTGAACGCTAGTAACCGTCGACAAAGCGGCGGAACAGGGGACTCAGGACTGCACTGTGGGAGCGAGGCTATCGCACATTTTGACCGCGTCAACTCCCTCCGCTGCAGCGACCACCGGTGATCGAGATATTGAGGGCGCCCTCTGGAAGACCGTGGAGGGTTACCACCTAAATCTGCAGTACAGGCTTGTAGCATCGACGTCTTGGGCCCCAGGTCCAGTTAGTATCGTGGCTAGGCAGCCACGCTAACTCGCGAGCGGAGCTGACTCTTCCATGCCTATCGCCCTTCGGCGCATTCCTTGCTAGCCACGCAGCTGGTTTCGAGCACCTCCTTAGAGCCGCATTGCCAGAATGACGGGCATCCGGAGATGACAGCTGCCCGAGTTTCCGAGCACCGGCTCGATTGACTCTCTTCCTTCCTTTTTCGCTGTCGAGTCCCTCAGGCTCGTTGTTCTGCCTTCGACTATGTATCAATAAATCAGTTCACTATGTTTATATCTACAAATCCCTATATCGCAACATGCATCACTCTCCATGGGCAGTGAGATCGTACACTGTCAGAATATTATTGATAGATAGACGCGAAACGATGAATTCGATGCAGATACAACGCCACGGACAGCTGGTTCTCTATATACAAAGGCTTCAGAAGCTACGCAAGGACTCGATCCGAGACGGGAGCTCGGTTAAGCAGTATTCCGAGTGGGGGCTAGATTAAGCCGCCTACCATCATCTCCAGACTTCCAACATTTTAACATACACCTGACCATCCAGGAGTATCTTCGCCATCACTGCGCGTTTACCAATAAAGATACCAGAAGGTTTGGATTGACGTTCCGGCCCTAAAGATAACGTCGTATTACCTCACGGCGTGATGGTGGCCATCGCCCACGCGCTGGAGGAGGCAGCGCAACGGAACGCGGCCCCCGAGCGGGTCACCATCTTCTCGGTTGCACAGGCAGCCATCAGACGGATGGCGTCGGACGAACCTGGCCCGGGGCAACGATTCGTTGATAAAGTGTATCACCACGGGCTACCGTACTGATTGCACGGGCGGTTAATAAGTCTTCCACGGAATCTCACGGTTCAGTTCACAGCAATCCTCCGACATTTTTATTAGTTACTCGTCTTTTATTATCATAATGGACACGGTAATTTTGGTCTCTATACCCCATTGTAACATGACCTCCAAGCTTGATCAAATCTTTTCCACTTCTAAGACTTTCACTTATAAAATTCACTGTATTACCTAGCGGACCCTCTGAAGATATTAAATTACTTATTTCACCCAAACTTTGATCTTTCGTTTGAAGACCAGTTATAGCTTTTAGATTCATATTGTGGGGTAGGTATTCCGTGTCCGTCCAAAATGGGGGGGGACCAAAAGTGGGGGGGGGGGGGGGGGGTGTGGTCAATATTTAAGAGAGAGAGATTAGGGTGGTGAATTTT
>Ga0307516_10005643_pt1 | contig 14873 bp, 18 predicted proteins | sample 19_EM_MG_FD_203310 | JGI IMG/M metagenome (GOLD analysis project Ga0307516, IMG submission 203310) | Populus trichocarpa ectomycorrhiza microbial communities from riparian zone in the Pacific Northwest, United States - 19_EM | ecosystem: Host-associated > Plants > Roots > Unclassified | place...
GAGCGCGGCTTGAACCGCGTGGGAGTCCTCCACGCTCGGACCGGCCGGGGCCGCTGTCCCGGTGTCTCGCCAGGCGAGCAGGACACGAGCCCAGCCCCTGCGGGTCTCGTCGATGTATCGGCGTACCAGGACGCGATGCACGTATCCGTCGATGTTGCCGACCGTGCGGATCTTCTTCCAGCGCAGGTACACCGCCAGGAGTGTGGCCTGGACTATGTCGTCCGCACGGTGGGCGTCGCCGCACAGCAGAAACGCCACCCGCCTGAGCCGGTCCAACGCCGCGGAGACGTACTCCACGTACTCCCGGTCTTCTTCTGCCGACAAGGCACGACCCCTTCCTCCGGCGTCGTACCTCTATCGCTGTTGGACCGCGAGATGGTTGTCGGTCGGGCCGGCATGACATTTGTCATCGGTGGGGCGGTAATTGTGCACGGGAACCGGTGAGCGCCGGCACTACGGCGCCGGCCGCCGGGCCCCAAGACTCAGAAGCATGAGGAGCGCACTTGCCATCGCCTTGACCTCGGTTCTAGCCCTGTCCACCGCCGCACTGCCCGCCCGGGCCGCGAGTGAGCCGACCACGCAGCTGGTCCTGCCCCGCCCCACCGGCCCCGAACGCATCGGCACGGTGTCGCTGCACCTGGTCGACCGGTCTCGGCCGGATCCCTGGGTGCCGAGCGAGCGGGCCCGCGAGATCATGGTCCAGCTCTGGTATCCGGCCGGCGACGTCCGCGGGCACCCGCGGGCACCCTGGGTGTCGCCGGGGGTGGCCGAGCGGTTCAACCCGCCCGGCTCGCCGGTGGTCCTGCCGGTGACCCACGCGTATGCGGACGCGCCGGTCCAGCCGGGCCGCCACCCGGTCGTGCTGTATTCGCCGGGCTTCGGGCTGGAGCGCACCGCCAGCACCGCGCTCGTCGAGGAACTGGCGAGCCGCGGCTACCTCGTGGTCACGATCGACCACACCCACGACGCGCAGCTGGTCGAATTCCCCGGCGGCCGGATCGCGACCCAGGCCATCCCGCCCCCGACCGGGCCCGACGACGACGGCGAACAGGTCATCAACACGGCACGCGAGACCCGGGTCGCCGACACCCGCTTCACGCTCGACCGGCTGGCCGCGATCAACCGGGGCCACAACCCGGACGAGGAGCGGCGCCGGCTGCCCCGCGGGCTGAAGGGTGCGCTGGACCTGGCCCGGGTCGGGATGTTCGGCCACTCGCTCGGCGGTGCGACCGCCGCCGAGACGATGTACGAGGACCCGCGGGTCAGGGCCGGCATCAACATGGACGGCAGCCTCTCCGGCGCGGTCGTCGCCGGCGGGCTGCGCCGGCCGCTGGCGCTGATGAGTTCGGAGGGCCACGGTCGCGCCGACGACGAGACCTGGCTCGCGATCTGGCCGCGCCTGCGCGGACCCCGTTACGACCTGCAGCTGGCCGGCTCGGGGCACATGTCGTTCACCGACTTTCAGACGCTGCTGCCGCAGGCCGGCTTTCCGGCCGAGGACCTGGAGCCGGGGTACGGGACCATCAACGGTGCGCGTTCGATCACTGTGCAGCGCGCGTACGTCCTGGCGTTCTTCGATCGGTACCTGCGCGGCGGCAGCGGCAACCTGCTCGCCGGGCCGTCCCGGCGATACCCGGAAATGCGGTTCACGCCGTGACGAATCAGGCAGTCATCGAGGTACGCGGGCTGAGCCGCCGCTACGGCGGCGCGAAGGGGTTCGAGGCCGTACGGGGGGTGTCGTTCTCCGTCGAGCGGGGTGAGTTGTTCGCGCTGCTCGGGACGAACGGCGCCGGTAAGACCTCGACGCTGGAGATCGTCGAAGGCCTCGACCGACCGAGCGGTGGCACCGTCCGGGTCCTCGGCCACGACCCGTTCGGCCAGCGGCCCGCCGTGCGCCCGCGGATCGGCGTGATGCTGCAGGAGGGCGGCTTCCCGCCGGATCTCACCGTCGCCGAGACCGTGCAAATGTGGGCCGGTACGCTCACCGATCCTCGCCCGGTCGCCGAGGCGCTGGCCCTGGTCGACCTGGAGCACCGGGCGTCCGTACGGGTCAAGCAGCTCTCCGGCGGCGAACGCCGGCGCGTCGACCTGGCGCTCGCGATCCTCGGCCGGCCGGAGGTCCTCTTCCTCGACGAGCCCACCACGGGGCTGGACCCGGAGAGCCGGCGCAACACCCGGCGGCTGATCCGCAGCCTGCTGCTCGACGGCGTCACCGTGCTCCTGACCACCCACTACCTGGAGGAGGCGCAGGAACTGGCCGACCGCCTCGCCATCATGCACCGCGGCGAGATCGTCGCGACCGGCTCGCTGGCCGAGGTGGTCGCCGCTTATCCGGCCCGGGTCCGGTTCGTCCTGCCCGACGGGGTGCCGCCCGGACGGCTGCCGGCCCTGCCCGGCGCCAGCCGGCTGGAGGTGGACACGGCCGGGACGGGCGGGGCGGTCACCGTCCACACGCACGCGCTGCAGCAGACGCTGACCGTGCTCCTGGCGTGGGCCGCCGAGCGTGGTGTCGACCTGCACGGGCTGGACGCCAGGTCGGCATCGCTGGAGGAGGCGTTCCTGTCGATCGCCGCCGACGAATCCCCTTTGGAGGTGTCACCATGACCGGTACCGCTGCGATCAGGAGGACCCGTTCCATCGGCCGGGCCGAACTGCTGCTGTTCTGGCGCAACCGGACGGCGCTGTTCAACGCGCTGGTGGTGCCCGTGCTGATCATCGGCCTGGTCGCCATCGCGACCGCCGGCAGCGACGCCGGCCGGGACGACGAGGTGCGCGGCAATGCGCTCCTGACGACCGGGATGCTCGGCTTCGTGCTGATCTACGTCGTGTACTACAACCTGGTGACCACGTACGTGGCCCGGCGCGAGGAACTGGTGCTGAAACGGCTGCGGGTCGGCGAGGTCACCGATGTGGAGATCCTTGCCGGCACCGCGAGCCCGGCGATCGCCATCGCGGCCGCCCAGATCGTGCTGTTCGTCGTGGCGGGCGCGGTGTTCCTGGGCCTGCCGGTGCCCGTCAACGCGCCGGTGTTGATCCTCGGGGCGTTGGGTGGGGTGGGTGTGTTCGTCATCCTCGCCGTGGCCTCCTCGGCGTTCACCCGGACCGTCGAGCTGGCTCAGATCACCACGCTGCCGGTGCTCCTCGTCTGCATGCTCGGCTCGGGGCTGGTGATCCCGCTGGAGGTGCTGCCCGAGCCGGGCGCCGACATCGCGCGGCTCCTGCCGTTGACGCCGGCCGTGGATCTGATGCGCCTAGGCTGGCTGGGCACGAGCGGAGAGGACGCCCCGAGGGACTTCCTGGGAGTGCTCGGGGTGGCCACCGCGCCGGCGATGACCCTCGCGTTGTGGGCGGCGCTCGGTGTGGCGGCCGTCCGGCGGTGGTTCCGGTGGGAGCCCCGGCGATAGCCGGGCGGAGGAGGGTGACGCGGAGATGAAGGCGATGGCGTGGTGGCGCTCGCGCAGCCAGGCTGCCCGGTTCGACCTGTGCATCCGCGCCAGCTTCTATCTCAACTTCGTGGCGGTGCCGGCCCTGGTCGGGATCGGCCTCGCCCCGGAGGTCGTTCCGGCGGCCGGCTGGGTGATCGCCGTGCTCATCACCGGGCACACCGTCCTCTGTCTGCTGCTCGCCCGGGCCGGCCTGGACCATTATCTGGGGCGGCGACCGCTGCCGGTTCGGCTGCTCGCGGCGAGCGGCGCGGCGACCGCGGCGGGCATGGTGGCGGCCGTCCTGGCCTATCCCGACGCCACCCCCGGCATGCCGGACGGCCCGGCCAACGGCATTCTGCTCGTCCTGATCATTTCGTTCGTGATCGGGTTGTCGGCCACCGTGCGCCCGAGGGTGGTGCTCGCGGTCGGCGCGGTGGCGTGTGCGGCGATGTACGCGCTGACCGTCGCGCAGGGCGTGTCCTCCCCGGTGCCGTCGGCCACCGGGCTGGCCGTCACGATCATCTTGCTGACGGTCGCCTTCCGCGTCTCGATCTGGATGCTGGGCGTGGTCTGGGAGCTCGACCGGTCCCGCCACGTGCAGGCCAGCCTCGCCGTCGCCGAGGAACGGCTGCGCTTCGCCCGGGACCTGCACGACGTGGTCGGCCGTACCCTGTCGACGGTCGCCCTCAAGGCCGAGCTGGCCGCGCAGCTGGCCAAGCGCGGCCGGGACGAGGCCATCGACGAGATGCTGGAGGTACGCCGGATCGCGCAGGATTCGCTGGCCGAGATGCGGGCGGTGGTGGGCGGTTACCGCACGGCCGACCTGGACGTCGAGCTGTCCGGCGCCCGGTCGCTGCTGGCCTCGGCGGGCATCGAGTGCCGGGTGATCGGCGACGGGAGCGGCCTGCCGGCGGAGATCCAGGGCACGCTCGGCTGGGTGGTCCGCGAGGGCACGACCAACGTGCTGCGGCACAGCGAGGCGCGTAGCTGCACCATCACGCTGCGCAGGCCGTCGGGAGAGGCGGTCGCGCTCACGCTGGAGAACGATGGTGTGCCCGGCGGGCGGGCCACCGCCGGCGAACGGGTGCGCTTCGGCAGCGGGCTCATCGGGCTCGCCGAGCGGATCGCCGGGTTGGGCGGCGAGGTCGTCGCCGAGCGCCGGCATCCCGACGGATTCCGCCTCACGGCACGCCTGCCGCTGCCGCCGACCGCTGCCGAGGAAGGCCCAGCGTGACCCCAGAGCCGGCCGCCGCGCCGATCCGCATCCTGCTCGCCGACGACGAGCACCTCATCCGGGGCGCCATGGCGGCGCTGCTGACGATGGAGGACGACCTGGTCGTGGTGGCGCAGGCGGCCACCGGCGCCGAGGCGCTCGCCATGGCCCGGGCGCTCCGGCCCGACGTCGCGGTCCTCGACCTGCAGATGCCCGACCTCGACGGCGTGACGGTGGCGAAGACGCTGCACGACGAGCTGCCCACCTGCCGGACGATGATCGTCACCAGCCACGGCCTTCCCGGGCACCTGAAGCGGGCGCTCACCAACGGTGTCCGCGGCTTCCTGCCCAAGACGGTCTCGGTCGAGGTCCTCGCCACCGTGGTCCGCACCGTCCATGCCGGCGGCCGGTACATCGACCCTCAGCTCGCCGCGGAGGCCATCAGCGCCGGGGACAGCCCACTGACCCCGCGCGAGGCCGGCGTGCTGGAGCTGGCCGCGGAGGGTGCGCCGGTGGAGGAGATCGCGAGCCGGGTCGCCCTGACGCCGGGCACCGTCCGCAACTACCTCTCGTCGGCGGTCGGCAAGGTGGGCGCCGCCAACCGCCACGAGGCGGCCCGCATCGCCCGCAGCCGCGGCTGGATCTAGCTAGAGATACGTCCAGGTTTTACCGGCTTGTCGGCGTGTAGGACCCCGTGGCGGGCTCGGACGTCACCAAGATGACGGCGTGAGGCTTTCGAAGGGTAGTCATCCCGTCACGGTGGATGAGTGCAGTGCCGAGAACGTGCGGGAACTCGCTCGGCAGCGCGTCAGCCGCCGCTCCATGCTCAAGGCCGTCATGGCGGGGGCCGGCGGCTATGCGTACGCCCAGTTCCGGCTCGCCGATGCCGCCTTCGCCGCGGGCGGCGGGAAAGCGGGCAAAGCCGGGGTGGTGGTGTCCGGCCGGCACCTGTCGTTCGTGCCGCGAGCCGACGGCGTGCTGCTGCCGGCGATGGCGGTGACGGCGCAACTGGTGAGCAGGACCGGCACCCTGCCGCGAAAGCTGCGGGCGTTCGTCGACGTCGGCGCCGCGCCGGGCCAGTACGGCAACCGGGTCGAGGCCGCCATCGAGCACCTGGTCGGTCAGTACGCGATCCCCGGCGGCCCGATCGGGAGCCAGTTCTACCTCAAGGCGACCGTCGACGGGCTGCGCCCCGGCACGGTCCACCACTACCGGATCCGGCTATCCGACGGCACCGTCAGCGGTGACGCGCACTTCACCACCGCCGCTGCCCGCGGCTCCGCGGTGCCGGCCCCGTTCACCTTCACCGCCTTCGCCGACGTCGGCACCAACACCGCGCCCACCGACCCGCGGTATGCCTGGGGACAGAACCCCCCGTCCGTCGTCGCCGCCGGCGGCACCTGGCCGGCGGGTGTCTTCGACGACAACGCGTACCTGCCGGGCGACCCGGTCGCCGGACCGCACGGCACCGACAAGCGACCCGCGCTGACCCAGACCCTGCTCATGGCCACGCAGCGCCCCGTCTTCACGTTGCTGGCCGGGGACATCTGCTACGCCAACCCGTCCGGCTCGGGCCTGCCCGCCGACGACACGACGGCGCTCACCCGGATCGCGCCGACGGGCAAGAACCTCTACAACCCGTACGTCTGGGACGTCTTTCTCAACCAGATCGAGCCGCTGGCCGCCTACACGCCGTGGATGTTCGCCACCGGCAACCACGACATGGAACCGCTCTACGGCGACACCAACTTCCTCGGCGACAGCCCCACCCACGGGTACGGGGGCCTCGTCGGACGTCTCGACTTCCCGGCGAACGGTCCGAAGACATGCCCGTCGGTGTACCGGTTCGTCCACGGCAACGTCGGGGTGATCTCCATCGACGCCAACGACCTCTCCACCGAGTTGCAGACCAACACCGGCTACTCCGGCGGCGCCCAGTTGAGCTGGCTCAAGCGCACGCTGCGGGAGTGGCGGACCGAGGGGGAACGGGCCAAGGAGATCGACTTCATCGTCGCGTTCCTGCATCACTGCGCGTACTCGACCACGGACAACCACGCCTCCGACGGCGGGGTGCGCGACGCGCTCGACCCGCTGTTCAGCCGGTACCAGGTCGACCTGGTCGTGCAGGGCCACAACCACCTGCTCGAACGCACCGACCCGATCCGGTACGGCAGGCGGACCCGGTCCGCACCGGACGGCTCGACGATCCACCCGGCCGAGGACGGTGTCACGTACGTCTGCGTCGGCTCGGGTGGCCGCCCGCGCTACCCGTTCCGCCAGGCGCCCGGCCCGAGCGCGCCGCCCCCGCCGGATGTCACGCCGGCCGGACCGCAGACGCTGCCCGCGGGGCAGCGCTACCGCGGCTACCGGCCGCCCGGTGGCCCGAACGCGGTCGAGAACAACACCGAGAACATCGTCAACAGCTACGTGTGGGCGCGCGAGCCGACCAAGATCAGGCCGGCCGGCTACCCGGGCGGCACCCGGATTCCCGAGGTGATCGACTGGTCGCAGGTCCGCTACGACGACTATGGGTTCATCGCCGTCGATGTGGTGCCCGCCGCCCGGGGTGCCCGCACCACGCTCACGGTGCGCAGCCTCGCCGACGCGCTGCCGGGCAGCAAGCGGCCCTGCAAGGAGATCGACCGGATCACCCTGGCGCGCACCGCGGGCCAAGGCGCCATCCCGGCCGGGCGTCACACCTTGCGGTAGCGGGACTGGACGATCGAGAACAGGCCGTACGCGGCGATGCCGAGGGCGGTGACCGCCAGCAGCCAGGGGCCGTAGCTCTGCTGGGACAGGACGTTCAGGGTGGCGTCGAGGCCGCGAGCCTTGTCCGGGTCGTACTGGATCGCCGCGACCAGAAACAACACCCCGGCGATCGCGTACGCGGTGCCCTTGGCGGCGTAGCCGGCGACGCCGAGCCGGACGCTGAGCAGGCGCATCCGCGCGGTCATCTGGCTCGTCTTGAGGTGCTTCTCGAACTTCTTCAGCACGCCGTAGACCACCAGACCGACGCCGATCGCGGCGACCGCGATCCCGACGAGCCCGACCGCGACCCGGCCGCCGCCGGAGACCATCAGGTCCTCGCTGGCCTGCTGCTGGGTGTCGGCGCTGGACGCGCTCTTGCCCCGGAGCACCTTGATGCCGGTCCAGGTGAGATAGAGGTAGAAGGCGGCGCGCGGCCGGCGGAGACGATCCGCTCGTACAGGCGGTGCCTGCCGCGTTCCGCGCGGTGGCCGACGGCGGCCTCGAGAAGCTGCCAGATCGCCATGGCGATCAATCCCACAATGATCACGACGATGAGGAACGTGCCGAACGGCTCCTCGGCGAGCTTGTGCAGGGCGCCGGACTGGTCGCCGTCGGTCGCCGACCCGTCGAACGCGATCTGCAGGATGAGCCAGGCGAAGAGCAGGTGGATGATGCCGTAGCCGACCAGCCCACCGCGGGTGAGGTGCTCCAGCCAGGTGCTGTTGGCGGTCCGGGAGGCCGCGCCGTGTGCCTGCGAGGGGAGGGAGGACATGCACCTGCCTTGACCGAAAGCCCGCTTCCTGAAACGTGCCCGCGTCGCGGGCCCGCTGCGGCCCGTCCGATAGCGTGACCTGCGTTGGCGTCCGACGCGGCTAAGGGGAACTCGTGGAGCTGTTGCACTCGGGGAAGGTTCGGGATGTCTACGCCGACGGCGATGACATCCTGCTGGTCGCTTCTGATCGGGTCTCGATCTACGACGTTGTGCTGCCCACCGCCATCCCCGACAAGGGGAAGATCCTCACCCAGCTCTCGCTGTGGTGGTTCGACCGGCTTTCGGACGTCGTGCCCAATCACATCATCTCCGCCACCGCGGTGCCCGCCGAGTGGGCCGGCCGGGCCGTTCGCTGCGAGCGGCTTGAGATGGTCATGGTCGAGTGCATCGCTCGCGGCTATCTGGCCGGCTCCGGGCTCAAGGAGTACGAGAAGGACGGCGCCGTTTCCGGTGTCGGGCTTCCCGGCGGGCTGATCGAGGGCTCCCGGCTGCCCGAGCCGATCTTCACTCCCACCACCAAGGTGGCGCCGGGCGAGGGGCACGACGAGTTCATCACGTACGCCGATGTCGAGGAGTCGGTCGGGCCCGATGTCGCTGCCGAGCTGCGCCGGATCACGCTGGAGGTGTATCGGCGGGGTTCCGAGATCGCCGCCGCCAAGGGGATCATCATCGCCGACACCAAGATCGAGCTGGGGTTGTCCGGCGGGGCGTTGAAGCTCGGCGACGAGTTGCTCACGCCTGACTCGTCGCGGTTCTGGGCCGCCGACGAGTGGCAGCCCGGCGGCACCCAGCGATATCTCGACAAGCAGTTCCTGCGGGACTGGTCTTCGTCGCTGACCGAGTGGGACCGTACGGCTCCCGGGCCGGAGATTCCCGACGAGGTCGTCGAGGCCACCCGGAACCTCTACATCGAGGTCTACGAGCGGCTCACCGGCGACCGCTGGCGCTGATCGGCTGCCCACCCGGCTTCGGTGCGGGGTGGGCAACCGACCTGTCCGAAGCCCGTCAGGCCCAGGCGAGGGTGTTGTCGTGGGACAGGCGGGGCAGGCGCGGGAACCACGGGTTCTCGCCCGGGTGTCCGATGTTCACCACCAGCAGCGACTTGAAGCGCCCGTCCGGGAAGAACTCCTTGTCGATCGCTTCGCCGTCGAAGCCCGCCATCGGGCCGGCGACCAGGCCTTCGGCCCGTACCGCGAGCAGGAAGTAGCCGATCTGCAGCCCGGCGCTGAATCGGCCCCAGCCGTCGCGCATCTCCGGGGCGTCCGCCAGGACGTCCTTCAGGGCGGGGTTGATCGGGAAGAGCTCCGGCACGTGCTCGTGGAAGTCGGTGTCGACGGCGAGGACGGCGGTGACCGGCGCGGCCGCGGTCTTGGCCTGGTTGCCCTCGGCCATGTGCGGGACCAGCCGTCCCTTGGCCTCGGGCGTGCGCACGTAGAGCACCCGCAGCGGCTGGGTGTTGGCGGCTGTCGGCGGCCACTTGGCCAGCTCCCAGACCGCGGCCAGTTCTTCGTCGGTGACCGGGGTCCCGGCGAAGGAGTTGCCTGTGCGGGCCTCGGTGAAGAGCAATGCGCGACCGGCCTCGTCGAGGCGGGGAAGGCGGCTCGGCATTACTTCTGAGTTCGTATTCACTTCTAAAAAGCTAGTGACTTCAGGTTACAAAGTGCCACCGAGGTGAGCATCGAGACAGGCGGGAATATTCAGCGGGGCAGGTGTTCGTGCGCCCACCGGGAGATCTGATCAAGCGCGGGCATCAGCGCCCGGCCCCGCTCGGTCAGCGCGTATGCCACGGTCACCGGCGGCCCGGCCGCTACCGTTCGGGTGATCAGGCCGGTCTCGGCCAGGGAGGTCAGCCGGTTGGAGAGCACCGAGTCGCTGATCCCCTCGATGCTGCGGGACACCTCGCGGAATCCGGCCGGGCCCGCCGCCAGGGAGCCGAGCACCGCGGCGTTCCAGCGCTTGCCGAGGAACTGGAAGGCGCGCCCCAGGGCCGCGTCGGTGCGGGCGCATTGCTCCGCATTGACCGGTACCTGCACCTCCGCCGAGTTCACCTGCCAAAAGTAACACCGGCGGGCCATGTCATCGGCCGCCCGAAAAGCTCCGTCAGGCGGATCAAACCTGCCTACAGCGTCGCCGCGAACTGCCGCAGCAGCGTGAGCATGTGGCGGACGCTGGGTGTCGGGCGGCGGGTGGTGGCGGCGAAGACCCGGCGCACCGATGCGTCGTCCGGGTGCAACCGGAGCAGGACCAGGTCGGCCGGGGTGGCCCGGACCGCGAGGGCGGGCACGAGCGCGACCCCGAGGCCGGCCGCGACGCAGCCCAGCTTGCCCGTCCACTCGGCCGCCACGATGTCGATCTTCGGGCGGAACCCGCTGGGCAGGGAGGCTCGCAGCAGGGTCTCCTCGGCCGTCGCGGAGCCGGCGATGAAAGGGTCGCCCGCGAGGTCCGCGAGCCGCACGGTGTGCCGGCCGGCCAGGCGGTGCCCGGGTGCGACGGCGACCAGCAGGTGCTCGTCGAGCAGGTGATGGAGGTCGAAGCGGGTGGCGTTCAGGGGGCGGTCCGGCGGGGCGCTGACCACGGCGAGGTCCGCCTCGCCCGCGGTGAGCCGCTCCAGCAGGCCGGGGGTCAGGCCCTCCACCAGGGACAGTTCGGTTTTCGGGTACGCCGTGCGAAACGTGGCCAGGGCCCGGGGCACCAGCGCGGCCACCGCCGTGGGAAACGCACCGACCCGCAGCCGGCCGCCGCCGATGTGGCGCAGCGCATCGAGGTCACCCTGTGCCGTGCTGAGCCGTTCCAGCATCGCCTCCGCGTGCGGCAGCAGCGCGCGCCCCTGCTCGGTCAACTCGACACCGCGTGCCAACCGGTCGAAGAGGCCGGCGTTGAGATCCTTTTCCAGTACGGCGATCTGCCGCGAAACGGCCGACTGGGTGTAGCCGAGTGAGCGGGCGGCCCGGGTGAACGACTTGGCGCGGGCAACTGCCACGAACACTTCGAGGCTCTGAGTCTGCACCACGGCATGCTAGGTCAGCATGGCTGGGATGCCGAACATTCGCTGGTGGCATGGCTTGCCGCTGCCTAACGTTTTCGGCATGGCAAAGATCGCTGTGCTCGGCACCGGGCGGATGGGCGCCGCCATCGCGCGCCGGCTGCTCCACACAGGCCACCAGGTGACCGTTTGGAACCGTACGGCCGGCAAGACGGCGCCGCTGGTGGCGGCAGGTGCGCGCGCCGCACCGACGCCGGCCGTCCCCGAGGCCGAGGTGGTCATCACGATGCTCACCGACGCCGCGGCCGTCCGCGACGTCGTGGCAGCGGCGGCGTTGCGCCCCGGCAGCATCCTGGTCGAGATGTCGACCATCGGGCCGGCCGCGGTGCGGGAGTTGCGAGTGCCCGACGGGGTCGGTCTGGTCGACGCACCCGTGCTCGGCAGCGTCGCCGCCGCGGAGTCGGGTCGGCTGACCGTGCTGGCCGGCGGGGAGGTGGACCGGGCACTGCCCATTCTGGAGTCATTGGGCACCGTCCGGCGTTGCGGTGGCCTGGGCGGCGGGGCCGCGCTGAAGCTGGTCGCCAACACCGCGTTGGTCACCGGGCTCGCGGCGCTGGCCGACACGGTCGCGGTTGCCCGGGCCGCCGGGGTGGATGTCGACATAGCACTGTCGGTCGTGGCAAATGGCGCACTCGGAGGTGCGGTCACCCGGGCGGCCGCGACCCGCGCGGCCTTCCCGATCGCCCTGGCCGCCAAGGATCTCAAGCTGGTCTTGGACCTTGCTTCTCCGCCCGTGGTCCGGGCGGCCGCCGCGATATTGGGGGAAGCGCCCGACCAGGCTGCCGATCTCGGCACGATCATCAAGGCGGCGGAGTCGTGAAGCTGATACTGGACAACCCGGACTCGGTTGCCGCGCCGTTCGGCGACAGATTCGCTCACGTGGCCCGACTCGACGTCGGGGGCGGCGCGCTGCTCATGCTCTCGGGGCAGGTAGCGGTCGACGATGACGGGGTCGTGGTCGCGCCGGGGGACATCACGGCGCAGGCGGAGCGGATCTTCGAGATCGTCGGGGGCGTGCTGGCGGCGCACGGTGCGGGATTCGGCGACGTGCTGCACGTACGGACGTTTCTCACCGATCTCACGCAGCTGGCCGGCTATGCGGGAGTGCGGCGGAAGGTCTTCCCGGGCAGGCCCCCGGCGAGCACGACGGTCGAGGTCAGCCGGCTTTTCCTGCCCGGCGCCGTGCTGGAGGTCGAGATCACCGCGGCGGTCGCGGACCTTTAGGGGTCAGTGGACCAGCGGCTCGGTTTCCCGTGGCTTCGGCCAGGCGGCCTTGCTGCCGCAGCCCTCGCAGCTCAGCTGGTTGCCGCAGTGCGCGCACCAGTCGTTGGTGCGACGCAGATACCACCCCAGGGCGACCCCGGCCAGCAGGCTGGCCAGTCCTATCACGGCTGCGAGTGCGATGGCTCCGGTCACGAGGCCAGGCCGCCCATGGCGGCCGCGCCGCCGCTGCTGAGCCGCGGTCGCCGCATCATCAGCGGCCCGCCGCTGCGGCGGTGGTCGAGCGCCGGGTCCACATCCGCGCGTGGGGTCACGTGGGAGGCGGTGAACGTGTCGACACCGGTCCCCCGGTGTGCGCCCGGGCGATAGGTCACGGTGACTGCGCGCGGGGAGGCGGCCTCGATCACGCCAGCCCGCCAGCCGTCGCGGTAGACCCAGACCGGGTCGGCCTTGTGATAGCTGTCGGTCGGCGCGACATCCGCCGGGTCTCGCTGGGGTGGGGCTATGGACGGGGTCGACATTCGAGAGCCTCCTGTTTCCGGGACTCGGTCGTCGGGCGGACACCGGGGGCGGCTTGTTCCGGAAACTGACACCGTGTTGGCCCGGATGAACCCACGAAGGGGTCAAACATTTCAGCACGCTGTGTCAGCAGCCAAGCAACCGCCTGTCAGATATCATGCTCGGGATCAAGTGCGTCCGCAAGGCCGTCTGCACGTGCATCTGTCACGTGCGCGCCGCGGAGGTGGCCGATCGATCGGTTTCCCGCCGGACGATCTCACCCTTAGGATGCTGTGGGACCCGGGCATGCAACTTGCATATCCGGGGAAAACGACCGAGGGAGTCTGGTGAGCGCGGGTACGCAGGAGGAGGCGCCGACCAGCGGCCCTACCGTGCTGCGCATCCTGCTCGGCACTCAGCTGAGGCGGCTGCGCGAGGGCAAGGGCATCAGCCGGGAGGCCGCGGGTTACGAGATCCGCGCCTCGGGCTCGAAGATCAGCCGGATGGAGCTTGGCCGCGTCAGCTTCAAGGAGCGCGACGTCGCCGACCTGCTCAGCATGTACGGCGTCAGCAACTCCGCCGAGCGGGAGGCGCTGCTCGGTCTGGCCCGGCAGGCCAACAGCCCGGGCTGGTGGCACCACTACGGAGACATCCTGCCGTCCTGGTTCCAGTCTTATCTGGGCCTGGAGGCCGCGGCCACGCTGATCCGGACGTACGAGATCCAGTTCGTGCCCGGTCTGCTGCAGACGCCCGAATACGCCAGGGCTGTCATCCTGCTCGGCCATGCCGGCGCGACCGCCGATGAGATCGACCGCAGGGTCGAGCTGCGCCGGCAGCGCCAGCAGGTCCTGAACCGCATCGAGCCGCCGCATCTGTGGGCCGTGATCGACGAGGCGGTGCTGCGCCGGCCGATCGGTGGCGCCGACGTCATGCGGGCCCAGATCGAGGCGCTGATCCAGGCCGCGAAGAAGCCCAACATCCGGCTGCAGATCATCCCGTTCAACGCCGGCGGACACGCGGCCGCGGGTGGGCCCTTCGCCATCCTGCGGTTCCCGGAGCCGGAGCTGCCCGACGTGGTCTACGTCGAGCAGCTCACGAGCGCCATCTACCTGGAAAAGCGTGACGACGTCGACCACTATGCGATCGCGATGGAACGCGTCTGCATCGATGCCGAGCCGCCGAGCCACACCCAGGAAATCCTCGGCAAGCTGCTCCACGAGGTGGGCAAGCTCGCCTGACCCCTGGGTCGTGGCGTCCTCACTTAGTGTCGATCACCCGCCAGGGTGCTCAGCGAAGCAGGTTGTCGAAGTCCCCGTCGCGGACGCCGCCCAGGAACGCCGCGATCTCGGCGGGTGTGTAGATCAGGGCGGCACCCTCCGGGTCGCGTGAGTTCCGCATGGCGACGCTGCCGTCCGGGAGTGCGGCGCACTCGACGCAGTTGCCGCTGGGATTGCTCCGGCCACTCTTCTGCCAGGTCACACCCTCGAGCTGCCCGGCGGGCATGCCGTTCACAATGCGCGTCATTACTTGCTCCCTAACGGTTGACCGGTCCGGGGACCGGCTCTGTGTGTCACGCTGGCTACTTGCTGTGCAGATGCACGTGCATTTGGCCTTGCGTTCTCACATGATTGTGAGCATGATAACGCACGAGCCCCACTGAAAGTGGGTCACGGAGGGTGACATCTTTGAGTGACGGGTTGGTCGCGGAAAGGCCTCTGCGACCCTCGACGCGAGGCTCCCTGGCGGGGGCGTCCGAGCGGGAGGAAAAGAGCATGTCGGTCCCGAACGCCGGCCCGCAGCAACCAGACCGCCCCGACGCCGAGGGTGTGGACGCCAGACGGGGAAACCCGGCTGTCATCTACCGGGACGAGCCGCTGACCGGAGGCATGGCAGCAGCCTCAACCCGAGCTACCGCTGTGTCCCACCGATTCGGCGGGGTCCACCACCCGCTGT
>Ga0307516_10005644_pt1 | contig 14872 bp, 14 predicted proteins | sample 19_EM_MG_FD_203310 | JGI IMG/M metagenome (GOLD analysis project Ga0307516, IMG submission 203310) | Populus trichocarpa ectomycorrhiza microbial communities from riparian zone in the Pacific Northwest, United States - 19_EM | ecosystem: Host-associated > Plants > Roots > Unclassified | place...
CCTCATCGCTCCTAGACCCCTTTTTTCTTCTCCTTTCACCTCGTCCTAGATACTCGTCGTCGTCCTACCATGCCACAAAGCTCACCATCGTGGTCGCCGCCTCCTACTAGCTATCGTCCTCGCCGCCGGCACCCTCATTGACATCGACTCGTCACTGTGTATTCTACAACTTCCCGGTGTCTCTGTCACTCTGAGAGCTGTGCTAACCATGCCATGAAGCTCACCATCATACTCGCCACGTCGTACTCGCTATCGTCCTCGCCGCGTCTTACGCGCTATCGTCCTCGCCGCGTCCTACTCGCTCTCATACTCGTCGCGTCCTACTCGCTCTCATACTCGCCGTGTCCTACTCGCTATCGTCCACGCCGCTGGCGTCCTCATTGCCATCCTCCTCATAGTCGTCGTGCTCATCGCGTCGTGCTCATCGCGTCGTGCTCATCGCGTCGTGCTCATCGCGTCGTGTTCATCGCGTCGGGCTCATCGCGTCGGGCTCATCGCGTCGGGCTCATCGCGTCGTGTCGTATTTGCCAACTTTCCTTTGTTTCCGACACTCAGCAATGCTACACGCGTCAAAAACAGCGGCGATGGATGTGACGCTGGGTGCTTGTGCTGGAAACGCGAAGTGTGGTAGTAGCATATATAGATGTACATTAGATATAGAGAATAGAACTGGACTGAGTCACTATGCCTGGAACCCGCTGCGTGTTTGTGAATGCGACGCGAGTATTTGCTGCGATGTTCCGTGCCTTGACAGCCAGCGTAACCACAGTGCCATGACACACGTCGTCCGGATGTCATTTGCCCTGACACGGCTGCGTCCAGAAGGAAAATGCCCTGACACGGCTGCATCCAGAAGGAAAATGCCCTGACACCGTGCGTCCAGAAGGAAAATGCCCTGACACCGTGCGTCCAGAACGAAAATGCCCTGCCACGCTCCGTCCGGTAAACAGATGCCGTGGCGAGCTGCGTCCGGGCGCATGGTGCCGTGGCGAGCTGTGTCCGAATTCACATTGCCTGTGTGTTTTGCGTTGGGAGCAGTATGTGCGCTGCCAGGGTGCATCCAGAGCGTCCCGAGCGCCTGGTGTGTCAGGACGCAGCCTGTGCGTCCGGACGCACATTTTTTTTCCTGATGAGAATAGTATTTCACAGCAGAATAATCTTAGGTTTGTTGTGTCAGGTTTTGAGTCGTTTTGTCGCTTCATGCTGCGGATCCGGTTTCCTCGGTGGAGCTTCTTGGGTATATATATGTCGTCCGGTGTGGTCAGGTGATCTCTCTTGAGAGGGTGTCTCTGTGCTAGTTTTTTCCTCAGAGGTAGATAGTACGATGGGAACTCATGATGTTTCAGACATGTAGTGTTTCTGCACTACCCTGTCAATGTTCGCGAGAGAGCCATTGGCTGGGACTGGCCTAAGATAAGGAAGCAGGGGAAACCCGGGTCATGCTGGCAATGACCAGCGTGCCCAACTCATGGATGATATCACTACGCATGTTCTTTATGCAGTTGCGTGAATATCGCTCCACTAGTTTCCTCTGATCCCTCGCAGTGTTTCTGCACCCCGTTCCGTTATCCCAGTCTTGCACCTTCTGGCCCTGTTCGTCACCTCATGAGCCCCGCTTATGGTGTACAACCCACATGATTCTAGCCATCCTTATCTCCACTGCTCGGACGTTCTATTCATCCGTCGGTTCGATGTTCGTCCGAATCACAAGATGATCACAAGACCTACTGGTACGTACCTTCGAGTGCTCTGTTGTGGCGCTGAACGACCGAGGTGTAACATGCACTCCCTAGTTGAGGGCGATGTTGTTCGAGACTGGTTTGTTTCTCTTGTCAGCACCAACATAGAATTTATGATGGCACGCCCTAGGTGTTAGGCCTTCATGAAGTTGAAGTTCATAGAGAAGTGGCGGACCTCAGCAGGACAGCTACAGCTTGCATGTGACAAGAGGAAAAAGGGATACAGCAAGTCCTACACACAGTACGCACTCCGGAAACTGAACATGGTTGAGAACTCATACCCTCAAGCAAATGATGAAAATAAAATCCTGCAGGTTTGACTTGGACTGGACCCACCTGCCACCCGCTACTGTAAGACATTCTGGAACCTACAAGTATTTATCAAGGAAATTGAACATTACGACGAGCAGCTAAACCTCGAGAAAATATATAACAGCCTGATTGGCAACCAATAATGAAGATACAACAGGCCGTATGACAACAGCTGTCAGGGACTTAGAAATGGTTGGTAATACAACAACCGCCAAACGTTGGACTCTTACAGATCCAACTACAATGCCAATAATCCAAACATGTTCACCCAGGCCAGATCATCCATCGCTGACAAAGGTAAGAGAGCCGATAGCAGCTGAGAATGACACCATCCGAATGACCGAAACCAGAACATCTAACCTATGAAGGAGGCACTCGGTGCAGAGCTACATGCAACTTTGAAATACCGCATGAACCCAGCCACCGGAAAAATGGAGATGTCATATACCAGACACAACAGCACACCCATCTTCATGATTCGACTGTGCAACAAATGCCTACTCTGATAGAGACAAGACAAACAGTGGCACTTCGACTTTGACTACTGCAAAGACCCAGCAATAAAGGCCTTCATAAACAATTATGCTAATGACATCTACAGAGAAAGTGTCTATAATATGGACAAGTATGATGATATCGATCATAGGCTACAGACGGAAGCTGAGAATATCTATGATTCTGAAGATGAGTCGGGAAATGACATGGGGTTCAGGGAAATGTAGAGAAACCCATACCTCTGGAGAAACCACTACTAGAGTACAGATCACGTGACCGGAACGGTAATGACAACACCATGTTTTGCACTGCATCAACACTCAGGACCAACTTCCAACCAATTCACACCAACACGCAAATTAACATCCTGTCCACTACTCATACCCACACTCCCAACCCTAATTACTATCCAACTCATACTCACATGCCAACTAATATTCTACCCACTACTCATACCCAAACTCCCAACCCTAATCATAATCTAAATCACACTCACTGTTACACCCAGTGCGCTGGTGACACCCCAAGACATGCAATTAGTATGACTAGCCGGACTCAATCTGAGGATTGAGGCCGAGTGGGATTTCATGAGTGAAAGTCACAGGCTGGGGCGAGCTCTGAAACAGAGGAGTATTACCGACCCAACAGCAGCCAGGTGGTACTCAAGGTTACCAAAGGGAAAGGGGATGAGTGGCAGCCTCAGACGGGGGTCTGGTCACATCCCTAGGAGGTGTCAAGGTTATCCTCCGCGAGACCCATACTAAAAGCTACTAGTTGCCGTATATCAGCAAAAATGTCAACTTTTTCTGGGTACAATATAACTCACGAACGGTCGTGCAGGACGCGCGAGGCGGAACGGGTCCGAGACGTATTCTTCAGTTAACTGCAATTGCTGCAGCACTTGTACCGACGTCACCAGACATTCCTGGAAGCATCTAGACTCATAGATTGCGATCCCGAATGCACCTGAGAAGCATTTAGCCAGTAAGGGCTGCGATCAGGAGCACGAGGGTAACGACGCCTACAAGGGGGTGCTGTGACACTGGGGTTGTCTCGTGACCGGAGTGTGCGGAGAATCAAAGGTAATCAGGCTACTTTCGATAATTCACAGTGGAATAATCTTAGATCTTTTGTGTGGGTTTCGGTGGTAGTGTTGGTGAGGACGTTTGTGCTGATTTCTTTCTCACCGGGGCGAGAAGTCTTCTCTTTATCGGTGAGTGCGCGAGTGAGAAGTGGTGATCCGAACCGCTCTTGTCCTGAGGCGGATTGCGTATCCTCCTCGAGATGCGGGTGGGTCGGACTCGGATTCCTCCGAGGTGTCTGCGCCTCTGAGGGAACGTGGGTGGATTCATTGGTCATGGTCGGGGTGTAGATAAGATAGATGAGGTTCTGTTTGCTTTACTGCATGTGTGATGTGGCCGAGTGGGGGGTGCAGCTGTGTCAAAAGGCTGTCTGCTCCGATCATGGTGGAGAGTTTTCTCTGATTGTGGTGGAGAGATGTGGTCGCCTAGCGGCACCCGCTCGTTTTCACAAATTGTTTCCTCATCTCCGAAGTTCTATCTCCTTCGGCCTGTGTCTCGACTGAGGGCTAGACTCCGTTCCTTATCTCCCGTCAAGACTCTCTGAATTTCCCTAGCCACGGTCTGAGCCTCTTTGTCCTCCACCCCTGGATCTTCTCTATCTAGCTACGTACTCGTGATGGACCGTTCAGGTGCAACACTACCTCCCCCCTTCCTTAGCCTCGTCCCGAGTGCTAATTATTTCTACCTAGGTAGCCCGCCTCTTTTCTGGTCGTGCGATGTCTTTCAACGCCGAAATCCTTTCAGTGTCACGGACTGCAGTCCTCCTCCCCTGCAGCCCTCCCAGTCGCCGGATCAGAGTTCTTCCCTTAGAACAGGTCTGTAATCTGTTGGTATGACTGGGCCCTCAGAGTAGGCTGGTGCGTACTCTTACTGTCACGGAGACGTATGTTTCCTGGTACTCGGCGCCGCGTGGATGTCTCATCAGGGGACCCACTCGCGTGGGGGACTCAGCAAGGGCGTTCCGATCTTCCCAGCAACTGGTGTGCATCTCCAGGCTTATAGTTGCCGGTAGGGCGTCCGGGCCGAGAGATCATCGTAGGTTTGTTCGCAAGGAGTCCCGGTGGGTCCGGAACTGGTTTTGCCGCTAGGTCTTATAGTCGCCTGTTGGCTCTTCCGGCCCGAATCCACCGCCGCCTCCTTTGCTTTGCTGGTCCTTTCACCAGGGACGACTGTTCAAGGGTGATCGTGCGTTCTGTCTAACGCTTTCCCCGAGGAAGGTTCCAGTGGGCACCTGGTCGGCGGCTTCTGTCGTCGGGTGCCCGAGAAGCGGGTCTTCTTCGTTCTCTTCGGGCTTTCTGTTCCGAGGTCAACTCCGTACCAGCTTCGGCGAGTGAGCCTATGGTGCCCTTTGTGCTGGACCCGTGTCCGGGTAGAGGCCGATCCTTTTTAAGTGAGCCGTCTGGCGGCTGGTCGGCGTGCCGAGGAGTAACCGAGCTTTTCCGCGGACGGGGTGCATCGCCGGGCCGGTCCGAGTCGTCGGTTTGGTGTCCCGAGAGTTCGGGTGTGTGTTGGATGTAGTCCTCCTCCTCCACATCCTACTATCGCCCATGCTTCGTTGGGCCCCTTTATGGACTTCCCGTCTAGGCGTCAGTGAGCCGATAGTCCCTTGGCGCGTCTGGATTTCGTCGATGAAATTCCCGGAGTTTTTCCAAACCTCCCGCTGAAAAGTTGTCGAAGGGTTCCTCCGTCCAGTCCCTTCGTTCCAGATAGTCGAGCCATTTGACTAGGTAGAGGATCCGTCGGCCGTGTTTGCGGGACGACATAACTTCCTCAACATCGTACTCCTCCGACTGCTCGATGTCGTCGGCCTCTCGTAGTACCTTTGCCGGGTCTGGCGAATCTCGGTGTTCACTGGTCCGATAGGGCTCTAATAACGACACATGGAAGACGTTGTGGATTTTCCATTTTCTGGGAAGCGTCAGTCGTACCGCGAGTGGGGAGATGATCTTCTGAATTTGGAAGGGACCATGATTTTTGTGGTCCATCTTTCTCGATGGTCGGCGCGTTTTGATGTTGCGTCCGTTGAGCATGACCAAGTCACCAATTTGGTAGGCGGGCGGCTCCTTTCTTGTCGGGTCCGTGTACCTCCGCATTTTTTCTTGGGCTGCTTCTAGGCCTTTTCGAGCGTTCTCGTGGACGACTTTCATCCAGTGTGCGTAGGCTGTGCTTGCTGGGTTTACGGGTTCTTCGTTCTCGTTCGGCGGGTCCAACGTTCTTGGGTGTAAGCCGTAGTTGGCGTAGAACAGTGAAATTCTGTTTCCTGTAGTGACCGAGTTGTTGTAAGCGAACTCTGCCATCGGTAGCAAGTGTACCCAGTCGTCCTGCTCGTGGTTGACAAAACTCCTGAGGTAGGCCTCGATGGTTTGGTTGAGGCGCTTGGTTTGTCCGTCGGTTTGAGGGTGGAATGCTGTTGACATTCGTGGGCGGATTCCTAGAGTCTTCAGTAGTTCTTGCCATACTTCCGATGTGAAGCACGAGTATCGATCTGACACAATGTCAGTGGGTAGCCCGTGGAACCTCCATACCTCCTGTGCGAATATTTTCGCTAGGTCTGCCGCGGTTTTTTCTCGGAGCGGGATGAAGTGTACCATTTTGGTGAACCTATCGATAACCACCCACAGCTGGTCACAGCCTTCCGAGACCGGGAGTTCCGTGATGAAATCCATGGCTATAGACTGCCACGGGGCGTAGGGTAGTTCCAGCGGCGAGGACAAGCCGTAAGGATGGTGTCGAGATGCCTTATTTTGCTGACATTCCAGATAGCTTTGGACGAAGTCGATGATGCACTCATTCATCTTAGGTCACCAGAAGTTTCGTCGGATGAGCTCAATGGTCTTATCTTGTCCCATGTGGCCGGCCACCTTGGTGTCGTGTTCTGATTCCACAATGGTGTGTATGACTTCTTCTCCCGTGATCCATCGTAGTCCGTTTCTGTAGAGTAAGCCGTCCTGGACCACGAGGGGTCCCTCTTTGGCTACTTCTCTTTTTGCTTGCTGGTAGGTTGGGTCTTTTCCTGCTGCTTCTTGGACTTTCTTTGTGAAGTCCGGGTTCCACTTTCATGCCGGAAGTGACATCAGTCGGGCCGACGAGCAGACGAACGTGCGCGATAGGCACTCTTCGAAGTGATCTTTTCTCAAAACCGACGTGATCGGCTGGGTTTCTATCCCCCCTTTCTCAGGGCGGTACTCCGAACGCCTAGTTAGCGCATCTGGTTTGCCGTTTTGCGTTCCTGGTCTGTAATAGATTCGGAAATCTATTCCTGCTAATTCCTGCGTCCAGCGCGCCTGTCGTCGGTTGAGTACTTTGGTCGTTGTAAAGTATTCGAGGTTCTGATGGTCCGAGAACACTTGGACTTGGTGTTTCGCTCCTTCACAGTACCGGCGCCAGTGTTTGAATACGTCAACTATTGCCAGTAACTCCTTGTCATGGATCTCATAGTTGATTTCCATGGGTTGGAATTTTCTTGAGTGGAATGCCACCGGATGGAGACGGTTTTCCTCACCTCGTTGCAATAGTATTGCTCCTATGGCGAAGTCCGACGCATCGGTTTCGATAATGACCGGTTTCTGGGCATTGAAGTGGGTGAGAATTGGGGCCATTGTGAATCGTTTTTTTAGCTCTCGGAACACGGCTTCCGCTTCTGGGTTCTAGGTCCATTCTTTTCCTGACTTTTTTGTCAATTCTGTGAGTGGCCTCGCTACCTGGGAGTAGTTCTGGATAAAACGTCGGTAGGAGTTGGCAAAGCCTAGGAATGATTGGACTTCTGTTAGAGACTTCGGCGTTTTCCAGCTTAAAACCGAGTCCACTTTTTCTTCTGACATTCAAATTCCATTTAGTCCGATGATGTAACCTAGAAATTCCACTTCCTGGGTTCTCCAAACACATTTTTCAGGCAAGACTGCTAGCCCGTTTCTTGTTAGCCTTTTCAGGACTTCTCTGACTTTTTCGTCGTGCTCCGGTCGGGTGGCAGCGTAGATGAGTATGTCGTCCATGTAGGCTAGTACGCCGACGTCTAGTAAGTCCGAGAATATGTGGTTTATCATATCTTGGAAGGTGGACGGGGCATTGGTTAGTCCAAATGGCATAACTTGGAATTCGAATAGCCCATAGTGCGTTCGGAACGCCGTTTTCCATTCGTCACCCTCTCCCATCCGGATGAGGTGAAACCCGTTTTTGAGGTCCATCTTCGTGAACAATTGCGCTCCTTGGACTCGGTCTTGCAGCTCCTGCATGAGCGGCAGAGGGTATTGGTTGGGAATCGTGATTTTGTTCAGTGCCCGGTAGTTCACGTACAGGCGTAGTCCTCGTCCGTGGGGTTTTGGTACGAAGAGAATTGGGGAGCCTGCTGGTGATGTGGAGCGTTTGATTTTTCCTGCTTTCTCCATCTCTTTTAGCCATTCTCGGAGTGTTTGGAGTTCTACCTCTGATAACGGATAGATAGGTCCCCATGGCACGGTTTCTCCTTCCTTGAGGTCGATCTTGCAGTCATAGGGTCGATGCTCTGGTAAGGCATCCGCTGCTTCTTTACTCATAATCCCTAGGAATTCCCGGAATTCCGGAGGTACTTCGCTCAGGGGGTCGTTGCTTGTTGTTACTGTTGCGACGTACCCGATGACGGCTGCCGCTGGGTCCCTTGCTACCGATTCGTCCCAGGTTAGGAAAAATTCATTTGTTTCGAACTTGGTGCACCGCTCTAGGCATGCAACACTGTTGAATCGTATTTCATAGTCTGTCCAGGCGCCTTGTGGCGGATGTTTTGATATCCAGTCAAAGGGTAGAAATATGTCGATTTCTGGGTCCATTGGGGATAGTTCGAAACTCTCTTTTGTGTAGTGCCTTCAGTGCTGCACTTGGAGGGGCTTTGTATAGAACTGGCCTGCTCCTCGGACCATTTCGCCCGTGTAGCTTTCAATGCTATGGGGCTTTCGATGTTTAAGCTGTTCCAGACCGAGTCTTTCTGCCGTTCTTTCGTTAATTAGCGCTATCGAGCATCCGGTGTCCAATAGCACCTTGATTCGATGTCTTTTTTCGCCCTCGTGTAGCATCATGCTGATTACTGGGCGAGTGCCGCTCACGGGTTTTCTCGGTTCTGGTTTCCAAGAGGCTCCACATACTATCGTAAAGGCCCCGGGCTGCGGCGTTTCCCGGCCTTTCAAAAATCCGATTCTGAGTCTTCCCATAGTGGGGCGTTGGTTTCCATGGTTTCAACCGCCGCCACTTTTTGCTGTTTTGCGGCGGGTCTCTCCTCCGGTTCCTCGGATCGTTTTCTTTTCCCTTCGGAGACTGCCGATGTTTTCCACGGTACCGGTGGCAGGGCCGTACCTCGCTTGGTGTTAAACGAGAAGCATTCGTAAGTTCGATGGCCGGGCCTACCACACCTCCAGCAGTCGTCTCGGTTTCGGAAGTACTTCTCCTGTTCCTTGGTGGAGATGCCTGCGAGTGTGGCATCCTTGGATGCCCAACATCCTGGTCGGTCGTACTGGCTTTTTTTCTCGGAGGCCTGGGTGTCTTCCCTGCGGCCGGAGTTCTGCTGGGTTTCCTTATTTCTTTGATTATCGTCCGAGTTTCCTTTTCCCTTTTGAACGTCCTTTCGTCGATCGTTCTTGGGTGGCTGTGTACCCTTCACCAGCTCTCTTGCTCCCTTGAGGGCTTTCTTCTTTTCCACTTGTATGCCTGCCCTATAGGTGGCATGTAGGAACTGCTCATCTTCCACGAGGTCTTCCGGATTCTGGTTGAACCGCATGTCCAGTATGCTGTCCGGCATTGCTAAGTCGACTTTTTCTTTCAGGCCTTCTCCCGTAGCTCGTGCGAAGTTGTTGAGGGCGCGGAATTCCGTCATGTACATCCTGATCGATCCTTGGTATTTTAATTGCCCTAACTTGATTTGGGCATCCGCCGCTTCTCTTTCGTTATGGTATTCGGCCCGGATGGCTGCTGCGTAGTTGGTCCAGGTATCGTTGTCCTGGAGTTCTCGGTACCAATGCAGGTGCCAGGTCAAGGCGGTGTCCGTCAGAAGTGTTCCGGTCCAGGCGATCTTCTGTCGGTCCATTGTTTCGGGGTAGAATCCTAAGTACATGGTGACCGCTTCCCACCACTGATTGAAGGCAGTCGAACTCTTCCCGTCGAAGGTTTCCGGGTTCTTCATTTTTAATCGGGCAATATTGCCCTGCTCGGGTCGCGCCGGTCAGTCCTGTCGAGCCCGTTCCACTCCTTCTGCCACTAGCCGTACGAGGTCCTGCGTGGTAATCGTAGGTACAGGATTCCTAGACGGCGAAGGATAGCAGAGGCGCCTGGAAGGCGGTCGAGGTGGTGCGGATGGCGGACCTGAGGGGGGTCCTGCGGACGATGCAGGTGGTGTTGAGGGGGGGTTCCCTCCTTGTCCTGCCGCGGGCTCGGGCGCTGGTGGCCTCGGGGATATGTGGCATCTGAGTTGCTCCAATCGCTGCCTCATTTCTGGCGTTGTGGGTACTGCTGGGGGTCTCTGTCGTCAGGGCCTCGGTCCCGGGTTCAGACATAGCAGACTTCCCAATGCTGGTGGTGAGTGGGCTGATGGGGCACTGGTGCTCGTCTGCCGGATGGGGCTTCTCCATGTGGGTGGTCCCGCTGGCACTGGTGGCATTGTGGGTAGCAGGATCCTGGTCGCAATACGCTGGATTTCCACCCTTGCTTCCTGGAGTTGGTTTTCCAGGGTGGCCACTCGGTTCTGGTGTGCGGCCGCCCATAGCTCCACGTTTCCCTGAAAGTTGGCCAAGTGTTGATTCCGGGCCGTGTTAGCTTCCGCCAGAAAGGACAGGGCTTCGTTTACCCGGGTCAGCTGAGTGGCCTGACATATTTGTCGCTCGTTGGCCTCATTGGTCCGCTCAATGATGGCTTGCCAGACATTTCTGGCGAGAGACTGGTATGCGTTTGCCACTTTTGATAGCTCGCTACGTATCCATTCTTCCGCTATTTTCTCGTTAGCGTTAACTCGGTCATATACGTACCTAGTGCCTTCTGCCAAGGTTTGGTAAGCTTGTTCGATCTCCTGTGTTCGTCGGTCGGTTCTATCGTAGGTGTCACCGCACAGCTCTGTAAGCCGTCGTAAGTCACTCTCGGCTTGCCGTTGCTGGTGCACCAGGGTCCTGACCCAGACTGCGGGGTTGGATATTTCCACCGCTTGTTCTGGCCTCGATATTCCGTCGGTGATTTGGAGCAGGTCACGGGGGGCCTCGAGCCGGAGCATGTTAAAGTCCGAAGAGGTCGTCATAGTTTAATAGTGGTCGAGGAAGTCACTGGTGTGAATGGTTGAGTTGTAGTCAAATGGATAGTCGAATAAGTCGAAAAGTTCGTCTTCGTCAAAGTCAGCTGGTTGGGATAGTAGCGCACAGTTCCACCACTGTTGGGTATACCAATGGCACAGGGCACACTCGATTGTCTCGTAGACTGGCTTAGGTCCGTGGAAGAATTCTTCCCACTGTTCGTATTTCGAAATTTCGTCGTCGATTGACTGGAAGGTGTAGTCGAAGGAGCTTTGAGTCTTGGGCTCCAAGAAGGTGGATAGCTCGAGTAGGTAAAGGTGGTCTTCGAAGTAGGTGTCGTTGAAGTAAGTCATAAAAGTAGGGTGATTTTTGAGATTTAAGATTATAGTGTGACACTGGGGTTGTCTCGTGACCAGAGTATGGGGAGAATCAAAGGTAATCAGGCTACTTTCGATAATTCACAGCGGAATAATCTTAGATCTTGTGTGTGGGTTTCGGTGGTAGTGTTGGTGAGGACGTTTGTGCTGATTTCTTTCTCACCGGGGCGAGAAGTCTTCTCTTTATCGGTGAGTGCGCGAGTGAGAAGTGGTGATCCGAACCGCTCTTGTCCTGAGGCGGATTGCGTATCCTCCTTGAGATGCGGGTGGGTCGGACTCGGATTCCTCCGAGGTGTCTGCGCCTCTGAGGGAACGTGGGTGGATTCATTGGTCATGGTCAGGGTGTAGATAAGATAGATGAGGTTCTGTTTGCTTTGCTGCATGTGTGATACGGCCGAGCGGGGGGTGCAGCTGTGTCAAAAGGCTGTCTGCTCCGATCATGGTGGAGAGTTTTCTCCGATCGTGGTGGAGAGACGTGGTCACCTAGCGGCGCCCACTCGTTTGCACAAATTGTTTCCTCATCTCCGGAGTTCTATCTCCTTCGGCCGGTGTCTCAACTGAGGGCTAGACTCCGTTCCTTATCTCCCACCTAGACTCTCTGAATTTCCCTAGCCACGGTCTGAGCCTCTTTGTCCTCCACCCCTGGATCTTCTCTATCTAGCTACGTACTCGTGATGGACCGTTCAGGTGTAACAGGTGCAAATGAAGATTGTTCACAAGCGCTCTGATCGAAGATCTTCTGGGTCCATACCTATCAATCAGTGCCACGTCCCAATCAACCCTATCTCCCTCGGACGAGGAGAGATGCTGCTACGTAATACCAAGGTATTGCGCTTCCCGAGTCAGCCCGAGGGCAGACAGCCAAAGAGTCGGCACAACATTTAAAGAGCTCCAGTTTCCTATGTAGAGAGGCATCAGCAACGATCAGTCGGAAGGTGAGCCTTAACAATATTACATTGTTTCTGGGATCAACTCTCTAGTGATATTTCGAACGCAAATCTATTAGTGAATTTTCCCATCCGCTCCCGTGCAAATCCTTCGGAACTACACAGTTGCTCTGCTGCCATCATACAAGTGTTGCCCGCTCAAGGGTGATAGACTGTTGGTGACCACCTGGGCGATTGTGCCGTTGGTGAAACACCCAAGTATTACACTATATTGTTAGCAGACACACCGATGCTACAACATACCTCTCTGCAAGAAACGTATAAGTAACCATGTCAGACTCTCAGACATTGGTGAAGTTTGAGATGCAAAAGAGCTCCAATGAGTTGGACACCTCAATGGATGTGATCATCCGCAATGCCGACACTGGTGAGCCAGTGGTGTGGGATCCGGTCGCTGTGAAGACACCAGGGTGGTTCTGCGATATGGTGAAAACCCTTGACAAGAGTCTGTCTCAGTTTGGCCAGCTAGTGCAGCTGTGCCGAAAGAACGAGCATGACATCAAGGAAATCTTCCCAAAATTGACGCAGCACTACGAGGGCCTTCTGCATGACCACAGACGTCTATATGAGCTGGCCCAGGCTGAAAAGAAACAAATGTGCTACGCTTCAGAAGAGGCTTTCTGGCAGCTGTCAGTAGTGAGTACCCAGTTCTCGGACCAGGTGTCCACCACTATTCTAGCTGCCCAGACTAAGGATGAAGCACAGTTCAAATACCTGGCAGCGGTAACTGAGGCACTTGATGCCAATGCTACCCATGTCATGGCTGTGATGAATGAGTTTGCTGCGACAAAGGATGCCAAAATAAAGGTACTCCAGAATTCCAGCACGGTCATGAAGGCGGATATTGCGGCCCTCTGTAAGGAGGTAAAATGCAAGCCCAAAGCAGCTGATGTCAAAAAGCAAGAAAAGAAGCTGCAGGAGTTCTTCGATGCAGCAATCAAAAAGGTAAAGGAGTTGGCCAACCCCATTGCGCTCGTGGACGAACTGGAAGGGCTGGCACGCTCTGTAATGGAAGGGAGGTCCGTGAAAGAAGCGGCCTCGCTAAGAGAAGAAACCTCAGTGAAAAAGTGGAAGGCTATCGATAGCGACCCGGAAAGACCAATTCCACCTATCGAGCCAGACTCGGGAGAAGGCCCAGCAGCCCCTCCACTCAGACCTTTCCGTTTGAAGTTCTATGACCCAGATGAAGATGGTGAGGAGGAGGCCCAAGGAGCTGCAGGTGGAGCGGGAGGTGGTGGTGGTAGATGACAGACATGGGGTGTTGGTGGTGGCGCTAGCCCACCCGGCAGCCCCAGTAACACGTCATCAGATGAGGGGTCACCCTCACCCCCACCATCCTGACCACCAAGGTGGTCCACCACCCCGCAGCGAAATCCAAGGGTACCATCTCCCAGGAGGGAGTTGTGGGATCGCAAACGTTCACCGTTGCCACACAAGCTGCGAGATCTGGTCCATGTCACGATCGAAAAACCTGTACTAGACAAGCCAGAAAAATTTTCCAGTCGCGATGCGAAGCCTACATTCGCAGTATGGTGGGCTCGTGTTGGAAATTATTTCAAATACTATGGGACCACCTATGTGAAGGAAACGGACAAAATTGCTTTTGTGGGGCACTGGATGTCAGGAAATGCAGAAGAGTGGTATGAGGCACGTACCGCTCAATAAAAGCAACAACACAAAGAGGATGATTGGAAGTCATTTGCATCGGCGATCGAGACGCGATTCTCCAGTCGATTCGAGCAGCATGACGCTTTGCACAAAATCGACCGTATAGTCTACGATGGCGATATCAAGCTTTACATCGATGAAATGGAAATTGTGAATATCCGTGCAGGACTCTCTGGTGTTATCTAGAGGGAAAAGCTGAAGGGAGGGCTCACAAGACCCATGAAGAAGAAGCTTTCCAATGTGAGACGGCTTCCAGAAGATGATATCGAGTTCGTAGAGGTGCTTCGGGAAGTGGGGAAAAATCTGGAGGATGAGGTTAAGAAGGAAAATCGTTCTCATCGGAAATCGCCAGAGCCAAAAAACCCGAAGAAAACCCCTGGGTCCAAAGAAGTGAAGGACCACAACTCTTCGCACCGGGTCAACAAAAAGCCTGGAAAAAAGAGTGACAAAGGGGATCGGAGCGACAAGGGATGAAGTGCGAAGAAGGAGCAACGCTACAAGACGAAGGAGGATGCAACCAAGGGGGTCGACCCCAAGCTGCTTGAAAAACGATTCAAGAATAACGATTGTCTCGCATACGGCAAACCAAACCATCACTGGTTTCAATGCCAGGGGCCAATTGTTACGACATCCTCTCGTTCGGTGGCAGGCAACAAGCACCGTATCCTGGACTTTGCGATTCAGGAGGAACAGGGAGAAAAACCCCAGCATAATACCAAGCGTACCAAGGTCTCGGCACGTGGGGTTGGAAGAGAAGAATCTTCTGAGCCGCACCGATACACGCGACGTATCCCGGTATGGGAGAAGAAGTTGTTTGAGGAGGACTCTGAAAAGGAGAGTGATTAAATAGATGGGTCTATTTCATCGGCTAAGGTAGAGCCCCTCTCAAAAAAAAAAAAAAAAAAAAAAAATAGTTGGATCGAGATTGACAAAAGTTAGGCGCTGACAAGCGCAGAATACGACGGGGGAAATGGATTTCCTTTGTTGATTTTTCTGTTCTTATGAGAAATCAGT
>Ga0307516_10005645_pt1 | contig 14872 bp, 22 predicted proteins | sample 19_EM_MG_FD_203310 | JGI IMG/M metagenome (GOLD analysis project Ga0307516, IMG submission 203310) | Populus trichocarpa ectomycorrhiza microbial communities from riparian zone in the Pacific Northwest, United States - 19_EM | ecosystem: Host-associated > Plants > Roots > Unclassified | place...
GTATGAGTAGGAGGACGTATGGGAGTTGCGAGAACTGTGTATATAAGGAGGGCGTCTCCCGTGTTTTCTCTTCTTCTTCTCTTCATGCAACCTCTTGTATTCTATTCGGAATATCAACCTCGTCTCCATTTCCTCCGTTTCCTCCGTTTCCGTATCTCCGTATTGGCGATGCTTGTCTAGCGCCGCCCGTCTCTGTCCGACACGTCCGTCCGACGCTGTCCGTCTCGCTGTTCGACACGTCCGTCTGACATTGTCCGTTCCTGTCCGACACGTCCGTCCGACGCTGTCCGTCTCTCTGTCCGACACGTCCGTCCGACGCTGTCCGTCTCCCTGTCCGACACGTCCGTCTGACGTTGTCCGTTCTTGTCCGACACATCCGTCTGACGCTGTCCATCTCTTTCTCCCGTTCCCATTCCCGTTCCTGTTCCCTTCCCGTTCCTGTTCCCGTTCCCGTTCCCATTCCCGTTCCATTCCCGTTCCCGTTCCCGTTCCCCCCCCCCGCTTCCGCTCCCGCTCCCGCTTGTGTCACCCGAACTCACTCGAGTACCTTGGAGAACTGCCACTGTTACATGTGAAGCCTCCCAAGCGCCGAGGCATATTCTAAGACTTCCGGTGTTTCTTCGTTTTGTGTACCGAGGTCCAGTAGAAACCTGGGGTGATATCCATAGTTGGCGAAGAAGGGTGTTACTTTTGTGCTTCCCGCCTGCATGTTGTAGCAGAATTCGGCAATTGGTAACAGTTTTTCCCAGTCATCCTGCTGGTAATTGCAGTATGCTCGTAGGTATTGTTCGAGGATGGCATTGACTTGTTCCGTTTGTCCGTCTGTCTGTGGATGAAATGCCATGCTGAGGTTCCGTAATATTCCGAGTGCTTTCGTTACACGTTTCCAGAAGTTAGAGGTAAATAGCGATCCTCTGTCTGATACAGTGCTTATCGGCAGCCTGTGGTGTCAGACGACCTGCTGGATGAAGTGGTCTGCCAGGTCTTCTGGTTTCATCGTGCCTTTGCACGCGATGAAGTGTCCCATTTTTGTCAGTCGATCGATGATTACCCACAGTGCGTCTTGTCCATTGCTGACTGGTAGCGTGGTAATGAAATCCATTGTTATCGTATCCCAAGATCGATGGGGCAGGTCTAATGGCTTGAGCGATCCAAATGGCGCCTGTCGAATTGGCTTGATGTGACGGCAGGTTTCACAGTGATCCACGTACCAGTGTACGTATTTGCGTTGTTGTGGCCAGTAGAAAGTTCGGCTAACAAGTTCCAGGGTTCTGGCTCACCCTGGGTATCCTGCGGCCCGCACGTCGTGGTGGTCTCTTAATATCCGCAGTCGCAGTTCGTCGTTGTCAGGGATCCATATTAAACCGTCGTATATAAGTACCCCTTCCCTTTCCTCGCATAATCCTAGTGCGATCTTCACGTCGCGGGTGTTCCCGCTCGCCTTTTTCCCCAGGATTTCTCGGACTTCCTTATCCTTGGCGCTTTGTTCTTGTATTTTGCTCCGGAGTTCCTTATCTATCTGGAGTTTCATTGTTTCCGTCGTGTTAACCTGGAGTGCTTGTAGTATTTCAAAATTTTCCTCTGGCAAGAGAACTCGCCCGTGATTCTGTCAATGCTTCATATCCCCTTCCCAGGGAGAGTCTCCTGACTCTCTAGAGAGGATGTCGGGCTTTCCCGCTAGTTTTCTTGGTCGGTATTTAATTATGAAATCATAGTTTGCCAGTCGTTCACCCCACTGGGCTTGTTGCAGATTTAGGTCACGTTTCGCTTTTCAGTACTCAAGGTTCTTGTGGTCTGTCAGGATCGTGATTTTTGGGCCGGTTGCTTTGCAATAGATATCCCATTTCCGTAGTGCGTCTACTATTGCCAGAAGTTCCTTGTCGTGGATATCGTAGTTTCGTTTCGGATCCTTCAGTTTTTGTGAGTAGTATACTACCAGGTGTAGGATCCCTTTTTCGTCAGGTTGCGACCATATGGCTCCTATGGCGTAGTCCGAAGTGTCTGTCTCGATGGTGACCTGTTTCTCCGGATCGAAGTGTTGTAGGATTGGTTCCGTTATCATTGCTGTTCTGAGCGTTTCGAATGCTGTTTGCTGCTAGTCATTCCATTCCCATTTTTTCTCTTTCCTTGTTAATGATGTGAGCGGAGCAGTAATTTTGCTGTAGTCCTTGATAAAGCATCTGTAGAAGTTGGCAAATCCCAAGAAGCTTTGGATCCCCTTGACATTGATGGGTTCCTTCCATTCCTTGATCGTTCAGATTTTCTCTTCGTCCATGCGCAGGCCTTTTGGTGATATCACATATCCCAGGTACTCGGTTTCTGTGGTATGGAATTCGCATTTTGACGCCTTCAGTGTGAGTCCTGTGTCTCGGACTCGTGTCAGGATAGCTCATACACGGCGTCTGTGCTCTTCCAGTGTTTACGAGAAGACCAGGATATCGTCCAGATACGCCACACAGAAGATATCCAGATATTCGCTCAAGATCTTGTTCATCCATCGCTGGAAAGAGGCCGGGGCATTTGTGAGTCCGAACAGCATGACGCAGTACTCGTACAGCCCACTGTACCGAGTTCGGAACGCTGTCTTGCATTCGTCTCCGGCCTTGATCCTGAGGTTGTAGTAGACATCTCGGATATCGAGTTTGGTGTAGATGGTGGCACTTGATAGTTGTTCCAGGGACTCTCCGATTAATGGCAATGGTGTTCGGTCTTTGATTGTGATCTCATTTAGTTGTCGATAATCCACATATAGGCGCAGTCCCCCATCCTTCTTCTTGACAAAGTGTATTGGTACTCCAGCTGGGGAGGTGGATGCCCGGATCCATCCCCATTTCTCATTGACTTCTAGGTATTCCTTGAGAGCCTTCATTTTTTCTTCGTTCAGGGGTCACAAGGGCTCGTACGGGGGTGTCTTTCCTTCCTCCAGTGGAATGTGGTGGTCGTGAGTGCGGTGGGGCGGAGGTGTCATAGGTTCTTTTTTGGTGAATACTTTGAGAAACTCGTGATATTCCAGTGGAATTGGATTTTTGCTTGTCTTGGAGGTGGTCTGGCATACTGGGCATTGGTCGGTTTCGCCGATATCCCAGTTTTCCGGTGTTTTCCTGTAGTATTGCACCATGGCCTTTTCTTCCGTGACCGCGTTAGCTCTCGATGAGCTAGGTAAGAATTTCTCGGTGCAGTGGTCCGAGTGGAATTTCACAGTATGATTTTTGCACCATATCACTAGGTTATGGAGCTTCAGCCATGGAAGTCCTATGATGATCGGGGCGTTTCCGATCGTGATGCAGCATAGCTGGATGTCTTCTTTGTAATGGTTGATCATGAGGTGGATTTGAGCCTCGTGGGTTGCCGGCCCGCCGGTGACCTCGCTTCCGTTCACGGTCAGGACTCATCTGGGTACTGCTTTTTGTTGCATCTGTATTCCGCTAGCTTCTGCATATGCTCTATCGATGAAGTTCACAGATGCTCCACTGTCTACCAGGGCTGTAGTGGCACATTCCTTGCCATCGGCTCTCTGGATCCTTACTTTGATTATTATTTTTTCCTCTCGGTCATATCGGGTTGTCCGGATTCTGTAGGGCGGTTCTTCTTCTTCTTTTGCAACTGGCTTCTCCATCGGGTGACTGTTGCTAGGGTCTACTCCTGAGGGCTGTTGTTTCCCAATGGTTCTTCCTCTGTTTCTTCTTCAAACGTGGCTTCCACGACTCTGTATGGCTTTTTCCATGGGAGTCGTGTTTTCTTGGGCTGGGGGCATTCCCTCGAAAAATGCCCTTTCTTTCCGCAGTTGTAACATTCATCTGTGTTCATTCGTCGAGGGAATCGGTTCGGCGTTCTCTGGGCGAACTTGAATCGTTGGGTGGCGTCAAGGTCCATTGGGTTCCCCGGGGGTACTGACGGGGGTTCCCTGGTGTGGACATGGAAATGTGCTTCTGAGCTGGCAGCGGGTCATCAACTGATGACTCCAAGGTTGCATAGGCGGCTATCGGTTTTGATGGCAGCGGTAGCATAGTCCACCAGAACTGTGGCTGGTGCTTCGCTCATGACCAAGTGTCTTTTGACTTCAGGGTGTAGTCCGTCTCAGAAACGTACAATTCATACGTTATCCGCGTAGGGGAGATCTGCTTTGATCCGCTGGAATTCTGCCCAGTAGGTTGCCACCGTTCGATGTCCTTGCTGGATTTTCTGGAATTTCTCGAATGCGATTTCCTCTGTGTCTACTTGGCCAAACGCATGTCTCATGTTAGTTTTCAGTTCTTCCCAGGTTAGGTTGATTCCTCCTTCCTGGTTCAGGAAGGTTTCCACCCAGTTCCATGCCACTCCTCGGAGTAGGGATGACGGGTATCCCGTTTTCTTCTCATTGTCGTCGAATCGGTTCCCTTCTGTTCTGAACTTCAGTTCACACTGGGCCAGGAAGGTTTTGAACTTTGCCTTTTCTCCTTTGAAAGGTTCCGGGTCCTGGAGCTTTGGATAACTGGTCTGCAGCGGTCTGTTGTGTGCTGCTAGGAAGGTTTGCAACATTTCTGTTGTTAACAGGTGGGGTCCTTCCGTCATTCTTCTCTGCTGTTCTGGTGTTTCAGGGGTTACTGGTCGTGATCTTGGTTCTGGTGTTATGGGACTTGGAGCCCGCTGGTTGTCGGGGACTTCTCAGAATTCGCAGAGATCGAGGGGTTCCTCAGTGTTTTCGCCCGTGGAGTCCACTGTGTCCCTTGGTCTGCTACGTTGCGTGTCGATTGGGGAGACGCAATCTAGTGTCAAGATCCTGCCTCATTAGTCCGTACTCCTCGACAGAAAACGTAGGCTGTCCAGGTGGTCTTCTTCGTTGGCGATATCCGACTTCCCCCTAATCTCTGCACACCCGGTGTGGTCTCATTGCGGTATTCGACTTCGCTGTGGCGGTATCCGACTTTGCCCTAATCTCTACATGCCTGGCGTGGTCTCGTTGCGGTATTCGACTTCGCTGTGGCAGTATCCGACTTCGCCCTAATCTCTGCACACCTGGCTTGGTCTCGTTGCGGTATTCAACTTCGCTGTGGTGGTATCCGACTTCGCCCTAATCTCTGCACACCTGGAGTGGTCTCGTTGCGGTATTCAACTTCGCTGTGGCAGTATCTGACTTCGCCCTAATCTCTGCATGCCTGGCATGGTCTCGTTGCGGTATTCGACTTTACAGTGGCGGTATCCGACTTCGCCTTAATCTCTAATAGGTTCTTACAGGTAGTGGTCGCAGCGCCGGGTCACGGATGTAGAGAGAGGTCTGTGGAGAGAGATAATATGCAACTTAGATCAATTACACTCAGCACTACAGGCTACTTGCGCTCCTCCTCGCCATATCACCCTCATGGGGCTCGCATCTTTCCAATCCACCGAACAGAAAACACAACAAGAACAGAAATTGCGCAAAGCGTAAAAGCATGCAGAAACAAGTATGCACGACACAGGAACATCAGAAGAGAAACCACGCAAACAGAGCAAAAAGGAAACAAATCCCCTGTCAAGATCCTGCCTCGACTTCTCCGTGGGGCTCGGCAGGCAACGTAGGCTGGGGTTTGTGGCGCGGGCGGTCCTACTCACGCTTCCGGCGTACTCACACTTCCGGCGTACTTACACGCTCTTTGTGGACTCGTTGTTCTTACACGCCTTGCGTGGGCTCGTTGTTCTCGCGGTATCCGTCACACCCGGCGTGGTCTCTTCGCGGCTCTTCTCAGATGCCTTGTGTGGGTTCGTTGTTCTCACACGCCTTGCGTGGGCTCGTTGTTCTCGCAGTATCCGTCACGCCCGGCGTGGTCTCTTCATGGCTCTTCCCACATGCCTTGCGTGGGTTCGTTGTTCTCACACGCCTTGCGTGGGCTCGTTGTTCTTGCGGTATCCGTCACGCCCACCGTGGTCTCTTCGCGGCTCTTCTCACACGCCTTGCGTGGGCTTGTTGTTCCCGGGGAGTGGTGGTCGCAGCGCCGGTCACGGGGATAGAGAGGTAGGTCTGTGGAGAGAGATAATAGATTGCGTGGAGAAAGAATCTCCAGACTAGCTACCGCACCCTTCCTTTATACCGTTTCCTCCACTGTGGAATCACAGCCTCGCCCGCAAGACTGACACAGAGTTTTCCCGTCATGACCGCACCCAAGGAAACACACGATCCTACTCGGTCCTTCGTCCTTCCGCAACCAGCAAGGCAGACACACACAACAGTAGGGAAGCAACAAGGTAAGCAATAAACATAACACAGAGTAGAGCGAGGCAGACACGCAGACAGTAAGGAAACGTCAAGAGCAACAAGGTAAGCAATAAACATAACACAGAGTAGAGCGAGGCAGACACGCAGACAGTAAGGAAACGTCAAGAGCAACAAGGTAAGCAATAAACATAACACAGAGTAGAGCGAGGCAGACACGCAGGCAGTAAGGAAACAAGCGGGGATGCCCTGGGCGGCCTGCGACCAGGTTCTGAGGAATATCGCTACCGGCGTGATATAGGCAGGGGTGGGGATGTTGCGCCTAGGCGCGTAGGATGACGGTGGCCGTGGCGGCGGAGACAAGGATTAGCCATAGTGTGGCAAGGGTGAGCGCGACGCCCGCGGCGGCGCCTAGGAGCCTGTCGCGCCAGGTTCGTGACATCCCCTTCTTCCCTGCGTCTTCCCCTGTCATCTGTACCGGTCGTGTTAATAAAAAAAAAAAAATTATTTTATTCTCACGATTCAAACGCACCGAAGTCCGGTTCAGGTGAGTCTGAACTGGTATCGTCAGCATCGTTCATCGGAGAGTCGGCGTTTGCATTGAAGCAGAGATGAGTCGAATGGCCAAGACCAGTTGCGCGTAGGAACCAATGGATTGGCTGGATATTCATGGGTATTGTAATGAAGCGTACGGTCTGGATATCGCCAGTTGTTGATCGGAGGAGTTCTGTACACTGCTTGGCGAGTAGTATACAGTCCTGGAGGAGGTGGTGTGAGGAGTGAAGGCTCAGCCCACACGGATACAGGTCGGCAGGAACGTTGAATAGAGGATCAGAGGGTGACCGGTTGCAGAACACCCACCACATTGCAAGAGTATCAGCCCAGTCAATGCCACATAGGTGGCCCGGGAATTTGAATGAGGGGTTAGAGAAGGGAAGTTCCATCTTCCAGCGCACCAGAAATTTCTTCCGGGTGTGGGTCAGGAGCCAGCACTTTGTTGTGGTTGCAAATCGACAGGGTATCGCAGATGATGCTGCCATTTTGGTAAGACTATCGGCTCTTTCGTTGCCGGGGATATTGGTGTGGGAGGGGCACCAGACAGTGGAGATCTGCCAGCCAAGGAGTTGGAGGGAGGCGATTGTCTTGAGCGCCCGCCGTGCATATTCATGGTTTTTGCGGTTCGATTGGAGAGTGTTGATTGCGACTTGGTTATCGATGCAGATAAACACTTTTCCTTGTGGTATCGTGACGGTGAGAAGGGTGGAGACAGCTTCCTGCACAGCGTGAAGCTCGGCATCAAACACCTCAGCTCTATTTCCGAGGTGACATCGTCCTTCGCTCAGTCAGTAGAGTTGACGGTCACCACAGTGGTAGATCGTCCACCCACAGCCGACTGCCCCATTTTCAAGTTTGGAGCCGTCTGTGTATATGATTATTGTGTGATCCGGGTACGTCTGCAGCCATTTTTCGTGGAGTTCTTTTGCTTGTGTCGTTTTGTCTGGGTTTGGGGAAGTTGTTTCCACCACTCCTTCCACGGTTCCGGTTGCTGTTCTTCAGTCTTCCAGTTTGCCCTGAACGAGGTGTTTGCTCAGATTGTACAAGTGATGTAGACCCGGAAGGCTGGCGTGGGTGTTTGGTTGGCGGCAGGGGGGGCCGAGCGCGTGGTTGGCAGGGAGGAAGTGGAGCCGGATGGCATATCTTAACGAAAGGTAGTCCAGATATGCCTCCATCGGGGGCAGGTGGGCGAGGCTGAGAAGGTTTGTGGTTCGGGTGTTGAGTGGAAGGCCAGTAATCCATCGGGCCACTGAGTTGTACGTTACTTTTAATGTGGCGGTTACTGCTGGTGTAGCAGCCCACCATGCCAGAGACACCCAAAACATGGCTGGAAGAATCGCCGTCATTGCCAGTTGGTGAGCGATGCAGGTGGGAATACCTTGCGAGTGGTGCCATAGGAAACTGAGACTTCCCAAGATCTTATTTCCTCTGGTGGCTGCCATTGCAGCATGATAGGAGAAAGTGAGGGATTTGTCAATGAAAACCCCTAAGTACTTAATCTGTCTCTTTGCAGGAATAGTGGTGTTGAGTATCCGGAGAGGGGAATGTGATGAGAGGCTTTTGTTCTTATCCTTACTGGTAAGAGGCAGACAGTAGAGTAGCTCTGTTTTGGGTGTCGCAAAGGTCAGCCCGAGATGTATGCCATTCTCCAAGTGGCACTCTGTCCGCTCCTCGAGGTGTGTATTGGCTCTAGAGACCGTGTGCGACATCTGTATCATACAGACGTCATCCACATATGAGGTGTCTATGGCATCGGCGGGATAGTGCTGTTTTTCCAACATCGCATTGCTGTAGATGAGGAAGAGAATTGGCGAGATAGGGGACCCCTGTGGTAGGCCACATCGATATGGTTGTGGTTGTTCGGACTGTCGGTCGGAGCCAAAAGCGATTTTTCGGTCAGTATTGAAGGCCGCCACCCACTCGACGAGGTAAGTTGGCATCTGGCGCTGGTGAATAACTTCCAGGAGCGTCAGCAGGTTAACCTGATTGAACGCACCCTCAATGTCAAGAGTAAGTACTGCAGGCCATGTGGGGTTTTGATTGGTCGTCTTCTTTTTGCTAATAGAGTTAGCAATAGGCGTGATTGCTCGCAGCAGTGCATCAATAGTGGAATTCTCAGGTTGGGCGCCCATTTGTGAAGGGTGGGTTGCTCCACACATCTGGGCCGTCTGAGACAGACGTTTTGCCACAATTGTTTCCAGGAGTTTTCCGAAACAAGACAAGAGTGAAATCGGACAGTAGGATTTTGGATCCGAGTACGACTTCTTGCCGGGCTTGGGGATGACAACACAGTTGGCAGTTTTCCACTCTGATGGGTGGATGGCATATTTAAGACATGCAGTGAATAGGTGAGGGAGGATATGTGGGACGGCATCGTTGAAACGACGTAGGGTGCTGTAGGTGATACCGTCTGATCCCACTGACGTACTGTATTTCAGGTGTGAAATAGCCAGCTGGGTTTCATTTATAGAGACTCCCCTCGTCTGGTGGTGTAAATCTTTCTTGGAAGTAAGAAGGCACAGAGGGAGTGGTATCTGTTGCTCCGTATCGATCGCAGGGAAGAGTGTGGCACATAATACATCACATTTACCGTGAAAGTCTGGCCGCCCCTCGAGTGGCGGAATGGGCTTGTGGTGTGTGTTGTGGTGTCGGATCGTTTTCCAGACAGTTCGTGTAGAGGTGGCTTTGAGCTGGTGGATTCGATAGGCCGTTTTGGCATTACGTATCAATGTTGAGCACTTGTGACATTTATATTAGCTATCTTCTCGGTTTGTATCTGAGGGTTCCAGACAGGCCCTTCGATCTGCACGCTTGACACTCTGTTTTGCCAGGGTCAGACTGTGGTTCCGCCAGGGCACTTCCATTTGCCGTGATCTCTTCAATGGGACAGCCTCGTCAGCCGCCCCGTGAATGAGTTTTGTGACATTGGATATTGCTCGCAGCGTGTCGTTTGTCCCTTGGAGGTGTGAAAAATCCATCCCAGCGGACTTAATTTTGTTGTCAAATTTTTCCCAATCAGCCTTTTGCCAGCATCGTCGGGGGACATCAGGAAAAAAAAAAATTGTGTCCTGAGCGTCTGGACGCACTAGACGCACTGGACGTTTCAGACGCAACCTGCTTAACTCGCACGCAGATCGCCACAGCACCGTACGTCCGGACGCAGATCACCACGGCACCGTACACCCGGACACAGATCGCCATGGCATCTGCTTACCAGACGGAGCATGGCAGGGCAGTTTCCTTCTGGACGCAGCTATATCAGGGTATTTTCCTTCTGGACGTAGCCGTGTCAGGGTATTTTCCTTCTGAACGCAGCCGTGTCAGGGCATTTTCCTACTGGACGCGTCCGGACCATGCGTGTCATGGCACCACGTTCACGCTGGCTGTCAAGGTACAGAACATCGCAGCAAATACTCGGGTCGCATTCGCAAACACGCAGCGGGTTCCAGACATAGTGACTCAGTCCAGTTCTATTCTTTATATCTACGGTATGTACATCTATATATGCTACTACACACTTTGCGTTTCCAGCAAAAGCACCCAGCGTCACACCCATCGCCGCGATCATCACATGCAGTAATGCTGTTTTGACATGTGTAGCATTGCTCTACGTGTCGGAAACAAAGGAAAGTTGGCAAATACGACACGACACGATGAGCACGACGACTATGAGGAGGATGGCGATGAGGACGCCGGCGGCGAGGACGATAGCGAGTAGGACGTGGCGTGTATGATGGCAAGCTTTGTGACATGGTTAGCACAGCTCTCACAGTGACAGAGACACCGGGAAGTTGTAGAATACACAGTGACGAGTATGATGTCAATGAGGACGCCGGCGGCGAGGACGATAGCGAGTAGGACATGGCGACTATGAGAGCAAGTAAGACGTGGCGAGGATGATAGCGAGTAGGACGTGGCGACTATGAGAGCAAGTAAGACGCGGCGAGGACGATAGCGAGTAGGACGCAGTGAGTAAGATGGCGAGGTTTGGGACATGGTTAGCACAGCTCTCAGAGTGACAGGAACAGCAGCGGGAACTGGTACAATACGATGTGACGAGTACGATGTCGATGAGGAGGATGTCGATGAGTTTGATGGCAGTGAGGATGGTGGCAAGTATGATGGAAACGCGAAGAACGACGACGATTATCTAGGACGAGGTGAAAGGAGAAGAAAAAAGGGGTCTACGTAGGAGTGATGAGCAAGCCGAACCTTGCGTAAGCACAAGTATTATTAATGGCTTGGCGCTTTGCATTGACATCATACTCGCCGCGTCCAACTCGCTATCATCCTCGCCGCGTCTTACTCGATCTCATAGTCACCGCGTCCTACTCGCTATCGTCCTCGCCGCTGGCACCCTCATTGACATCATACCCCTCACTGTGTATTGTACAACTTCCCAGTGTCTCTGTCACTCTGAGAGCTGCGCTAACCATGTCACAAAGCTCGCCACATAATCGTCGCGTCTTACTCGCTCCTATACCCGCCGCATCCTACTCGCTGCCACACTCGCCGCATCCTACCCGCTATCGTTCTCACTGCCGGCACCCTCATTGACATCGTACTCGTCACGTTGTATTGTACAACTTCCCGCTGTCTGTCACTCTGAGAGCTGCGCTAACCATGTCACAAAGCTTGCAATCATACTCGCCACGTCCTACTTGCTATCGTCCTCGCCGCCGGCAGCGTGCTCATCGCCATCCTCCTCATAGTTATCGTGCTCATCACGTCGTGCTCATCGCGTTGTGCTCATCGCGTTGTGCTCATCGCGTTGTACTCATCGCGTCGTGCTCAACACATCGTGCTCAACGCGTCGTGTTGTATTTGCCAACTTTCCTTTGTTTCCGCACGAAGTGTGGTAGTAGCATATATAGATTTACATTAGATAGAATGAATAGAACTGGACTGAGTCACTATGTCTGGAACCCGCTGCGTGTTTGCGAATGCGACAAGAGCATTTGCTACGATGTTCCGTGCCTTGACAGACAGCGTGACCGTGGTGCCATGACAAGTGTCGTCCAGATGCCATTTGCCCTGACACAGCTGTGCCCAGAAGGAAAATGCTTTGACACGGCTGCGTCCAGAAGGAAAATGCCCTGACACGGCTGTGTCCAGAAGGAAAATGCCCTGACACACTCCGTCCGGTAAGCAGATGCCATGGCGAGCTGTGTGCGGATGCACGGCGCCCTGGCATATGGTGTCCGATTGCACAGTGCAATGGCGTACTGCGTCCGAATTCACATTGCCTGTCCGTTTCGCCTTGGGAGCGGTATGTGCCCTGCCAGGGTGCGTCCAGAGCGTCCCGAGCGCCTGGTGCATCCGGACGCAGCCTGTGCATCCGGACGCAGATTTTCTTTCCTGATGGACTGCCGGTGCTGCGGTCACAGTCGAGGGTAGGGATAGGGAGATGTTGACAGCGCTGTGGTCGGAGGTAGTCTCATGGTCGACGGTCAATGCCAAAATTGATTGCGTTACAGATCCCCGTGAGATACACAAGTCAATTATAGAGGGCTGTCCACCATTTCTGGGGTGGTGTGTGGGGATCCCGGGCTCATTCTGGAGATGGAAATTGTTGTCTGTGAACCAGTTCGTGATTGTGTGGCTTGCTTGGGAGGTACGTTAGGTCTGCGCGAGGAGCCTCTGCCACCACGGATGGTGTGCATTCAGGTCTCCCATAAGTATACAGTCAGTCAGCAGCTTGATGGCTGGAAGAATATCGGCCAGCGGTTCTGGTCGGCCGGGGGAATAAAAATTAAAGAGGGTAAACTTTTTCCTATCTCATGGCGTGGTGATTGTAGTGCCTAGAAATGAGTCCATAGCTGTGAAGGTGGTGGTAGCAATCAGACCAGGTGTGTGGCGTATGTATGTCACACATCTAGGCTTCACAGGCGTTGGGGTAAATGTATCGAAACCGGGCATGGAGGGTGGATTGCCATGTCTATCACACCACGGTTCCTGGATTAAATAAATAACGTTTTCGGTCTTCCGGGTGAAATCTTGTAATGCTGATATGGTCGTGGCTTGGCCTTGCGCGCAGTTCAGCAACTGCATGGACCCCACGGATGCAAGGAGGGCCATTCTATATGGCCACTCCCACTTCTGGGGCATCTCCCATGGTGGTTGCATTCGTGTTTGTTTTGGTAATTTCGCGAAGGTTAATCCGCTCAGAACAGTTGGGGTCACTCGCCTTGTGAGGTGCGTCACAGTTGGCGTAGCAGATCAGGGGGTGAGTGCAGGCTGGGCCCTTCTTGCAAATTGGGAGAGCGCAGGGGTGCTCTTTCGTCTCATGGGATTCGGCACAGAGGCGCAGCGGGAGTCATTCCGGCATAGAGCAGCAGGATGGCTATAGGCTTGACATTTGCGGCATTGGGTGTTCCTCCCATACGCAATATAGTCATCCAGTTCGCACTGGCGGTTGCAAACGATAAGGTGTTGACGGCCAATCTGAACCTTCTTGATGTTGCCCGTGAGCGTCATGACAATTGTGGAATTCGCCTTGTGCTCCCGTCGGTCTGCAGGCATGAGCCATCGTGGTGCCTGACTCTGGATCAGTTGTGGGTAATTGGAGGAGATACTCTGTGAAACCTTGGGCGGAGAGAGGTGAGTTGGCACTCCATGTAGCAGGAACTGACTGAATCGTCGTCCAATCTCCACTTTCTCACATTCACTGTAGTAGGAGAGGGTGTCTTTGATGATTGTGTAATCCTCATAGATAACATTGGTCTGGTTGTTACCGGTGGTAAAGACAATGTTTCCGTGGACCGTGACGCGCGCACGGATAAACGCAGGCGTGAAGACATCCTTGTTGACGATTGCAGAGTTTACGTGGCGGAGCGCTATATCTGCTGCAAGCTGACGTGTAGCATAATCCTGTTCGGCGAGGATTGTATCTGATTCTTGCTCCCTGATAAAGTGACACGTAACCTCCCGTTCAGCCTGTGCATAGGTCGTAGGTATAAGCTTGGACGTGAGAATCTTCTTGTCCTTCTGGCTGCCCACTTTCAGGGTTGTCCAGCCTGTGGTGTCCGTAGCCATTGGTACTGGGGATGTCGCTGCGGCAGTGGCAACAGCTGCATAGGTGAGGTTGGTGTTTCCGTTGGTGTTGGTATTTGCCTGGCTAGCCGGCTGCTTCTCCTTCTTCTTCTTTGATTCTTTCTTGTCTGAGGCTGGGGCCACAAATGGCATCTGACGGATACGTCGGACATCGTCCTGGTAGGTGAGAACTTGTTGTTGCAGCTGGGCGATACGGGCGCTCATCGTCACAATTTGGTTGTGCTGGGGACCGGTAGCCTTCTCAATGGCGAGAGCAGTCGTCTTGTTGATATCCTTTGTGATGCGGTTGTATAGGTTTTCCTTGCAGCTACCGTGATGATCTCAAAATCGGCACGGAGCGCTGCATGTTCTGCGCTGAGGGGGGGTGGCAGTTGCACGAGCTCATGATCGTCATCATTGTTGTCATCACCGATCGCCTGAGTCAAGGTGATGTTCTCGGTGTGCTGAAAGTCCATCCTGTCGTCATCCAGTTCTTCCTCGTCGGGTTCGGACCCTGGAGGGCTGTCTACACGGGGACGCTTCAGCAGCGATTCGGGTCGGGTCTCGGTAGAAGTGGGGCGCATAAAAGCGTGTAGCAATGCCTGGCTACGGCCAGAGGCAGATATGGGGTAGGATCTATTCGGTGTTATCTCTGCTTCTGAGTATGTGATTCAGGGACTGGATTGCTCTCCTCACGGGGTGGCTTTGGCTTGTGACGCATGTACGTCACTACCGAAAGCTTTTTAGCACAGAAGGTGGAGAATCCAGAGATATCGTCAGAGATTGTGACCGGGTTGGAGGTGGTTGGGTACGCAATGCCCAGTACCGCCGCGGTGGGGTCGAAGGGGGGTCCAAACAGGAACGCAAAAGATCTGGCTTGTCAGCTAATGGGGCAGGTGGCCGGTTCTCTGGGATCGTTTTGGGACTGTTTTGGGTGCAATCGATGGTAGGAGCGGAAAGTTCTTTTCGAAAACGTGGGGGGGTGGTCCGAGAGAATATGCAACTTCAATCTATTGCGTTCAGCACTACAGGCTATGTACGCTCCACCTCGCCATACCGCCCCCATGGGGTTCCCATCTTTCCAAAGCCGCCCAAAATCACAAAACAAAACAAAAC
>Ga0307516_10005646_pt1 | contig 14870 bp, 21 predicted proteins | sample 19_EM_MG_FD_203310 | JGI IMG/M metagenome (GOLD analysis project Ga0307516, IMG submission 203310) | Populus trichocarpa ectomycorrhiza microbial communities from riparian zone in the Pacific Northwest, United States - 19_EM | ecosystem: Host-associated > Plants > Roots > Unclassified | place...
ATTGATATCGTGTCCCATGGCCGGTGTGGGAGTTCGAGTGGCTTTAGCAGTCCAAATGGCGCGTGTCGGATTGGCTTGATGCGATGGCAGGTGTCACAGTGGTCGACGTATCTGTGGATGTACTTTCGTTGCACTGGCCAGTAGAAGCTTCGGCTAATGAGTTCCAGGGTTCTTGCTCGGCCCGGGTGTCCCGGGGCTTGCGCATCATGGTGGTCTCTTAATATGCGTAGTCGCAGGGTGTCGTCGTCCGGGATCCATATGAGGCCGTCATACATTAGCAACCCGCTGTTTTCCTCGCATAACCCTAGCGCGATCTTTCCGTCGCAGGTGATCCCGCTCACCTTTTTCCTCCGGATTTCTTGGATCTCTTTATCTGCTGCGCTTAGTGTCCGGATTTCATTCAGGAGTTCCTTGTCTATCTCGAGGTTGATGGTTTCTGTTGTATTGGCCTGGAGTGCTTTGAACGCTTCTTCGGGTAACAGGATTCGGCCGTGGTTCTGCTGATGCTTCATATCCCCTTCCCAGGGAGAGTCTCCTGACTCTCTAAAGAGGATGTCTGGCTTGCCGGCCAATTTCCCGGGTCGATACTTGATCACGAAGTCATAGTTAGCTAATCGCTCACCCCACCGGGCTTGTCGCAAACTGAGGTCTTTTTTTGTTTTCCAGTATTCGAGGTTTTTGTGGTCAGTGAGGATCGTGATTTTTGGTCCCATTGTTTTACAATAGGTATCCCATTTTAGTAGTGCGTCGACTATCGCCAGTAACTCCTTATCGTGGATGTTGTAATTGCGCTCTGGGTCTTTGAGTTTCCTCGAGTAGTATGCTAGAGGGTGCAGGATTCCCTTTTCGTCGGGTTGTGAGCAGATTGCTCCTATGGCGTAGTCGGAGGTGTCTGTTTCGATGGTGACGGGTTGTTCCGGATCGAAGTGTTGCAATATCGGTTCCATGATCATTGCTCCCTTCAGCGTCTCAAATGCCTCCTGCTGCTTATCACCCCATTCCCATAACTTGTCCTTTCTTGTGAGGGAGGAGAGGGGCGTCATAATCTTGCTATAGTCCCTGATGAACCTTCGGTAGAAGTTGGCGAAACCCAGGAAGCTTTGCACCCCTTTGACGTTTGTTGGCTCCTTCCAGTCTCTGATTGTTCGAATCTTTTCTTCGTCCATTCTCAGCCCTTCCGGCAATATGACATATCCCAGATATTCTGTTTCCGTGGTGTGGAATTCACATTTGGATGCTTTCAGCATTAGTCCGGTATCACGTACTTGTGTGAGGACTGCCCGGACATGTTTCTGGTGTGTTTCCTTGTCGGGTGAGAAGACCAGGATGTCGTCCTGATATGCCACTCAGATGATATCTAGGTAGTCACTCAGGATCTCGTTCATCCATCGTTGGAAGGATGCCAGGGCGTTGGTGAGTCCGAATGGCATGACGCAATACTCGTATAGCCCGTATCGTGTCCGAAACGCTGTTTTCCATTCGTCGCCCTTTGCAATGCGGAGGTTGTAGTACACATCTCGTATATTGAGTTTGGTGTAGATGGTGGCGCTGGAGAGTTGATCGAGAGACTCGCCGATCAGTGGCAGTGGTGTCCGATCTTTGATCGTGATGTCGTTTAGTTGCCGGTAGTCCACACACAGGCGTAGTCCTCCATCCTTTTTCTTGACGAAATGTATGGGTGCTCCGGCCGAGGAGGTGGATGCCCGGATCCATCCTCGTTTTTCGTTGATTTCTAGTTATTCTCTCAGGGCCTTCATTTTGTCTTCGTTCAGGGGTCGCAGTGGCTCATACGGGGGTGCCTTCCCTTCCTCCATGGGATATGGTGGTCCTGCGTGCGGTGAGGTGGGGGTGTCGTTGGTTCTTGTTCAGTAAATACATCGAGGAATTCGTGATATTCCGGGGGAATTGGTTTCTTGCTTGTTCGGGATGTCTCTTTGATTTTGTTGATTACTGCCTGGCATACCTCCCATGGGTCTGTTTCGCTGATTTCCCAGTTCTCTTCTTCTTCTGCCCGTGTTTTCTTGTAGTATTGTTCTGTGGCTTTTCCTTCTGGGACTGTGTTGGCTCTTGGTGAGCTGGGTAGGCATTTCTCGGCGCAGTGGTCGGAGTGGAATTTCACGGTGTGATTCTTCCACCCTATCACTGGGTCGTGGAGTTTGAGCCACGGGAGTCCCAGGATGATCGGGGCGTTCGCGATCGTGATGCAGTGTAGCCGGATGTCCTCCTCGTGATGGTTGATGGTTAGGTGGATTTGAGCGTTGTGGGTTACCGGCCTGCCGGTGACCTCACTTCTGTCGACTGTCAATACTCGTCTTGGCGTTGTTTTTTGTTGCATAGGTATTCCGCTGGCCTCAGCATAGGTATTATCGATGAAGTTTTCTGATGTCCCACTGTCCACCAAGGCTGTAGTGGCACATTCCCTCCCGTCTGTCCCCTGGATTCGTACTTTGATCATAATTTTCTCCTCTCGGTCATATCGGGCGGTTCGTACTAGGTACGGGGGGTCTTCTTTGTTTTCGACAACAGGTGTTTCCCTCGGGTGGTGGTTGTCGGCATCTATTCCCGAGGGTTGTCGTTTCCTGCCGGTTCTTCCTCAGTCGTCTCCTTGCAGGTGGCTTCCGCGGCCCTGTATGGTCTTCTCCATGGAACTCGTTCTTTCCTGGGCTGGGGGCATTCTTTTGCGAAATGTCCTTTCTTTCCGCAGTTGTAACATTCTCCCGTCATTACTCGTCATGGGAATCGGTTCGGCGTTCCCCTTGCGAACTTGAATCGTCGGGTGGCATCGAGGTCCATCGGGTCTCCCAGGGGCGTTGACTGGGGCTCCCTTGTGTGGACGTGGAAACGCACTTCTGGGTTGGTGGTAGGTCGGCGATTAATGACTCCGAGGTTGCATAGGTGGCTATATCTGTTTTGATGGCGGCAGTGGCGTAATCTACCAAGACTGTGGTGGGGGTTTCGCTCATGACTAAGTGCCTTTTTACTTCGGGTTGTAGTCCGTCTCGGAATCATGCAATGCATACGTTGTCCGCGTATGGGAGGTCTGCTTTGATTCGTTGGAATTCCGCCCAGTAGGTTGCTGCCGTGCGGTTTCCCTGCTGGATTTTCTGGAATTTTTCGAAGGCTATTTCCTCAGCATCCACCTGGCCGAAGGCGTTCTTCATGTTAGTTTTCAGTTCTTCCCATGTTAGGTTGATTCCTCCCTCCTGGTTCAGGAAGGTTTCCACCCAGTTCCATGCCACCCCACGGAGTAGGGAGGATGCGTATCCCATTTTTTTCTCATCGTCATCGAATCGATTTCCCTCTGTTCTAAACTTCAGCTTGTACTGGGCCAGGAACGTTTTGAATTTTGCTTTTTCTCCTTCGAACGATTCGGGGTCCCAGAGCTTTGGGTAACTGGTCTGCGGCGGTCTGTCGCGTGCAGCTAGGAGGGCCTGCAACATTTCCGTTTTCAACAGGTGGGGTCCTTCCGTCATTCTTCTGGTCTGTTCTGGTGACTTGGGGGTCTCTGGCCTGAATCTTTGCTCTGGTGTTACTGGACTTGGTGCTCGCTGGTCGTCAGGGACGTCCCTAAATTCGCTCAGGTTGAGGGGGTCCGGGGACTCCACCGTATCTTTCTTGTTGCTACGTCAGGTGTCAATAGCAAGACGCAATCGAGTGTCAAGATCCTGCCTTGACTACTCTGTGCTACTCGACAGGTAACCTAGGCTCGGTTCTTCGGGACAAGCTCGTGATCACACTTCCGGCGTACTCACGCGCCGCTCATCGTCACACTTACGGCGTACTCACACGCCGCTCGTTGTCTCGTGGTATCTGTCACCCCCGGCGAGGACTCGTCGCGGTCCTCTCAGACGCCTTGCTGGGCTCGTTGTTCTCGCTGTATCCGTCACACCTGGCGTGGTCTCGTCGCGATCTTCTCACACACCTTTGCGTGGGCTCATTGTTCTCGCGGTATTCGTCACGCCTGGCGTGGTCTCGTCGCGGTCTTCTCACACACCTTGTGTGGGCTCATTGTTCTCGCGGTATCCATCACGCCTGGCGTGGTCTCGTCGTGATCTTCTCACACGCCTTTGCGTGGGCTCGTTGTTCTCGCGGTATTCTTCATGCCTGGCGTGGTCTCGTCGCGGTCTTCTGACACGCCTTGCGTGGGCTCGTTGTTCTTATCGGGGTGGTGGTCGCAGCGCCGGTTCACGGGTAGAGAGAGGTAGGTCTGTGGAGAGAGATAATAGATTGTGTGGAGAAGAATCTCCAGACTAGCTACTGCGCCCTTCCTTTATACCTTTCCTTTCCTCTGTGGAATCACAGCTTGCCCGCAAGACTGACACAGTTCCTCCCTAGCTCATCATAACTCAATTGCTGCGCCCAAGGAAACACACAATTCTACTTGGCCCTTCATCCTACCGCAATACGCAAGGCAGACACACACAACAGTAGGGAAACAACAAGGTAAGCAATAAACATAACACAGAGTAAAGCGAGGTAGACACGCAGACAGTAAGGAAACGTCAAGCGCAACGTGGTAAGCAATAAACATAACACAGAGTAAAGCGAGGCAGACACGCAGACAGTAAGGAAACAAGCAGGGAAAATCCTGGGGCAGCCTGTGACCAGGTTCTGAGGAATATCGCTACCGGTGCGATATTGGCAGGGGCTGGGGTAATGTGGCTAGTCGTGTAGGATGACGGTGGCCGTGGCCGCGGAGACAAGGATCAGCCATAGTGTGGCGAGGTTGAGCGCAGCGCCCGCGGCGGTGCCTAGGAGCCTGTCGCGCCAGGTTCGTGACACCGTACCTGTGTGGTCTCGACTTGAATACCTCACACCACCTTTTACACAACTGTCCGCTACTTGTGGCAGAGCGAACGAAGCTCCTCCAGTCCACCTCTGGTGACATCCACATGTCAAGCTACATCACAGCGCCCCAGAATGCCCTGGCAATCCAACACTTCCTCTGGGCAACAGGCCTGGGTCACACCCCGCATCTCTGCTTCGACAAACACTGCGACCCTGTCGTGGGTCTCGACGACAGCAACTCAGACTCACTGGAACCGGACTTTGGTGCCTTCGAACCTTGACCATGCCATGATAACTGGGGAAGAAGGGGTGATGGCAAGCTCCTCCCCCAGTCTAGTGCTGCGTTTACTTGCTTCGCTTGCTTGCTTTCTGCTTTCTTGCGTAAAAATTTCCTTGCTGCAATTACTTTTATTTCTTCTGTTCTTCTGTTTGGTGGGTTTGGGAAAGATGGGAGCCCCACGGGGGTGGTACGGCGGGTGGAGCGCAAATAGCCTGTAGTGTTACGTGCAATTGATTGAAGTTGCATAATATCCTTCACTCCACCGCAAAATTTTCGTTCGCCGCCAAACAACTTTTTATCCCCACCACCGATTTCGCTGGAAATACCCTCTGGAGCTTCATAACTCTACGGTCTTCCCATCTACGAACTCACTGGCCTCCTCCCACTTCTTTGTTGTTGCTGCCCACTCGATTCTGCTCCGCGTCGCAGTCACTTCGGTCCTGGACAACACCCACCCCCTCCTCTAAAAAAGTGGACTCCTGTCCACAACAACAATACATCACCATGGCAACCATCCTGGTTACCGACCCATTTCTGGCACGCTCTCTGGCGGCCATGGAAAACCCACCACCAGTGTTCAGATTGGGAGCGGCCTCCATAATGCTCGCTACCCGAACCCCACCCGTCCCATCCATCCCCCACCGATCGCCAACACAACCCAATGGCTTCAATCCCATGGCAGATGGTGCCCCTGAGTGGGATCACAACATGGACACCCTTGCGAGCTTCCTTGCCTGGAGGTCAGCCACCCACCTCATCGAAAACATCAACCAAACCATCGAAGCACTACTTGGCCTGATATGCCAGTTTGTACACGCCGAGATGAAGCACCAACTAGCCAACTAGTCAACAACCGTCAAGATCCCGGGCCTCAACAACATCAAGGAATGAGAGGCAGAAATGCAGAAACAGATCCTCCACCTGACAGAAACCGTTGATGAGCTCTGGAAGAAAATCGACTCACTACCCCCATGTCTCACCCCCACCGCTAACCCACCAGCCCCCAGAGCTGCACCAGCAACCACCCAACAACGCCCAAGACCAGCTGCAAACACCCCCAAACCCTCCCAAAGTACTACACCCACCTACGCACAGGTGGCACAGAAGATGCAGACAAAGGAGTTCACGGAGGTGAAGAGCAAGAAGAAGGCCCGAAAGGAGACAATCCTCCCGAAGCCCTACCCGACGGCAGACAGACTGGTCATCTTTGGCCTGACGTCTGCACCAAACGACCAAAAAGAAGCCGCAGACCATGCCCTCCAGGTCATCAACAAAACCATCACCAACCATGCCGACATTCCCCACCCCCCTTTTATCCTGGCGCACATCACAGCCACGAACAACCTCACCTTCACCACTGCACCCCAGCATCTGGGCGTAAGTTAAGAACCCTACCACGCCATCTTCGAGGATACACTCCATGACTTCCCCATCGCCTCTTCCAGGATCAGCCAGAGATGGACTCGCTTTATCATCCATGACATCTCCACCACCAGCACCCCCAATGACACTGGTACGGAAATCGAAACCAACTACCCCTGACTCCGAATGGGCCAAACTCCGTGATGGCTCACCAGCCCTGAACGCCACCAGGGTAAAGAGGCTTCATCCACGGTCATCACCTTCATCGGTGAAATGACCAAGAAGTCTCTCGGTGCCACCAGCCTCGCCCTGTTCAACCGCAAATGCAACCTTGCTGAATATATATCCTTTGGTCCCTCCACCCAATGCAACAAGTGCCAGCAGTATGGGCACCCCACCCAGCACTGCACCAACAACAGCCACATTTGTGCCATCTGCAGCCAACACCACCCCATCTGCGAACACCCCTGTGCAATTGGCAACTGCAAAGTCGGGCACTCCTGCACGTACCCCCCAATCCACTGTGCCAACTGCCAGCAACCTCACAAAGCCTCAGACTGAAACTGCCCAACCTATGTTAAGATCATGATGGCACTGCGACGCAACAACGCCATAGCTGCCGACACGACCATGACTGCCTAGAGGTATGTACGAAGGTAATGGTACTGCACTACTTCCGTTACCGCTTTTTGCCCACATGCTCCTCTACCCCCACTTTCATAATTTAAATACTTTGCTTGGGCCACTGGAGGAGAACTGTTTGTTACAGGTCTTATCTCTATGGTCGCACTTCTTTACATTTTCCTTGGTTCCATTTCCTTTTGCGTTTTCGTCTCTCGTTTGCTTTTGGCGGTACAGGGAAAGATGGGAGCCCCATGGGGGTGGTACGGCGAGGAGGAGTGCACAAGGCCTGTAGTGCCAAAGCACATTTGATCATAGGAGAATATTATCTCTCTCCACAGACCTCTCTCTCTACCTCCGTAACCCGGCGCTGCGACCACCATCTGTAAGAACTAGTAAGAGATAAAGGGCGAAGCAGGATACCGCCACAGCGAAGCTGAATACCGCAACGATACCACGCTGGGCGTGAAGAGATATGGGTGAAGCAGGATACCGCCACAGTGAAGCCGAATACCACAACAATACCACGCCGGGCGTGAAGAGATACGGGTGAAGCAGGATACTGCCACAGCGAAGCTGAATACCGCAACGATACCACACTGGGTGTGAAGAGATAAGGGTGAAGCAGGATACCGCCACAGCGAAGCCGAATACTGCAACGATACCACGCCAGGTGTGAAGAGATAAGGGCGAAGCTGGAGACCACCACAGTGAAGCCAAATACCGCAACGATACCACGCCGGGCGTGAGGAGATACGGGCGAAGCAGGATAACGCCACAGCGAAGCCGAATACCACAACAAGAATACCCTACGTCGCCTGTCGAGCAGCATGGACTAGGGAGAGAGGATCTTGACACTCATGACTACTATCAGGGCGCAGAGAGTCTAGACGGGAGATAGGGAGCAGGGTCTGGAAACTGTTGGAAAAGAGGAGAAGTATATCTGTAAGTAGAGATAGAGGAAGTACAAGTAAGGAAGAAGAGATCGAGATGGATTTCTTGTAGCACTGCTGGAATCTTTTTGGAGGCCGCGTACTCTGGGTGAGATACATGGCAGCATTAAATCACTCCACCTTATCACTATAACCGATCATGACCAATGTGCTCACAACCTCCAGCAAACTCTGGAAGGAAGATAGGTATCATAAGACTACATCTTGGAAATGGCCCAACTACACAGACAAACAAATGGAGGAAATGAAGAAGAAGTCTTCTCCTAAGATCATGTGACCTGGCCACAAGGAATATATATGCAAGCTGGACAGACAGTGAACAGAATGCCATCACGAAAGAATATTGCAAAAAGAAAATGGAACCCGAAACAACAAACTTAAGATTATTCCTTATGAAAAGAGAGAAAGACCCCTCAGCATCTCCTCCACGATCCACTCTACTTGATGTCCTTCAACTTAGTACTCACCACTTCACCCCATGAAGGTGGATAAAACGAACCTAAAACGAATACAAGACCTGACTCACTTTGTCTCTACTCCACTGCCATTGTACCCCTACAACCCAGGTGTCACAGTCAGTGGTGTTTGGATGGAATCCGTAGTTGGCATAAAACGGTGACAGCCCAATGCCATTGGTAACAGAGTTGTTGTATGCAAACTCTGCCATTGGCAGTAGGGAAACCCAATTGTTTTGCTTGTGGTTGGTGTACAAGCAGAGGTATGCCTCAATTGTTTGGCTGAGGCATTCGGTCTGGCCATCCATTTGTGGGTGGGAGTCTATTGACATCCGGAGCCGAATACCGAACAGGCGGAGAAACTCATTCCACACTTCCAAAGTGAAGCGAGAGGTTCTCATCCGAGATGATATCTGTAGGCAGCCTGTGGTATTTCCAGACTTCGCACACAAAGATATATGCCAAGTCTCTCACTGTTTTGCCATCCTTGGGGAGCAGGATGTTGTCAGCCATCTTGGTGAATCAGTCGATGACAGCCCACAACTGGTCACACCCTTTCGATAGTGGTAGGTCGGTAATGAAGTCCATGGCAATGGATTGCCATGTTGTGTAGCGAGCTCCAGGGGAAATAGGAGCCCGTATGGTTGGTGGCACTTTGCCTTGTTTCTTTGGCATTCCACACAGCTTTGGACAAAGTCTATAATTCGCTCGTCCATTTTTGGCCACCAAATGTTATGGCGAACCAGTTCGATCATTTTGTCTTGGCCCATATAACCAGCAACCTTCATGTCGTGTTGTGGTTTGAGGATCTGACACTGCAGATCCTTGTTGTACGGGACCCACAACAAACCATTCCGGTATACCTCCCCTTCTGCCAACCCGAAGATTTCACTTCTGGCCAGAACTGCCATCCACTGTTCCTCATAGGGGCCAGCTGCTTCCTCCCTAGCATTGCAGCTATCCAGTGCAGGTCCTTCCTACACCGCTTCATTTTCCAAGACTCCTAGTATCTTGCAGTACTAAGGATCCTCTTTTTCTTTTTCTCACACCAGAACCAGAAATTCTTCTGTCTATTGCCAAGCCGGAAGGGAACTGAGCCATACAGCTGAAATAATAAATGCTATACCTTCTAGTAGGGTGTTGACGGCACCTGCAAAATGTGTTTTGTGTAGAACTGTCATCATCGGTTGGCATTCACTCTGCCCCTTTTCATGGCAGTACTCCAGACACCTGGATTGTGTATTGGGTTTACTGTTTTTCATGCCAGGATGGTAGAAAGTCTTAATAAAGTTGATTCCAGTGAGCTCCTATGCCCTGCAAGCTTGCCAGCAGTTAAGTAGATTAGTTGTAGTAAAGTACTTGATGTTTTGGTGGTCCGAAAACACCTGCACCTGGTATATTGCTCCCTAAAGGTAATGGCGTTGGTGTTTGAGTGAATCCATGATGGCGAAGAGCTCAATGTCGTGGATCTCGTAATTGATTTCGGCGGGAGTGAATTTCCTCATGTGGAAGGTGACTGGGTGCAACCAGTTCTCGTCGTCTGGTTGGGAAGAACTACTCTCAGGGCAAACTCCAAGGCGTCAGTTTCCACAATCACTGGGTACTAGGGTGTGAAGTGTGCCAGGATCAGGGTAGAGGTGAAGAGCTCCTTGAGTTCAGCGGACACTTGTTCTGTCTTGTTGGTCCATTTCCTGTCCTTTGCTGAACCCTTCATGAGTTCCATCAGGGGACAGGTTGTCAGAATAAGGAGGTGTCCGGAGATAAGAAGGCGTCCAGACATGAGAGACCATAGGTGGCATCTGGAGATAAGGAAGTGTCTGCAGATGAGGAGGCATCCGGACATGACTGAGTCCCCAAGGACTGGCTCGGGGGAGCAGTCTTCCGTCCTTTGTCCTGACAGTCTTCCTGTATATTGAGAGATCTTGCGCCCACATAATACTGCAAGACAATCTTTATGTTTATCGATCCATATATTCCAATAGGTTATGAGCCCGGATTGAATGCTCTGCCAATCCGCTACCCATCGATAATTACTCCTACCGTATCTGAATCTTTACCTCTCGCTTCTGCATCTCATCCCTGCACTCTTATTTTTTAAGCCTCAAGGAACATCGTGTCAATATCATGACCAACTCCACCAAGTACCCCTGTAAGCATGGCTTGACACCCACCCTCAGTGTGAGAAACTGCCACTCATGGAAGAACAACATTATGAACCTCCTTGTAATGGACAACTCCCTTGAAATTGACCTTGGTATGGTGCTTGCACCTGGTGGCAGTGTAATAGCACAGGCTTGAGACTTCCACAAGTGCTTGCAAGATGCCTTTGGAATGATCTGGTCATCAAGGGAACCCAGCATTCGAATGTTTCTCAATCGTCTCAGATATCGCAATCCGTACACAGCCTGGGAAGCCCTTTGCGAATGATATGATGTTACCGCATTCCAATCTGCACGCATTCCTACCCTTGCCCGCCTCCACTTGGCTGTGATGAAGCCTGGAAAGTCTGTATCGGACCACAACTCCTCACTTTCGGATATCAGTCAGGAGCTGGAAGTGACTTCAGATGAAGTCATGGAGTGATACCTGATCATACGCATTGTCTCGACCCTTCCAGGGCACAATTCACCAACATTGTGGACATCCTCAAGAACCGACTGATCGAAGAACAAACCGTCAACTCCATCAGTACAATTCTGATAGAACACAAAACCGCACAAGCACTCTGCAACACCATGACAGGCTCCAATCTCAATCTGACTAGAAACTCCAGCAATGCCCTGTCAATGTCAACAGTGGCAAGCACTATCAAACCAATGGAAAAGGCATACACCATCGAAAGCCTTACAATAACAAATGGGCCACCTCAGACCCTAGCAACATCATGTGCTACTACTGCACAAGGAAAGGACAAAAAGAGATTGACTGCAAAGTCAAGAAAAGAGCCACCGAATTGAGACCAGGAAAGAAAGACAAGCATGGAAAGCCGGCATCTGCTCATCATGTCTAAACCGGAGACAGAGTATTACACAGCCTGACTGCAATAGCAAGAGTGGCCGGACACACACACAAAACTGACAAATGGATAATCGACTCAGATACTACCCACTATATCTTACCAAATCTGATGGACTTTCATGAATACCACCCACTCTAGGAATTCTTACAAGTCGAGTCAGCCAACTCTGTCTGTTTAGCAACAGCTGCCAGCAGCATCAACCTCCAGCTGGATTGTGGAATGCTCCTCAGGGTGGATGATCTATATGTACCAGACTTCGGAGCCTCCCTGCTGTCGGTACTCCAGTTGGTCAAGTATGGCATTGATATCAGTTTCCGTTTCCATTCACGTACTGCTTACATTACAGTACCATACGGGTTACTTGGCTACTATGTTACACCTGAACGAATTATCTTGAGTACATAACTAGAAAGAGAAGTTCCTGTGGTGTACGGACAGAAGAGGTTGCGGCCGTGGCTAGGGAAACGGAGAGTCTAGGCGCGAGATAAGGAACAGAGTTTAGCACTCGGCCGAGGACGCCGGTCGTAAGGTTTAACTCCGGAGAAGAGGGGAGCAATTTGTGCAAATGAGCGACTGCATCATGCAGTTCCGGAAGTGGGCCCACTACCTCAGAGAGAGGGAGCCACGTCACCTCAGGGTGGACGGAAGCTCTGAACCGGAGCCCCGCTCGGCTACATGGCCTCCATACAAGCTGGCACACCATAGGGTGAAAGTGGGAGCTCACGGAGCAGAGTCCCCGCTCGGCCGCATCATGTGGCAAAAACAACAATGGAACCTCATCCCTCTTATCTACACCCCGGCCATGACCAACGAATTCACCCACGTCCAACAAGGTGCAGCCACCTCGGAGGAATCCAAACCTGACCCACCTGCAACTCTTGGAAATAGCACGAAAGCTACCTCAAGGAATCACGGTCCGGGTCACTATTTCTCACTTGCCCGCTCACGGATAAATACAAAGGAGATTTCTCACCCCAGAGAGAAATCAGCACGAACATCCCCACCAACACTACCACCAACAAAACCACAAGCAAGATCTAAGATTATTCCATTGTGAATTATCGAAAGTAGCCTGATTACCTTTGATTTCCCCGCACTCTGGTTACAAGACAACCCCAGTGTCACACTATAATCTTGATATCAAAATCACCCTACTTTTATGATTTTCGAACACGAATTCGTCGAACGAAGCTTCAACCTCTTTGAACCTCAGATGAGCCACCACTTCGACCATACATACTCCTCAATCGACCACATCCTTGACCTAGATGATTGGGACCCCCTCATCGACGGACCAATACTGCAAGAACAAGACTCTGACTACGAACCTTACAACTGGTACACCATCGAGTGGTGGGAGAATGTGCTTCTACACCAAATAGTCGACTGGGACGGATACCTATTCCGAGATCTCTTCAACTATAAGTTCAGCGATCACGACTATTCGATCCATTCCCACGATCACCTAGACGTTTATTGAAATGTCGACCTCATCGGACTTCAACATGCTCCGCCTGGAAGCACCTCAGGACCTACTCCAGATCACTGATGGGACCCCAGCCCCGGAACAAGCAATAGATGTGGCCAACCCCGCAGTCTGGGTCTGGACCATGGCGCGACAACAGCGGCAGGCCGAGAACGACCTGAGACAGCTTACTGAGCTATGCGGCAATAAGATTGACCAAACCAATCAACGAATGCAGCAGATTGAGGAGGCCTATCGAACATTGGCAGAAGGCACCCGGTATGTATATGACCAGGTAAATGCTAACGAAGAAATCGCAGAAGCCTGGGTACGCAATGAGCTGGCAAACGTGGCCAATGCCTATGAAACGCTTGCACGAAACGTCTCACAGGCCATTCTGGAGTGAACCAGTGAAGACAACCAGTGGCAAATATGCCAGACCACCCAGCTCATCAGGGTAAATGACACTTTTGCCTTCCTGAACAAGGCCAACACTGCCCGAAGCCAGCACCAGGCCACCTTCCAGGGCAACATGGAGCTATGGGCAGCAGACCACCAAAGAAAACTAAACAAAGTTGAAGAAGAACTGCGGCGGGCAAGAGACGAAATCCAACGAATAGCCACCCAGATACCTGTTCCAGGATCCCCGAAGACGAAACCCCTGTCCCTGGAACCACTGCAACACTGGCGCAGCCCAGTCAGACCTTCCAGCACCAGTGTTCCAACGGCACCAACCGCGCCCCCACCAATTCTGACCCACCTGGCACTTCGGAGCCCCATCCGGCTCACTCCCGACCTTTTTACTCGAAGGCCACGACGGCCAGCTGTCCCACCCTCAAGCCTGCCTTCGGAACCGCCTTCCCCACTGCTACCGACCGCCGGGGGTTCAGGAGGAGGCCCTCCACAAAGGCCAAGATGGCCGGCCGCGCCCCCCTCCTCCTCGCCACCATTCCGAGAAGAGGAAAGAAGGCATCAGCAAAAACTCGAAAAATGCTCCCGGTGCTCCCAGTGCTTCCGTAAGCTTTATTAAGCTTTATTAAGCTTCTGTAAGAGAGAAGTTATATTTTGCTCCCGTAAGGATTTGGAAAAAAATAATCGCTTTTATTTCAACTAAAACACCGAGAAAGGAAATTTAAAATTTGTGTCTCACTTCGAAAAAAAGCAATATACCTCAACTTTTCATTTTTTTGCTGATGGGGAGGATGACGAAGACCTATATCAGTGAAATCTTCCAATGGGAAGACCCCCGTGGGACACGAGGGAACCAACGAGGGCACAATTGGCGACCATGATCATGCCGGAAGAAATAGTAAGGTTAGTGGGAGCCGGGATTGCGGTGGTACAAGAACCAGAGCGACTGGCGAATGAGGCAAGGATTCACACCTCGCATTTAAAAATCGAGAATCCAGAAAAGTTCGACGGAAAGAGCCCAATGGCGTTTAACCAAAGGTGGGAATCGGTCACCATGTACCTGGGATTCTACCCAGAAACAATCGGTGGACAAAAAATCGCTTGGGTCGGAACTCTGCTCTCGGACACGGCGCTGGTCTGGCACCTACACCAATACTGGGAATTGAGGGACAACGACACCTGGGTCAACTACCGTATTATCTCACTTATAAGGTACACCCTATAAACGCCAGCACTATAGGTCGTGGCGCGCTGGGCACACGCTAGACCGCTTAGGGTTAGCACACCGAGTTTTTTTGCAACGTCAGGTGATCAGCCCAGCGAGCTGAATAGCAGATGTACCTGGCAGTATCCCAACTACACGGTATCTCAACAGTTAGAAGAAAAATACGGCTATCAATCATCGACGACCAAGCATCAAGCTCTACGCAGCCGGTGGAACTCCTCACAGATATCTTCTCGCAAGCTTCCTTACAGCCGACTGCCAACACGCCTCGAACCCCTGACAAGCGTTCTC
>Ga0307516_10005647_pt1 | contig 14870 bp, 23 predicted proteins | sample 19_EM_MG_FD_203310 | JGI IMG/M metagenome (GOLD analysis project Ga0307516, IMG submission 203310) | Populus trichocarpa ectomycorrhiza microbial communities from riparian zone in the Pacific Northwest, United States - 19_EM | ecosystem: Host-associated > Plants > Roots > Unclassified | place...
ACGGTAAGTAGATTGGAGAACGAAAGGGAAATTAGCCAAAGTAGCAAGTTACACGCACGCATGCAAGAAACGGAAGATAAGTAAGACACGATGGGTGGCGGGCGGAGGCACCACCAGGCTGGCTGGCCGGTACCCCTTCACCTGGGGAGATGAATTCATGGGCTCAGATCCATCGGCTCGCCGTAATCTTTACTGCTCCTCCCGAGGATACTCCCGAGAAGTGACTCTGGGACGCTGGCCAACGGTGATCCACCAAACGCTGGTCCACCTGCGCTCCTGGCGTTCTCCATTGCATCCCTCGCTCGGGAGACCACAGCGTGAGACCGGATTTGATGCACGTCCAACCGGTTCACAGGATTAGAGCGCATCATGCTCATGATCAGCTCCAGCAGCTCGGGGCAGTCGTCCAATTCAACCTGTTCAAAGTTGTCTTGTCGAAGGTTGTGCCACGCTTCACCCCTGCCAAACACAGCAACCATCAGTGTCATCAATTCAAAAGCCAATCGCAGATCATTGCGACAAGTCAAAGCGGCAACTTACTGTCCCGGTACCACAATGTTCGCCGCGGTCTCGAGGATAGTCATACCTAATCTGCGAGCGACACCAAATCAATCAGTAAAACCAGTCAGGACAAAGGGGAAAATAACTCTACCCAAAAACGTCTGCCGCCGGGCTGTATCTGCCCTGCAGAACTTCGGGCGCCATGTATTCCTTGTCACCTTCCCGTTCAAACCCTTCCGCGGTCGACCTTGGCCAGATGGACGCCATGCCAAAGTCCCCGATCTTCAGCTGGCCTTCCGCGGTCACGAAAATGTTCGCTGGCTTCAGGTCGAGGTGAAGAATCCGGTTGTCGTGGATGAACATCATCCCCTTTACGTCAAAATGAATCCCGGTACGGACATGGTAAGCAAATGACTACAACGGGAACAAGGCAAGGCACACACACCTCCGTTAGCTCAGCCAAGATCTTCCATACTCGAGCTTCATCCAATCTGGGGAATTTCCGGCCGTAGTCCCACAGGAACCCCCCAAAGCTCCCGAGAGCGCAAAGTTCCGTCTGGATGAACAGCAGACCATCTTGCTCCCAGCTATCGATGTATCTCAAGACATTGGGATGACCACGTCGCCCTTCCGACACTTCAGTGAGATGCTTCAGGATATCGACTTCCTCTCGCAGGCGCAGCCTGACAGTAATTCCGTCCTTAGCCACACATGCCACAATGACGAGAAAATACGTACCGGTGCTTGGCGCCCTCGATGGATTTCGACTTCTTGATGGCATACACGTTGTCGTCCTTCGCGTTCATGGAACCAAAGTCGTCGTCATCGTCGTCTGCCTTTCGCCGGACCTTGAGTACACGACCGAATTCTCCACTTCCTAGGTCTTCGTCGAGCACATCGAAGTCCCGCTCAAATTTTCCGGGGCGTTCGTCACCAAACATCACCGGTTGAGCGTACCGGATGCACGTCCGCTGTTTCAACGGACTTGGCCCGATAGGTCTTCGTCCAGACTTTAAGAATCGCGGGGAAGTTGGGGAGGTAATCGTAGAGTTGGACGACGACGAAGCAGAGCGTTGGTCGCTAGACAACCGCCCCACTTTCGAGGCAGAAAGCTGAAGGTTAGGGATACGAGGAGGTGGGAGGTGCCATTCATCTGCGTTCAAATGCAATCCTTGGTGAGTGGCTCAAACGAGGCGGAGATCCACGAGCACGACATACCTTTATCTTTCGGTCGCGTCGGGGTTGCGGTGGCCGAGGTATCGCTCCCACTCGAGACAGTGGAGAACGCCCCACTGCTACTCCTTCGCATCAGCCAATGAGTACGTCCAGTCGCGGACTTGGTGTTCTTCTCTCTTGGCCGACCAAGCCCCAGACCTAAGTACTTGGTATCCTTCCTTTCCGTTGGGCTGTCCCCATCTGCTCCGCCAGTGAGGGTGGGGAAAGCCGCGGGCAAACTCTTTCTGGGCTTTTTGCTAGGGGCAGTCTTCTTTCCTCCGCCCCTACCAGGAGGCGGAGCGAGATAGTCAAACTCTTCCGAGCCAATCTTGCGAGTAAACGCGCTCTGCCAAGGCCGCTCGACGACGAAGTGCGTTGTCTTTAACTTCTTGACGGGCGTGTCGGGCATCCGTTTTGAGCCATCCTCTTTGCCGTGCACGGGTTTGGTGTTTCCGGTCAGCAGGCGCATGATGAAGGCATCGGCTTCGGAACGAGAGTACGCGTCAAGGTCTCGGTTGAAGAAGTCAGGATCAAGGCCAGCAACGAGAGGGCCGTCACGGGATGGCCAACCAGATGCCAGGCTGGGATACACTGGTGTGACGAGGGCATCGCCGCTGTTGATTGTGCTGAGTGAAGAGGATGCCCCAGGCACGTTTGGAATACGATCGTCGTCGCTCTCGAATAAAACTGCCGAGTCTCGGGGCTTGTACTTCTTCGGTAGGAAGGTAATGGGGTTTCGCGGGCGTGAAGGAGTGCTGTCGATGACTGTGAAGGCGAACGAGGAATCTGATGGTCCGCTGAAAAAGTCGTCGATATCGGTATCTTCCTCACTGTGATTCGGAAGAGTATTAAAGGGAGGAGATTTGGAAGGTGTCGCTTCCCAGGTGGCGCGGATGTCGTTTCCAGAATAGGTATGCCTATTTCCCATCTTGACTTGCGTTCGGTGAGCAGAATGATTGGGTCGCAGTGTCGATCGAGTGGGAGACTTCGCCTCAGGCGCAGGGATTGATGGCCCGAAAAAGAGGGAAGCAGAACTGTTGCTAGTGTGACGCTGCAGAGATCGCCGCGCGGCAGATTGAGACTGTGTCCGGGAGCGAGGTCCGGCACCAGCCTGAGCACGGAAGAGGGATACTGGGGAAGGAATGTCGGTGGAAGAAACGGAAGACGTCGACCCCCGACGTGGCCGTGGGAGGTTGACTGAGGGGAAGGCGACTACTCCTTCCGTTGGCCGCTTCACGGTTCTGGACGTTGGCTGTGACCATCAAACATGAGGCACTCCAATAGGGCCCATACAGATTAAAACACTCACGTGTACAATGAAAGGAGAGTCGGCGATGTCTTCCAATAATTCGCACGAGCTGGGCTTGGAACGAAACCTACGCTTTGAGACATGGCCACCAGGAGAAATGTTGGTCGCAATGCCATCGTTACGATTGAGCAAGAGTTTAGGTTGGTCCAAATCGCTATCGGAATCGCCCGCATAGGCGGCCAAGTCTCCAATCCTGAGTTTGGTCATGGTCTCCGCCTGGCGTCTGAGAGCGTGGTCGGTGTCGGCTTTGGTTTGAGGTGTCCTGGAGGAAAAGCGGGGCGCCGAGAGCGGCGCGAGCCGGTCAAAAGAGAAGGAATCGATGGATGAACGAGTGGGTAGCGGAACAGCAGATGTAACTTTGAGCGGCGTAACAGCAGGTTTTCGCAAAGGTGTGGTCTTGAATAGAGGAGCGGGTTTCCGTTTAGCACCAACTCCTGCATCGGTGTGGCGCGGAACCTCGTCGGGGGAGTGAAAGACATTCGACGGTGAACCCTTCACCGGTGTCCGCAGAGGCCCAGTATTGGAGTGGGTCGGGAAACGGGGTGGGGTGGAGTCGGAACCGTGCCTGTTCACCAAGCGTGATGTCGAGGGTGACGAAAAGAAGTCGTCAGTGTCCATCATGCTGCGAGCTTTGAGCGGGGACGGGGACATGGCTGGGGAATAACACGAGGAACTTTTGCCTGATTTGAAGCGCGGCGGGGTGCTGGTCATCGCCAGAGGTGAGGTGAAGGGCGAATCACGGGAGAACGGAGATGTGTAGCGCTGGGACGGGGAGGATGCAAGCATTGTCTAGGTTGAAAGAGAGATGAAGGGATAGAGTATTTGGATGGGTATGGATCCTTGCGTGTCGTCGTCTTGGCCGTTGGAATCGAGGGTGGCGTCGCTGAGAGCGTCGGTACGTTCGATGTCGGTCCCGCAAGGCGACGCCGTCGAGGATCGTGGGGTGAGTCGAAGGGCGGCGCGTGGTTTTATGGTCAGGTCGGTTGTGTGGGTTTGGGAAACAGCGTGGCACCGGAGTCAACACGTCATGTGACCGCGTTTTGCCATTCCCCGATTAGGAAATCCGCGTTGCTATTGTACGGCTTAGAAAAGGAAGGTGACTGTGGGTGAGTTGACGATGTTGAACTGTGGGGTTCTTGACGTCCAGCTGTTTGAAAACCCAGTCACAGATTCCATGAAAATTACCCCACTGCGAAAAGAGGATATAATCCACCTATCGTTGACCACTTTCTCCAAGATCTTGGTGGACTTGCACGACCCTCTAGAAATCCATTCACTACCCGTAACCCAGATGTAGCCGATGTTGAAAGGAGAAGTTCCCCCTGGACCGGGTGCTGTTCCGACAAACTGGTAGAAGTACCTAAGACGACAAATAATGATCAGCGGAGGCTTTACCAAGTAAGTTCATGAGGTTGACTTGTGGGTGAGTTTGATCAGGGCCGCTTGAGCATGGCCAGGCAACGTGGTTCCAGGCGTACCACACGCGGCGCCACAATCAGAGCGAGAAGTGTTGAGGTTTTTGTTTGGTTTGGTGGCTATCGCCAAACAACGCCTTCTTCGCCACCGATCATGTTAAACGCAAAGGGAATAACCTCCAACGCCCGAAGTCTCGCGGCGTTCAGGGCATACAGTAATATTGCCCCGGCCAATAATGGTATGGGATAAGAGGAACGCGAAGCCCTCACGCCTAAACGCTTTGAATAGCTTTACGGTCCCAACTGCTGGCAGACCTCAAAACAGCTATGAAGGTGAGTAACCGCGGAGGTTCCGTTCCTGACCCGAAATTTTGGATTCTAAACGCTGCGGTGGGTCCTCCTACAGAATAGGAATACAATGGCCTCCACCACAATCCGGGTAAGCCTAGGAAGATACCTTCTGGCAACCATGGACGCGCTTCTTGACAGGGACCGCCCTAGGCCGTGCTAACGGAAGTATACGCGGCGGATAAGGCCCAGCCAGAAAAAATCCCGGATCCAGGTATTGTTTCTCTCCTTCGTAAGGCCGCCCAAAGACGCGTGAGTCCTTTCACGTCCATTTCTGGCCACATTTAGAGTTCCTTGACTGACGACGCCAATCTGCAACCGTAGCTTGACAACGCGAGCCAATTTGAAAAGGGTGGTAGGGAGGATCTCGCCACAAAGGAGAAGGAGGAGCATGCGTTCCTCACCTCTTATCTTCCTTCGCTACTCCCAGAGGCCGAAATCGACAAGGTTTTGGAACCAATCGTCAATGGTTTGAAGGCAAATGCGAAACCGGGCGAATCAAAGAAATTGATTGGTCTGGTCTTCAAGTCATTTTATTCCCAGGTGGATCGATCGACTGTAGACCCTGGCCTGGTCAAAAAGCGGGCGGATGCCCTGCTGGCCGACTCTTGATTGTGATGTCGTCCACCTACGAGCCCTTCGCATAGTATCTTAGTAGCCCCACAATATACCCCACATCCCCCAGAGTGCCGAGGATAAACAAAATAGAAATAAGACGAATTCGCGACTATGCTAGTACGTATGACAAGATCCGGGGTCAACATGACGATGAGTGAGGACCGTTTGATTACACTCCATCCTCTGGGACAACTTCTCTCTGTTTTCCAGTGTCGCGTCCCTGCGTTCTACTGCCCCCCTGGTCAGCTCCATCCACCGTAGGCCGGACATCAGAGACGACGCCGTCCGGGTTAGGAATTGTGCTCCTCAGCCTTGTTAGTTCATCAACCAGTCGATTCACGACCTCATCCACACGACTCAAAATTCTTAGCCTCTCGTCGATTGCTTCTCGTGTCGTTCGATCCCAGTTCCTCATCTCCTCTTCGTTCAATGTGCTGGGCAACTGTTCGAGTAACTCGTCCAGTGTGTTGCGCCGAGAACTCGGCTCGGCACTTAGACCCGATGAAAACGTCGGGGCTGCCGGGTAACCCTGCACGGGCGGGTAGTGGTAAGGAGACAATGGCCACGGGGGTCGAGGGGATTGTGGATATCGCGTGAATTGGGTCGTGGGGGTCGGTGAACTAATGATAAAACTAGGGGTTGAGGGGAAGGTTGTGGGGGTGGGGCCAAAATCTGTCAGCGGTAAAAGCCGGGGGACAGCCGCAGAAGGGTTGGGGTCAGAGGCGGACGTCGATGGGAGAGGTTGGGCGGAGGTAGATGCCTGTGCTTGTGAGGTTGTCGGCTGTGTAGAAGAGGGAGCTTGAGTGGGGGTGGAACTGGTGGCGAAGGGGTTCACCGATGGGATGGAGGCGGACCCGTTAATAGCGGGTGTTACCATATCACTCGAGCTGCTGCTAGGGTGTAGCCCCAACCGGCGAAGTGCTGCGTTTAAGGTGGCTTCGCGCGTTTCTGTGGGTTCCCGAGGGTCGGCCGTGGTAGAATCCGTAGATTCAGACTCCGTGAGGGAACCGGAACTTGTATCCGAGGCCGAGGAGGTGGAATCAGAGGCCGACGTGGTTGTCGGTCGTCGAATTGCCGGTACAGAGGTGTCCCTCTCCGGAGGTTGAGGAACCGGTTGGGCCAGGGGCTGGGGCTGTACCTGCATACCCCACGGATACCAAAGACCGTCTGGACCATAGAAGCCAGGGAACTGGGGGGGCGGTTGTAAATGAGCGGGAGGGGGATAACCCCACGGTAATGGCGACGCTGGCATTTGCTGTTGATTTCCGACAGGTTGTTGACCCCACGTAAATCCTAACCCACCGTTCTGCATCCCGTTGGCTCCATTACCGGCATTCCCGAACTGACCTGGAACGAGAGGGGGCTGAGCGGCGGCGTTGATGAACCTGTTGAGCCAGTTGGGTGGTTGTTGTCCCTGGATATTCCCCGCGAGAGCCGGTCCACCAAAGAACGGTGGCTGGCGTGCGGCAGGCTGTGGTGGAGGTGGTGGGTTGCGTTGTGCTTGTGGACCTGCGCGGGGTTGTGGAGTGGACCCTAGCACGGTACGGCGACTATCTAGGGGTTAGTACGCATAGTTCTATTCGCGCGAGTGCTTTCAAACTTGCCAAGTGGGGCAGCTCTGTTGTCGCTCGAGCCATGACCTGAGACAGTTGAAGTGGAAAATGTGTCCACATGGAAGTTTCTTTGGCGTGGTGTTGGGGCCAGATCGTCCCTGGGCTTGCGGGTCTGAGAGAGCAAGTTCGTCACGACAGATGATGCAGGTCCTGTCCGACATGTCCCCCAGCTCCGCTTCTGTGGCATTGGGATAGCGACGATCCATATCCCGCGTAGCAGAAAGGTATCGAGTGAGTGCGCGGAATCGGGTGACGAACGAGCGAGCGGTGATGTACACATCCCGAATCATGTTCAAAGGAAGGCCATGCTTCACGATTATCAGCGAGAAGAACAAAAGGTAGGTTGTGAGCTTCATGAAGTCTACGGCGCGTGAGCATGATATCCCAAGACCAGGAACAGCACAATTTTCGCGCACCTGTGCAAAGTTCGATATAAAATAGATACATCGACTTATTTTCCCATGGAGGCGCGGTCTCCCCGCCATTCGCACGCGCGTGGCGGAATTCGATGATGTTGATGCAATACTTGGCGATGGAGTTTAAGGCGCTGGCCAACAAAATTGCGTACTGAGGGCGTGTCAACAACTTGGGGAAGTCGAATAGGCCATGTGCTTACCTCGTTGGCAAATAAAACCGTTCCGCCAACTCCTTCCGTGAAAATCGTGTTCATTGCGACCCCGAGGGCCACGACATCGACCGCGGCCAGTATGATGAACAACATGACCATCCGAATGTGAAATAGAACACCCGGGCCCGGATACGGTATTTGGTCCATCTGGAAAAGAGTTAGTCACCTCGGAGGCACAAGACGCGGCGGGAGCCACTCGCCGATTCCATCCGGTCACTCATCAACCAATGGAAGCACTTCACAAATAGAAGAAACCCGAACATAATGGCAAATGGGATGTCGAACTCGTCGCGGAAGATGGTAAAGGCCAGGAGGGATTCTGTGACGAACATCCATGTTTGGTCATACAACCGCTATGTGGATGGTATTAGCGGTGATACCTCCTGGAATGCCTAGAAAGCGCACCTCAACTTCCCGCGGTTGCAATTGTCCAAAGAAGATCTTCTGTAACACCTTGCCGCTCACGAGAGCCAACACCACGCAAAAGTTGGCCAGGAACTGGGCGATCGGGGTTAAGCTGTGCAATTATCGATCCAAACGAGGACGCACCAGAACGCTACGCCCGCTCCGACCAAGGTAGACAGCGATAGAGTAGAAGTTCGAGTAATTCCGACAAGCATTGGCGATCACAGCCACAACAGCAATCGTGCTGGCCAGGGCGTATAGCGTGAACCTCTGAGCGGTGACCACATTCGCCAAAGGCTGCATACGTTGTCGTAGCAGATCGTTAAAGGGCATCGTATCGGCTCGGCCCTTGGATTGTACAGGGACTCCCCGGAGTTGTTTAGGGTCAAACTGAACTTGTGGGAGCTAAGTGCAATGACGACGTGTCACCCCAATCCACGGCGGAAGCTTTCCCACGATCGCTCACACCTCTTGTGCACGCGCAGAGGGAAACATTGTTTAGAAAAAGGAAGTGCCACGCGCCATCCTCGGTTCTTTATCTATATCTAGTAAAACTAGCGAGGTTGGGAACGGGGCTCAATCCTTTCGTTTGACGCCGTGTGAGACCGCTCCCTGAATCGGCCGGTGCAAGTCTGGGGATCCTAACCATGGGCATATTTTAATTGTCGTAGTCACGCCCTGGACCGTGCAACCCAGGCCACGAACCCGTGTCACGGAGAGTACGCTTAAGATAACCCAAGGTCCGACCTGAAATAACCAAGAAAAAGTGCCACGAACCTGGACTAAACGGGTGACTGAGGCCACGATATCGATTGGCCTCAGCCTATCGCTCTCTCAACTGAGATATCGCGACCTGAAGTGGGCGCTTTGTACGGTTGGCTAGGGTCATCCCCTGAACCAGCAGAATTTGAATACTTACGATAAACTCTGACCCGGAGTGCTCGAGGGCCCAAATAACGGATGTGAACACCCAAAGGTCGAACGTTTGAACTAGTACACGGACGGGAATACCCTGTTGGGTCTTGGCCGTAAGGATCACTCATTCACCGTGATCTACTCTCGCCAAATCCAGTCTGCTTGATGGAAGGACCGTTCCAATCGCCGCCCCGAGAGCTTACTGGAAACAAGGTAAATGATGGTTGTGGTGAGAGTCTGGGACACAGCAGAGTGCTATTGAGCGCCCCGGCCATCGGAACTGCCGGGGAGACCCCAAGAGCTCCAGTGCTGATAACTGGCGAGCGAACCAGAGGACCGAATACCGAAGATGGGGCTAAGTTTCGTGATACACGCGTTTGATAAAATCTGATAAGCGTGTCATCGCTCCTCAAAAACGAGGCGAGGGCCTGGAGGAGGCGGGTGACCCCGCCACGTGTTGTTTTACGTTAGGGACCATGTCCTCCAACAAACCAAACCCACTTCCTCTGGGAGATGTCCTCCGGGACCTCGCAGTCTTACGTGCTTCGGACGTTGATCTGTCGGATGGGATGCCCTTCCCGGATGCAGAGTCCTCTGATAGCGCGAACGAAGCTGATGGCACCCGAAAGTCGGTCCAACAGTCTTATCAATTCGGGAGGGAGGCAAGAGAAGCGCTAAAGGTTCACCAACGAGGTGATATCGATAAGGAGGGGGACAAGTTGGACGCCCTGCGCAGTCAGCTGGAAGAGCTGCGAGACGGAGCGCGGAACGAAAACACAAAAAGGTCTGTCGTTTAGTTCCGTCCATGGCCTCAAGCCAGGTGGCTGACTTGCTGCGGAATTGTTGCTACACGGTTGTAGTGGGGACTAGTTGGATAAGAAAGCGAAATGTAATGGTCACTACAAAAGTTTTGTTATCAATAAGCGGTGTTCGGGGTCCGTCCCCTTCGCCGTCTAATTAGCCCTGTGCCTCGTGCCGGTTGAAAAGGCTCCAGTCCATACGTCAATCGCCTTTTTCCTCAGACCGTCTCCTTGACGTCTGACGACCACCACACCGTCTACCCCCAGACCGGTGTGCGTGTTTACGACCCTAGGCTGATTGTTGGCGACGACAACACTCTCCGTCAGCACCACGACGATGTTTGAACCACCACCACTCCAGCTCGCCTTGTTCGCGGTCAGGGTCATCGCCCCCGCCCTCATTTTCCTCTCCGCCCTCTCGGTCATCCCAGCCAAGGCATCCTCAAGCCCGCCCTCACCAATCACCTCAGTAGTTGTCAAGTCCCAGGTGCCCCGTCGGGGACTGATCCTGTCATTTCTCACTCTTGCCTCCTTCTCCTACTTTTCCGACGGCCTCACTTTTGTAGTCTACGCGGTCCTCAACAAGTATTGGCCACCTTCGACTGCCATCGAAATCAGCGCCGTTTTGGGGGTACTTGCCTACGGTGGACTAGCCGCTCTTGGAGCATACAAGGACATCAACGGCGTCAACATCTGGTCATTCGCTTCCGTCAAGTATTCAATTTTGCTCGCCCTTCTATTCGACACCGCACAAGTGGTTTTGCTTGCGGCCACGTTTAAATCAGGTTTGTCGGATCCACCTTTTCTTCTTCGGCAGCGTGATCAAACCCAACTCTAGTGACCATACCTGTCGTGTTGCACATCGCGTTCCCTGCCTTCCGCGTTCTACTCTTGATCCCCCTCTTCTTTGCACTCCATTACCCTCGCGTTGAGTTTGCTCCCGTTGAGAACGCTGAAGAACGTGAGGTGCAACCCACGGCCTCAAGCTTTCTGATTGCTCCTCAACCGATCCGAGCTTCGACCGGCCTCAATTCTCTGTCCGCCAAGTACGGGACATTTAGTGACCGTTCCCTTGCACCAAGTTCGAACCCATCGACTCGCGCCCCTACCCCAGTTCCACAACACGCCGGTCCCTCCAAAAAGAAACAGAAGGATGAAGTAACCCACAATCCATCATGGGGCGAGTTCCGGCAGCGCTTGAGGAACATCACACCCTACCTATGGCCATCCAGAAGCAGGTCACTCCAAGCGATCGCTGTGAGCATCATGATGTTGTGCGTCTAGTTGCGATATGCGCTCACCTCCCTTCAGGGCGTCTGTATCCTATTGTTGGCTGTTGGCCGCGTTGTGAACGTCTTCCTCCCTCTGACTCTTGGAAAGTTGGTCAACGTCTTCGAGAAGGACGACGGAACTTCCTTCTGGCCATACCTCCTTACCTACATTGGTCTGCGATTCCTCCAAAGCAATGGTGGCATCGGTGCACTTCGTGACGTGAGTTCACAAACCCTGAACCCTCAGACAAAAGTTTAACCCTAGTTTCCCCCAGACACTTTGGGGGCCCGTGATGCAATATTCCGATCGTGGTAGGCATCTATTCCACTCCTAGTCCTACCATGCTCCTGACTTTTTTTACCAGCTATGTCTCAACTCGCTTTCGACCACCTCTTGGATCTCTCTCTGTCTTTCCACGTACGCCGCAAGACCGGGGAGGTATTGAGGATTCTTGACAGAGGTGCAGCTATCAACCGCACCCTTGAGGTACGTGCTTTGATGACTGCGATAGGGCTCTGCTAACGAACGAACGCGTAGCTTATCCTGTTCAACATTGTTCCCACATTTGTCGACATTATCATTGCACTCATCCTCTTCGCTTTCATCTTTGACTGGACGCTCACCGTTGTCATCGCGGTCGCTGCGAGCGCATACAGTGCGTTTGCAATTTACCATCGCCAGCCCAAACTAAATCCCCCCCAGTTGTTGCCACTGTTGTCCTGACCCGTTGGAGGACCAAACTCCGCAGACAAATGAACGATAGGGATATTATCACCCGAGGGATCCATACCGACTGTCTCCTGAATTATGAGACCGTGAAGTACTTCAACGGAGAGCACCACGAAGGCGAACGATACCGCTCCGCGGTTGCTGAATACCAGGCTCTTGAATACCATGTTATCGGTAGGTACCATCTTTGAAGAAACCGCCGTTCCCTCATCATACCTCCAGTTTCTCTCAACTTGCTCAACCTCGTCCAAAACTTGATTCTCGTACGTCCAACTCCCAACGCAGTCCCTTATCTGGTTTGATACTTCACCAGACTCTCGGTTTTCTCGTTGGATCGATTATCGTGGCCCTACGAGTCACGAGTGGAGACAGTTCCGCCAGCGATTTCGTCATCTTTATCTCTTACCTGGTCCAACTCTATGAACCCTTGAACATGCTCTCCTCCATCTACCGCTCCATCAACACCGCCCTCGTGGACACCGAAAAGTTGCTCAAGCTCCTCAACGAACCCGTCAGTATCAAGGATAAACCCAATGCTCCGGATCTCATTGTCACTAATGGAGAAATTGAGTTTGGTCCGTTGATTTCTCGGTACCCAATTGATACGTACTTATCCCTCCCATGTCCCTATGCAGATAACGTCAGCTTCTCGTACGACGATCGCATTACTGCTTTGGACAAGGTCTCTTTCAAGGTCCCCAAGGGTTCATCGGTTGCCCTCGTTGGCGGCTCCGGCTCTGGAAAGTCCACTATTCTGCGACTCCTCTACCGATTCTATGATCTCAAGGAAGGTCAGGGGAGAATCCTAATCGACGGCCAGGATATCCGGCATGTAACCCAGTCCAGTTTGAGGAAAGCCATCGGCGTCGTCCCGCAGGATAGCATTCTGTTCAATGCAAGCATCAAGTACAACATTGGATACGGTAGACTTGGCGCCTCGGATGAGGAAATCATTGCTGCAACCGCCGCCGCTCAGATGCATGAAAGGATCTTGAGTTTCCCGGACGGATACGAGACCAAAGTTGGGGAGCGCGGTGTTAGGTTAAGTGGTGGAGAGAAACAGCGTGTGGCCATCGCCAGGACCCTGTTGAAGAACCCGCCCGTTCTTCTACTTGACGAGGCTACTAGTGCTCTCGATACATCTACGGAGAAGGACATTCAGAAGGCTCTGGAGGATTTGGCCCAGGGGCGTACTTCCCTGTCCATCGCTCACCGTCTCTCGGTACGTTATCATTTACTCCATCCATTTCACGCATGCTGATCACATGGACGCACCTTTCAATAGACCATCGCCACCGCTGATCAGTACGTGTCTTCTAGCCCCTCGATAGTGCAGTCGCTTATGTACTCCACAGGATCCTGGTTCTGAAGGAGGGTTCCGTGATCGAACGTGGGAACCATGCTGAATTGCTCGCCCTAAACGGCATGTTTGCGGAGATGTGGACCGATCAGGTTTCCGCTTCCGACGCCGCCTCTACTGTCGCAAAGAGACAGTCCGTGGTTGCTGGTTACGAGGTCGAACAGGACACCACCGCACAGGATGTGGCAGAGAGCGGAGACGCGGCAGAATACGAGGCAAATCACTCTGGCGTTGCTGCTAACATCAAATTGGCTGAGAACGACGCGAACGCCCCGGTGGACTTCCCGACTACCGACCATGACCATGAACCGGAGGAGGTCCCCGTCAAACCCACACGAGAGCCTGTCGTAGAACGTGAACCCTCGCAACCAGTCTCATTCCCCTCCATCACCGCTTTCCCCGGCACTGGCGATACTGATTCACGCCACACCCAATCCCTTGCAAATGGCTCCCGCCCGCAGAGCCCAGGAGTGACATTTGAACCTCAGTCCCCGCCATCCAGGAACGAAACTCCAGATCCAGATGCAGAGCCAAAGCGGAAGCGCACCGCATCGCAGAACTTCCAGCGTCTCAGCAGGAGAATCTCGATTGGAACCAGGAGGGCCGGTTCCGCTCTGGCGATCCCAATCCAGAACATCCCCGGTCTCAAGCGGGAGGGTACTTCGACCTCGATCAACAAGGATGAACCCGTGACGGACGCACCCGCCACCGGCAGCCCCTCGCAGAGCTTGAACGAAATTGCGAAGGCGAAGAAACTGAAGAAGGATAAGAAGGAGAAGCGAAAGACGCTCAGTTGAAACTACTTCGAGCTGTGCTCCAATTGGTGAATTCCCATCTCGGATTCTCGTCGTCGTTTTCGTACATGAAGGACGAAGCCGATTCATATTGTTCCCCATTCTCTCTCATTCCCGTACATCCGTACAGCATGTTTCCCCCTTGTGTTCGATCGCATCCGTTTCTCTTGTCGCCGTTACCCAATTCGATGTAGTCGGCTCATCAGCATGGTTTTGCACTACGCCTTGTATGTACATATACACAAACACCCCTGCTTGTCTTTTCGCAAATGATGTTTGTATATGTCTCAGTCAAGCCACGGGACTGGATGCCAGTAAAGGAAAATAACAAGGACAAATAACAATTACCGGAGTTTGAAAGGAGAAGATATAAACCTTGCGCTGAGATCGCTCTCCCCCTCTCTCTTCTTTCCCTACCCCCACAACTCATCCCCTTCGGTGTCTCTGCCTGTCCTGTGCTTTGATTCCGGTTCGGTATTAGTACGAGAGAACGCCGATAATCATGTCCGCCAAGCTATATGTTGGGTCGGTTGTCCCTCCTCTTGTCGCTTCCCCATCTCCCTTTTTCCGATACTGATTACCTTGCCTTGTTTTTCCCCCCTGTCCCACCCCGCCTCTCCTTTCCCCGTCCCCCCCTTGGTCCACGATTACTCTCCTTTCATGTTGCTTGAACCGTTGTGCTCTTGTCTGCGTCTCGGTTTTTGACAATATAGAAATTTGAGCTGGAACACTACAGATGAAACGCTGCGCACCGTCAGTATTAGTCCAACGCGTTCCTCCTGATTCCGTGCCCTGATCGTGTTTTGTTTCTTGATCGCTCGTGTTGGCTCCCGTTCGTGTCCGTCTCGAATGTTGTCTCCGATCCGTCGTTGTCTCGGATCGCCCCTGCAGGCTTTTGGAGGTTACGGCCAGGTTCTCGATGTGTGTACCGATTTGATTTTATCCACT
>Ga0307516_10005648_pt1 | contig 14870 bp, 17 predicted proteins | sample 19_EM_MG_FD_203310 | JGI IMG/M metagenome (GOLD analysis project Ga0307516, IMG submission 203310) | Populus trichocarpa ectomycorrhiza microbial communities from riparian zone in the Pacific Northwest, United States - 19_EM | ecosystem: Host-associated > Plants > Roots > Unclassified | place...
GGCACTTCTGATAATGAGTTATTCAGGATCTAAGTAACATTGTCCGAAGGGTCGGGGAGCATTACATCGCGATAGGAGAACACTCGGATCTATGGATGGGGGAGCTCGGGGGATCAATGTGGGCATCCCGAAGGACGGTGTGTGGTTCCACAATATGCTGCAGGTCGTCATGGAGCAACGTCCCCGGGTGTAGGTGGCTATCAAGGTACTGCGAGGTGGTGCAATCAGCAAGCCCAACTTTCAGAGCAATCTGAAACAGGTCAGTCACCACTGTCAGTCATCAGGTGAAGTTCCTTAATCAGGAAAATCAGGCGCTAGAAACCAATGGTCGCACCTGGAAAACGTTGCGACACGATAACATCGCCCGCTTCCACGGTCTAGCATACAATTGCGGCATCATGCCGGCCCTGGTTCTTGACTACTACCCAAATGGCAATGTGAACGAATTCGTAAAACAGCGTTCTCTCGAGGACCATACCAAATTATCCTTGGTCTTGCCTTGCCCATCTCGGATGGTCAGTCTCTTATGTACGACTTTTACAGATACAACAAGTTGCACTTGGTATGAAGTACTTGCATGAATTTCGGCCACCGATCGTTCACGGAGATATACGGGGTGTAAGTCATGATATTGCGATTGAGACGATTCTGACCTCGTTTTATTCGTTGCGCGAAGGCCAACATATTGATTAACGCCCATGAGCAAGCCGTTCTAGCAGATTACGGTCTAGTGTTTATCATCGACTCGTCAGACTTCACCTCAGCAAAAGTCGTTGGCACTTGCAGATGGACGGCACCTGAACTTATGCTTCCACCGGAGAATGAGGAGGAATATGTCCCACAATATTCCTTTGCCAGCGATGCTTTTGCGTTTGCCATGACTATCGTGGAGGTCCGTCGCCCGTCACCCTTGCCTTCTCGTCATGAAGGTTGTGCCGGCAGATATTAACTGAGAATCCACCCTTCTCTGAGAAGAAGAGTGACACCGCTGTCCTTTTCGCCCTACTTCATGGGAAACGGCCCCAAGTCCCTATGTACATACAGGCGAGAGAAACCCTTGCTACCCTCATGCAAAGATGCTGGGATTCGGACCCTAACATAAGACCGCCGGCTAATGAGATTTCCGAATCGCTGGAAGGAGTACGTCTTGCTATGATCATGTCCCGTGAGAGGCTTACGCCATTTCTAGGAAAACACCTCGCCGTCCATTTTTGGCTGGAGGTTTGTGACCCGTCATGGACGTTTCTCGGATCTCTCTGAGTTCTGTTGGCAGATATTTCGGGTGGTTTCCATGGGCCTTCGGCCGATAAGTCACTCCCCGTGCTTCCGACTCCAATCTATGCCTCCTCTCACTGAGCGTGTGGATACCCTTGGAGTTAGAGTCTTATCACATCGTATGGATGGTGTTATCGTCAAACCTGACACCTGGTATCATTGGAAAGGTCCCATATATCGCGGTGTGTATATATATTGTGCTCAGGTTCATTACAAATTTACAATCGCCATGTAAGCTTGAAGTTCTGGCGCCTTACTTAAACTTATCATCTGTCAAAATGCGATGCTCGCGTAGCTGGTCATCGGATTGGTCGCATGTCCCCACATCCCTGGGCCCCGGCTCTTTGCTGTCCTCTGGTGACCAGGGTAATCCCCGGTTGAGTAGCAGCTTTGGCGCTTGTAATTCCCGGACAACCGTGGAATCCTAGTGGCGAAACAAAGTTCACTTACTATTTCCTCCGTGGTGATAGATCCCGGCAACCCTGCTTGATTGGAGGTCGAAAACGGACGCCTTGAAGTCGGGTAATAATGATACATGTTTAGGATATCCACCTCCTTCGCCATTGGAAGTAAATGTTCGACTGGTATTGACATTTTAACTGTCTCACGAGATATGCAATATGCACTGAACTTCGTCGTATATCTGTTTGGGTGATACATGTTATTTCGTTCGAGTCTTTATGAAGGCCGTGTGATCTTGGGACCCGTAGTAACTGAACGAGCGTGGCGCGGCTGGTGCCGCAGAGCCTGCTGAAGGGCCTCCGTTCTTTCCTACCTGTTACTGTTGGCTCTCCATGAATCATCGTAGTAAATGCTGCAAGGTTGATGTTACATGTAGTTGGTCTCGCGCGGGTGCTCATTACAGGCAAACGAAGCTGCGGTTGATACGGCATGTCGTGTGCAGCTGCCTGTGCCAGTCCAGAGCTTTTTTGACAGTCAAGGTTGATTTCGAGATTGATCATACGGAGAGTGGTATGGAGGGCGAAACTATTCCTGCTGCTGATTATTAGGCTGGTGTGCAGGAAGTGCTAATCTCTGAATTTAGCCAAGCTTCGTTATTGGAAAGCACATTGTCAACAACCACGCGGTTGAAGTTTTGGGAGTTTCCGATACACTTCTGCACGATTGCCATCGTCAAAAGCTGGGTTGACGGCAATGGGAATTTGAAAAACTCATGACGTAAACAACACGTGGGAAAAGCAAAACGTGGCAGCCACGCGAACATGCGAGAAAAAACAGTGGCCACTTGAAGAAACCCCAAGTCTCAGACGAAGCACAATGACCATGGGAAGAACAAGTATCCTCAATCTTGTGTCTGTCAATATTACTTGCTGAAATAGTTGTTCTGTAGAACCTCGCAAACACACAGTACCATCAAAGTCAAGTGGGGTGGCCTTGGGACCAAGTTGAAGTCGAAACTGATCCCACGTTCGATCTACAGAGTTGAAGAAAGATCCAGGTATTCCCAAGCTACCCGATCTCAAGGAACGAGTTCGAAACCGTGGAAAACAGCGCGCACCACATGTGAGCCTCATTGATTATGTCTGCGACGATCTTATAATATTCAAAAGGTGGCTGCAATCCACAATGGAGATCCAGATAGTACCATGGCATCCGAACCCACCCTTTCGTCACTCGCTGTCCAGGCTGCTCAAGCTTTGTCGTCCTCTCTACAGGAAGATCCATTTTCGTCGTCGACGCAACCCGGCAAGACGAGGGAGCAGATGCGAAAATACTATCTCCGAACTCTGCACAAAGTAATAGACCAGAGTGATATCGTTATCCTTGTGCTTGATGCGCGGGATCCTGAGGGCTGTAGAAGTCGATTGGTAGAGGAAGAGGTGCGGCGCCGAGAGGTTGAGGGTAAAAAGTTGGTTTTTGTGCTGAACAAAATTGGTCTGGTTGTTCATATCCCTCTCTTTCAACCAGCTGACATACATCCGTAACAGACCTGATTCCAAAAGCGAACGCGCATTTGTGGTTGAAACATTTGCGACACTCCACCCCGACATTGCCCTTCCTTTCATCTTCTCAGCCTCAACGCACAAACATATCATCATCGACTGCTCCATCGCTCCTCAAGCTCCTAAAGGCTTATAAGCCAAAGTCAGGGAGTGTTACGGTCGGCGTCGTGGGATACCCGAATGTGGGCAAGAGTAGCCTGATCAACAGTCTGAAAAGGAGTAAAGTACGTTGCCTAAATTTCCCCACACTCCCGCTACTCTTCTCTGAGATCGCAATAGGTTTGTGCAGTTGCAGCCCAGCCAGGACATACGAAAGAGCTCCAGTCTGTCCAGCTTGAACGTGGGTTGAAGATCGTCGATTCTCCTGGGGTCGTGTTCGACGAAGATAACGATGCTAATGGCGGAAAATGCCAGGTGAAAGGAAGCGTTTTGTTGCGAAACGTCGTGAAAGTAGAGGACTTGGAAGATCCTATAGCAGTTGGTGAGATGATTCGCGTACTCCTGTCAATTGTTTTTGACTTGGTTTCCTGCATCAGTCGAGGAGATTCTATACCGGACGGAACCTGAGATGATACGGAAAATCTATAATCTGCCGGACTACACATCGACTCTCGAATTTTTAACAATGTTCGCCATGACAAGTGGGCGGCTGTTGAAGGTGCGAAGCCCCCGACAGTTGCGCCCTATTGACCCTCATGCGACATAGGGAGGAACCCCTGATGTCAATGCAGCCGCACGGCAAGTTCTTACGGATTGGAACCACCAAAAAATACCTTATTTTTCTATCCCCCCGGCGGTGCATCCGTCTCTCATACCTTCCACCGGTTTGTAGCTCGTCTTTTCAATCTAAGTTCATTCATCTATTGATCCTCCCTCCCAACAGTACCTACTAACTTGGGACCCTCAGCCACCCCCGTCATAGCGCCCGGCGCGGAAAACGTCGGACATGCTCAAATTTTAGACACCTTATCCAAACCGTTTGAGCTGGAGGGTTTGTTTACTACTGCGGATGCTGGTGCATTTGGGGGAGCAAGTAGTGATGTGGCTATGGCAGATCAAGATGGCGATGTATTCTTTGACGCGGTCGAAGGCGAAGCTATGGAAGATGATGTGTGGGTACCCATTTCGAGCAAGCTCTAAACTTCATCATTCATTTTCTTGTTGTGACCAGTCCTGAGTTGAAGCCAGATCGGATGAGAATCGATGTGGACACCACACCTGGAGGTCCCCGCAAGCGCCCGCGATCAGCTTCGATAACCCTGGCGCCCGGCCCGAACCCTCATTTTGGGACAAACGGCGAAGTCCCAGCTCATGTCCTACGGCAACCAAAGCGTCAGCGAAAGTCAAAAGATGTTCCTGAGTATAGTTCCCCTCCAGACGATCATGTACTCAAAAGGATGGAGCGAGGTAATCCTATGAGCCGGAAAAACTTGAAGAAGGAAGCTAAGCGCGCTAAAAAGGCACATCGCGTCAAGTCCAATCAAGGGTCTGGTGGAGGCGGGATGGAGGTGGACGATGTGGGGCTGCAGTGTACCTTCATGGCGTGAAGGACCCCGTATCCTCTTTCCTATCTGGCACCATCTTCACAATCGATGAACCAGCATTACTCTGATTGTTAATTCAAGATAATATTGATCCAGACTACACATCGTGGCGTTTACGACATCATACCTAAACTCTAATTCCTTCATATCATTTCCGCGATACACGCAACATTCAACCAAGAAGCTACCAATGCAGCTGGCGGGCGCTTGTGGGGCTTCGTCTCCCAGCAAGCCGAGATAATATTCCATACATTGTCTGATATTGCAGGGTCTTGGGGCCGATTCGGTCGAATACCCCTTATGACTTCGAGTATAACAACAGTGTCGTGTCTTTGGTGACTGTAAGGTGACCTTCCCGTGATCACCTCCAATATTGTCATTCCAAAGGCATAAACGTCTGTGTTGGGAGTGTATACAGTTTCCCCCGCATCTTGTATGGAAAAGTCATCTGAAGGTTCCAGAACTTCAGGTGCCATCCACCTTGACCGGCCGTAGACCCCTGGGACCGTGAATTCACCATAATTTATTAGTGGAGAAAGACCACAGTCCATGAGGAGTGGTGTATGTTCTTGCATCAAGATGCTAGCCTAGGTAAGGAATTGGCAAGTTGCATTATCACAAGGCATATGTACGTACCCCCCGGATATCGGCATGGACAATGCCCGAAAAATGTAGATAACTGACTGCAGACGCAACTTGACGCAACTTTTTCATGGATGAAATTAGAGGGAATTCGAGCTCAAGTTTGGATTACTGATAAATACCAAATCGAGTTTGGGCGTCATGGGGGGCGTCTGCAGATACTCCATAATGGTGCCGTTGCACATTGGCATCACAAAACCAGGCATATGACCCCAGTTTTGACACATCCCATAGCACTCCATGATGTTCGGATGAGATAGTTCCTGCCATTGTCTGATAAGCTCGGCGAGTTCCTGTGAGTCTTGGGATTCAGAATAGAGACAGGACTGTGGCAGGGTGAACGGACCTCTTTGAACTTCTGCCTGGCACTTTCTCCTGATGTAAATCCCCTGATGACTTTGACTGCCACCTGTTCATAATCGCAAAAGGGCCGTATGAGAGGCAAAGATCGCGTACTGGCCGTTCAGATCCGTCTTGTGCAAGGAATTGACACCGGTAGACATCGGAAACGTCTCCAATGGCAAAGTAGTGCGGCTCCGATTGGGAGATGCGTGCCGAAACATCCTACTCGCCCCGTGATTTTCAATGTCAAAGAGTCAACGGGTGAATCATTCCTATGCTAGGAGACACTCACCCAAGAGCGGCCTTTGCCATTGTGGTCTTGGAGTAGAGACATGCTCTCCTATCCGTGTCCATAGCGAGTGCCAGCAGTATCTATAGCTTTAGGAAGCGCTGGCCCTCATACGGTTGAAAGTAGATGCACTGAAGCACAGGCAGGGGGGGCAAACCAGCTGTATAGGATTTCCATAGGGTACTTGAGTCCTGAGTACAAGTATCCCGACGAAGTCGGCATCATCAACATTATATTGACCCCGCCTCTCCCACCCAAAAGAGGGAATGTTTTCTGCCCTAAAAAGGAAAATGCCCCATGACTGCACAATTGCAAGTGTCGATTCCCAGTCATCGCCATCTCGAGGAGCCGACCGTAGGTCGGCAACGAGTGGCGCATTAAGCACAACTGTCTACTAGTTTCCGTGTGGTATATTACAAAGCTTAGCCGGAGACAGAAAAGCAGCCAGACAATCGATTAGATAAGCAATGTCGTTGTTTATTAACGTTTATTCTCGACCTTGATGATCTCGCAAGGTCCGCATGCCTATCCTTTCATAACTCCAATCCATTCCTGTCAGGTCGATGTATATGCATCTGTATCTGTATCAATCAAGAAACCAGAATTCATGACCAGGAATGCGATGAACTATGGTAGTAGTAGTCGTACAAGCCCGAGGAACAACAATTATCATGGTCTCAATAGTAGATATGGCGAATCTGGTCATCTCGCCGGCTGAATGATGGAGAACCGCCTTGAGCTGTTAGGAACGCCACCCGTCTAAATTTCCGCGTGCGAGGTCAGCGGAGGAGAAGAACACCCCAGATCCACCCAGACCTCCTCTGCCGTTGGCCTCTGTGACGGGTCTGAGGACCAACACCTCTCCATCACCCGCCAAACACCATCGGATATGCGATCTTGGAGATCGAGAGTCCGAAGTGGCCTGCGACCACTATGAACAGCATTGATCATGAAGGCGGCGTGTTGGCGATTTAGCGGGTGCAGAGGAGTTTTGCCTGTGAACACCTACGGACCATTTTAGCCCTGCCAAGATTCTCAGTTCCATAGAAATTGAATACCTGGAAGGCGAGCATGGAGAATGCATAAATGTCGCTCATCATGGAAAACGGAGGGCCGACGTATTCAGCAACCTTCTCGTCCAGCTCTTCTGGATGTTCCGCCTCTTCTTGATCTTTGGGTTCCTCGAACAGCTCTGGTGCCATATATTCCACAGAACCAGCGACAAGGTCAGTGTTGTAACCCTCCTCTCCAATGACTTTAGCCCGCCCGAAATCCGCCAAGCGAGCGTGACCCCCATCATCTATCAAGACGTTATTCCCAGATAAGTCTCCATGAATCACATTCTCTTTATGCAGGTAGCGGATTCCGCTTGTGATTTGCCCTACCTACGAATTGATGACAAAATGTGACAACCATTCAATAGAAAAAATACAAAAGTGGATCCTTACCAATTTGAACCTATTCACGTCAGGATTGTCTTCCAGATACTTGAGGATTGTTCCTTTGATCCAAAAGGGAGACACAAGTCCCAAGGATGGGCCAATCTTGACATTGTTGCAATAACCGTAATATGGCTACCCTGTGTCAGTGTGACGACAGTGCAAAAAGAATGCCCAAGTTCGGCACCTGAATATTGGGATGATCGAGAACGTTCCAAGCGCGGGATTCTCGTATTAGGCGCTGTGAAAAAATGTATGGCATGAAAGATCCATCGAGACGAGGAAAAGAACAACTGACTCTGGTGGCTGCTTCCTTGATTTTAAGATCGAGATGTATCCCGCGAAAGAATTTGATAGCAACACTTTTCTAGTTGATAAATTAGAGTCGTGAAATAGGCGGTATATGATCGGAATACGAACCGGCGTATCAGCCTGGAGTACCCCTTGAAAAACATCCGTGGAAGCACCGCAGCCGATAGGATAAGGCAAAGTCTTTTCAACGAAATCAGAAAGATCCTAGTAGATATGGAGTATCAGGCCAAGACGCAAAGGTACGCGCCGAGAAATATCAAGTCACCATCCCCTCCACGAGGAACTTGCCGTCAGTCGCGCGGTAAAGGGCAGAGAGATGAGGAGGAACGTCGGGATGGGTCAACCCACCGCCGGCGACAGGGTCCTCCATGCACGTCATGATTTCCATGTCCGATGTTATGAAGCCTGGTGAGGGGGACTGCTGCATGCGTGCCATAATTCGGACTGGTGGAAGAACTAGATAACTAGAGGGAAACAACACGAGGCCAACACGTTGGGGCCATAGGCATCCTGACTGGGGGCCGACGCGATAGTGCTCTGGTGACCACCAGTTCACGGCGTCTAATGAGTTGCGTCACATGGACGAAAGGTACTCAGATACATCGGCACTTTAATTGCCCAAAATGGCTCTTGCGGGTCAAAAAATCTGGGTCAAGGTCCGCTTTATTCTTGCGACAAGTCGTCGCAAGAATAAAGTTGGATATCTGCAACAAGATATTAGACTCAGTCTAGCTTATAACGCGTCAGCGCCGAAGGTGCCGGAGATGTATTTCTGATATTCACTTCGTAACCTTTACGCATGACAGGGAACGGGTAAGGACCACTGGTACCCCTCCTACTCTGCACTTCAGCGCGTCACATCTGAGCCCGTGAAAATGACCAGTTCTAAAAGGTCAACCTCACCTGATCGGCTGCCCAAAAATTATGGGGGCCAGTATGCCAGACCATGGCTTGACGTGGTATGTATTTTGGATTTCAATCTCGGTTGGTGTGAAAGGATTCTAAATCATTATCGTTGCACTCTTATAAATTCATTCTGGACGCGAATCGGTGGAACTTGGCGGGTTACTTACAGGCCTCCGGAGTGATCGATAGTACGAACGTTAAGCGAAAATATGGGAATCCGCCGGGGAACGTGTTTGGGAAAGACGCGTCAGAGTAGCATCGCGTTTACTTTCGATCTGCCCTAGGCCTGAAGTCGTTCAATTGTCCGAAATGGAATATTTACAATTACCCTTCACTCAGTTCCTCTAAAAGTCATCAACGAGCTGTAATTAATGGAGCCTAAAAAGGCCGAATTTACGTACCACTACATCGAAATCCAATGAATGTCAGTGCAGCCACCGACTATCACGACCTCCTATCTGTTGAGTTTGGCTTCATCGGTTTTTAATGTACCTGCACCCACAGAGACCTGTGGCTTCCATTCCATCGAATGTATGTAGGGCGGTGGCGACCACATTGAGGGCGGGACTTGGAGCTGTGGTTTCTGTCAAGAGCATATTATTATGTAGGCGACACAGCAGTTCGGTCCCGAAGAAGTGACTTGGGTGATCGCGTGCCATCACATTGCGTGACCTCGTTACGCCACCGTCATCGTTGCCCTCGACATCCAGGGAGGACGAACGAATGTCGACGCGTACAACGGCACGGTCCCAAAGGGCTTTTACAGCATCCCAATCGCGCTTCCAGGCGCCGCGTGGAACTCAACCCGGACCGTCCCAGAGCCAACATGCGACGCGTCGGGCGGCCCGGATCGAAGAGGACGATGAAGAAGATGACGACGGTGACGACGATGGGGATGGCCACCCTGGGCCTTCTCAAAACGGTGGAGAGGACCCAGATGCGGATCTCCTGGCAAATGGGAACGTTGATACTGTCAGTCGTTTTTGTCGATCATTTATTTCAAAAACTCCTATCTTTGACATAGGATACCAAACGAAAAGCGGCTGAGCTTGTGCGGTTGGCACTCTTTACGGAACACAAGAGGGTACCGTTGAAGAGGGACGATATCACGAAGAAGGGTACGGCCCGTTTCCCGTCCAAGTGAACGATCGCGAGGGTGTTCTTTGCTTACTTTTTTGTTGTCACTGCCAGTGTTGGGCTCTAACAGCCGATCCTTTAGCCGGGTCTTCGACTGCGCCCAAGATATACTTCAAAAGACTTTTGGAATGGAGCTCGCGGAGCTTCCATCTCGTGCGGGGCTGGACGCCGACACAAATGAAGCTGACGATGAACTCAACGAGGCACGCAAGGCGACTGGTATGAAGAAAAAAGGTTTGCTTGTTGTCATCCAATGATTTTTCTTTGGCCACCTAATTTCAACTGCTCGTACTGTACAACAGCCGCTGCAGTTGGCTCGAAAACATACATTCTGCGTTCGGTATTACATCCTCTCATCATCGAGCACGCCGCACAAACAGACGAGAACATTCTTGAACAAGAAGTTACCGATTTCCCAGGTGATGATGACGATGGTGACGACGACGAGGGCTATACGCCCCAGTGTTATGGGAGCATCATCTCCTGGAGTCAGACAGACTATCTGGGTCCATTAGGCCTGTTGTACACCTTACTGGCGCTCATTCTGGTCAGTGGAAGGGTTTTGAGCGACGGTATGTGTTCCCCATTTCACTGCACGTTCTTGTCGTTCTTCAACGCTACCACCCAGTCGAACTCCGGACACACCTTAAACGTCTCGGCCTCACGGCCAACTCACAAATCCCCTTCCCGACACACGCAACGCACCGCTCTGTCCCTGTCGAACAATACCTCGGCACTCTCATCCGCCAGGGGTATCTTGACCGGTACCACAGTGGCGGAGCCGATGCTGCGGGGGGTGCAGGCGCCTCCAAGAGGGCTGCAGCCGGCGCAAAACGCGGTCGCGTGTCGCTCGGTGGACACGGCGACGATGGCGACCTTGCGTGTGGAGGTCCGTCGTACGAGTGGCGATGGGGTCCGAGGGCCATGAGTGAAGTTGGTGAGAAGGCAATCGCAAAATTCGTTGCCGAATTCATGGTCGGGAGTGTGGGCGGTGAGGATGACGAAGAGGAGGAAGAGGAAGCGAACGGAAGGAGAGGAGGCAGAAAGGGAGGCGGCAAGAAGAAGGAAGGGGTGGAAAAAAGGCTAGAGAAAATGTTTCATGGGGTTGAGAAGGCTGCTGGTGGAAATTTGGCCGATGTGAAATGAATCTGGAACGTGTGTTCCTGGCAGTTCTCTTGATCTACTGTCCTTGCTACTAGTAACTTACCTATTGCTTACCGTACGCATTATCATAAGGGTAATTTACATACCTTACATGGGTCTAGCCTATATACCTCTACATCCCGTCTGGTATCCGACTATCATCTTGAATCACATCGGTGAATGTAAACTTGACAAGCATGGTTGTGCCCAGCTGCTTCCCATCCATACGCAGCATGTACACTAGCCTCCAACCTTGCTGAAGGTAATCCACTCGTGCACAGAACACGGCGAGAGTAGTGTTGTCGTTACAGATTAGAAGTCTGAGGGAAGAGGAACAGCATAGTGAGCAGGGTGCTTGTCAAAGATGAAGAAGCGACAGACCGAAGAAAAACATGTTCATCGTCATCGTACTCCCGTTTGAATCTTGCATTGCTCCACTCGACGTCTGCGCCTACTGTACATCACCTTTCACACCTGTCATGATGACCTCCGAGGACTAAACGAGGTCATCCTTCACATGTAGAAGTTCAGCACGAATATGAACTCCAAACTGCTATTCCGACCGTCCATTCGGAGGAGGCACTGGCGCGAAGGAATTCAAAGAATGGCCTCCCGGAGGCACGAAGGGAACCCACGAGAGCTTATCCCAAAGATCTCACCCTCGAACTGGACCATCCTCTTCATCTGGCCTTGCGCTTGTCCCAACAAAGACTCGGGGCTTGAGAACCCACTCAGCAGTTCCGGCAGACATGGCCGCTCCCACTTGCATCCCCTCGTCATACCGCAGACTCGCAATGTGCGCACCAGAGCGCAAGAACGGCAGCGGGTCAAAATTGGGGGAGGTAAGGCGTTGCGCGTGGGCGACGAGGGGCAAAATCGAAGACAGAAGTGGGTATATGCGTGTTCAGAGAGATGTTGACGAGTATATTGGGCGGGTACGCTGGTGGGGTCAGAGCTAGGGATGAGGTGAGTGTCGTGGGTGGGAACTGATGGCAAGGGGGTAGTATATTGACCTTGAAGGAAGCAACCTTCAACAGCTTTCATGCTGCGTGCGTAGTACCCGAGCTGAGCCAGAGCGAGGGGAAGGAAAAAGGGTCGTTTCGCGCTCCCCATCCCCTCCAAGAGCGTCGTGGTCCTCGTGGTCCTCCGGTTGGTCGTTTTGGTCGATGTCTAGAGGAGCATTGCCGCTGGTGGTTGGATAATATTCGACCTGAGTCGATGATCATCAGCGTGGCAGAGGACGTGCATACAGCCACAATAAAACTCACCATCAACACAATCTTTCCTCTCAAATTCTTTGGAGACACCTTGGAGTCCTCTATATCCTCCAACTTGGACTCCATGAGCTTGTTTCTCCAAGTCTCCCTCATGATATGGATGATCTCTTCCTGGCCCTCGACATCGACGCGACACTCGAGACTGGCTAGGAGCGGCCAATCCCCTTCCTGTACGGTGCAACCAATGGCGAGACATACGCTCTCGAAAGAAACACCCTTAGTCAGGGTATAACCGTGCGTGACAAGGGGGCCCTTCAAGGAAGACCAGACATCGACCTCTGTGAAGTTTTGGTACGATCAATCATCAAGGTACACCGCTGGCAGGAGACGTTACAAGTCTGACATATACACATAACCATAATCTATTTGTGTGCCGTCGCCATAGGGATTTATATAGGTATCCATGACCACGACGCACAACTAGATTGTGGGGTATGTGTGTGGTTATGTGTAAAAGTCTGACTTGTAACGTCTGCTGCCAGCGGTGGTACTTTGCATGTGGAACAATGGCAATCCCGGCCGATTCCGCGCATCCAAACGCTTCGCACCTGCTCCTCCACCCACCTCCTAACACCTCTTCCCCCTCCCTCCCGACACCCTGCACCCTCTTGGCCCTCAACTTCCCACTGCCTATCTACTAACCCTTCTAGTTATTACAGGCACACTCCGTTGAGTTGCTCAACTTATAACCCCACGTGTCACTCTGCAGACACCTGTTGCATTGTACACTGAACTCACGTCCACACCATCATCAAGTAACTCTCAATTCGGGCTGTAATAGGGGAGTGCAGTCTAAAATGGCTTGGGAAGGTTGCCTTGCCTCGTCCACTAGAAATGCCTACCTGCGGTTCCACGGGCAGGGTGAAGTATTCGTGACTCTGGTAGTCGCTAGGTAGACTCTGATTCGTACTGTACCCGCTGCCCTCCTCATTGCTCTCCTGTATGTATGGCATGTGCATCATAAGAGCTCAGCTCTTCAGCACAATAAAATTGACTCAAAAAAAAAAATCCTGTCCGATGATGTTGGTATAAGATTCAGCAGAGGAATGACCAAAAACCTGATGTGCAAGGAGGTACGTATTGTGAGAGGATCTGGAATTCAATCAGGGAGGGTCAATAAACCACTAACGGAGCAACAGACGATATGAAGTACTTAGTGTCAATGGGAACGAGTTGTCGACGGGTGGTGGGCGAGCGACGGGTTGGCTGGCGATGAAAGACGGAGACTGCGACGGGGATCTATGTCATCTCTAACAGTCGATGTTGAACGTGCAGACCTGGTCGATAGAGATTTAAACGAAGACAGAGCTGAGGCGGACAGGGTCTAATCTTGCGGCCGCGTTCACATCGGTATCAAATCCGATGACGTCCATTTTCAAGTGGTACACAACTACTTTCCCGCGATGCTTGTGTATGATCTTCCAACGATATGAAATGGTGTGCATATCAAGGTACATGCTTGTATGTGGAAAAAAGGTTTTGCGGTCAGGAAGGATAGGGCTCGAACGGGAATCGCTTGACGATGTGTTGCATACCAGGCCGTTCCTTCGGATCCTGGTGCCAACACATTTCCAAAAAATCCCACTGCCTCTGGGTAATATTGCGATATCTTATTTGACGCGGTCGATGCCCGCCACGTACAAGTTCGTAGAAACGCAGAGTATGTAGTCGGGGGGAAATTTGGCTTGAATTCATTGAATGGTATTGATGCAGCAAAACGAAAAGTCGGCGTCGCGTCAGGATCAGGGCCATGGAAGACCTGTAAACGCGATATTGCACATGGTCCATGAATAAATCGTGTATGGTATTCTTACCGAAAGCGTCATCATCGCGAAGCTGTAGACATCAGTGTTAAACGTTGGTCGCCCTCCTGCCTTGCAGGACCTGTTGCAGACACCCACCTCGCCAATCAAACCATGCCTTCTTTCCTTTCTCAGGGTTTAACAGGGGAGCACGGACTAAAACGGTGGCGGATACGCCGACCCGTTCATTCCCTGCCACTTGTTGGTGGGGGGACGCGGTATTTCACGCATGTAATGTGTACCATGAGGGCGTAGCCCTCCCAGCACAATAATTGATTCAAAAAAGAAAATGTTGGTCGAACACCGTCGAATTCCAAACCCAGTAGCTCGGGCGCAGAGTATCGCGGGTCAGGACGCCAGATGGAGGTAAACCCTTGTACATTCTCAAGTTTTCCCATCTAAAGATCAATAATCTTTACCTGGCCATTCGCAGAAACTCGGACATTATCCTATAATCCACATTTCAAAAAAAACGACTCGTATCTTCCGTGGAAGACCTACTGGCTTCAGATCTCCGTGAATCACGGACTGGGAATGGAGGTATGCAGTACCCACTGCAATTTCCCGGAGCTGGATATTGCGAAGGAAAGGCGGTTAAATGGATCATTTTTAGAGAATACGACTCTTACCAGTCTCCCTTTGGCGCTAGGGTGATCAGAGGAAAAGAAGCTTACTTTCTTGACGATAAATACCCGGACCACCTTCACAGCTTTGGTGCACGGAGTCACCAGTTGCCATGAGTGTACCAAAAGAAGCAAAAGAAGCGATACCTTGTCTATAGCTTCATGACTACACCGG
>Ga0307516_10005649_pt1 | contig 14870 bp, 13 predicted proteins | sample 19_EM_MG_FD_203310 | JGI IMG/M metagenome (GOLD analysis project Ga0307516, IMG submission 203310) | Populus trichocarpa ectomycorrhiza microbial communities from riparian zone in the Pacific Northwest, United States - 19_EM | ecosystem: Host-associated > Plants > Roots > Unclassified | place...
GTGAGCTTCGTATCCAATATCCAGGAGAAATTAATGGTATACCTGGCCGGCGTAGGGTCCTGTTTGCCCGCCGCATCGAAGTAAGCATAATAAAATTCCGTATACAAGCCGCTAAAGCTGGTGAACTGTATCTGCAGCAGTGCAGGATTATAGTTCGTGATGACCGAACCTGCTCCCACCGGAAGCCCGTTATAATATAACTGACCATAAACAGCCGACTGGGTGATCACCACCTTTTTGTTGCTGCCCAACGTGCCATCCTCGGGATCCGATCCCGCCAAAGGTCCGGGATTTGAGATCGTTCCTGACCCGTTCAGGGTCATAAAGCTATTCAACACGGGTAATAAGATAGTATAACCCTGTGGATTGGAATTCGGTAATTGTTCCACACCAAAGTCCAGGCCTGTAACGGTAGCTTCCAGTGTAGGAAAGGTCCGCACCAGCGGCGAGGTATTCAGCCAGGCCGAAGGACAAGCACCTGCCGGAGCCGCAGCATCCACTACGCCCGGGCTGGTGGAAATGACCACCTGCATACCGTTCGAATTGATCGGGCAACCGGTCAGCGTATACGTACCATTCGAATTGACCGGCACGGAGCTTATGACCGTATTGGTCACGGGATCTATCAGGCTGGCATAGAGGCCGCCACCTGCGTTGGTACCCGGCTCGCTGTTCGTCCGTATCTGATTGGCAAAGGAGCCAGCCGTACTATTGTCGGCATCATCCCAGACCGTACCGGATACACTGAGACAGGCCAGTTTCACAGTCTGGGTGATACTGGTATCCAATCCCCAGCCCCAGGTATTTACCAGGCGGGCGTTCCCAAAGTCGTTACATTGTATATTGTCCGTATTATTACCGCCGACAGAGGGAGCAGGGATGACAAAACCGGAATTACCGTTGCCACTCCAGGCATGACCCGGAGACACCTGTCCCTGGATAGCATTCGCATATCCTACGCCGGTGGAATTATTATTGTTGGTCGTATTGTCGCAGGTCGCTCCGATATTGGAAAGCTGCGTATCGTCCCAGTAAAGGGTAAGGCTCGGCTTATTGGAAGGCGCGATCCCATCCACTAAAAATCCGTTGATATTCATTTCCACGTCATAGAAAGGCATATTGATACGCCCTTTCCGGAAGGAGAAAATGATCGGGAAACTGGTATTGGCCGGTACGGTAGCTCCTAAGCCATTTTTACCGTCCCAGACATAGGTCACGATCCCCGGCGCCACACTCACCAGCTCGATGAAACGGTCGACAGTATTCGCGACGAAGCCATTCCCATCGAAATCAAGCACCATATAATAGTCCCCTGCCTGGGGCGCGTTGAAACGGATCTTATAGGGTCCTGGCGGACAACCCGAAATGGTCGGGTCCACCAGCGTGGGCGGATTGGGCATCGTAGACGATACATATAGAGAAGCATCCGGCTGATTAAGGAACACCGGGAACAAGCTGCCGCTAAGACTAGTAGGACTCCATACGGCTACATTCTGGGATTGCCTGTCCACCAGCCAGTTACCTGTATTCTGCACCCCGTTATGGTTCACCGCAACCAGGTAGGTCAGAGGCTCAAACCCAACAGGGGGAAAATGGATCTTCGCTACCACCGAGTCCGATGTATACGCATAGAATTGCGCATTTGTCGATACCAGCGGATTCTGAAGATATTGATTCGGAGCGTTCACATTATATACGGAAACAGCCCACTCATTACAATGCACCCTACCCGGATACCGGGTATTATTCGACTGGGCCACCGTCATGTCAAACCATACGGAAAGCATGGATCCTCCACCCGCGATCTCATTGATCCCGTCGGGACTTCTAAAGAATTCCACATAATAGTCCCCATTCTGAAGGGGCTTGTACGATAAGGGGTCATAGCCACCGGTATAAGCCCCTACATTGGGACCGTTGCTGGCAAGGGCCCAGGAAGTGATGAACCCGGGACCTGTCGTCGGTAGTACGCCGGAAGCCACAAGGTTGTTATTGGGATCATATACCTTCATCCACACATCCGGGTAGACAGTCACCGTCGCCGTAGGCAACCGCAGGGTCAGCCAGTGGAATCCATAGTAAAGATTTTCTTTTGTAAAGTCCTTGATGCGGAAATAGATACGCTGGTCACTGGGACATCCAACATAACTCCCGACACTCCCCAGAGGGAAGGATGCAACCGGCACCGTGGAAACAACAAGACCGGTCCCGCGCGAATTATTAGGCATTAACTCTTTTGTCCCTTCCCCGCATACCCGGATGGTATGACTGAACAGGAAAAAACAAAAACAGGTGAGTACGAATAAGGGTTTCATAGGGTACAAATTTTATCATAAAAGGATTCTTGTAAGCTTTACACTTATTTCAGTCCGGGCAGGTAAATGCCCGATAGTAAACTTCTATTGATAAATGAAATGATTGCGAAACGCAAAGGACTGAGAAAGTACAAAGCTTTCATTGGTTTGGATTAAAAGGATTAAAAATTACCCCTCCCATAGGAGAGACGGCCGAAAAGTATAAAATAGTCCGGGGATTATCAACCCCCCGGAGACAGGTAGTGGGGAGGTTTCTGCGGGGTGAGACAGGGATGCAAGATCATCTAACTAACTATAAATCAAATACATATTATAAAAATAACGCATTAGGGTAGAATAAATTCCTATAAGTTTTCCACATTCTGAGTCAACCGGGCAATTTTCGGAGGCAAACCTCCAAACTGCTGCTCCAATCCGGGATGCTCAGTCCGTAGGTATTCTTAATCAGGCTTTTATTCAAAAGGGAGTAATGCGGCCTCCTGGCCGGTGTGGGGTATTCCGAGCTGGGGATAGGCTCGATCCTGCAGGTACTGCCCGTTCTTTCCCTGATGGCCAGGGCAAATTCATACCAACTGATCTGTCCCTCGTTACTATAATGATAGATGCCCGGAATAAAGATCCCCCCGCTGATAATAGTCAGGATCGCCCCGGCAAGATCGGCGGCATAGGTAGGGGAGCCTATCTGGTCATTGATCACCCGAATGGACTCCTTTTCCCGCATGAGGCGGATCATCGTCTTCACGAAATTATGCCCAAAGGAAGAATACACCCAGGAGGTGCGGAGGATCACAGTGGCCGGGTTTTCGCGCAGGGCCAGTTCTTCTCCGAGCAGTTTGGAAGCGCCATATATATTGACGGGCCCCGTAGGATCCCCTTCCCTGAGGGGGGTAGCGGACTGCCCGTCAAAGACATAATCGGTGGAAATATGCACAAGCCGGGTATGATAAGATCTACAGGCGGCGGCCAGCAGGCCTACGGCTTCTCCATTTATTAAAAAAGCAAGGTCTTTTTCCGTCTCGGCCTTGTCGACGGCGGTATAGGCGGCGCAGTGAATACACCAGGAGGGACGATGAGCTTCGAAAATAGCCCCGAATCGTTCCGGATCGTGGAGAGGCAGGTCTTCCCGGGAAAGGAACACAAAATCATATTGCGGGTAAGCTGCGGAAGCTACCCTCAGTTCATTCCCCAACTGACCGTTCGCCCCGGTGATCAGTATTTTTTCTCTTTCCATGGTGATCCGTTATGCTACGAATTGAAAATCGTTCCTGCACCCGGCAAAAACAGGGAGTTCCCGATCCTTGGACGAAACGATGGCATCCGCCGCGGGTATGCGCCAATCGATCTTCAGGGCCGGATCGTTATAAAGAATGCCGGCCTCGCTCTCTTTGCTATAAAAAGAATCGCATTTATAAGATACTTCGGCCGTCGCGCTCAGGACGGAAAACCCATGGGCAAATCCTTTCGGGATGAAAAGTTGCTTTTTATTCTCTGCCGACAATTCTATCCCCAGGTGTTTCCCATAAGTGGGAGATCCTTTCCGGAGATCTACCGCAAGGTCCATGATCTTTCCCTGCAATACCCGGATCAGTTTGGTCTGGGCATAGGGTTCGAGCTGGTAATGCAGTCCCCTTATCACTCCATAACTGGAAAAGGATTGATTGTCCTGCACAAAATGCATCGAAAGCCCTTGCTGCTGGAAGACCCGTTCGTTATAGGACTCGAAAAAATATCCCCGGTCGTCCAGGAGAACTTTGGGCTCATAGATCAATAGCCCCGGCAGATCAGTGGTAAAAAAGGGCATAGTTCGCGTTGATTTGAATTGCTTATCTTTTTACGTATTGCTGGTCATAATACTTCTGGTAGTCTCCGGAAGTGACATGTTTCACCCAATCCTGATTTTGCAGATACCACGCCACTGTCCGTTCCAATCCTTCTTCGAATTGCAGGGAAGGCTGCCAACCCAATTCTTTATTCAGTTTGGTCGCATCGATGGCATACCGGAGATCGTGTCCCGCACGGTCTTTCACATAGGTGATCAGTTTGGCCGACTCGCCTGCCGCCCTGCCAAGGTGTTTGTCCATCACGGAGCACAGGAGGTGGACGATATCGATATTCTTCCATTCGTTGAAGCCGCCGATATTGTATTTACCGCCTGTCTTTCCTTTATGAAAAATAGTATCGATGGCGCGCGCGTGGTCTTCCACATAGAGCCAGTCCCGCACATTCTCACCCTTGCCGTATACGGGCAGGGGTTTGTTATGGAGGATATTATTGATCATCAGCGGGATCAGCTTCTCCGGGAAATGATGCGAGCCGTAATTGTTGGAGCAATTCGATAGAAGCACCGGCAGGCCATAGGTATGGTGCCAGGCCATTACCAGGTGATCGGACGACGCTTTCGAAGCGGAATAGGGCGAACGTGGATCATAGGGGGTCTCTTCCGTAAAAAAGCCCTCTTCCCCCAGTGAACCATAGACTTCATCCGTAGATACATGGTAGAACATTTTTTCCGCCAGGTCATTCTTCCAGCTTTCCATAGCCGTCTTCAGCAGGTCGGCCGTTCCCAGCACATTCGTACGGACAAAGGCGAGCGGGTCGATAATAGAACGGTCTACATGGCTTTCCGCAGCCAGATGGATCACCGCATCGAACCCATATTGCCCGAACAGGTCATGGAGGCGCTCCTCATCGGTGATATCGCCTTTTTCAAATTTGTAATTCGGGGCCTGCTCAATATCCTTTAGATTTTCGAGGTTGCCCGCATAGGTCAGGGCATCCAGGTTAACGATCAGATAGGAAGGGTATTTTTTTACGAACAACCGTACTACATGACTACCGATAAAGCCGGCTCCCCCGGTGACCAATATTTTTTTTGTTGTTACTGCCATTATAAACTCCAGTATTTTCTGGTGGTGATCTTGTTTTTAAATACGCCCTTCAGGTCGGCGACCAGGGCATCCTTGCTGGTGATCGATGCAAAATAGGCATCGTTCAATTCCATGTAGGGCCGATGGGGTACGGTGATGATCACGGCATCGTAATTACCCGCCGGTTTGGAGGTCAAATGTAACCCATATTCTTCGAACACTTCTTCTCCCATGGCAAAGGGGTCTTCCACGTCCACCTGGATATTGAATGCCAGCAGTTCCTTTACCGTGTCGACGATCTTCGAATTGCGGATGTCGCTCACGTTCTCCTTAAAGGTCACGCCTTTCACCAGTACCTTCGGTTCGTTCGAGATGCGCAGCACATGGGTGATGATCTTGCGGGCCACATACTTCGCCATATCGTCATTGATATACCGGGAAGAAGAGATCACTTTGGATTCATATCCCAGGGCAGCCGCCTTGTGCGTAAGATAATAGGGGTCGACGCCGATGCAATGACCTCCTACCAGACCGGGCTGGAATTTCAGGAAGTTCCATTTGGTGCCGGCCGCCTCGATCACGTCATAGGTATTGATGCCCATACGGTCGAAGATCAGGGACAGTTCATTCATCAGGGCGATATTGAGATCGCGCTGGGTGTTCTCGACGATCTTGCTTGCTTCCGCCACTTTGATGGAAGGGGCGCGGTGTACGCCGGCATCGACGACCAGCTCATAGGTCTTCGCGATCTCTTCCAGGGATTCCGGATCGTTCCCGGATACGACCTTCACAACGGTGCGAAGGGTATTCTTTTTATCCCCCGGATTGATCCTTTCGGGAGAGTAACCCAATTTGAAGTCTTTTCCCAGTTTAAGGCCCGAAAGCTCTTCCAGCACGGGGAGACAATCCTCTTCCGTACATCCGGGATAGGTCGTGGATTCATATACTACATAATCGCCGGGCTTCAATACTTTCCCTACGGTCCTGGAAGCTCCGATCAGGGGCTTCAGGTCGGGCACATTGTATTTGTCCACGGGCGTGGGAACGGCTACGATGAAGAACCTGGCCTGTCTCAATACTTCCAGGTCATCCGTGAAGACGACATCGCGGCCGGCAAATTCACCTGCACCTACTTCTTTACTGGGATCGATGTTGTTACGCATCTGGTTGATCCTTTTGGTATTGATATCGAAGCCAATGACCGATATCTTCTTCCCCAATTCCAACGCGATGGGAAGTCCTACATATCCCAACCCGATAACGGCCAGTTTAGCTTTCTTGTCGATGAGTTCCTGATACATTTTTTATGATTAAGGTTTGTCCCTGGTGAAATACCTTCTATTTACTGCGTGCAAATTCCTTTGGCAGCTTATACCATTCTTCCGATGCCAGTGATTTGAAATATTCATAGGTAGCTTTCAGTCCCTCGCGCCTTTCAACTTTCGGCTCCCATCCCAGCAATTCCCGCGCCTTCGTGATATCTGGCCGGCGTTGTTTGGGATCATCCTCCGGCAGGGGCTTATAGGTGATCTTTTGTTTAGTGCCGGTGAGGGCGATCACTTCCTCGGCGAATTGCTTCAGGGTGATCTCGGACGGATTGCCGATGTTCACCGGTAAAGGGTAATCGCTCAGCAGGAGCCGGTAGATCCCTTCGACGAGGTCGTCCACATAACAAAAGGATCGGGTCTGGCTGCCATCCCCAAAGACGGTGAGGTCTTCACCCCGCAGGGCCTGTCCTATAAATGCGGGCAGCGCACGCCCGTCATTGAGGCGCATACGCGGTCCGTAGGTATTGAAGATCCGGATGATCCGGGTCTCGAGCCCGTGAAAATTATGATAAGCCATGGTCATGGCTTCCTGGAAACGTTTGGCTTCGTCGTATACGCCGCGGGGGCCGACAGGGTTGACATTGCCCCAGTATTCTTCGGGCTGCGGATGCACCAGCGGATCGCCATAGATCTCCGAAGTGGAAGCCACCAGGATCCTCGCTCGCTTGCTTTTGGCCAGGCCCAGGCAGTTGTGCGTGCCCAGGGAACCTACTTTGAGGGTCTGTATCGGTATTTTAAGATAATCGATAGGACTGGCGGGCGATGCGAAATGAAGAATATGGGTCAGTTCACCGGGAACATGGATGAATTTACTGACGTCATGGTGATAGAATTCAAATTGTTCCAGTTTGAAAAGATGATCGATATTTTTCAGGTCGCCGGTGATGAGGTTATCCATCCCGATCACCCGGTAGCCTTCCTTTATGAAGCGATCGCATAGATGAGACCCTAAAAAGCCGGCTGCACCGGTGATCAATACACGATTGTTAGCCATATGCGTTCGAGTTATATTAAGCTTTTTTTGGCAGCGGAGTACCGGCTATCCTTCCCACGCTCTCATAATAAAATCCCAGTTCCCGGATAGCGGCGATATCGAACAGGTTGCGCCCGTCGAAGATGACCTTGCTCTTCAGGCTGGTGACGATCTTGAGGAAATTCGGGGTCCTGAACTCATTCCATTCCGTGGCGATGATCAGCGCATCCGCACCTTCCAGGGCCTCATACTGATTTTCCGCATACGCCACTTTTTTACCCAGGAGTTGTTTCACATTATTCATCGCTTCGGGATCGAATACGCTGACGGTAGCGCCTTCTTTCAATAAGGCATCAATGATATAAAGCGCCGGGGCTTCCCGGATATCATCCGTATTCGGCTTGAAGGCCAGTCCCCAGAGGGCAAAGTGCTTGCCTTTCAGGTTGTCCTTAAAATATTTTTTGATCTTGGGAAGGAGGTGTAATTTTTGTTTCTCGTTGACGTCCATTACCGCGTTCAGGATGCGGAAGTCATAGCCGACCTCAGCGGCGGATTTCACAAGGGCCTGCACGTCTTTAGGGAAGCAACTGCCCCCATAGCCGATGCCGGGGAACAGGAATCTTTTGCCGATCCGTTCGTCACTGCCGATACCCCGTCTTACCATATCCACGTCGGCGCCCAGTCGTTCACAAAGTAAGGCGACCTCGTTCATAAAGGTGATCTTGGTGGCGAGGAAAGAGTTGGCCGCATACTTCGTCAGTTCGGCGGAGCGCTCGTCCATATAGATCACGGGATTGCCCTGGCGGACAAAAGGCCCGTAGAGGTCTCCCATTACTTTTCTCGCCCGCTCGGAAGAAGTACCGATCACGACACGGTCGGGCTTCATAAAATCTTCCACGGCTACGCCTTCCCGCAGGAACTCGGGGTTGGACACGACGTCGAAATCCCCTTTATAATTTTTGGCGAGGGCCGCATGCACCCTCTCAGCGGTACCGACGGGTACGGTACTCTTATCGACGATCACTTTATAATCTTTGATGAGCTTGCCAAGGTCTTCGGCTACGCCCAGTACGTATTTAAGATCTGCAGAGCCGTCTTCACCGGGGGGGGTGGGGAGGGCCAGGAAGATGATCGTGGCGTCTTTGATGCCTTCTTCCAGGTTGGTAGTAAATTTGAGACGTTCTTCTTTCAGGTTGCGCAGGAAGAGCTTCTCCAGACCCGGCTCATAGATGGTCACCTGCCCGTTGGAAAGCTTCCCCACCTTGCCGGCATCGATATCCACGCATATCACATCATTTCCTGTTTCGGCAAAACAGGTGCCGGTCACTAAACCAACATAGCCCGTACCCACTACTGCAATTTTCATAATAAAGTTTTAAAAGGAGGTTTATGGTTATTTCTTGTTTACATAGTCCAGTACGCCGGCAACGATCGTGTCCAGTTGCTCTTTGTCCAGTTCCGTATGCATGGGCAGGGAGATTACTCTTTCCGTGAGCCAATCCGTAGTGGCTAACTCGTAGGACGCCCCTCCTGATGATGCAAACATTTGCTGGCGATGGCCGGGTACGGGATAATAGATCATCGACGGTATATTCCTGCCCGCCAGGTATTCGTTCAGCCCGTTGCGGTCCACCCCTTCCAGGACAAGCGTATATTGATGAAAAACGTGATGACTGTAAGGAGCGCGGTAAGGCGTCCTGATAGCGGGATAGGCCTTGAAAGCATTATCATAATGATCGGCGGCCGTACGCCTGGCCGCTATATAGGCGTCGAGACTTTTCAGCTTCACATTCAAAATAGCCGCCTGGATAGAATCCAGCCTGCTGTTGCAACCCACCATATCATGATAATAACGCCGGCTTTGCCCGTGATTGGCAATCATTTTCAACCGGCTAGCTAACGCGTCATCATCTGTAAATATTGCCCCTCCATCCCCGTAGCAGCCTAAATTCTTTGACGGAAAGAAGGAGGTCGTACCGATGGTCCCGATCGTTCCTGTCTTACGGGTGCTGCCATCGCTGAACGTATAATCGCTGCCGATGGCCTGGGCATTGTCTTCGATCACGTATAGGTTATGCCTGACCGCTATCTGCATGATCTCTTCCATCGGTGCCGACTGCCCGTAAAGATGGACGGGTACGATAGCCCTGGTCCGGGGCGTAATGGCCTTTTCCAGGGCGATGGGGTCGATGCAGAAAGTACGGGGGTCGACTTCCACGAATACGGGTTTCAGCCTTAACAAGGCGATCACCTCGGTAGTAGCGATATAGGTGAACGAGGGGGTAATGACCTCATCCCCGGGCTGGAGGTCCAGGGCCATCATGGCGATCTGGAGGGCATCCGTGCCGTTTGCGCAGGGGATCACGTGTTTGGATCCCGAATACCGGGTCATGCCGGCTATAAAATCAGTCACCGCCTTTCCATTAATGAATGCTGCATTGTCTATTACTTCCTGAATCGCCGTATCCACTTCATTCTTTATCTTAGCATACTGCTTCTTCAGGTCTACCATTTGAATTGGCTGCATATTTCCCTGTTTATGAGGGCACAAACCTACTGCAAAAATGTGGTTTATCCAATGCTACGAAGTGGTAGTGGCCTATAAATCAGGGAACAATGACATATAATATAAAGTAATAGTAATGTGAGTATCCTTTTTTATCATATTTTTCTATGGCTATACCGGACCGGGATCTACCTCCTAGCCCGCTGGAACCGAAAGGCAAGGTTATGGCTGGATGGCCGGAAGGCTCTTTTCAGTACGATGCGATCCGCACTCCGGGAACAGGAGGGACAGAAAGAAAAATACCCATTTATCTGGATGCATTGCGCCTCCCTGGGGGAATTCGAGCAGGGAAGACCGGTATTGGAAGAGATCCGGAGCCGGTATCCGGGGTATAGGATCGTTCTCAGCTTCTTTTCCCCCTCGGGTTATGAGGTAAGGAAAAAATATGAAGGAGTCGATCATGTTTTCTACCTGCCCCTGGATTCCAGGAAGAACGCCCGGCAATTCATCGACCTTATCCAGCCGAAGCTGGTGTTATGGGTGAAGTATGACTACTGGTATTATTTTCTCGTGGAATTGAAAAAAAGGAATATCCCTACCCTGCTGGTATCCGGGGTGTTCCGGACAGATCAGCCTTTTTTCAAATGGTATGGCCGCCTGCACCGGTATATGCTGGAATGCTTTACCCATCTTTTCGTACAAACGGAGCATTCTAAAAAATTGCTGGGTACCCTGGGTCTCTCCTCGCATGTGAGTGTCAGCGGGGACACCCGGTTCGACCGGGTCATCGGCATCGCGGAGCAATCCGAGCCATTGCCCCTTATAGAGATCTTTTGCGGCGCTCACCCCGTGATCGTTGCGGGCAGCACCTGGGAGGAGGACGAAGAAGAACTGGACCATTATGCCAATACCCACCCGGATATGCGCTTTATCATCGCACCGCATGAGATCGGGGAAGATCGGCTCCGGGAGGCGGAAAGGCTATTCCGTCACAGTATCCGCTATTCGCAGTGGGAGAAGAACGCAGGGCGGGCGGATACGGGTCCGGGAAAGACCAGGAATCCCAATACCCTGATCATCGACAATATCGGCTTATTATCCAGGCTTTATAAATACGCGACGATCACGTATGTCGGAGGGGGGTTCGGGGACGATGGGGTGCATAATGTACTGGAAGCTGCCGTCTATGGCAAACCTGTCGTCTTTGGTCCTGTCATCGAAAAATATATTGAGGCGGTGGAACTGGCGGATTGCGGAGGGGGACTGGTCATCGACAGCGCATTGGAGGCCGAGTCGGTATTCGATCGTTTGCTGGCCAACCCGCATGATTACAAACTGACCTGCGAAGCGTCGCGCGACTATGTATATTCAAAAAAAGGGGCCACCGGGAAGATCACCGGTTATATTTCGATGAAAAAATTATTAGAAAAGTAAATTTTTTCATCGAAACGGCTAAAGTCTTGAACCGGACTCCGTCCGGTTTGGTCAGGAAAACCGTCTCTTGACCAGTTGATAGAAATGCCTGGTGACATGCTTGCTCTCATCCCAGCCGTTTTTGACCTTGAGCTCTCTTTCCATCCAGTATTCCGCTTCGGGCAGGATCCGGAATCCATTGATGGTCTTGATGCTGCGCTCATACATCACTTCATCGCCGCGGAACAGTTCGCTGATAAAAACATAGCGGTCATTCACTCCAATGGCTTTTTTCAGGTCGCGTACCGGCGTATCGTTCAGGGCGGAAGCCAGCTCCATTACATTTCCCTTAAGGCGGTCGTTCAGAGAAGATCCGTTGCTGTTACCGATCACATCGTTCAATTCACGGGAAGGCTGCTGGTGCGCAAGGGTGGGTATCTCCGTCAGGGGGTCGAAAGACCGGCCATTCCGATCGAGCTCCTTGACCACCGTAGTCGTGGGGCGCGGCGCGGCTTTGACATCCGCCGGAGCTGCCTGACCCGCATACATTTTCATGGCGGAAGGCAACATTACCATAACTTTGGTCACCGAAGGGGTCGCAGAAGCCGCAGCGGGCTGAACGGCCTGGGGAACCGCAGCTACCGGAGCATAAGGACTCGCGGCGACAGACGGGGCAGTATTTCCCTGTTGGGCGGCGGCCTGAGCCGCAAAAGTGGCCAGCCGGCGTAAATCCGACTCCAGCAATTGGGCGGTAACGAGCATCTGGGCAGGCGTGGCCTGCTTCACCAATTGCTCTTTCAATTGATTGACAAGTTCTTGTATTCGTTCCATGGTAATTCGGTCGGGTACTTTATTGATGGGTTAGTAGTAATTATAAAGTTAATACAAATTCCACACCTAATTTATATCTCTGTATGTTCATCGAGCCCCATTTAAGAGGCGAAAAACGTGGTTGGATCGAAGTCATCTGCGGATCCATGTTCTCCGGAAAGACCGAAGAATTGATACGCCGACTCAAGCGGGCCCGTATCGCCAACCTGAAAGTCGAGATCTTTAAGCCCTCCATGGATACCCGCTATCACTTACAGCATATCGTATCGCATGACGAAAATGCCATCCCCTCCACACCGATCGATAACTCACAAACCATCCTTTTATTAGCCAGCGAAGTGGATGTCGTCGGTATCGACGAAGCCCAGTTCTTCGATGATCAGTTGCCGGATGTCTGCGATCAGCTTGCCTTACGCGGGATCCGGGTGATCGTGGCAGGCCTGGATATGGATTACCAGACCAAACCCTTCGGCCAGATCCCTTTTCTCCTGGCTAAGGCAGATTATATCACCAAGTTGCATGCCATTTGTGTAAAATGTGGAAATATTGCCAACTACTCCTATCGTAAAAAAGGCCCTGCAACCCAGGTAGTGCTGGGAGAAAAGGAAGTTTATGAGCCCCGTTGCCGGCAATGTTATTTTGGTCTGGAACCCTGAGGCCACCATTTATTTTAGCTCCGCACAAGGCTCCCGGGAGGGTCGAAAAGAGATTATAGATTTGTTAAAATTAATTTCCCCTTTTAGGCCGCTACAGGGTATTTTTGCCGAAAATCAACCGGATACACTTCATTAAACACATAATCGCTCTTTTTAAAAAAGACCTCCTGCTGGAGGTGCGGCAGCAATATACCTTCTATGGCGTGCTCCTGTATGTGGCTTCCACTATTTTCGTATTATACCTGGCGATGAACGAGCCTGAAATGGAGGTCTGGAACGGGTTATTCTGGATGATCCAACTGTTCGTCTGCGTAAATGCCGTCGCTAAAAGTTTCCTGGCGGAAGGCAAGGGAAGGCTGTTATACTTTTATTCTATTGCGGGCCCCAGGGATTTTATCCTGGCCAAGCTGCTGTTCAATGCCGCACTGATGGTCGTCATGAGCCTGATGAATTGGCTCCTGTTCAGGTTCCTGCTGGGTAATCCCGTGGTGAATGGCTGGCATTTCCTGGGGATCAACCTCCTGGGTGGAATAAGCCTGAGCCTGGTGTTCACTTTTTTGTCCGCCATCGCCGCAAGGGCCCAGCAGAATGCCGCGCTGATGGCCATTATGGGCTTCCCCGTGATCATCCCTCAGTTGCTGTTGCTGATCCGGATCTCTCATATCGCTTTTGGAGAAGTACTGCAAGGCGGGTTGGCCGGAGTCGTGCTTTTGCTGGTGGCCCTGGATCTGCTGGTAGTAGCGATGGCTATCATCTTATTCCCTTTTTTGTGGAAAGACTAAGGATTTATCCAAGGAACGACCCATTTCATAGCAGTTTCCGTAAAACTCCGGAGAGAGGCAATGTTTTCATCTAATTTTGAATTCTTATATAAAACTTTGAAGCTCTTTATCCTAAATTTGCGGCACTTTAGGGTACGACCCTGAAACTTATCTGATTTTATGCGAAAACCGTGGTGGAAAATACTTTGCACGATCCTTCTTGTTTATACCGTAACGGGAGGCCTTATCTTCAGCGTGCCCGCTCGCGAGATCCTCGCAGAGACCATCCGCAATCTTTATTTTCACGTCTGCATGTGGTTTGGCATGATGATCCTTTTTACGGCATCCGTCGTCTATGCCATCAAATACCTGCGCTCCCAGAATTTACGGGATGATATCTATTCAGCGAATTTTGCCCGTGTGGGGATCCTCTTCGGCGTACTGGGTTATGCCACCGGCTACCTTTGGGCCAATTATACCTGGACGGAATATGCGACGTCCGGGCAGATCCTCAAAGAACCAAAATTGCTGGGAGCCGCCATCGCCCTGCTCGTGTATTTCGCGTATCTCGTATTGCGCGGTTCCCTGACCGATATCGATAAAAGAGCGAAGATCAGCGCCGTCTATGCCATTTTCGCCTATGCCATGCTCTTCCCTACGATCTGGATCCTGCCCCGGCTGATGGAAAGTTTGCACCCGGGCAAGGGCGGCAATCCTGCCCTGAATTTCAAAGACAGCGATGCCCGTCTGAGAATGGTGTTCTACCCTGCCATTATCGGCTGGACCCTGCTGGGAGTCTGGATCTCTTCGCTGAAGATCCGGCTCGATTTATTAAAAGAGAAAAGTATTTTGCAATGATGAAGAAAACCCTTTCCCTGATCGCACCGTTCCTATTTCTATTACCCTTCCTCGTGTCGGCACAGACATCCGACGACGCGCAAAGGAAGTACACGGCATTCGATATGCGCAGCAATGGGAAAATATATGTGCTCACTGCCTGTATCCTCATTATCCTGATCGGCCTTATCCTTTACCTGGTAAGGTTGGACAGGAAGATCGGCAAACTGGAAAAAGATAGTAAATAACGATAAACCCATATGTTATGGCAGGACAATCAGCAGAACAAACAGAATACAAATTTTTTGAAGCGATCGAAAAGAGTTTTGACAAGGCCGCGCATTTTACGACCTGGGATCCGGGTATCCTGGAACAGATCAAGC
>Ga0307516_10005650_pt1 | contig 14869 bp, 12 predicted proteins | sample 19_EM_MG_FD_203310 | JGI IMG/M metagenome (GOLD analysis project Ga0307516, IMG submission 203310) | Populus trichocarpa ectomycorrhiza microbial communities from riparian zone in the Pacific Northwest, United States - 19_EM | ecosystem: Host-associated > Plants > Roots > Unclassified | place...
GCAGGCCCTTGGAGATCCGGTGGCTATCCGGCGGAGTGGTCCAACTCGGCAGCGCTGTGGGCATAGCGACGCCGCTTAACCGCGCCATCGCCGATATCCTCGCACTATACGAAGCCGGCGCGCCTGCCGCGTTCGGGACGAGAACAATGGAGAGCGCCGGTGCCAGCTGACCAGGGAACTACTGGCCGAGATAGTGAAGATTGCGATGATCCAAATCATCGTTGTCCAGCTTTCCATTCGCGGCAGTCGGCCGGCCCTGCCGTTGTTTCGCTTAACGTAACAGTGTCCTTCTAACGGCAGCTCTTCGAACCGGCAACGTCCAGGAGAAAATAATGAGGAGAAGGCAATTCATTGCGGTCATTTCGATCGCCACCGGCATGGTTGCCGCGGCGTTCGCTGCCAGCGCCAACGACTCGGTCGTCAAGGCCGTTGCCAATACCGATCAGTGGGCGATCGCCGGCCATGACTACGGCAATACGCGCTTCAGTCCTCTCAATCAGATCAATTCGGACAACGCCAGCAAGCTGTCCCTGGCCTACTCGTTTTCGCTTGGCTCGCTGCGGTCGAACGAGTCCTCCCCGATCGTGATCGGAAACACGCTGTATGTCTCGACCTCCTGGGGCCCGAAATATGTTTACGCGCTCGATGCCGCGACCGGCGCGCGCAAGTGGACCTATGAGCCGGAGATTCCGGACGATGTGTTGCAGTATGCCTGCTGCGACGTAAACAACCGCGGCGTCACCTTTGCCGATGGAAAGATTTTCGTCGGCCGGCTTGACGGCAAGTTGACCGCGCTTGACGCTGCAACAGGTAAAGCGCTCTGGACCGCTGACGTCGTCGACTACAAGCAGGGCTCGGTCATCACTTCTCCTCCGCTGGTCGTACGCGACAAGGTGATCACCGGCTTTGGTGGTGGCGAGTATGGTGTCCGCGGTTCGCTTCAGGCGTACGATTTGAACACCGGAAAGCAGATTTGGAAGACCTATACAGCGCCGGCGCCCGGCGAGCCCGGCAGCGAAACCTGGAAAGGCGACACCGGCTTGAGGGGCGGCGGAGTCCCGTGGCTGGTCGGCTCGTACGATCCCAAGACTGATACTGTTTATTGGGGCACCAGCAACCCAGGCCCGTGGAATACTGCCGTTCGCTCCACCGGCGATGGTAATTTTGGAAAACTGACAAACCTGTACACATCCTCCACGCTTGCACTCGATCCGAATACTGGCCAGATCAAATGGCACATTCAGGGAACCCCAGCCGACGCGTGGGACTATGACGGCGTAAATGAGAACGTCCTGGCCGACCTCAAGATTGGTGGCAGCACTGTTCCCGCGTTGATGAAAGCCGACCGTAACGGCTTTTTTTTCGTCGCCAATCGCGAAACCGGCAAGCTTCTGTCGGCCGAAAAATACGTCTTCGTCAATTGGGCGGAAAAATGGGACGTCGCAACATTGCGCGCTGTCGAGAATCCCGACAAGCGTCCGGGACCTGGCCATCCAGTCAAGGACATCTGTCCGAACTTGATCGGCGGCAAGAACTGGCAGCCGATGTCATTCAATCCGCAGACCGGACTGGTCTATATTCCGTCCAACAATTTCTGCATGGATTGGACGGTCAGCGATGTCTCGTACAAGCGCGGCTTGTTCTATCTGGGGGCTGAATTCCCGACCAAAGAAGGTCCGGGAGGTTTCCTTGGTGAGTTGATGGCGTGGGACCCTGTCAATAACAAGAAGGTGTGGTCTATCAAAGAAGACCTTCCGTTCAACGGCGGCACGCTGAGCACAGCTGGAAACCTGGTCTTCTACGGTAACCTGCATGGAGACTTCCACGCAATTGATGCCACAAGCGGCAAAATTCTCTGGAAGAAAAACCTTGGTTCCGGCATTGGAGCTGGCCCTGTGACCTACGCTGTCGACGGCAAGCAATATGTCGCTGTCGTCGTTGGCCGGACGGCTGCCATTCCCGCATTCCTGGGAGAGATCGGGAAGAAGATGACAGCAGCTGCACCCGAAGGCGGTTCACTGTTCGTGTTTGCCATCCAATAGCTAACCAATCGAGCATCGTCGGTCGCACCAGAGCTTCGGGTGAAAGCGACGATGCTCCTCGCCGAAGCGGGTCTGCGGAACTGGATTTCCGTTCCGCACATCATGTACATACAGGGGAGCCGTGGGATGTCGGTGAATGTCACGGGCAACTTCAAGGCCTGCGTATTCTTACGAGTGAGTCTTCTCGCGTTGATTGGTATCCTTGCGTCGAGTGGTGCTAGTGCCGGCACCGATACGGCCGACGTCAAACCCCTGCGTTTGTGCGCGGATCCGACTAATTTGCCGTACTCGAGCGATGATGGCTCCAAGCCGGGATTCGACCTCGAGGTCGGTCAGGCGATCGGGAAGGCGCTGGGCCGACCTGTGACTTACAATTGGTACAAGACTTACTTCGGCAAGCGCAGCGTGCGCGTCACCTTGCTGGGAAAGCAATGCGACGCAATGATTGGCTTACCGCTGTCCGAAGACTTCATGGGGCCCGTGGTTATCTTTTCCCGAAAGATTTCGACGCAAGCCTACGCTCTCGTCGCCGCGAAAGAGCTAGTTATCAGCAGCATTGAAGATCTCAGGGGAAGGCGGGTGGCCGTCCAGTACCAAACGACACCGCAAGATCTTCTCGCTCTCCGGGATGATATCGAAAAAGTCACCGTATTGAGTCCGGACGAAGGCATGAAGGCCCTGTATCTCGGTACGGCGGAGGTCGCCTTTGTCTGGGGGCCAACTGCCGGCTGGCTCAACAAGACCCAATACCAAAACCGCTACAAGCTCCACACCGTCGAAGGCATGGGCTTGTCATGGGACGCCGCGATCGGATTTGCAAAAACGTCGAAGGAGCTCCGCGATCAGGTCGATGCGGTCCTGCCGAGCCTTGTGCAGACAATTGGTGATCTGGCCGCAAAATATGGCTTGCCAGGCGACACGTCGACGAAGCTCCACGTATCTGGAAATTCGCCGAACCTCCTCGCCCCTCCAGCAGCCGCAGAGGATCTTTCTGCTGCGCATTCTCCTTCGGCTAATGTTGCATCGAAGGAACCGGAGGGGGATGCAGGAAACTCCGCTAGCGCAAGGGTAGGCAAGGAAGTCTTCAATTCAACCTGCGCCCATTGCCATGGGACTGACGCAGTGCAGAGCGAGCGTCGGATTGACCTCCGGAGATTGCAGCTTCGCTACGGCGAAAATGCGCGCTCGACGTTCTGGACAACCGTCCACGAGGGGCGCCTTTCGAAAGGCATGCCGGCCTGGAAAGACGTCTTTACCGACGAGGATCTCAACAACATATATGCCTATCTGATTGCCGTACAGACCCCGGCCGGTTCCACGAATTGAAGGAGCTCGCCAGAATTTCGGACATGATTCGGCCGATCGGTGTGTCCGGCCCCCGCTTGAATGAGAATTGCTTCATAAACGCGCGCGAGCGCCAGGAGATTAGATATGCAGGACAATGTCCCGTTGACGGTCGGCGTCGATCACGTCGGACTTGCCGTGAAAGACCTCGCGCTCGCGCGGCGCTTCTTTTGTGATTGTCTTGGCTGGAGAGTTGTCGGTGAGAACCAAAGTTATCCGGCGTCCTTCGTGTCGGACGGAAACGGCATCGTGACGCTCTGGCAGGTCGAAGATCCGGAGAAATGCGTGCCGTTCGACCGACGTCGCAATGTCGGTTTGCATCACCTTGCATTGAAGGTTGTGGACCGCAACGCGCTTGAGGCATTGCACGCACGTGTCGCGGCATGGCCCGATACCATGATTGAGTTTGCGCCGGAACGATCGGGCAAAGGCCCCAAGGTGCACTTTATGGTGCGAGAGCCTGGCGGCACCCGGATTGAGTTTGCCTGCGTCTCTCCTGCCGCCGGATAATGGAGGCCCCGCTCCTCTGGCGCTGCTGCGCGGTAATGGCGATCAGTGCAAAAGCCTCGCGGGCGACCGCCGTTAGCGATCTAACGGGCTGGTACCATCCGTTTTATTTTGACCGGTGCTATGACCAGCTTTTGCCGCTTGCTTAGGTAAGAACAATGCCAACGGTTGCTGGACGAATAAGCTTCTTATGAAGGCGTCGAGGTCGTGACTGGAGCGTGAATTCGTTGCGGTGCTGGGCCTGTCTTGATCGTGATATCTGGTTGCGGACCGGCGTCTCTGCCGAAAAGGCTGACCAGGGTGGGGCAGTCCGATGCGGAAAGGTGGGGCGCCCGGAATGAGGGATCCTGTTGCCGGCGCGGGAAGTCAGCGTGATCCCTCTCAGCTTGGTTCGTTCATTACTCCAACGGCAAAGCGGCGACAGCTTCGGTCGCCCTAGCGAGAACGGCGGGTCTTTGTGGGCGCAACCGTTGATTTGGACAAAGTCTTTGGAAGAAGAAAAGCCGGGAGGTCGCGCATGTCGAGAGTCGAGCTAAAGATCAATGGTAATGCCGTTTCAGTAGATGTTGAGGACCGAACCCTCCTCGTCCATCTGCTGCGCGAAAATCTGAACCTGACCGGCACCCACGTCGGCTGCGATACCAGCCAGTGCGGCGCCTGCACCGTCCATATCGACGGCCGGGCGGTCAAATCTTGCACCGTGCTGGCGGGCCAGGCGGCCGGCTCCAGCGTTACCAGCATCGAGGGCATCGCCAAGGGCGACGAACTGCACCCGATGCAGGCGGCGTTCCGCGACAATCACGGCCTGCAATGCGGCTATTGCACCCCGGGCATGATCATGTCGGCGATCGATATCGCGCACCGTTACGGCGGCAAGCTCGACGAGGAAACCGTCCGGCACGAGCTGGAAGGCAACATCTGCCGCTGCACCGGCTACCACAACATCGTCAAATCGGTGCTCGATGCAGCCGGCCGCATGAAGGTCTTGCAGGCGGCGGAATAGCCGCCGCAGGCCGCTACTACCCTAATACAAAGCCGCCGCGTTCGATGGAAATGGCGGAAACGATAACTCCGGTTAGGAGGACAGAACATGGGCGTTGAAGGCATTGGCGCAAGCGTTGTGCGTAAGGAAGACCGCCGTTTCATTACCGGCAAAGGCCGTTACGTCGACGACATCAAGCTAGTGGGTTTGACCCACGCACATTTCATCCGCAGTCCGCACGCGCATGCCAGGGTGAAGAGCATCGATTCGTCGGCGGCGATGAAGATGCCGGGCGTAGTTGGCGTCCTAACCGGCCAGCAAATCGTCGACGACAAGGTCGGCAACCTCATTTGCGGCTGGGCCATCACCTCGAAGGACGGCTCGCCGATGAAAATGGGCGCGTGGCCGGCGATGGCGCCGGAAACCGTGCGCTTCGTGGGCCAGGCAGTCGCGGTCGTGATCGCGGAGACCAAGAACCAGGCCAGGGACGCGGCCGAGGCCGTGGTGGTCGATTACGAAGAGCTTCAGGCCGTGCCGGATATCCGCGCCGCTATCAAGCCGGGCGCGCCGCAGTTGCATCCGGAAGCGCCGGGTAATGTGGTCTACGACTGGCATATCGGCGATGAGGCTGCGGTAAAGGGCACCTTCAGCAGAGCCGCCAACGTGGTGACGCTGGATCTTACCAACAACCGCCTGGTGCCGAATGCGATGGAGCCGCGCGCGGCGGTCGCGGAATATGATGCGGCCGAGGAGCACTACACGCTCCATACGACCTCGCAGAATCCGCACGTCGCTCGCCTTGTGCTATCGGCGTTCTACAACATCGCGCCTGAGCACAAGCTGCGCGTCGTTGCGCCCGACGTCGGCGGGGGTTTTGGTTCGAAAATCTACATCTATCCCGAGGAGATGGTGGCGCTGTGGGCCTCGAAGAAGGTCGGCCGCCCGATCAAGTGGACCAGCGACCGGACCGAAGCCTTCCTTACCGATCACCACGGCCGCGACCATATCTCGAAGGCGGAGATGGCCTTCGACAAGGACAACAAGATCCTGGGGCTTCGGGTGAAGACCCACGCCAATTTCGGCGCCTATATGTCGCTGTTCTCGTCTGCGGTACCGACCTATCTCTATGCGACGCTGCTGTCCGGGCAGTACGTGATCCCGGCGATCTATGCCGAGGTGATGGGCGTCTATACCAACACCACGCCCGTCGACGCCTATCGCGGCGCGGGCCGGCCTGAAGCGAGCTATCTGCTAGAACGCATGATAGAGACCGCGGCGCGTCAGTTGAAGGTCGATCCGACCGAACTGCGCCGCAAGAACTTCATCACCGCGTTCCCATATCAGACGCCCGTGATCATGGCCTATGACGTCGGCGATTTCGGCGCCTCGCTCGACGCCGCGATGAAGGCGATCGATTACGCCGGCTTCGCAGGCCGCAAGGCGAAAGCCAAGTCGGAAGGCAAGCTGCGCGGCATCGGCGTCTCCTGCTACATCGAGGCCTGTGGCATCGCGCCGTCGAAGGCGGTCGGCAGCTTAGGTGCCGGCGTCGGCTTGTGGGAATCCGCGGAAGTCCGCGTCAACCCGGTCGGCACCATCGAGATCCTGACCGGTTCGCACAGCCACGGCCAGGGCCACGAGACGACGTTCGCGCAGCTCATTTCGGAACGCCTGGGCGTCCCGATCAGCCAGGTGCAGATCGTCCATGGCGACACCGACAAGGTGCAGTTCGGCATGGGCACCTACGGCTCGCGCTCGCTCACGGTCGGCGGCACCGCCATCATCAAGGCGATGGAGAAGGTCGAGGCCAAGGCCAAGAAGATCGCAGCCCACGCGCTGGAAGCTTCCGAGCGCGACATCGTGATCGAGAACGGCGAGTTCAAGGTCACCGGCACCGACAAGTCGATCGCGCTACCGATGGTGGCGCTCGCTGCCTATACCGCTCACAACCTGCCTGACGGAATGGAGCCCGGCCTGAAGGAGACCGCGTTCTATGATCCCACCAACTTCACCTTCCCGGCGGGCGCCTATATATGCGAACTTGAGGTCGATCCCGGCACCGGCAAGACTTCGTTCGTCAATTTCGTCGCGGCCGACGATTTTGGCAGGCTGATCAACCCGATGATTGTCGAGGGACAGGTCCATGGCGGGCTTGCGCAAGGCATCGGCCAAGCGCTCCTGGAAGGTGCGGTCTATGACAGCAACGGCCAGCCGGTCACGGCCTCGTTCATGGACTATGCCATGCCGCGCGCCGACGACTTGCCATCGTTTAAGCTGTCGCACACCACGACGCTGTGCCCGGGCAATCCGCTCGGGGTCAAAGGCTGCGGCGAAGCAGGCGCGATCGGCGCGTCGGCCGCCGTGATCAACGCGATCACGGACGCAATCGGCAACAACAAGCTCGAAATGCCGGCGACGCCCGATCGCGTCTGGCACGCCATTCACGGCAAAGCGCAATAGGGAGCATTGCTATGTACGAGACAACCTACCACCGTGCCTCCAGCGTCGACGAAGCCGCGGCGATGTTCGCCAAAGGCTCGGAATCGAAATACCTTGCCGGCGGCCATACGCTGATTCCCGTCATGAAGCAGCGCCTCGCATCGCCCTCCGACGTTATCGATCTCGGAAAGATCCAGGAACTGATCGGCATCGAAGCGTTTGGCGACGCGGTGACGATCAAGGCAGCGACGACTCATTGCGATGTGGCCATCAGCGAGACCGTGCAAAAGGCGATTTCCGCGCTAGCATACCTCGCCTCGCTAATCGGCGATCCGGCCGTGCGCCATCGTGGCAGCATCGGCGGCTCACTCGCCAACAACGATCCCGCTGCGGATTATCCGGCCGCGGTTCTGGCGCTGGGCGCTACCATCAAGACCAACAAGCGCTCGATTGCGGCAGACGATTTCTTCAAGGGATTGTTCGCGACCGCGTTGGAGGAGGGAGAGATCATCACCGCCGTGTCTTTCCCAATCCCGGCGAAGGCGGGCTATGCCAAATTCCCCCACCCGGCCTCGCGCTTTGCGTTGGCCGGTGTGTTCGTCGCCAAGACAAGATCGGGCGAGGTTCGCGTCGCCGCGACGGGGGCCTCGCAAAGCGGCGTCATGCGAGTAACGGCGATCGAGACGGCCTTGAAGGCGGACTGGTCGGCGGCCGCACTCGACGACGTCGCGATCTCAGCCGACGGCTTGTTGAGCGATCTTCATGGTTCCTCGGATTATCGTGCCCACCTGATCAAGGTGATGGCGCAGCGAGCGCTGGCAGTTTGAATAGTATGAGGTCCGGTCATGGCTGGACCAGCATTTCGCATCGATCCACCGGCGAGTGCGAGCAAGGGCCGGCCCTCGTCCGGTGCGAACCAGACCGACACTTTCTTGCCGTCGATGATGTCAAGGCGGCGGCGACATTCTACGGTGGAACGATTTGATATTGCTCCGACACCTCTGCCGCTTTCTGCCAGAATGCCAGAGCTTCGCCGATCAGTCGAACAGTACGAAGGAGTAAGGGAATGGATCAATCGATATGCAAGCGGCGCTGCGCGCGACGCCCATTCAGCGGACGGAAGAAGCTATGACAGGGACGAGCGGGGGAGCGCCGTTGGAGGCCTCGGCGGAGTTGGTGCGTACCTATAGCGCGGTCGTCAATGCGATCACGGCGAATGTCCTTAATGCACAGGCGGGGTTTGAGTGGCTGAATGCCCAACCGCCAAATCTGGAAGAAGTCCGACGGTCGCTCAATAGCGTCGCTAATGATGGTAAGCGAGCAGGCGAAATCATCGTTCGACTTCGATCGCTCATGGAGAAGGTACCCATAGTGGATGGAGCCATTGGACCATAAGCTGATAGATCCGTACGTCGGCGGTGGAGGTGACCTCTCCAGGTCATCAGAATGGCGGCTCCTCCCCAACGGGCCGGGATCTTCTCGAGATCCCCCCCGTTTTTCGAGCAGTGGTCGTTTGCAATTGAACGATGAAAACTTACGCCCGAACACGATCCAGTAGCTGAGTCTGGGAGAACGATGAGCATCATTGCTATCGCTGAGGAGTTCGCTCGCAATACAATTCTGCCACGGGCCGCCGCCTGGGAAAAGTCGCGCTCGATGGCAACGACGGAGCTCCGAGAAGCAATCAATGTCGGAATTGGATCGCTCAGGATCGGCGCTGAGCACGGCGGTCTGGGTCTGGACTATCTTTGCATGGGAAAGGTCCTCAGAGTCTTGGCCTCGGCGGACTTCCCGTTTGCTTTCAGCCTTGCTGTGCACAGCGCGGTTGGCGGCTCGATAGCGGAATACGGCTCGCCTTACCAGCTCGATCGATATCTTCGTCGGATACAAACAGGAGAACTAGTTCTCTCCGTATGCATAACTGAGCCTTGCGCAGGATCGGATGCGGCGGCCATGCAAACGAAGGCTACAGGTAGTCGAGGGGGGTGGCGAATAAATGGCTCCAAGGCGTGGATCACCAATGCCGCATCTGCGGATCTATTTCTCGTATACGCGCAGACCGATGTGGATGATGGACCAGCAGGCATTGCCGCATTTTTAATAGAGAGAGGGTGTCCGGGTCTCTCGATCACGGCTGCTTACGATCTCGTGGGGTGCCATTCTATGGGCCTCGCTGGGGCAGAACTCTCTGACTGTTTCGTCCCTGATGAGGCACTATTTGCTCGACCTGGCGAAGGTTTTAAACGGGCGATGAGCGGTATTGATGTGGCGCGCACTTTGGTTAGCGCGATGTGCTGCGGAATGCTGGAATCAAGTCTAGCGCACGCCTTAAAAGCAACAGCCGAGCGTTCCGCATTCGGCGCAAGGACGATCGATTTTCAAGGCCTTCAATGGATTCTGGCCGACGTTGCGACGGATCTTTCAGCCTCGGAGTTGCTGTTTGCCGCTGCTGCATCGAAGCTTGACCGAGGAGAGCGGGCTACAATTGAAGCTGCTCACGCGAAGAAGTTCGCGACAAGAGCAGCGTTCAACGGTGTCGCGCAATGTATGCAGCTTGCTGGCGCGCGAGGTCTTTTGGCCGACACACCAATCTCGCGGCATTTGGCCTCCGCAAAAGCAGCTCAGTACCTCGACGGCACGACAGAGATACAGAATGTTGTTATCTCCCGCTTCCTTCAGGCGCGGGCACTTTAGCTCCGGCACTTCGACGAAGTTGCATTGTCCGGCCTTGCTCCGGAGTGTGGGATAGAGGACTAACCGTACAGAGGTGGTAAATGAGCATTTCGCTCAGTGTCGAGAACGTTATGGCAGGGTTGCCCCGTCGTCTTCATGAAGTAGTGGATGAGCATGCGGCTATTGTGCCAAAGCAGCCAGCTGTTGTGGATCATGCGACAACATTATCATTTGAGGAGCTGAGGCAGGCAACGACTCATACCTCGGCTCGGCTAGGTCAGTTGGGAGTGCGCGGCGGCGACCGAGTCATGGTTGTCAGTGAAAATTGTGTTGCGGCTGTTGTGCTTCTGCTCGCTATCAGCAGGCGCGATGCATGGGCAATAATTGTTAACCCGCGACTTTCGCAGCGGGAGGTTGAGCAGATCCGGGAGCATAGCGGGGCCCGCTTGGTTCTATTCACGTCCGGCGTTTCTGCCGAGGCCGCGACGCATGCTGCATTCTATGACGCAAGATCCGCCCGTATTGAAGGCTTGTCCGAGGTCCTCGTTTCCGAGACTAACCCGATGGCCGTTCCCGAGCGCGTTGAAGATGGGCGGCATGCACAGGTTGCCGTTCTGATCTACACATCTGGCACAACGGGAACTCCGAAGGGCGTCATGCTCACGCACGAGAATCTCCTCTTCAGCGCGCGGACAAATGCGCTCTACGAGTCTCCTGGAGAGAGCCATAAGGTCTATATTGTTCTCCCAATATCCCACATCGCCGGGTTCACCTTCTTGCTCATGTCGCTCATGATGGGAGCCGCCGCTCGTTTGGCCCGAAAGTTTGATCCGGCGCGCCTTGCTGACGAAATCTCAAATGGAGAGGTTTCGATTTTTTGCGGCGTTCCTGCCACATATCAACGATTGCTCGAATATAAAGATACTGTTGGCCTGAAGCGTCTTGGTCGTGGAATTCTCAGGCACATGATGGTAGCCGGCGCGCCACTGGACCTTGCTCTGAAGTCGCGCATCGAGGAGACGTATGGAATTCCACTATTGAATGGTTACGGGATAACGGAGTGCTCGCCTACAATTGCGAGCGTCCGTCCCGAGCAGCCGAAGAGTGATCAGACCGTAGGGTCATTTGTTTCGGGTGTAGAAGGCCGCGTTGTCAAACCAGACGGCTCTATCGCGATGGCAGGGGAGGTCGGGGAGCTTCATGTCCGTGGACCGAACGTTATGTTGGGTTATTATCGTGCACCTGATCTGACCGCTGCCGCAGTAGACACTGAAGGGTGGTTTAAGACAGGTGACCTTGCTCGGATCGACAACGCGTGGCTGTATATCGTGGGGCGAGCAAAAGAAATGATTATTAGATCTGGCTTCAACGTTTACCCCGCCGAAGTGGAGGCGATTTTAAACTCCCACCCAGCGGTAGTTCAGTCTGCGGTTGTGGGAAGACCGGTGTCGGGCAACGAGGAAGTGATCGCGTTCGTACAGCTGCAAGCAAATTCTGACGTAACCGTTGATGACCTCGTGAGGTATATCAATCCTCTTCTGACCCCCTATAAGCGGCCGTCGGAAATCATCAGGCTTGAGACTTTGCCGGCAACGACCACGGGAAAAATACTGAAAAGCAGGTTGGCTGGTTCGCTTCTTGGAGCCCAGTAAGAACATTCGTAAACGAACCCGCCGCGATATGATGGGAATGTCAGAACCGGGACACTAGAGCGTTCAATCTAAAGCACGCTCACTACCTCAAACCGCGGGGAGATCTGCGTTGGCGACATTCAAGGCGATCAGGATTGACAAGGCGGACAAGGGCACCGCCGCCACGCTCACCCAATTCGACGAAGCCGACCTGATGGCTGGCGATGTCACTGTGCGGGTGGAATGGTCGACGCTGAACTACAAGGACGGGCTTGCCCTCACCGGCAAGTCGCCGGTCGTACGGCGTTTTCCAATGATTCCGGGCATCGATCTTGCGGGCACGGTCGAGCAGTCGTTGCATCCGCAATGGAAGGCCGGCGACAAGGTGATCTGTAACGGCTGGGGACTGGGCGAGACACATCTGGGCGCCTATGCCGAGAAGGCACGCGTCAAGGGCGATTGGCTGGTGCGTGTTCCTGACGGCATGTCCACGCGCGATGCGATGGCGATCGGCACTGCCGGCTACACGGCGATGCTGGCGGTGCTTGCGCTGGAACAGCATGGCATCACCCCGGCGAGCGGTCCGATTGTAGTGACTGGTGCCGCGGGCGGTGTCGGTTCGGTGGCCATCTCGGTGCTGTCGAAGCGCGGCTACCAGGTGATCGCATCGACCAGCCGGATGTCGGAGGCCGGCTATCTGCAAGACCTCGGTGCGGCTGAGGTGATCGATCGCAATGAGCTCACCGGTCCGGCCAAGCCGCTGGCCAGGGAGCGCTGGGCAGGCGGGATCGACAGCGTCGGCTCGACCACGTTGGCCAATCTCCTGTCGATGACGAAGTACCGGGGTGCTGTCGCGGCGTGCGGGCTCGCAGGCGGCATGGACCTGCCGACTTCGGTGGCGCCATTTATTTTGCGGGGTGTGTGTCTGTTGGGTATCGATTCCGTGATGTGCCCAATTGAGCTGCGAAAGGCCGTATGGAGCCGTCTGGCCGGTGACCTGGATTCCGGGAAACTAACTAAAATGACTCATGAAATTAGGCTTGATCAGGTTTTCGATAGAGGCGCCGAAATCCTCGAGGGGCAGGTTCGTGGTCGAATCGTGGTAAAAATTGTCTGAGAGGTTGAGTATTCGTACACGAGCCGTTGGTGACACGAGCCGAGCAGGCATAGCGAGGAATCTGACGTGACTGAGATCCGCCCCCTCCCGTTGCCACCCTTTACGCGTGAGACGGCCGCGGCGAAACTCGCGCTTGATAGTGAAGACGTCGCACCTGGGCAGAAATGGAGTCAGTTCATTGACTGATAAAGTTTCACACGAAGGCTTGTCGGTTCTCGAATGACCGCGGTTGGTGTGCAAAGCGGCCGTTCATACGCAAGCAGCATCCCGCGACTCATAAGGAATGAGCAGAGAGCCTATCAGTTTGGAGTCAGGCTCGAGGGGGCGCTTAGCCGTTCACAGTGGGAAGCTGGGACATCAATGCTTCGGTGACGTATGAGACCATCGGGGCGTTCGTCGCAGCGCCTTCATCCCGTCAGAGCTGAACGCCGCAGTAGCTTCAGTGACCAATGTGACGTGATTCCGAACCCGTCGGCGGTCGCGCAGCAGATATCGCGCTATATCGGAGATTCGGCAGAACGTACTGGGTTTCGAAGCCGCGTTCCTAGCCATAGTAAGCCTTGCTATGCGCCGAGTTGGGGATCGCCTCGTTCGACGAATCGCAAGGATCGGGTGTTGCGTGTCCCGGATTTGAACCTGTGGCGCATGGCGGGCCTGCTGAACTGGGCGGGTAATTCCCACTAGGTCAGTTGGAAGCATCACCCGTAGGACCAATGCGCGTGCTACCGTTCTCGTTGAGAACTCCGCAACGAAATCGCAACGAATTGGGTGAAACGACCGTGAACAAAACGTGGCGCAAGCGCCTGCCACAGCAATAAGAATCAATAACTTAAAGGATATTCACTGCGTTCGGGACGCAGGGGTCGCAGGTTCGAATCCTGCCACTCCGACCAGAATTCATTAGGTTTTTTCGTCTCATTTCGATCCTCGGTCAAGTCGGCCACCGTTTTGGCCACCGAAACGTACCGGCCCTTTTGGCCAATTGCCGCTGCCGCCCCGTGCAGGTGGTCGGGGTGATGGTGGCCATAGGTGTTCCAGGAGCGGTCGGCCAGAACCGTCTCAGGCAACGACGACGGTCGCAATCTTGGACCTGAGCGCGGTGAGCGCTGAGCTGCCCTCCGCGCGCGCGTCGATGATCAGGGTGTCGATGCGCTCAACCGGGCAGAAGCCGACGCGGCTGGTCAGGCCGATCTTGGCGTGGTCGGCGAGTATGAACACGCGCTTTGCCGCCGTCGCCATGGCGCGGGCGAGGTCGGCCTCGGCGACGTCGAAGCTGGTGGCGCCGTAGCGGGCATCGACGCCGACCGGCGACAACAGGGCGATGTCCGCCTGCCAGCGCAGCACCTCCGACACGGCAGCGGCGCCGAAGGTGGCCGGCATGGTTTCGCCGAGCTCGCCGCCGAGCACGAGCACCTTGTTCATGCGCGGGATGCCGCTGCCGATGGTGGTGGCGACCTCGAACGAATTGGTGACGATGGTGAGGCCCGACAGGGTGGCGAGCTCGCGGGCGAGCACGGACATCGTGCTGCCGGCGTCGAGCAACAGGGTCTGGCCGGGACTGATCAGCCGCGCCGCGGCGCGGGCGATGCGGGTCTTCTCCTCCAGCCGCACCTTCGCGCGCACTGCGAGCGGCGGTTCGGCGTCGGGCGTGATCGCCATCACCCCGCCGTGGACGCGGCGCAACTCGCCGCGCGCCTCGAGCGCCAGCACGTCGCGCCGCACCGTCTCGCGCGACACCTTGAGGTCGAGGGCGATGCCGTCGGTGGTCGCCCGGCCGAGGGCGGCGAGCAGCGCGCGGATGCGCTGGTGGCGATCCTCCTGCAGCATCAGCGTTCTCGTCGCGACGTCAGCCGCGCCAGCAGCCTGTGCATGGCGAGCGCGGCGATGCACACCACCGCCATGATGCAGGTGGAGAAGGCCGCCGCCTGCGACACGAAGCCCGCCTCGTCGAGCCGCATCACCGACACCGCCGCCATGCTCACCGACGGCGTCACCAGGAAGATCACCGCTGACAGCGTCACCATCGAGCGCATGAACAGGAAGAAGAACACCGCGACCAGGGTCGGCGCCATCACCGGGACGATGACATTGGCCAGCACCTGGGCCGCGCCGCTGCCGAGGCAGGTCGCCGCCTCCT
>Ga0307516_10005651_pt1 | contig 14869 bp, 20 predicted proteins | sample 19_EM_MG_FD_203310 | JGI IMG/M metagenome (GOLD analysis project Ga0307516, IMG submission 203310) | Populus trichocarpa ectomycorrhiza microbial communities from riparian zone in the Pacific Northwest, United States - 19_EM | ecosystem: Host-associated > Plants > Roots > Unclassified | place...
ACGCGCCCTACAAGGCCCGAGCGGGTAATCATTCCTTGGAGGGGCGACAGGGCGTCAATCATCATGCATCTGCGCTGGCCTTGGCTACGGCACTCGGTTCGCGGGTTTTCATAAAACCACGACATGTCCCTCTTATCTCGTCTGTTTGCGAAGCATAACCTGACTGGCGGGACCAAACTCCCCGAGCCCGCCACACCAGATGCGCCCGGCGGTTCCTTCACCTTCACCATCGATGCCTCGCAACACATTGTCCAGGCAGTGACTGTATTCAGGAACAACACCGCCCAAGTTGTACGCACGTTTCACGATTTGGCACTAAAGGTTCGTCGTTCCTCGGGCGAGAACCGTCGAGCGGGGGCTAACCGTACCGCCTTCTGGCCTACCAGTCTGGTGAAAACACAGTTGTGATTGACAATCTCCCCAATGCAATGCTGCCAGAGTCTTTGCGTGTCCCAAACAGCGGGGATTATGCGATCCTCGACGTCCTATGCGCACACGAGAGGAACGACGAACACGAACGAAGGGTAGAAGCCTTTGTCGCTCAATTGGAACAGACCAAGAAACGTAGGGAGGAAGTCATGGGGATGCTACGCGATTACGGAAACACGTTGGCCAAGGGCTCTCCCTCGCAGAAGAACATGCTCAAGTTCACAAACAAATATCTCTCCGTTGCGGACGAATGCGACACCGAAGTGAGAAATATCGAGGAGAGACTCAAGGCGGAGAAGGCCGCGCTCGAGGTTTGGAGGAATTCCCGAACGCCATTTCGAGGAATTGCCCAGATAGCCTTGTTCACGACGAGAAATACGACCACGGCGCTGACCATTACGTACAGTGAGTTGCACTCCTGTGCTTTCACTGATTCCAAAACCTGACCGACCACAAGTGGTGGACAACGCGTCATGGAGCCCGCTTTACGATCTTCGCGCCACCTCCCAGAAGGGAAAACCTTGTCCGAACGTCCATCTCCATTACCGCGCGAATCTCTCCCAATCAACTGGCGAAGACTGGAACGATGCTCAGTTGACGTTGAGTACTAGAGCCCCGGAGGACCTCGATGACGGTATTCCGAAGCCGAGCACCATTCAAATACAGGGGGTGGGTCACGGAAGGTGCGTTCCCGAGTTTTTCCATCCGCGCCCATCACACCAATGCCTCATCACACCGGCAGGCCGGCTCGATCGATTACTTCCAGGTATCGAAGTCGGAGCCCATGCCGCCTTCGAGCCGCTCCAAGCGATCTGAGCAGCGGGAGCAGGACCAGGAGGAGCAGGAGCAGAGACAGGGACCGGAGGCAGTGCAGACGTCCGAGTCCGAGGCGAGGCGAGAGTCGGAGTCGCGAAAGGCGGCGCTCACGCACGCCCTCACCCGATTGTCGAGGAATTGAACCCGCAGTCATCGTGGTCCCAAATCCACGCCTCCGCAGACGACGAAGGATGAGCTCGCTGGAACCCCCACACTACCCATACCACCCTAACGAGACGGTGGTGATCGCGAACGACGTCACATCCGTTTCGTATATCATGGACGGGAGGTGTTCCATTCCGGGCGATGGGAAGTTGCACAAAGTGACCTTCGCCATCCTGCCGTTTACGGCCACGATACACCACGTAGTCACCCCGATGATTTCCTCCGACGCATATCTGCAGGTGGGCTTATCGGATTCGTATTTCGTTGACGCTAACCAGCTAATTCCTTGCCCGTTAGTGTTCGATTCTGAATGACAGCAACTATACCCTCCTCCCAGGGGTTCTCTCTACTTTCATGGACGACAAGTACGTTTCCAAGACAACCATACCTGAAGTCGGAATGAGGGATTCCTTCCGTTGCACCCTCGGCATCGATACCGCCATCAAAGTAACCCACTGCGCCACCTCCACGACTTCCATATCGCCGGAAACGGAAACGCAGTTCGTGGAACGGTTCAAGACCGTGACGTACACTTCGACGGCGACCATCCGGAACAGACGCGCTGACGGCGACGCAATCGACGTTGTGGGGAGGGCAAGCCTCCCGGTTGTTAGGACGAGACGTGGTGGCCCAGTCAATGCCGACAGCGTCGAGGCAAGGATAAAGGTGTTACTCAAGCAACCCTTGGGTCTTGCGGAAAACGAAACCAGTGATCCGGTCGAGCTCGAGCGGCCGGATGGGTTCCGTGTTCAGTGGGGGACTGGGGATGGTGGTGTGGGCCCGCTGTCCGGGAATATCGCTGATAAGGACGAAGGGAAGTTCATGTGGGTGGGCAAGCTTGACCCTGGCCAGGAGGTTTTGTTGGAAAGCGTGTGGGATGTCAGGGCCCCCGTCGACATATCGTGGTGCGAAACTACGGTGCTACCATGAGGTCCGAACTTAGGTGTCCTGGGCTTTTGTATGCGTATTTACGTTCTTCTGTACTACCTTGTTGGCTACGCTATTGGCATTGAAAGTGATTATATTGTGATATCGATCATCAGTACGACTAATCTCAGGGTCTCTCTCTATTCGACCTCGTAAACCACCATGCGCCTCACTGACTCCCGTATGGCGCTCCAACGAAGCACGAACACAGTGCGAGGTCCTCACTCGGTCACTCAGCTGATCCTAAGCCTTGCGGAAGCGCGGGAAGCGTATCCGATTGTCCGAACGGCAACGGATTGGACCCCTCGCGGATGCCGGATGGCGATAACAGTTCCGTGTATACGGGCGTCCCGTGCTAGGGTCTCTCTCGACACCACGTCAATATGCGATCATATCGTGATCCATTCCTGTGGCTTCGGACTCGCGTCCGAAGACACGAGGTTTTATCATCCTTTTCCCGCACGGCCACGGTGGGATATCTGGGCCCCTACCAGACTTGGTCTCACCTGATCTCGTGGGACCCTTGATCACAAGTTCCACTCGACTGGGGTCGGGGCGGTATCGTTGATCAGTGGGTCCCGAGCCACCCTTCGAGTCCGTCGCCATGTCCACTAAGTAACAGGGACCCCCCCCCCAGGCTGAATTACCATTCATCACCCGTTCGTTGTATTAGGACGGTCCGGGTCACCCCCGAGTATCTAGTTGATTCATATAAGGACCTTCTCTCTCACCATCTATGTTGAACCCTTCTCTCTCCCTCGTACCCCTCAGCCACAGGCGAAGACTCCGAGGAATTCTGAGGTATGGGACGACCATACGACCATTCAATCAATTCCGTTCGTCGGAGGGTGTTGGGGGATCTATTTCGTGGATGCGCCGTTCCTGCTGGGGTTGTCATCCTCGCGCTGAGACTCGCCGGGGTCAGACTCGGTTGCACATCGGGGGCACTCGCGTTTCCTGTCGCTGCTTTATCTGGGGCATACCTCCTATAGGGGATTATGTGAACGCCAGGGAGGCCAGCTTGACGTCATCCACGTGCCTAGGTGAGCGGCCGTCCGATTGGTGTTATTGTGGCAATCTGTCGCTGATTGCGGTGTGTTCTGAAGGGTAAAAGGGAAGTTACCAGGGAACCTCGACATCCTCTTCAGACTATTCGCATCCCAAGAGTCAGGCTACATGTCGGACACGTTCGCGGAGCTTTTCGAGGAACGTAAAGCTACAACATTCCATCATAGGATCATGTGGACTGATGAGGTGCGGCCTGTCCCTTATCCTGGTGACAATCTGTCCTTGGGGTTCTGAATGCGATGTCCTAGTACATCACCATGGATCCTGAACACACGAAATACGTGTACAATCCCTGCTTTAACCAGTTCTGGCGATGACACACAAAAAGAGGTGGTGTGTAAGTCCCAAGGCCGGCAATAGGAACGACACCGCTGACGCATAAACATGCCCGCAGCGAGTGTTTCTTGGGGTCCAGTATTCTTAACCGTGACGAGGAATGGAAAACGGTACGTCGTTGTGTCCCTGGCACTCGACAGAGAGTGCGGTCATTCTAATCCCCATAAAGCATCGGATGATGGCCCGCCCATTCTCCGCAACGGATAGAGTGTCAGACCTCGATCTGTTCGAGAGGTACACCCAAGAAGTGATCGACATCCTGCTCAACGCCGACCCTGGGGACTCTCTCGTTCTGGTGTGCTCACTCGGTGTGGGTTTAGACGACAGTTTTGCTATCCCACGTGGAAAATCCTTTTGCCATGCATCCGGATGTCCTGAAGAAGGCTCGAGAGGAGATTCTCGAACTGCTCAGTCCAGGGGGTGCACCGACGGTAGAGAACATGCGCGGGATGAAAACCGTGAGTCCCAAAGTGTAACAGAATATACCAAGAGAGTTCCTCATCGAGTCTTCCCGCACTATCAAGTACGAGCCGTGTTGAACGAGACTCTCCGTCTCTTCACCCCCCTTCCCGCGAGCATCCGCGACGCCCGAGACTTGGGCGTTGTCTTACTACGGTCAGACGCAACACGACTCACCCCCAATGTACATGCCACCAGGGAGTTCAAGCCCGAGAGGTGGTTCGATCAGGAGCTGCAGCAAAATGTAAATGTCTCCGCGAACCCTGCCATTTTTACCCCGTTCGCTTCTGGACCGAGAAACGTAGGTGTCCACTCTCACCTCACCCACACCGGCGTGAACGAACGCTGATGAGAGGACAGTGTCTACGGTGCCTTGGTCAGAACTACGCCTTGAATGAGGCTAGGCTGTTCTTGGTCCGCCTGCTCCAGCGCTTCGATGAATTCGAAATCGACGAACGAAAACAGCTACCTCCACCCTGGAAGAAAGACTCCAGTGTCGACACGGGATTGAAGAATCCGGTTTAAAAAAAAAGGCCTCAGAGTGATGTGGGTTAGGGTTGGTGGGCTTGTCGGTTCTGAATATCTGACCGACTACTGTATGCCACAACGATAATTGATTCCGTCCTTTAGCCTACCATCGGAACGTAAATCGGTTCCGACACGCCAGATATTGACGTTTCGGAACGCCCGCGGAACAAGACATTGCCGCGATCCTGGAGGCGAGGGAAGGAGGCTGGACTGATATCAATGCTAGATAAATACAAACGGCGGGAGTAAAAGAGAACCAAAAAGACGACAGAGGGGAAGAAAGAGAGGTTTGATAACGGAAACGGTAGGAGAAAACTATGGGGATCGGGGTAAGACTACTACTACGCATATGCGGAAAAAGCTATCAGGAGGGAAGAGTCGAGAAAGGAGAACTCGAGGGGACCGTTTAGGACTACCGGTAGAGAAGTGGGGAGACGTGGATGAGACAGATAAAACCCGATTTCTGCAGTCAGCTGTATGCATAATGTACGTATAGAAGTAACACTATAACAAGAATAAGGAAAGAGAACAATCACCCCCGATGGGGGGAGAGGGTCGCCAGAGTATATACTCCAGGGAGACGGGCAGGGTAGGTGAAGGAAGCAACCCGTGGTGGTAAAACCAGCGATAAGACATGAAGGACTATCCACAACAGAAAAAAACATAGGGAAAACAATTGAAGAGAGAGGAACGAGATCCAATGGGGGGATGAAAATGAAGCTACGCCACAAGAGATGCGCATATGGGGGGACACGTCCGACAAAACCCGGAAGTTTGGGAGCAACGCTTGTTTTAGGCCCAGGAGGAGACCGGAAGCAAGCGCGTCTCGGGCGACCAGGTGATTGTGAGGAACTCGAGGGGATCCAAGAGTGACGTGGACATTCTCCCGTCCAGGGTGCGAGTGATGAGCGAACGGGATGACTCCAGGTCGAGAGGCGACTGAGCGGGTGGTGATTAAGCTGTCTGAACCAAGAAAGGAGTGAAATGTGGTCTACCAGGGAGGTACGGGGGGAGGGGGGATTGATGATACTACGCTACAGTCCGGAGGGGAAGTCGAGAAGAGGGTTGACGGGAAGTACGGACTGGCGTCGCGTATGATGTAGAAGAGGTGTGGAAAGGGTTGACAGACAATAAGGTTTACAAGGACACGAGGAGGCGGGAGATGGAAGCACAAAACCTCCGTACACTGCGGAAATACATCCACTGATCAGCGCGGGCGAGGGAAAGGAAGTAGGACGAGCTCTTACCTTTCAGAACAGAACTACTTCATATCTAAAGACACATCCCCTCCGGGATTAAACCATTGTCCAAAATCCCTTTCGAAGTTCAGATCACCCGGGTCTTGCCTGAGGAATGTCTGATCGAAATCAGGAATCTCCCACAGCTCATTCAAACCCATTCCCGACTGTTGCAAGTCGATCAGACCGGGAGTGGCCTCTGGACCCATCGAAGGTGGTGCGTTTGGAGTAGCGGGGGTTGGGTTTGTGGGTGGTCCTTGTCCAGGCTGGTTCGTGGGGGGTTGTTGTTGAGGTTGTTGCGGCTGTTGTCCCTGCTGGGGGGTCGTCGGCGGTTGTCCAGGGTTCTGTTGTCCAGACTGTGGTCCCTGACCGGGGGAACTTTCTGGTCGAGTACCAGGTTCGCCTGGTTTGTCGCCCCCGTTCTGTTGAGTCTTGTTCATCCCAGGAGACGGAGGCGGGGGCATCATTCCGCCCACCGGTTTGATGGCCGTGGCTGGGTTCATGCTACCCGCGTTGAAGGGTGCCGGCCCGGCGGTCTGAGGGGGGTTAGACAGCGGGGACCCGGCGTTATTGCCCGACATTGGTGGTCCCATGCCCTTGTGATGAAGTTTTTGCATCGACTGCCTGTAATTGTGCATCTGAAAGGAAAAATTAGCACCATCCTGTCCAAGAACTTGAAAATCCTACGGGACCAACCTCGGGAGTCATGTGCACCGGGTTGTTCATCATTGCTGGCGTCGGCATCGACACCATTCCAGGGCTCATCGGGGAGCCGAAGCCACTCATGGATTGATAGCCCATATTCATCGGCTGGCGGATCATCCCATTTTGCATGTTCTGTGGTCCGGGCGGGCCACCCCCTGCCTGGGGATTGAAAGGAACCATAGACGCCATGGGAGGTTGGTTCTGGGGTGGACCGGGGGGATTGGGGTGATCACCACCGCTCGGAGAAGGACGAGGCCGCTTTGGGGAAGAACCTTCCTCTTCACCAGGAGACGTGCTGTTCCGCTTTGCCCGTTGCTGGGTCGCGGGGTTATTGCGAATGTTTGCCGATGCCATGAGGGGTGTCGAGGAAGGACCGGCAGGGTTAGGTGGTTGTTGGGGTGCACCTGGTCCGGGCTGGGGTTGGGCACGATACTTTGCGCGATAGTGGCCGAGAATCCGGTGCTGAGGGGAATGATAAATAAATCAGCCAACTGTATAATGCGGGAATCCACCTTTTCTTCCACTGTCATGACATTGAATTCCTTTTCATGCGGGATCATCAGTTCCTGCTTGAGTTTTGGTAAGAGGGTGTTTGGGATGCGCATAAGTTCGCCGTTGATTTCGTTCATGGACGAAGGAGGTCCAGGGGGTAATCGATGAGCCATAGATGGACTAGGGTTAGTGATCACGCCCTGGCCAGGGGTACTGGGTCGACTTGAAGGACGCCCGAGCTGCTGGGGGTAGTTCGGGGAATGGGCTTGCTGCTGATTCCCAGGGACGTGGTTGCCCATACCCGGGGGTCCGTTTGGTGGCAACATCGTACGGTTTATCGGGCCCATGTGTTGATTACCCTGGATCTGAACCATGCCTTGCCCTGGCTGTTGGGGTTGTGGGACGCCGCCTTGAGTTAATCGTGAGAGGGATGTTCGTCGGAAATGAACTAATACTGACCCATTATTCGCTGCCCTTGCATCATCCCTTGGATATTAAGTGGCTGTTGCGGGCCACCTTGGGTGTTTCCGGGGCCGCTTGGAGGGTGGCCGGGTTGATTTGACATGGGAAAGCTCATATGACCGTTCGGCATGCCTTGTCCACCAGGCATTCCATTTGGCATCCCACCACCGTTTGGAGGCATTTGGACACCCTGCCGAGGCGGCATCCCATTCATCAGTCTGTTAATTGGCGGCTGGGGCTGGTTGCGATTCTGGGTGCGAAGAGCCGTTTGCTGTACTTGGTACTGTGGGGTGGGTTGGAGTCGACGTGGTCATTAATTGTGAACGCGTAACAAGGGTCGAAAAAACCGACTTGAGTGTAGATCAAGGCCTCGTCGGAGCCGGTCCCGTTGTTTTTCGCGGTGAACAACGTCCAGAAGACGGACCACCACTCGAACAAGAGACCTTGTCTGGCGTTGATGGGAGGCTGGGAGTCTGCGGGAATATCTGCTTCGTTCACGAGTTCGCGGGCGGTTTTTGTGTATCCTCGCTTGTTGCAGTAGTCGTGGATGTAGATGTGGAACCTGTTTGAGAGGCGATTCGACGCGAGTCAGACGCACAGTCCGGAGAAAGAAGGATGAGGCATGCGGAGGGGGGAAAACTTACATCCGGTCGCCTTCCCAGGAGAGCAGAGAGGAGTTAGCGTCCCCGTCCAAGGAAGGGCCGGCGGGTGTCGGTCCCGTTGCCATTGGAGTTGAAGATAAGAGAAGAAATTCGCGTTATATTTGAGGCGAGGGGGGGTGGAGAGGGTGGTGGTGGTGGAAGGAGGGAAAACGGGCGATGGGTGGCCGTCGTCCGAGGTGGGGAGAGAGGGTGGATAGGATGTCCGAGGGCAAGAATGGGAAGTAGCCTTTCTGGAAAATAACGCTTAGCACAACATCCGAGGGCTAACGGGAGCGAAGGCGGATTCCGGGAGAGGCGCACCGAGGCGGGAACACGACCGACGGATGCGGGAAGTCGGCGACGGCGGTGACGACGAGCAAGAGGGGCGGGGGGTGGAAGACAGCGGGAGAGGGTGGGAAGCGGCTGGGCGACGGTCTGGGAGAGTCTCAGCCACGTTTCGCGGACGCAAAAGTTGCGTAAACTCAGACCGCAATTAGCCGAGACACTACAATCATTTAGAAGGCCGACACTACAAACACTACAATTCCAACAAACCCGCCCTCCTAATGCCTCCGCACCACAGCTATCTGGAAATCCCACCCTCCGACTAGGTACTTCACCTCAACCAGCCGACGGATCTCTCGCCACCCACTTTCCACCTGCTCTAGCGACCCGACGTCCGTCACCACATAGATGAAGTCCGAGGGAGACAATAGTGATCGCAACAGCGAACCCAATAAAAACGCAATCAGTGCAATGAGGATCACCACCCTCAGTGGGTACTCCTGCCGCGGTGCGGAGATAGCCCGCAACGAACGAGCCACCTTGGCTGCGTCCATGTACATGCCTGGTGGTTGAGGGTCCTTCGTCCCCAAGCCCGCCAAGTCAGTGGTCGATCTGTTCGTGGGGGTGCTCGCCCTTGTCGAGAAATGTGACAACGGGTTCTGGTAAGACCCAAGGAAACCCAACAAACCGCCTCCCCTTGCCTGAGGACTAGTTACGTCGGGAGAAGCTGTCGTTGATGTCATCTGTCCGGAATGCCAAAAAGCCAATCGGTAAACATGTCCCAACGAGATCCCACGCCGTAAATTGGCGTGATTTGACTCACGTTAGTCCCGGGATCTTGACTGCCTTGCGGCTCTTCTTTCGCTTCGGTCTCATTCGTCTCGCTCTCAGCGGGTGCCATAGGATTGACAGAAACAGCGGGATCCAACAAGTGAACTGCCACCGCGACGGGCGTCTGGAACTCCTCTGACAGGTCGCCATCTCCAGAACTCCTGTGAACCACGTTAGGAGATCAAAGTACGAGGATCCGTACAGGAACATGCCCACCTGACAAGGGTATCTGATCGCGATGCTCTGTTGTCCAAGAGTTCCTCCCGCCCCAGACTCGTCAACGCCTCCTTCTCGCTGACAACCTCGACCGCCTTCCCCTCCACGAAGATACTCGATGAATTCTCCCTGTTCGCGGGCACAATCTCCACGTCCACCACTGCCCCTCCCTTCTCATGCAAGTTGACCAGCCATTGAGGTTTAGGGGGGGCTGTCCTGACCTCGCCGGTCAAAGGATCTTGCAGCGTCGAACCATGATACTGCGCCGTGGGGAGCGTCAACCTCAAAAGGTGCCTCGGTTGTCTGCCTTCGTGTAACCCAGAGGAGTGCATGGGCGAAGAAGGCATCGCGTGAATCGTGATCATTAAAGGTAACACTTTGTCATTCTCTCCACTTCCCAAAGCTTGTCCCGGCGCTGGCAGCGTGATGAACTTTGCGTTCCTCCTGATCCTAGACCTCAAGTTGATGTTGTACCCTGCGGGGTATAGCCTCGAGTCCACAACAATCTCTGCAACGAGCAGATCGACAGGTTGTCGGACCTCACCCCGTACAGTAAACATGGATGGAGATTTGAGCACTTCCCGAGACCTCGACCTCCCGGAGAAAGAGGAAACCCTCTCTGATCGATTCCTAATCGTCACACTCGACATCATGGAACTTGAGAGGTCCTCCGCGTTGACCAACGACTGAGAAGAAGCTGGACCCTCACCGCCCTCCCGTCCCTCCTCTCGCTCCTTTAATGGTGTGAACGCGCTCGGACGCGGTGTCGTGTCGTGGTCGCCACTCCCCCACAGTGGTGACGAAGCCCTCGGTCGGATCCCAGAAGAAGAGGATGGATTACCACCAGACCAAGTGACGAGGAGTGTGCTCCTGTAAACCCTCGCTTGGGGATCATACTTCGTTGCGACCGAAAGGCGATTGTGATCGTGTTTCTTCAAGAGCCAAGTGCCCGTCCCTTCTCCGGGTGGGTCTCCCTCGCTGATCTTGTCCAATAGCATGAATCCATACGTCGGAAGGCGCGTAAGAGGTGAAGGCGCTAACCCCTTGACGTAAGTTTCCACAGCGAGAATCCCTCTCGCAAGGGCGACGTTAAGGCTTGTGTTGGTCGCAACCGGCATAGACCCTGCATAATCGACCGCGACGAGCCTCGTGCACCTCGTCGAAGGAATCGCATATTTCTCCGTAGTGTAGGGGTCGAGAGTCTCCAATATCCACCCGTCCACAAGGACCCGTCCGATGGGTAGCGCATATGGATTATACTTCGTGGCCGAGAATGAGGTTGCCGACTCCGGCGAGAACGAAGCCGAGACGCAGAAGATGGCCGTTCTAGAATCGTTCGAACCCTCCCCCTCACCTTCCCTCGTTCGAGCCCTCGTCCTCCTAGGTTTCGCTCTCGCGAGTACCGAAGCCAAGTAAAACCCACGATCCCTAAACGGGAACCCCCCCTTGTTGGTAGCAAACGCCGTGTGGCATCCATCCCTGAACACATGGAAGACCTGGGCGGAGCAAAACTGGGTGTCCCACTGCTTCCTGGAGTCGTAGCTTGCGATGACAGAGGCGACCTCTTCGGCAGATACCCCTTCGATGACCTTCTCGCCTTTGTGGATTGGGATCGTGGGTGAGATTTCTGGGCACATCTTCCGATGAACCGCGCAGCCTTTGTCGCCAACGAGGGTCCAACCGTCCAGAGGGGGGTTCGCGTGGTGTTGCTGGACGTATAGTAGGGCGTCGAGGGCGTATTGCATGGGTAGCTTGGATGAAGATGGCTTAAGTTGGTCTGCGGAGGCGACGGGGGGTGAAAGAGGAGCGAAACTTTCCTGGGTCGCAGTCGAAGATCCCATCGTGAAGAATCGGGTGAGGGGACTAGAGAACTTGGGAATCACCGTCGCGACACTCATTGGGGGAGGGTTGGCAGTGTCAGGTGTGCATTTGACCGGCGATTCGGGCCCACTCGAATCCCCATCATTATCACCAAACTGCTTCCTCCTCTTAACCCTCACCACCGGAGGTTGGTCCAAGGGAACGCGGAGGGGCTTGATTCGTTTCTGCTTCGTTAGTAGCTTGACCTCAGCCTCGGAAAGCTCATCCACGTCAACCGCCACCTTGACTCCGTTGACCATCACCAACCCCTTTTCTTTAGGAGAACTCGTCATCCCCCGTCGAACGATGGCCTGCAACCGTTCATCACCAGCAAGGACGGCATCATGGGTGATGGTGATCCATACCCCCCCTCCGGCTCCACTTAGTCGATGCCTTCGCAGACAACTCAGAGCTTGGGGAGGCGGGTCCACCACGATGTCCAATGTCGATCCCCACGTGTCCAAATCACATCTCAACTCGCACTCCACGATCGGCATCGTCGAGTTCTTTTCCTCCTCTTCCTTCTGCGCCCTCACTTCTGCGCTCGTAACTGAACCCGCGAAGGTCGAGGTCGAGGTCGTGGTGGTCCGCCGGCTCGAACATACGGAGTACTCGATCCTGAAACTTCCGCGATCGTGGTCATATCGAACGGTATCGGCGCTTGCGCCGTCGAGGCGGGTCATGAGTGGTGGCCCGCCGCACTTGATGACGAATTCGCCAACTCCAGCTACTGCAGTGATCATTTGCTGCGGAATGCTGTTCTTGTTGGACCATCCTTTGGGATCAGATTGCTCGAGGAGGGTGACAAGGGTCGTGGTAGGTGAGAGGGCTTCGATCGACCATCCTTGTAAGTCGACTTGGGTACGGATTGTGGTGGGACTGACGGGAGGGATGAACGGAAACAGGGGCAAGTCGTCGACGGAGAATGCGAAGACGTGGATGGTCGTCGGGGATTTATACACTGTCTTGAGTACCACGGCATCTCTCCCGCTGTACGTGTAAGATGGAAGTGCGGAACGAAAACACGTGAGTTCACACTCAGCAACCAAGAAGTAGTCGGAAGATACGATCGTCGGCGTAAGGGGGGAAGCATGGAATTGGGAGTGTGATGGGGGATCAACGTTGAACGGATTGATACGTACTTTGCTGGCCATATGGGTTTGGACTTCCAGTGCCAAACCTCGGATAGCTCATTCACATCTTCCAGAAGGACGGCGTCATCATACGATCGATCCCATTGGGCTCGGGCCCCGGGTGTGACGATGGTGCTGTAAAGATCCCAAATGCCGAGCCCAACGAAGGTGGCCTCTGCACGGAACACAACAAGCGTTGGATCTATCGAGTCAAGTTGGGTGACAGAGACCCCACGGGCCTCGGTGGCTGGAAAACGGAAGAAATGAGTTCTTGTTCCGGGGTCAAACGAGGTGCACCCTACTTGGTTTCCACTTTGCCTCTGGCTCTTGGAGCAATGAAGAGAAATAGATGTAGTTCCTCTTTACCCTCGACAAAATGGATTTCTTCGCAGACTCCGAACGCTCTCCAAACGGTCCACCAGGTGCCGGTGGCCCAGGAGGGACGGGGCCTGGAATCAGGTCCAATGGAGAAGGTTTGTTTGATCCGCCACCGAGCGAAGAGGGTACGCTCATCGTGCTGTCTGCGACACTTGAGGTCGAAACGCTTTGCAGACTAATCTGGGCAGCACTGGTTGCGTCTTGAGCGATGTGGTTTGGGACCATCATCCCATGATTGTAGGAAGAAGGGTCTCGCTCCTCCACCGTTTCGACCTTATGTGGTATCCCATTCAGCCTCAGGGCACCAGACGACGAGCCGGACTTTTCAATGGTGATCTGGACCTTCATTACAGAATGTTCGTCCAGCAATGGGCTATGTTTGATTTGGAAGGTGATCGCGTCGTAGGGTTTCGGTGCCCCCGAATCAGGGGTGGGGGAGGAAGGGGAATTTCGGATCGCTTTCGCCGACCAGGGTAGTCGTTCAACCTCTTTCGACGATGCCTTCACGGATACCTGTACGTCCCATCCATCAGAGGTAGGTAACGTACATTCCACTGCCCTTGTCAGCCTCCTCGCCTCCCGGATCGCGTGTAGTTCGTCGATTCCTTCGGTGGCGTGGAAGTGGTGGTCATCCTCATCGGACACCACAGAGTAATTGAGGGTCAGAGCAACGCGGTCCACTTGGAACCGCATTCGCTCAATCATAACGCCGTTGCCGTAACACCTCAATACAGGGATACGATATCCACGCTCTTTGACGGCCGTGTATAAGCCCAACATCATTGCGGAAAGTTGCTGCGCAGTTGCAGCAACGGAACCGAATGGCCAGATGGCGCGAAAATCGTGTTGCCAGAAATAAGTTATCCGTACGCGGCCTGGAGTGCGGGAGGATTGTTCGGTGGGTTGTTGTGAAGAATATTGGACACACCAGGCGAAAACTGGATGAATCAATTAAATCATGTTCGCGGAGAAAATGTGATGAGTAGGCTCACGTTTGACGTCCGAACGAACGTAGGGGGGAGAGGGGCGTAAATATGCTGGTTCATCCGGGGAACGAGGAAGGGAGGTGGAAACATCGATTAGGGTTGTTGCGTCATTGAACGTGCGCGAGATCGTGACCGCATCCCGCGGGCTGTCAATGCACGCAAAGGGTTAGGAGCCCGCTCAGCAAAGAGAATCTGTCGGCGCCGGGGAAAGCGAGGTACTCACTATGCGGGCCAACCTAACGTGAAGTTGGTCTTGGATATCCTAGTGGTGGGGTCCAGCATCTCTATGAGTGTAGAGCTTTCCACGGTTGGATCCCACTCTTTCCTGAACTCCGGGGTGACCAGGACGGACTTCCAGGAGTCGAGGGGAATGGGATCTTCGGGAGAGAGGGTGACATCCAGCTGAACCCGGTAGACGTCTCCTGCTTTTGTGGATTTCCTGGAAAGCTTGACGGTGTTCGAGTCCGGGGTGCGGCCGTTGGCCCGGGCCTTGCCCTTGCTCTTCAGTTGTAGTTGGGGGGAATCCGGGCGAGGAGAAGGGGTACCAGAGCCATCGCTGGCACTGGGTGGGGTCGGAACTCGCTTCCAGTCACTCGCTGGTGAGGTGAGGAGTTGTCGGAATTGGGACTGCATGAGATCCAGTGTATTGTACCATGATTGGCGCAGTCTGGAAACATTGAGGGGAAGTATTTTGGATACGCGAAGGTGAGAACTCACTCAGTGCCGTCGGACATACCAGCTCCGTTTGACGAGTCGCTGACGTCGAGGTTGGGGTCTGTCGCAGCAGCGGATAAGTGAGCTTTAGCGCAATTACAGGCGGGCATGTGACTCCATGATGATGACACGTCGGTTCGGTTGGGGGTTCGCGCTTTCGGTTTGTAGGGAAACAGAGACGAATCCCCAAAGTCTCACAT
>Ga0307516_10005652_pt1 | contig 14867 bp, 12 predicted proteins | sample 19_EM_MG_FD_203310 | JGI IMG/M metagenome (GOLD analysis project Ga0307516, IMG submission 203310) | Populus trichocarpa ectomycorrhiza microbial communities from riparian zone in the Pacific Northwest, United States - 19_EM | ecosystem: Host-associated > Plants > Roots > Unclassified | place...
AATTTGTAATTGGATATAAAAACTTCATCCGATTACATTTGATTAATCACACTCAATTAGCCCGATTAAATCTAAGTCAAATGAATACTAAATTTTTTTAAGAGAATAGAACATTATTTAAATAAAAAAATTAATCCAAATTGATAAACAATTATATTTTAGAGTGAGTATATTTTGATACTTAAATGTTTTATTTATTTATTTATTTTAATATATATATATATATATATATATATATATATATAACAAAAGCTAAATAGTATGGGAAAATTATTGTAGATTAATAGATATTTCACTGTATATTATAATAGTAGTTTCATTTTTTTTTTTATTTTTTTACAACATTTCTTTGATTTTTTTTGTTTTTCCAAGAAAATTAGTTGTTGTCAGACTAAAAGTGTTTGGTTTTAGCGTTGTTGTCAGACCCAAATCGCTTGACATGACAGCAAACCATGCTTAGTAACATTAGGCTTGAAATGGCAAATCAAGCTACTCTAACTTGGGTCTAACATAGTTATCAATTTTAAATATCATGGGTATGATTTGGCTTCTAGATCCAAGTATTATGGGTTTGATAAAGAATTAAGTAGAGGTTTAAAAATTAACCTGTTTAATTAGGTTTAATAACACTATTAAAATATTTTTAATATTTTTTTATATTTTAAAAAATTTGATATCAACCCCGCGGGATAATATATATATATATATATATAAAGTGTGGTTATATTTCATTTCAGATGTGCAAAAACATGGATTCTCAATCCCAAGAATCATAAGGGTAAATAAGATTGAATTGGATAGAGTTGGGCCAGACAAGATTGTAAGAACTTGGTTTATAAAGAAGTCTTATGCTCAGTCCAACGAGTTTCAAGAATGAAGGCCAGTCTTCAAAAACAGGCTTAGAACTAGACTTCATTAGAATTTAGAGTCTTAGAAGCGTTAATTAAGGCCCAAACCCTGCCCAGCCTGTCCACGAGCCCCTGAACTCCAATGAAGAGAAAACATCATTTTATAATCCCATGTCAGGACATGTTCTCCGTGGTTCGGCTTATAGGTTAATTTCCTGTTTATTTTTTATTTTTATTTTTTTATTTTAAATTAATTTTTTTTTATTTTCAAATTATTTTGATGCACTAATATCAAAAATATTTTTTAAAAAATAAAAAAATAATATTTTAATACATTCCCAAGTTAAAAACATTTTAAAAAATAACCACAACTACACTCTCAGACACACCTAAATAGATTAACATATAATTATATAGATTTTGTTTTTTGTTTTTTTATTTTTTTTTAAAATAATATTGTTTTAGATAATTAAAAAAACACAAAAATGATATGAATTTAAAAATTAAAAAAATTATTACCGGTTCAACTTCATTTACCGTCTCAAATAAAACTCACCTTCTATTCAAACCCGAGGTCAGTGAGTTAACAAGTCAACCTGTCAAGCGAAAGTAGTTCCGAAACCATGGTTTTCTCAATTTTGTGTATGGTCAAAAATAATTTAAACTTCATTCCATATCTATCATCTACTTTACAATATGACCCTTTCATCACACCATTGTTAAGGTGAATTAACGCTAGTTCTAAATCTACCCAAATTACTGAAAAATCAGCCTTAAACAAATCATTGTCGGACACTTTATGTGCACAAACAAATTTAGATATTGGGAAATTTTGGGATTTCGGTGATGATTTCTGTATGATTTAGTCCAGCAAAGGATAGGTTTAGGATGAAATTGAATTTTTTAATTTAGTAGGAACCAAAATGAAACTTTTGACATATATCGAGGACTAGATTAGGGTTTTCCTCATGTGAAACACCCGCCATACTGAGGCCGTGGGCTCTTCGTTTTCCTGTGCTCGACTTTCCTCGTTGTTTCTTCTCTCATATATTCTTGCGTGATTTCCTTCCACAAAGAGGACGCGTTTTTGCCTCCTCAAAAGGTCATACAAGATGGGATCAGGGAGAAGAACCCTTTCAGCTGTCAATTTCATTCCATTTTTACCAAGAAATTTCTCCTCGCTACCTCCCTTGCCGATGTCTGTCTCTTTTTGCATTGACTTACTAAATGAAGTCTACGTTATTATTGACTTTCACAAGTCTCTTCTTTTTTCAAACTACAATACAATTTTTTTCCTTTTTATATAAAAGAAAAATCGGGTAGGACCCCGTCGGCATCATCCACTTTCGAATAATAGAGAGACACGAGGGATAATTAGAAGTGGAATGTTGTTTTTAAAAATTTATTTATTTTATATTTTTAGATATTTTAATGTGTTGATAATTTTTTAAAAATAAAAAAAATATTATTTTAATATATTTTTCTATGAAAAACACTTTAAAAAAATAATTATTACATTCTCAAACACTTTAAATGTATTTGGCATAACTTCTGTTTTAGTGTTTTTTTAGTTTTTTTTATATGCTATTGTTAAAAATAAGAAAAATCTAATTTTTTTTATTTTAATGTATTTTTTAAAAATAAATTATTTTAAAAAATATCCTATATCTTAATCTCAAACACCCCTTTATTAGTTTATAAAACTACGGTATATTTATTAACTTGTATAATGAAATGTGAAATCTATAATAGATAGGAGAGGATCATAGTGATTCTCCCATCAGTTTTAGTTGGTTTTTAATTTAATTTAATTTAATTAATTTCACTATTAAAATGTCAACAAAATAATTTTTTTATTATCTTGCATGTATCATGTAGATTTTGGTTTTATTGGATTATTTAACAAGTTGACCAGATGAACGCTGGAAATTTTGCTCTATCTAGCTATATGATTTTTTGTATGCGTGCCAGTGAAGCTATCGAATGAATCGGGTTGGCTATTTGACAACACTGGCTTGATTATTTAGAGACTGAAATTGTTTAATGGATGATCTAAGTCAATGATGTGAGCTACAAAGTCTGGCACGAGGTAGGAAATTTAAGGCGGAATTGATCAGTACCAGGTGCCCCACATGGAATTTTGATCTCTGAAATCGTTTCAGTATTTGTATCTGTTGTGCTTATCCATACCGTTTAGACACCATAGGACATCAGACATGAGATGATCTGTGAGCATGGTTTGAATTTTTTCCGTGTGAATGCTATTGACATTTACCATCAAGTAAGATTGGTCAATTTGTAGTAGACTTATCAGAATTCTAGAAGTGATAAGATAATTTCAAATTATGTTGTCAGAAACTACTTGGCACTGCTGGGCCACATCAATGGAAGATTTTCTCCATGTGGGGCAACTTTGAAGGTCAATAGTATGATTCCAGGAAAGTCTGCAATACCTGTCGAAACCACAATTTCAAAAGGCAGATGGGGATATGGGGGTCCTTCTTGCAGAGTAAAGAAGCTTCCCTTTTTGGAATTATTACTTGCATTTGCCTATCCTATGTGTACTGTGTTTACTTTTCTTTACTTGCTTTGTTTTGTTTGTTTGTTTGTTGATGTGCTTTCACACTTGAATCTTTGTGATGATGATGATATATATATATATATATATATATATATACGTGCATCGATTGTTTGTTGTGGCGTACTTCTCTTGCACATTTTGCAATTTGAAGATTTGTGAGAAATTATGAGTCGAATCAAGTTGGAAAGATCTCCTTCAATCTCTTCATGCTTCCCAGAAAGGTTTTCTGGTCCGAGTATGGAAATTAGTACTTCAACATCTGGGAGAGGCTATACAACAACTTCTTCGTATTCACATCAAGTCCCTCGGTTCATGCCTTCTCTTCCAGAAACTGCAGTTGATAAGCATCTTGTCGAGGAAAAGCAGGAGTTGCTTAAGGTTCTTCCCGGTTCAGCAGCCCCTGCAGTTGCATCCCTGAACTCACAACATTCTGTTTCAATTGACATAACTGATCATGAGAGTTCTGTTCCATCACCGGCTGCCGCTCAGCTTCAAAAAGAAAATGCAATTGGGTCTCTTCAGCGGATGCAATCACTTTTCAACACATTCCCCAATTCAGCACCTGCAACTCTTTACTCGGAGCGGACTGTGACAATTGACTTAACCAGGCAACAATCTGTTTCGGCACCTGCTAGCATCGACCTTTATAGCAAATCTGCAGCTGCACCTCTCCCAGCTCCTCCGACGATTTCACATGGTCTTGTGAAAGGTCAGTAGACAGTAAGCATAGATTGTATAATTTGTTGCCAGTTTTTGTCTTATGCATCCTGAGGAGTTGAGGTAAACATATGAGAATTAATGATTGATTTATTTCATGACAGGAAATAGAAGCACCACTGGGCTTACGTTATACGCACCTTTATACCAAGCTGCAATGAAGGGTGACTGGGAAAAGGCTGATGAGTTCTTTAAATCCCATCCAGGTGCTATAAATGTTAGGATCACCAAGGAGATGGATACGGTTCTCCATATCGCAGCAGGGGCTAAACATACCAAGTTTGTTGAGGAGGTGGTCAAGTCGATGACGGGAACCGATTTAACTTTACGGAACAAGTACAATAATACTGCTCTATGTTATGCAGCTGCCTCAGGAGTCACCAAAATAGCAGAAATGATGGTGAGCAAGAATAGAAACTTGCCAATGATGAGGAACAACAGAGGAGTGACGCCTCTTTATATAGCTGCGTTATTCGGACACAAAGACATGGTCTGGTATCTCTACTCTGTCACTTCAGACGAATATTTAACGCGAGACGACTACATCGGTCTGCTTATTGCTACCATCAGCACCGATTTGTTTGGTAAGAAATAGCTCCTGTTACTCAATGAATAGCATATTGATCAGGGCCTGGCCTAACTAAACCTTTTTTTGTATTCATAGATGTAGCCTTGAGCATCATTCAACACCAACCAGAATTAGCAATTCAGCGAGATCTAAATGGGGAGACAGCACTTCATGTTTTAGCTCGAAAGTCATCAGCATTTGCCAGCAAAAGTGGGCTTGGATTCTGGCATAGATTTATTTATCCATGTGAGTATTTTCTGTTGCCCCCTTAAATTAACATCAAATCATGAAGGGATTCTTTCCACTGGTTTGTAATAACCCACATATATTTCTTATATCTTGAATCTTCAGACTTCAATTGTTGTTATTTTCTGGTCTGTGATGATTAACTGTTGCAGTTTAAATACTTCTTAGGGATCTTTGTGGAAGTACCTACCAAATGTAGCTGCCCATCTAGCATCTTCCAAATCCATAGGCACTTGAGTAATCAAGGTTTGTTGATTAAACTCATGATCACTTTTCCAATGCATTTTAGTCAAAAGCTTTCATCAACATACAGGCATATGGATCTTAATCTTGTCTGTTTATAAGAGAAACTTTTCGAGTCTCAATCTTATCAGTTTATATTGGTAGAGATTTTGTCAGTCACATTAATGATAAAACTAATACTTTCATAGTACTGAAATTTGACTTGGAATTACTTAGCAATTTGGGTTCTTGAATCATGACAGAATCTCTCAGCTTGGTGGGACAACTTTTCCGTGCAATACAAATGAATGGTATGCTGAAATATATAGTAATGAGTTCATTGAGTTCACATTAATAAGTTCATTTTCTGAGTTATTTTCTTTTATAGTCCCAGGAATCAAGGCAGTTTATGACAAGAAGTTGATGCACACACAAGTTCTTGAGCTGGTTAAGCTGTCGTGGGAACAAGTTCTGTTATTGGATGACTGCCAAATTGCAGAGTTGCTTGCAAGCCCTTCACAGCCACTCTTCGTTGCGGCAGAGTTTGGAATTGTTGAGTTTATAACTGCACTTATACGCTCTTATCCTGATTTAATATGGAAAGTTAATGAGCAAAGTAGAAGCATTTTTCACATCGCCGTAGCGCATCGCCAGGAAAAGATCTTTAGCCTCATTAATGATATTGGAGCACACAAGGACATGATTACTGCTTATAAAGATATTAACAATGCCAACATATTGCATTTGGCTGGAATGATTGCACCCCGGGATAAACTTAATGTTATTTCCGGTGCAGCCCTTCAGATGCAGAGAGAATTATTGTGGTTCAAGGTTCTTACTGAACCCACAACTTTGTCATACTTCTATTTTGAAGCTACAGGATTATTTATTTCTTCCTTTGGTTTTCTATGCAATATCTTTAGGAAGTTGAGAAGAATGTGCAGCCTTCATTAAAGGAGATGAGAGACAAGAATGGTAGAACACCTCGAATGTTATTTACCGAAGAACATAGAGGGCTGGTTAAAGAAGGAGAGAAATGGATGAAGAATACTGCTTCATCATGCATGCTTCTTGCTACACTAATTACTACAGTGATGTTTGCTGCAATTTTCACAGTTCCAGGAGGCAATGACAACAGCAAGGGCACTCCACTTGTTTTGGCGTCTACATCTTTCATAGTCTTTGCCGTGGCAGATGCATTTGCACTATTCTCTTCAGTCACTTCTATATTAATGTTCCTTTCCATACTTACTTCTCGTTACGCAGAAGAAGATTTCGTAGAGTCCCTGCCGAAAAGATTGGTAGTAGGTCTTGCAACACTCTTTTGCTCTATAGCAGCCATGCTTGTAGCATTTGCTGCAACCTTTTGCATCGTGCTTGACCATCGATTGGCATGGATTGTTGTCCCTATTTCTCTAGGTTCCTCTGTCCCTGTAACTTTATTTGCATTTTTACAATTTCCACTTTTTGTTGATATGATCCATTCTTCATATGGGGCTGGCATTTTCGCCCGAAAAAGCACAGATATGCTATACTGATAATAGTTTAACAAAACATTCTTGTGACATCTGATTAGCATCATGAGCCCTCGATTTATATAGACCTTGTGAATTATGTGCAAAGGAATGAAGAGAAGTTGAATTTCAGAAGCCAATTCAACTTTCTTTTGGCTTCCAAGTATCGCTTAAAGGCCTTCTTCCCGTCAAGCACTTCATCTAAACCATACAGGATTTCTGAGCATGAATTTTACTGTCAAGGTTGTTCCTTTTACCATTTCCTCTTGATGATTAAGCAATTAAATGGTATATCAGTTCAGTAAGTGAGGGAGACAGGGAAATTATTAGATTGGTGGTTAAGTATTTCTATATGGTTCAAATTTCAAGATTTCATGATGGTGGATTGACCTTCATCGAGATTTAAGCCGGCCGAGTTAAAAAAACATTTGACTCATTGTGTTTTAATAAAAAAATTAAGTTCATTCGCGACCTAGCCTGTCCGATCAAAATTTCTTGATTTTTTTATAAAAAGATAATATATTTTTTTATAAAATAAAAAAAAATTAGATTGATCTAAATTTATACTGATAAACCTATCGAAGAGCGGACTTACCTCAGGTTGGTTTAGAAACTATTATTACAAGTTCTTGGCTTACATCAAATGAAATGAATAATGATTTGAATTGATGAATTACCTAACTAATATCTCAAGTAGGATTCTCTACTGGAAAAACCTGAAAATGTGATGAACAAGTCACTTTGTAACCTTATCTTGCACTTCAGTTCATATACTTTTCTTGAATGTAGAAAAAATAAAATTATTATTAAACTTGTTGGACACATTATTACATTTTGCAAAAAAAAAAAAAAAAAAAACCCTAATCAAGAGCTGATTTGATTTATGTTATTTCAAGAACGTCATGAACACCTCTTGATGTAGCGATGCTATTTTCTTTTATCAAATCGTTAAGCAACGTAACTAAATTCTCCTGATATCATTATCTTATGCGAGAAAATACTCGAAATATATCCATCAACACTTTCAATCATCGACCCCATGCATGGTCCTTTCCCTTTAAAATTTAAAACCTTTTTTAATCATTATTCCTCGATAATATTTATCCACTATAGTAATATTTATTACCATACATTGTATTAAAAATAAACTAATATATTTAATTCAATTTCATCTCAAGTTCAACACAGGGTCAATAAAACTCTCGTGATTCTAATAGTATTGAAAAATAATATTATTTCATTATTTTTTAAAAAAGAATTAGATGTGGATTCAAATATATCACTAAAAATTCAATAAAATCATTTAAATTTAGAACATGTTTGGTAACTCATTGTCAAACATATAATTAATTATATTGATATATATTTTTTATTTTATTTAAAATTTAATCTAGGTTAAACTATAAGTCACAAGCTCTTTAAGTTAACATATAATTGAACCGATTTTAAAGGTTATTTGATATTTTGTTTTAATTTGTTTATGATGTGTTTTAAAAATATATTTAGTATGAAAAAAATATCAAATTAATGTTTTTTAAGTATTTTTTAATGGTTTTAATGTGATGATATCAAAAAATAAAAAAATATTTTAATAAATTTTAATGTGATAATCACTTTTAAAAAATAATCTACATCACAATATCAAATACATATTTAAATAGTGATTGACATTGTGATCTAATCATATTTTTTAAAATTTTTAAATTTTAAATTATTATTTTTTTATATTTTTCCTATGGTATATGTTGAAATTAAGAATAAATTTTAAAAATAAAAAATATATAATTTTATGTTAGAATAAATATAATTTTGATAAATCTAACTTGATATTATTACAAGAAAATTAGATCGAAAAATACTGATCATAATTCTAAAGCATATTCATTAAAAAAAAGTAATGATTATTTTGGACATCTTGATGAAGACAAATCTTCATATCATTTTCTTGATTTAAAAGATAACAAGAATTTAGAAAGCGATTAGACTACTACTAGATACCCTGATTCGCCTTCCCAAAATCACGTTAAGTTACTTAAAAGCATCAAAAGACGTGGCATCTTCTGACGCATCAGCTGCACATTATAACCGTGCTCCGGCACTCAGCTAGCCCTCCTCCACCACCACTAGCAAAAATTATGAGTGAGAGATTAAAGATCAGAACCCCTAAATCCCCAAATTCCAGCAAACTTCCCCGCATAATGGCGCGAAAATCCTCTCTATTAAAACAAACCCTTATTTTCTCTGCATGCACAATCCTCATCATCTACGCTTTCTTCAACACCTTCCTCAGCTCATCCACCGCCGCCGCCACTACCGGTATCTCCGCCACAACTTCATCTCTCTTCGCCGAGCAAATTTCTCGAGAAAATCTCCTAGAATTTCCCGAGAAAGCGACGGAAAATGAGAAGAAAGTTAGAGTTTTCATGTATGATCTGCCCAAGAAGTTCACAACTGGAATCATCGAGAATCACGCGTTGGCGCGTGGCTCTTCTGACTTGTCTAAGGTGAGTTACCCGGGTCACCAACACATGGGTGAATGGTACATGTATTTGGATCTTTCCCGACCCGATTTGGACCGGGTTGGGTCACCTGTGGTGAAAGTCAATGACCCGGAGGAGGCTGACTTGTTTTATGTTCCGGTGTTTTCTTCTCTCAGTTTGATAGTGAATCCAGCTCGGGCCGGAACAGTACCCGGGTCGGATCCGGTTTATAGTGATGAGAAGATGCAAGAAGAGCTGGTGGAGTGGTTAGAGGAGCAGGAGTATTGGAGGAGGAATAATGGGAGGGATCATGTGGTTTTTGCTGGGGATCCGAATGCACTCTATCGGGTCTTGGACCGGGTCAAGAATGCGGTTTTGTTATTGTCAGATTTCGGGCGGGTTAGAAGTGATCAAGGGTCCTTGATTAAGGATGTCATCGTGCCTTACTCGCATAGGATTAATGTCTATAATGGCGATATTGGCGTGGAGGAGAGGAAAACGCTCTTGTTTTTCATGGGCAATCGGTACCGGAAAGATGTAAGTTTATTTTCTTAAAGTCTATGTGAAGTTGCTGAAAGAAAATATTTATTGTGTGTGAGAAATTGAAAGATAAAATTATTGATGGTAGTTTCATTAAGAACTATTGTTCTTAGCATTATTCGTGTTATAAATTTGAGAATTGACGTGTTTATGCCCTTGTTTGGTTGAGAGAAGGGTATAGGTGTGGAGAATTGTTAAAACGTTTTCGTTATTCCTGAGTGTATAGGAAAGATGATTGTTTTTAAAGATTATAGAAACTTGTTGGAGAAATGTTAATTATGATTTTGAGAAATTGAAAGATAACATTGTTATGGGTGTATTATGATGTAGCACTAGGGGTAGTTGCTTTAAGGATCTCCAAACCAGTAGTGAGATTAATGCATTGTAGTTCCATAGACAGAAATAGGTGCTTATATGTCACTAGTGGTCAGTTCCCTTAAGAATTACTTGTCATGCTAAGTAGAGATACTATTACATAGTTTTGTTTGAAGTGACCATCCTTAGTACTGCCCCGAATGGATAAAGGTGATATATAGCATGGCATATGAAGATGTTTTATTGAAAGAAAAATATCACTTTTACTGATATTTAGGTCACTATTTTTCATGATCTCATGTTTTCTTTGAATGCTTTGTGTTTACAGGGTGGAAAAATTCGTGATCTGCTTTTTCAAATGCTTGAGAAAGAAGAGGATGTTGTAATAAGGCATGGCACACAATCTAGGGAGAATCGACGCACAGCTACGCGTGGCATGCATACTTCAAAGTTCTGCTTGAATCCTGCTGGTGATACTCCTTCAGCTTGCCGACTATTTGATTCGATTGTTAGTTTGTGTGTTCCATTGATAGTCAGTGATAGCATTGAGTTACCTTTTGAAGATGTCATAGACTACAGAAAGATTGCAATTTTTGTGGACACTGAGTCTTCTCTAAAGCCAGGATATTTAGTTAGAATGCTGAGAGCAGTATCTACTGAGAAAATTCTGGAATATCAGAAACAGATGAGAGAGGTAAATTCTACTTGCATTTACTTATAATCCAACCTTCTATATTGCTGAAGGTGTTGCCAGTCTTTGTTGCTCTCGTCTTAATCTTTCATTGTATTGTTGTTGTTCTGTAGCTGTCACAGTTATTGATTTTGGGTATTCTTGGAAAGAAATGATGAATCTTTTGTTAGAAGTAGGGATTTGGAATTCCTGTCTATATTAAATAGATAGAAGTGGGACGAGGGAGCATTATACTAGTAAAAACTGAAGTTTCTTTTTCTTGGCTGAAGAAATGATGCAAGAGGTTTTAAGGAAAATTATTTTTCCTAGTTATTTTTATTTTTTACTATTTGGTTTAGGAAATTAAATATTATGCCTAATAATTTTATTTTTTCTATTTTGTTTAGGACTTTTATTCCTTTTCCTTTATTTTCAGGTTTCCTAGTTTGTTTAGATTTGTTTTCGGGTTTATTTAAGGAGTTGTAAACCTGAGAAAAAAGACTATTAGAAGAGAAAATATTGAGCAATAAAATTTCAAATTAGGATTTTTGTCTGGCGAACCTATTCGGCAAAATTCTGTGTTGCTTTGTGCTTATTGTTTTTGTTGTTTCCGTAAGCATCGAGAAAGCTAATTAAAAGGCATGATTCTAAACATATTTTTATATGGACGACAATAATAAGTATCATTACTTGCATGCTTAACAAAGATGGAATAAAAAAATAGCTTTAAACGTATTTAACTAATTAAAAAGCATGATCTTAAACATATTTTTTTTATAGGGATGACCATAATAAGTATCATTACTTGCATGCTGAATGAAGATGGAATAAAAAAAATAGCTTTAAAAGTATTTGCAGTTATATACTTACATTCCATTCATTCCTCCATCTTTTATCTGACATGTTGAAGTCATTTCTTTAGTGATCAAAACTTGTTGTAACATCAGTTGCTTATATTTTAATGGTTGCTGTTTTGAATTGTATGATTCAGGTGAAGCGATATTTTGTATACAGTGATTCAAATGGAACCGTGAATGAAATATGGCGTGAAGTAGCACAAAAACTGCCTCTTATTCAACTGATGATTAATCGTGACAAACGGCTTGTTAAGAAGGATTCTACTGAACCAGACTGTTCTTGTCTATGCACAAACCAGAGTGCACATATCACTTCCTTGTGATACCAAGTTCTCTTGAAACAGATGCAAAAGCTTAGTTCAGATGTATCCAGATGTCCTCGGGGAAAGGCTCTTTCTTAGGTCCAGAAGAATGACAAATGTTAACGCATAGCTCTTATTGTCTGAAGTAGAAGGAAGGAGCCCCCTGCTCCTTGAACACGTTTGTTTTAACAGTGCACAAAGGTGAGGAAACCATCTTGTTAGAGAGAATTGCTCCTTGGATAGGTTGGTTGTAACTATGCACCAAGGTGATGAATCGTGAAATTGTCTTCCGAAAGTGTTTTCTCAGCAATCATGGTTGTAGATTTATTTTTCCTATTTTTTTATATAATTTTCATAAGCTCACAACTCATGCTATGTAGCATTTGATCAGCCTCGATATTGGACTCCCAGTTGTGATTGTAATTGTTGTGTACATGTAGAAAATAAAATTACCATGATTTTGTTTGATTTTTTCATATCAGCTTTACCCTTGTTGCTTGCTTTCTCATCATCTGTTGGTAAATTAGTGATGCTGTTCTCAAAATACTGGAGATCGGAAACAATGAGAACAAAAATGTGTTTGATAGAAAAAAAAGAGAAAAAAGATAACGAGGATATTGTTTGTTTGTTCCTTATGGGTTTTTTTTTTATATGTTTATATGGATGCAAATATTTTATACAATGCCATAACATCTTGTAATTTCTTAGATTAATAATGTATTTATTTAGATAAATGAAGATTAGACATGCCCTAATTGTTTATGCTAGATATCTTGAAGAAAAAGAAGTTGTTTATGATAATTATTCCATTCTCAATAGATAATAAATATTTAATTTTTAGCTATAAATGGAAAATAGTTTCAGAATTTCAAAATTTAGCTGCAGATGCAACGGGCAGGATGGTAAATGACAATCTAGTTGCTTAGAGGTGAGGAAGCCAATATTTTAATTTAGAAGGCAAACTTTAAAATTGAAATGGGATGGGATGGGAAGGGAAGGGAATGAAAGTGTTGGGAGGGAAATTAAAGTTCAATTGTGGGTGAAATTGAAAAAAAAAAAAGTCAGTGGAAGAAAAAATGGGCGCAGAAAAACTATATGCATATAAAGTCAGTGGAAGAAAAAAATACATACAAGTGCATGTCGGGATATTATTGGACAGAGGGTGTTGGGTTCAACCCGGGCCCAAAAATATTAGGATTCTGGTTATTTAAACCTAACTAGACGAAGAAATGATTCAAAATGTTTTTTATTTAAAATATATTAAAATTATTTTGTTTTATTTTTTAAAAATTATTTTTAATATCAACGATTAAAATAATTTAAAAATGTTAAAAAATATTAATTTAAAATAAAAAATAAATAAAATTTAAATTTTTTTAAAACTATTTTTAAAACATAAAAATAAACCAGCCAGGTTGAATGCTGGCTGTTCAGCCTAGCTCTTAGATATAATTATTTTTTTTTTTTTTTAAGAATCCAACAAGTTTTGGTTGAACCCACGCTGAAAGCGCATGTAATAAACTACTAATGGTAAAAAATTGTAAAACTGGTTTTTTTTTGGGGGCTTTATGATTTCACATGTGATACCTTTCCCTCACACCCAAGTCACAAACAGCTTGTATCAAGATATACAAATTTCTCATATGGTTCCATGCCATACGCATTTTCTTTATTCTTTCACAGTAATTGCATTTTTTTTGGTATATTATCACATACAAATTCTGAAAATTTGGAGGAAATTAAAATATATAAGATAGTTACGATCTATTTAAACTCAAATGTACCTCTGAAGAACATCTTTGTATGGTCCTGAATTTGACACCCACCATTGAAGTAATTGTTTTATAATTATAAAACTAACTCATATGTTTTCTTAAGAAGTTAAAAAAAAGGATTGATTAATTTTTTTTGTTAATTTTAATTTTGTTATCAACATATGATTGGCTAATATTGTAGAAAATGTTTTGAAGGATAAGTAGATATATAGATATATTGATAAGAGAACTTTAATGGTGATAAAAGGAGTAATTTTTCATTAGTATGAGTTTATTAATTTGATTTTTCATGAAACTTTTGAATTTATGTGTTTGAGATTTTTCATTTTTCATATAAAATCTATTTCTTTCCTAGCAATTTTTCTTAGATTTTTAAAATAAACTAAAATAAATAGTTAGAAAATAAAAAAACTAGAAAAAATCATTTTTTTCCTTTAAAAATAAAGTAAAAACATTTTTGCCAAGATGAATTAAAAACAAATTGAAATAAATAAATAAAAAATAGATTTAAATTAATACAATTTTTTTAATGTTTTCAAAGATTTTTATTGTTTTGTCAAACTTTTAAATAATTTTTATTTTTAAGTTAAAAACCAATCAAATCTAACCTATGTTCCACCTTTCTTTAAAAAGTCAAGCTGTGTAAAAGTTTGATTTATGCCGGACATCTCAAAAATGTTTTTTTCATGAGTTATTATATATTTATTTCACGTATATGTTTTTAAAATAATAATATATATTTATTTACCTGAAACATTAACGAACACGTCAATATTTACCAGCCAAAACGGGGCGTATTGATGATCTATTCGGAGGCAATTACTGGGTATCATTTCGCCCATATTAATTTTAAGAGGCAGTGAGTTAGGGGTGAAAAATACTCTCCTCATTTGGATTTCTAAGAAAACAGAAGTACTAATCGGTTCTGTTTAGCACTTTGGCTGGCAAATAGAAAGCAAAAACATGATGATTCCTAGGTGAAGTCTTAGAGATTACAGAGGATGGAAAAAAATCTCCATTTGTAAGGTGTTCATAAGTCCCGGGTGACAACTATAACAAATATTCAGATCAAATATAAAAAGAAGTCAAGAAAGTGAGGGTATGAGGAACAAGACGGTGCAATCAAGCTTCAAGAGGAGTTTATTCAAATCTTTAACCGGGCGGCCATTTCATTTGTCTTCCACCCAGGACATGCAAGTGGAGATGATAGACAGATTGACCTGGACAGAGAG
>Ga0307516_10005653_pt1 | contig 14866 bp, 9 predicted proteins | sample 19_EM_MG_FD_203310 | JGI IMG/M metagenome (GOLD analysis project Ga0307516, IMG submission 203310) | Populus trichocarpa ectomycorrhiza microbial communities from riparian zone in the Pacific Northwest, United States - 19_EM | ecosystem: Host-associated > Plants > Roots > Unclassified | place...
CCGGACTGCTTGAACCCACCCCATTCCGCCTGCGGCACGTACGGGTGGTAGTCGTTGATCCAGACAGTGCCGTGCCGCAGCCGCCGCGCGACCCGCTGCGCCTTGCCCGCGTCCTGGGTCCAGACCGCCCCGGCCAGCCCGTAGTCGGTGTCGTTGGCGATGCGCACCGCGTCGTCCTCGCCGGTGAAGGTCTCCACCGTCAGCACCGGGCCGAAGGATTCCTCGCGCAGCACGGTCATGCCTTGGCGGCATCCGTCGAGCACCGTCGGCGGGTAGTAGAAGCCCCGGGCCAGCTCCGGATCGTCTGGCCGCCGCCCGCCGCAGCGCAGCACCGCGCCTTCGGCGACACCGGCCGCGACATAGTCCTCGACCTTGGCCAGATGTGCCGCGGAGATCAGCGGTCCGGTCTCCGCCTCGGGATCGAAGGGGCCGCCGAGCCGGATCCGGGCGGCGCGCTCGACGACCGCGCCGACGAACTCGTCGTGGATGGAGGCCTCGACGACGAGCCGAGCCCCGGCCGAGCAGACCTGCCCGGAGTGCAGGAAGACAGCGGTGAGCGCGAAGTCCACCGCGGTCTCGAAGTCGGCGTCCGCGAAGATGACGTTGGGGTTCTTGCCGCCGAGCTCCAGCGCCACCCGCTTCACGGTGGCGGAGGCGGCCGCCATCAGGGCGCGCCCCGTCTGCAGGCTGCCGGTGAAGGAGACCAGGTCGACGTCCGGGTGTTCGGCGAGCGGCGCGCCGACCTCGGCGCCGGCGCCGAGTACCAGGTTGGCTGTGCCGGCCGGAAGCCCGGCCTCCTCGAGCAGGCGCATCAGCAGGATCGCCGTCGACGGAGTCAGCTCGCTGGGCTTGAGGACGAACGTGTTCCCGGCGGCCAGTGCCGGGGCGACCTTCCACGAGGTCTGCAGCAGGGGGTAGTTCCACGGGGTGATGAGCCCGCACACGCCGAGGGGTTCGTGCACGATCCGGCTGATCGCGTCGCTGCGGCCGGTGTCGATGACCCGTCCGGCGTCGGTCGCCGCGGTCCCCGCGTAGTAACGGAAACAGGCGGCGACGTCGTCCATGTCGTATTCGCTCTCCACCAGGCGTTTGCCGGTGTCGAGCGATTCCGCGCGGGCGAGTTGCTGCTTGTCGCGAGCGATCAGGTCCGCCACGCGGTGCAGCAGGGCACCCCGAACGTTGGCCGGCGTAAGCGGCCACGGCCCCTCGTCGAAGGCCCGCCGGGCGGCGGCGATGGCCGCCAGCGTGTCCCCGCGCCCGGCCTCGGCGACCGTGCCGACGAGGCTGCCGTCCGCGGGACATCGGATCTCCCGCTGCCCGCCCGCCGCGGGCTCGCGCCACTCTCCGCCGATCAGAAGTTCCTTCACCGCTGGCCCTCCGGGGTGTGGCGGTAGAACGGGACGGAGACCGGCGGCAGCGGCGTGTTCTCGAGGATCAGGTCCGCCGCTTTCTCGGCCACCATCATCACCGGCGCGTAGATGTTGCCGTTGGTGACGTACGGCATGACCGAGGCGTCGACGACGCGCAGCCCGGTCAGGCCGTGCACCCGCATGCTTGCCGGGTCGACCACCGACATGTCGTCGACGCCCATCCTGGTGGTGCAGGACGGGTGCAGCGCCGTCTCACCCTCCCTGGCCACCCAGTCGAGGATCTCGTCGTCGGTCTGCACCGAGGGGCCGGGCGAGGTCTCGCCGCCGTTGAAGGGTTCCATGGCCGGCTGGTTGAGGATGCTGCGCGAGACCCGGACGGCCTCGACCCATTCGCGGCGGTCCTGCTCGGTGGAGAGGTAGTTGAAGCGCAGGGCGGGATGTTCCCGCGGATCCTTGCTGACGATCTTCACCGACCCGCGGGCGTCGGAGTACATCGGGCCGACGTGCACCTGGTAGCCGTGGCCGCCGGCGGGCGAGGAGCCGTCGTAGCGCACCGCGATCGGCAGGAAGTGGAACATCAGGTTGGGGTAGCTGACCGTGTCGTTGCTGCGGGCGAATCCACCCGCCTCGAAGTGGTTGGTCGCACCCGGGCCGCTGCGCAGGAACAGCCACTGCGCGCCGATCCACGGCCGGTAGCGCCACTTCAGGTAGGGCTGCATCGACACCGGCTGGGTGCAGGCGTACTGGATGTAGACCTCGAGATGGTCCTGGAGGTTCTCGCCGACGCCGGGCAGGTGGTGGACGGGGTCGATGCCGAGGGCGGTCAGCTCGTCGGCGTTGCCGACGCCCGAGAGCTGCAGCACCTGGGGGGAGTTGATCGCGCCGCCGCAAAGAATGACCTCACCCGCGTACGCCCGGCGAACAGCACCCCGGCCATGGGTGTACTCGACGCCGACCGCCCGCTTGCCCTCGAAGAGGACCCGGTTGACGAACGCCCGGGTCCGTACGGTGAGGTTGGGCCGCTTCATCACCGGGTGCAGATAGGCCCGGGCCGCCGACAGCCGTCGCCCGCGGCGGATCGTACGGTCGAAGAGGCCGAAGCCCTCCTGCCGCTCGCCGTTGACGTCGTCGGTGGCGGGATAGCCGGCCTGCCCGGTCGCCTCGAGCATCGCCCGGAACAACGGATTGGTGCCGGGGCCGCGTTCCAGCGCCAGCGGGCCGTCGTGGCCGCGGAACGGATCGTCGGGGTCGGCGGCGAGGCACGACTCCATCCGGTTGAAATACGGAAGGCAATGGGCGTAGTCCCAGGCCTGCATGCCGGGATCGGCGGCCCACCGCTCGTAGTCCATCGGGTTGCCGCGCTGGAAGATCATGCCGTTGATGCTGCTCGAGCCGCCGAGCACCTTGCCCCGGGCGTGGTAGATGCGCCGTCCGTTCATGTGCGGCTCGGGCTCGGACTCGTACTTCCAGTCGTAGAACCGGCTGCCGATCGGGAACGGCAGCGCCGCCGGCATGTGGATGAAGACGTCCCACAGGTAGTCGGGGCGTCCCGCCTCCAGTACCAGAACCCGGTTGGCCGGGTCGGCGGAGAGCCGGTTGGCGAGTGCGCAGCCCGCGGACCCGCCGCCGACGATGATGAAGTCGTATTTCACGCGAGCCCCGCATTGGTTGTGACGCCGGGTGGGAGGTTCGGCGGCTCGTCGGAGAGCGCGACGTGGACCACCCCGTCGGTCACCTCGACCCGATGCGTGCGTACCGGTCTTTTGGCCGGTGGCGCGTCGACTTGTCCCGTCCTCAGGTCGAACCGGGAGGCGTGCAGCGGGCACTCGACCTCGCACCCCTCCAGCCAGCCGTCGGCCAGGGACGCGTCCTGATGGGTGCAGGTGTCGTCGACGGCGAGGACCTGGCCGTCCTCGGTGTGGAAGATCGCCACCGGCGGATCGGTCTCCCACCGGTACGCCTCTCCGCGACCGATGGCGCTGAGCGGGCAAACGGGCTGCAGCATCAGGGCTCCATGGCTGGCAGGGACGGCTCGGGGGCGCGCAGTTGGCGCCGCCACCGGGTGAAGAGTTTCGGCTGGTTCATGCCGAGCACGGCGACCGGCTGCCCGTGGCGTTCGTAGACGGCGAGGAAGCTGCGCTGCTCGGGGTCGCCCTCGACGATCCGCACAGTGTCGCCCTCCTCGCGGTGTCCGGCGAGCTGAATCCGTACGCCGTATTGGTCGGACCAGAAGTAAGGGTGGCTCACCGGGGTGGGGCTTTTGCCTCCGAGCAGCGTCGCCACGGCTGTCGCGGGCTGTTCGAAGGCGTGGGTCCAGTGCTCGGAGCGAACGGCCCGGCCCGCGTACGGGCTGAAGGACGTGGCGCAGTCGCCGGTCGCGACAACGGACGGCAGGTTGGTCGCGCAGGACGCGTCGGTGACGACACCGCCGGAGATCGCCAGCCCGGAGCCGGCCAGCCACTCCACGTTGGGCTGGGCGCCGATCCCGACCAGCACGACGTCGGCCGGCAGCCGGGTCCCGTCGGCGAGCTCGACCGCCTCGACCCGGTCTGATCCGATCAGCCGGGCGACGGCGGCGCCGGTCAGCAGCCGCACGCCGTGGTCGCCGTGCAGCTGGGCGCACACGGCGCCCATCTCGGCGCCGAGGGGGCCGGCTAGCGGGGTGGGGAGGGCTTCGACGACCGTGACGTCCAGGCCGAGGGAGCGGGCGCTGGAGGCCACCTCGGCGCCGATGAAGCCGGCGCCGATGACGACCAGCGATTCGGCGCGCTGAAGGCCGGCGCGCAGCGCGATCGCGTCGTCGAGCGTGCGCAGCGTGTGCACGTTCTCCAGGCCGTCGGTGTCCGGAAGCCGGCGCGCCCGCGCCCCGGTGGCGACGATCACGCCGTCGACCTGGACTTCCTCGCCGTCACGCAGCACAATGCGGCGGTTGCGAGGGTCCAGCCGCTCGGCCGGGATGCCGAGCCGCCACCGTATGCCGAGGTCCTCGTCGTCGTCGGCCAGCGACAGGTCTGACGAGGAGCAGCCACCGGTCAGGAAGGCCTTCGACAGGGGCGGACGGTCGTAGGGCTGGTGCCGCTCCGCGCCGATGGCGATGATGTCGCCCTCGAACGACTGCTGGCGCAGCGCACGCGCGGCGGCGATGCCCGCGAGCGAGGCGCCGACAACCGCGATCCGCTGCACCACACCACCCGCCTTCGTTGTGTATTGCGAAACAGCTCGTGGAATACGCAACAGATTGCATGGGGGTCGGCGGATAGTCAAGAGAACACCGGGGCCGCAGTTGTGCCGGATTTTGCACTACTGTTGCGCCATGAGCAACCAACGTGAGGTGCGAGCCGGGGAAACGGGTCAGGCTCTCGTGCAGTCCGTCGACCGCGCGCTGAGCATCCTGGAGATCCTGGCCCGTCGGCGGGACGCCGGCGTCACCGAGATCGGCAAGGACCTCGGCGTGCACAAGTCCACGGCGTTCCGTCTGCTCGCCGTACTGGAAAATCGCGGTTTCGTCGAGCAGGCGACCGATCGCGGCACCTATCGTCTCGGCTTCGGCATCGTCCGGCTCGCCGGAGCGATCACCGCTCAGCTCGACCTGACCAAGCAGGGCCGCAAGGCCTGCGAACGGCTCGCCGCGGACCTGGGTGACACGGTCAACATCGCGATACTCGACGACCGCCGCGCGATGAACATCACCCAGATCCGGGGTGCGGCCTCCGTCGCCAGTCACAACTGGATCGGACAGCAGACCCCTTTGCACGCCACCTCCAGCGGCAAGGTCCTGCTGGCGTTCGGCCCGGCGGATGTCCGTGCGGCCGTTCTGGCCGAGCCGCTGGAGCGATTCACCGCCGCGACCGTCGCCGACGCCGCGGCACTGGCCGGCGAACTGGACCGGATCGCGGGCGCGGGGTGGGCCTGTACCGCGGAGGAGTTCGAGATCGGCCTCAACGCCGTCGCCGCGCCGGTGCGCGGCGCGGACGGCTCGGTCGTCGCCGCGCTCAGCATCTCGGGTCCGGCTTACCGCCTGGCCAAGGACTCCTTCCCGGTCATCGCGAATCGGGTGGTCGAGGCGGCGGACGAGGTGAGTGCCCAGATGGGCTACATCCCGTAGGTAATCGAGGTGTTGTGTAAAGCGCAACGCGCGTCGTATCGTGCAACTCCGCCGTCGCGAAGGAGTTTGCCCATGGCGCCATCGGTTCCCGGCGTCGTACGCGAGTACGTCCTCACGCTCATCTGCGCGGAACGGCCCGGCATCGTCCACGAGGTCTCCGGCTTCCTCGTCGCGCACGACTGCGACATCCTCGAGAACCAGCAGTTCGGTGACCGGGACTCCGGCCGCTTCTTCATGCGGGTGCACTTTCAGCGCATCGGCGCGGAGATCGACATCGACCTGTTGCGGGCACGGTTCGCGCACATCGCGGCGCGCAGTGCGATGGAGTGGGGGCTGCACGCGGCCGACGACCGTCCCCGCGTGCTGCTGATGGTCTCCCGCCTCGGCCACTGCCTCAACGACCTGCTCTACCGGTGGAGCACCGGGACATTGGGTGCCGAGGTCACCGGCATCGTGTCCAACCACCCGGACTTCGCGGACCTGGCGGCGGCCCACAAGCTGCCCTACCACCACCTGCCGGTCACACCGGAGACGAAGCCGCAGCAGGAGGCGCGCCTGCTCGAGATCGTCGACGACTACCAGGTCGACCTCGTGGTGCTGGCCCGGTACATGCAGATCCTGTCGCCGCAGACCTGCACCGCGCTGGCCGGGCGGGCGGTCAACATCCACCACTCGTTCCTGCCGAGCTTCGCCGGCGCCCGCCCGTACCACCAGGCACACGAGCGGGGCGTCAAGCTGATCGGGGCCACGGCACACTTCGTGACGCCGGACCTCGACGAGGGGCCGATCATCGAGCAGGAGGTGGTACGGGTCGACCACGCCCGTACCCCGGTTGAACTCACCGCGGTCGGTCGCGAGGTCGAGTGCCTCGCGCTGGCGCACGCCGTCCAGGCGATCGCCGAACGCCGGGTGCTGCTCAACGGCAACCGCACCGTGGTCTTCCAGTAAGACCGTCGACAGGAGCAACTCCCATGACCAAGCCCCCTCGGGTAGTCATCATCGGTGCCGGTGTCGTCGGCAGCGCGCTCGCGGACGAGCTGACAGAGCGCGGCTGGACCGACATCACAGTGGTCGACCAGGGTCAGCTCTTCGCCACCGGCGGCTCCAGCTCGCATGCCCCCGGACTGGTGTTCCAGACGAACGTCTCGAAGACCATGACCGAGTTCGCCAGTTACACGGTGCGCAAGCTCAGCGGCCTCACGCTGGACGGCCAGTGGTGCTTCCGGCAGGTCGGCGGGCTGGAGGTCGCCACCACCGAGGCCCGCTGGACCGACCTCAAGCGCAAGCACGGCCTGGCCACCTCGTGGGGCGTCGAGGGTGAACTGCTCAGCCCCGCGGAGTGCGCCGCCCTGCACCCGTTGCTCGATCCTGCCAGGCTGCTGGGCGGCCTGCACGTCCCGACCGACGGACTGGCCAAGGCGGTGCGTGCGGTGGAAGCGCAGGCCCGCCGCGCCACCGGGCGTGGCGCCCGCTTCCTCGGCGGGCACACCGTCGTCGGCATCGGCCGCCACGACGGCCGCGTCACCGGTGTCGAGACCGACCGTGGTTTCATCCCGGCCGACATCGTGGTCTGCGCGGCCGGTTTCTGGGGGCCCCGGATCGGCCGCATGGCCGGCCTGACCATCCCGCTGCTGCCGCTGGCCCACCAATACGCCAAGACCGGGCCGATCGACGCGCTGGCCGGCGTCAACGACCCGATCCTGGAGGCCAGCCGGCCCATCCTGCGCCACCAGGACCAGGACCTGTACTACCGGGAGCACGGCGACCGCATCGGCATCGGATACTACGGGCATCGCCCGATGCCGGTCGACGTCGACGACATCCTGTCCCCGGCGGAGGCACCAGTGATGCCGAGCGTCCTGCCGTTCACCGAGGACGACTTCGCGCAGGCCTGGCAGGAGAGTGCCGCCCTGCTTCCCGAGCTGTCCGGCACCAAGGTGGAGGAGGGCATCAACGGCATCTTCTCCTTCACCCCCGACGGCGGCCCGCTCATGGGCGAGCACCGCGAACTCTCCGGCTTCTGGGTCGCGGAGGCCGTCTGGGTGACCCACTCGGCGGGCGTCGCGCGCGCGATGGCCCAGTGGCTCGTGAACGGCCAGCCCGACACCGACGTGCACGAGTGCGACCTGCACCGCTTCGAGGACGTGCAACTGGCGCCCAGCTACATCGAGGAGCGCGGCAAACAGAACTTCATCGAGGTGTACGACATCCTCCACCCGCTGCAGCCGATGGAGCGCCCCCGCCCGCTGCGCACCAGCCCCTTCTACCCCCGGCAGCGCGAGCTCGGTGCGGTCTTCCTGGAAGGCGCGGGCTGGGAGCGGCCCTACTGGTACGACTCCAACGCCGGCCTGCCGGCCAGCGTGCCGGCGCGCGACCCCTGGTCGGCGCGCTACTGGTCGCCGATCGCCGCGGCCGAGGCCACCGCGACTCGCGAGCGCGTGGCGATGTACGACATGACCCCGCTGAAGCGGCTGGAGGTCAGCGGGCCCGGCTCGCTGGACTTCCTGCAGCGGCTGACCACCAACAACCTCGCCAAGTCGGTCGGGTCGGTGACGTACACCCTGATGCTCGGCCACGACGGTGGCGTCCGCAGCGACCTGACGGTGGCCCGCCTGGCCGAGCACGTGTTCCAGGTCGGTGCCAACGGCCCGCTCGACGAGGACTGGATGCGGCAGCACCTACCCGCGGACGGCTCCGTGCAGGTCCGCGACATCACCGCCGGCACCTGCTGCATCGGCCTGTGGGGTCCGCTCGCCCGTGACCTCCTGCAGCCTCTGACCCGGGAGGACTTCTCGAACGCCGGCCTGAAGTACTTCCGGGCGAAGAGCGCCTACCTGGGCGAGATTCCGGTCACGGCGATGCGCCTGTCGTATGTCGGCGAGCTCGGCTGGGAGATCTACACCTCGGGAGACCTGGGGCTCAAGCTCTGGGACACGCTCTGGGAGGCGGGCCAGGAGCACGGTGTCGTCGCCGCCGGGCGCAGCGCCTTCAACAGCCTGCGGCTGGAGAAGGGCTACCGGTCCTGGGGGACCGACATGACCACCGAGCACGACCCGTACGAGGCGGGCCTGGGCTTCGCGGTGCGTCTGGACAAAGGAGACTTCATCGGCCGCGCCGCGATCGAGGGGCGCTCGCAGGAGACGGCCCGGCGCCGGCTCACCTGCCTGACCCTGGACGACCCGGCCGCGGTGGTGCTGGGCAAGGAACCCGTGTTCGCCGAGGGATCCCCGGTCGGCTACATCACCAGCGCATCGTACGGCTACAGCGTCGGCCGCACTGTCGCCTACGCCTGGCTTCCCGCCGCGATGTCGGTGCCCGGCACCGCGCTGGCGGTCGAATATTTCGGCGAACGACTGCCGGCAACGGTTGCGGCGGAACCACTGTTCGACCCGAAGATGGAGCGAATCCGCGGGTAACGCCGCCACCCCACCAGCCTGTCGACCCACGAGGTGCATCGTGACCGCAGTCAGCCTGCCCGCCAGCCTCATCCCGACCCTTCCCGGCCACTACTACACCGATCCCGCGATCTTCGCGCGGGAGCAGTCGCGGATCTTCGAGACCATGTGGTTCTGCGCGGTACGCGCGAGCGACCTGCCCAACCCGGGCAGCTTCCGCTCGGTGCAGATCGGGCGGGAAAGCGTCCTGGTCGTCCGCGGCCGCGACGGCGCGCTGCGCGCCTTCCTGAACATCTGCCGCCACCGCGGCGCCAAGCTCTGCACCGAGGACAGCGGCGAGGTCAAGCGCAGCTTCCAGTGCCCGTACCACGCCTGGACCTACGGGCTGGACGGCAAGCTGGTCGCGGCCCCCAACCTCACCAAGATGCCCGACATCGACCGCACCGAGTACGGCCTGGTGACCGTGCACCTGCGCGAGTGGTTGGGATACGCCTGGGTGTGCCTGGCCGACGAGCCGCCGTCGTTCGACGAGGACGTCCTGGGCGCGGTCACCGAGCGCCTCGGCACGCCGGAAACGATCGACGCGTACGAGATCGACGGTCTTCAGGTCGGCAAGCGCATCACCTATGACGTGAAGGCCAACTGGAAACTGATCGTCGAGAACTTCATGGAGTGCTACCACTGCGCGACGATCCACCCCGAGCTGACCGAGGTGCTGCCGGAGTTCGCGGACGGCTACGCCGCGCAGTACTACGTCGGGCACGGCGCCGAGTTCGGCGAGGAGATCAAGGGCTTCACGGTGGACGGCAGCGAGGGCTTCGACAAGCTGCCCGGCGTGAGCGACGACCAGGACCGGCGATACTACGCCATCACCATCAAGCCGCAGGTCTTCGTCAACCTGGTGCCCGACCACATCATCTTCCACCGGATGTACCCGGTCGCCGAGGACCGCACCATCGTCGAGTGTGACTGGCTCTACTCGAAGGAGGTCGTCGCGTCCGGCAAGGACGTCTCCCGCTCGGTGGAGCTGTTCCACCGGGTGAACGTCCAGGACTTCGACGCCTGCGAGCGGTGCCAGCCGGCGATGAACTCCCGCGCGTACGCCAAGGGTGGCGTCCTGGTTCCGTCCGAGCACCACATCGGGGCGTTTCACGACTGGGTCAAAGACAAGATCGACCAGTAGCAGGTCAGCCCCGTACGGCCGTGCGTAACCATGTGGTGAGGTCGGCCTTCACGCGCGGCCCGTAACGGAACGCGTGGAACAGGTATGCGGCCTCTTCCGGGCTCATGCCGGTGACGGCGTCCGGCAGGACGTTGAGCTGGTGTTCCAGGTGGGGGTAAACCACGATGGTCGAGTGTGGACCGTGCGAAGCCGGTAGCGCCGCGGCGATGCGCTCGATCGACACGGTGACCGGGACGCTGGTGTCCAGCGAGCCGTATTGAAGGAACACCGGGCACCGCAGCCGGCGATAGTCACCGGCCGGGTCATGGGCGAGCTCGGGGCTCGGCTGCCCGATGAGCATGCCGATCAGGTCGGCGACGGGCACCTGCGGTGGAACGGGGCTGAGCATCGGGTTCTGCCGCACGTACTCCGGTATCTCGTAGCTTTTCAGCTCCGGCTCGTGGGACAGCTCTGCCAGAAGCTCGGCGAGGCGCGCGGTCGACGCTTCGGTGGCGGAGCCTGTGGCGGCGACGGCGAAGATGGCGCGCCATGCCGTGGCGACGGTCGCGAGCGTGTCCTCGCCGACACCGGCGTCGCGCAGGACCTTGGTGCGCCGGTGCACCTCCGATTCGGCCATGGTCACGCCCGGCGAGCCCACTCCGGCGAGGAACGCGATGTCCGGCCGGCGGGCGGCGACGATCGGGGCGGCCCACATGCCGTTGCTGAAGCCCAGCAGTCCGATGCGGCCGGCGTCGATGTCCGGCAGCCCGGCGAGCAGGTCGAGCGCCGCCGAGACGGCATCGGCCTGGTCGAAGATTGTCGGGTCGCTCGGCCCCTGCGAGTTTCCGTGGCCGGCTTTGTCGTAGATCAGCGCGGCCACGCCGGCATCGAGCAGGGCGTCTGCGAACAGCCGGCACGAGTCGCGCTGCCCGCCAGCCGCGCCGTGCACGATCACCGCGGCCGGATGCGGGCCCGCACCGGCGGGAACGATCAGCGTGCCGGCAAGCGCCTCGCCGCCCACGGCGAAGCTGACCTGCCGTTCGAGGCAGCGCTCGGTCTTGCGCAGGAGTTGGTCGCCTATGCGTAGCGCCGGCCGGCCGGCCGGGTCGTGCGTCGTTAGCTCGACGTGCTGTCCGTCGGCGCGTACGAGGTGCTGCTCGTCGATCGGGTACGCGCGGGTGACCGCGTCGCCCTCCTGGATCAGGAACATGGGTTCCCCGAAGTACTCCTCGGGGATCTGAGCGAGCAGGACGACCCGGCCGTCGCGCTCGTACCACCCGCACGATGCCGCGAACGCGTCCCCGCGCGGAGGCACGACGCGGCGCAGCGGCCAGCGGGCCCCGGCGCTGTCGACGATGGAGACCCGGTCGTCGACCACCTCGACGTGATCGCGGTCCGGGCCGGACGCCGGCAGGGGTGTGCCGGCAACGACGGGAATCGGCTCTCGGAACTTCATCGCGGTTGGCCGGTCGATCTCGGCCGTGTACCGGTCGCCGTCCGGGCTGAGACGGACCAGCTCGACGGCGGGCTCGGCCCGCAGCCAAGTCCCCTCAACGGTTGTCACCATCGTGTCTCCTCGGCTACCTTGGCGGGCGCGCTCGGGCAAGCCTGCACGGCGATACCCTACAAAACAGGCGCCAGTCCTTCCGGCCTGAATATCATCTGGCGATGATCATCCGGCCGACCGTGGCGTACCTGTGGACACTGTGGGACCTGATCTGGGTGACCATCGTCGCCACGATCGCCTGGCAGTACCGGACCGAGTCGCTCTTCCACCTGGCGGTCGGCGCTTCGATGGCGGCGGTGCTGCTGCTGCGCCGCCGTTACTCCGTACCGGTGCTGCTGGGCATCGCCGCTCTGGCGCTTCTGCAGGACCTGGTGATTTCGGTACGGCCGCCTGCGCGGCAGACGAACCCGCAGCACCCTACAACGCGTTGGCCTCGCAACCTGCCACCGCGCCAACCCAAGGGCCGTCGGACGTCAACGCCGGCATCGTCACCGCACTGAGCGACACCACCGTCACGTGGACCGACGGAGAAGTCATCCCGGCCGACGCTGGACCCGGCTACACCATCCGCCGGCTGACCGGTGCCGCCCACCAGCACACCGCCTCGCTGGCCACCAACGTCAAGCTCTACCTCCCGTTCGACACCGAAGGGATCGTCCACCTGGACAAAGAGAACCTGGGCACCGTGGAGTCCACCGACCGGGCCAAGTTCAAGACGCAGGTGCTCGACAACACCATGACCGCGCCCCGGATCTCCTTCGACGGCCACGGCAACGTCGTCAAGATGGCAGCCCGCTACGTGTCCTGACCCGAGCCGCATACCCGGCCCGGAGCACCGGCAGCCGTACGACGCCACGTGCGCTCGGCGGCTGCCGGTGTGATCTCTGCCGATCGCCGTGATCATGAACGGTGAAGCAGAAATGAAGCAGTTTTGAAGCTGGTCTCCTTCACGATGCTCCTGACGCACGGTCCGGGAAGGACGTGCGTCTTGACCATGGGGGAGCGGCATGAACGGGTTGCGGGCGGCAATCAGTGCACTGACCACCGTGATGTTGCTGGGGACGAGCGTGGCCATCGCGAGTCCCGGGCAGGCGGCGCCGGGTGCGGCCGTCGCCGAGGCCGGTCAGCAGTCGGCCGAAGAGGCGGCGTCGGCCGCGGCGGAGGCGAGCGGTGAGCGGGTCGAGGTAGTCGAGTCGCGGACAGACAGCCGCCAGGTGTACGCGAATCCGGATGGCTCGTTCACGATGGAGCTGTCCGCCGGGCCGACGCTGGTCCCGAAGGGTAACGGCTGGGTCGAGCCGGACACCACGCTGGTCCGGCAGGCCGACGGCACGGTCGCGCCCGTCGCCTCGGTCAAGCCGGTGGTGTTCTCCGGCGGCGGATCGACAGCGCCGCTGGTACGGCTGTCCCAATGGGATCAGTGGATCGAGCTGCGCTGGCCGGATCCGCTGCCGGTGCCGACCCTGTCCGGGGACACGGCCACGTACGCCAATGTGCTTGCCGGTGTCGACCTTCAGCTCACCGCGACCGCGCAGGGTTTCTCACCGGTGCTGGTGGTCAAGACCAGGGAGGCGGCCGACAACCCTCGCCTGGCCGAGGTCGAGCTCGGGTTCGACGCGCACGGGCTGACCGTTGCCCTGGATCCCGAAGGCGGTCTGGCCGCGCGTAACGACGCCGGTGACGTGGTCTTTGAATCGTCCAGAGTGGAAATGACGGACAGCCCGGCGCTGGCCGCCCGGATGGGGGACGAGCCGATCGAGGCGCCAACGGTTGGTGCGCTCCAGTCGGTGGGCAAGATGGAGCTGTCCGGCGACAAGCTCACCTTGATCCCGGACCAGAAATTGCTGGATCACCCGGATGCCAACTATCCGGTGCAGATCGATCCGTACTGGACGGCGCCGCAGAACGCCTGGGCCAAGGTGATGTCGGGCAAGCCCACCTCGTCGTACTGGTTCGGCGGGCTGGACGGCGCCGAGGCGAAGGCGGGCTACTGTGGCTGGGCGGGCTGCAACGGGATCGGCGTCGTCCGGTCGTACTTCCAGTTCGACACCGGGGCGCTGGCCGGCGCGAACATCCTGGGCGCCGAGTTCAACGTGCGCGAGACCTGGGCGCCGTCCTGCCAGGCGCGGCCGGTGGAGCTGTGGCGGACCGGCGCGATCGGTGCGGGCACCACCTGGAACGCGCAGCCCGCCGGCTCGCCCATCCCGGGAGCCAGTGCGAACGTCGCGTACGGATACGGCGGATGCGCGGCGAACTGGATCGGCTACGGCGTGGCGAGCGCACTGAGCCCAGGTGGGCTGACCACGTTCATGCTCAAGGCGGCGAACGAGGGCGACGCGTACGCCTGGAAGAGGTTCGACAGCTTCGCGGCCGGCGAACGCGCGCCGCGGCTGATCGTCACCTACAACTGGCCGCCGTCGGTGCCGGCCAACCTGTGGGCGAACGCCGGCCAAGGGCCGAGCCTCGGCTGCGCCAGCAGGGCCGACGAGGCGTTCACCTACTCGGCCCGACCGACTCTGCGCGCCACTCTGTCAGACCCGGACGGGCAGAACGTCGCGGCGAAATTCGAGTGGTGGAACTACGGCGGCGGGGTGGTGGGCAGCGCGCAGACCACGGCGCAGCCGTCCGGCAGCCAGCACGCGGTCACCATCCCCAGCGGGGCTTTCGGCAACGGCAAGCGAATCTCCTGGCGGGTGCAGGCGTGGGATGGGATCGCCTGGAGCCCGTGGTCCGCGTACTGCCAGCTAACGGTGGACAGCACGGCTCCGGGCCGGCCGTCCGTCACGTCGACCGACTATCCGGAGAACGCCTTCGGGGGGTATGTGGGCAAGACCGGGGTGTTTACCGTACGAACCGCGGGCGGCGACTCCGATGTGCTCGGCTTCCAATGGAGCCTGGACTTCGCGGACTTCCCCGTGTTGGACCTCAATTCGCCGCACTTCGTGCGGGCCAGCAACGGGGTGGCCACGATCGGGGTTACCCCGATCCGGGCCGCCCCGACGGACCTGTACGTGCGGGCGGTCGATCGCGCGCTCAACGTCTCACAGCCCTACCAGAAAAAGGACAGCGACGGCGAATTCGTGCAGGGCGGCTACCACTTCCTGGTTGGCACCGCGGTGCCGCCACCGGTGGGGCACTGGCCACTGGACGGCGACTATCTCACCGTGCCGCGCAACTCCGCGCCCGACGTCTCCGGCAAGAACCGGCCCGCTACGGTGTCCGGCACGGATTCGAGCCCGGCCGCCGCAACGTGGACTCTAGGACGCGATGGGGAAGCATTGCGGCTCAACGGGTCTGACACCGCCTACGCCACCACCGGCGCCAAGG
>Ga0307516_10005654_pt1 | contig 14865 bp, 12 predicted proteins | sample 19_EM_MG_FD_203310 | JGI IMG/M metagenome (GOLD analysis project Ga0307516, IMG submission 203310) | Populus trichocarpa ectomycorrhiza microbial communities from riparian zone in the Pacific Northwest, United States - 19_EM | ecosystem: Host-associated > Plants > Roots > Unclassified | place...
GAGCTCCTGGAGCAGATCAGCTGGGCCCTGGAACTCGTCGCGCAGAACTACTGACGATCGTGCAGCATCAGCTGCCGGGCCGCCTCGGCGATCGAGCCGGACAGCGACGGGTAGATCGTGATCGTGTGCGCGAGCTGGTCCACCGTCAGGTTGTTCTCGATCGCCATCGTGATCGGCAGGATCAGCTCGCTGGCCTTCGGCGCCACCACCACGCCACCGACGATCTGACCGGTCGCCGGGCGGCAGAAGAGCTTCACGAAACCGTCCTTCAGGCCGGCCATCTTCGCCCGCGCGTTGCCGGTCAGCGGCAGCATGACCTGGCGGGCGGGCACCTTGCCGGCGTCGACGTCGTTCTGCGAGACGCCGACCGTGGCCAGTTCCGGGTCGGTGAAGACGTTGGCGGAGACCGTCCGCAGGCGCAGCGGCGCGACGGCCTCGCCCATGGCGTGCCAGACCGCGATCCGGCCCTGCATGGCGGCGACGCTGGCCAGCGGCAGCACGCCGGTGCAGTCACCGGCGGCGTAGATGCCCGGGACGTTGGTGCGGGACACCCGGTCCACGGTCACGTAGCCGCCGTCGGCCACGTCCACGCCGTACTCGCGCAGGCCCAGCTCGGCCGTGTTCGGCACGGCGCCGACCGCCATCAGGGCGTGTGAGCCCTCGACCGTACGGCCGTCCGAGAGCGTGACCAGCACGCCGTCGCCGGTGTTGACGACCGAGTCCGCGCGGGACTGGTTGAGGATGGTCATCCCACGCTCGCGGAAGACCCGCTCGATGGCCATGGCGGCGTCGGCGTCCTCGTGCGGCATCACCCGCTCGCGGCTGGAGACCAGGGTGACCCGGACGCCCATGGCGAGGTAGGCGCTGGCGAACTCGGCGCCGGTGACACCCGAGCCGATGACCACCAGGTGGGCGGGAAGCTCGTCGAGGTCGTAGACCTGGCGCCAGTCGAGGATGCGCTCGCCGTCCGGCACCGCCGAGGAGAGCACCCGCGGGGTGGCGCCCGTCGCGATCAGCACGGTGCCGGCGTCCACCGCATACTCATTGCCGCCGACCGGGGTAATCAGCACCTGGTGGGTGTGACCGAGCGTGTCCTCGCCGAGCCGGGCGCGGCCGGTGACGACGTCCACGCCGGCCTTGATCAGCTTGGCCTGGATGTCGCCGGACTGGGCCAGCGCGAGCCGCTTCACCCGGTCGTTGACCGCCTTGGCGTCGATGGTCACGCCCTCCAGGCCGGCCGAGCGGATGCCGAAGCGCTCGTTGTGCCGATACCCGGTTACCACCTCTGAGCTGGCGATGAAGGTCTTCGACGGGACGCAGTCGGAGAGCACACACGCGCCGCCGGCCCCGTCGGCCTCGACGAGGGTGACGTCCGCGTCGAGCTGTGCGGCGACCAGCGCCGCCTCGTACCCGCCCGGCCCACCGCCGATGATCACGATCCGGCTCACGATACTCCGACCTCCATTGCTCTGTTTTGTCCGTTTCATGCCGCAGATGTGCCGACACGCACACCTCGTATTCTCCACCACCGGCCGTCCGGGCTATCGTCATCGCCGTGGGTCACTACGCCGCGTACGGCTCAAACCTGGATCCAGCCCGGATGCGGGCCTACTGCCCGCACTCGCCCATGGTCGGCGTCGGGTGGGTGGAGGGCTGGCGCCTGACCTTCGCCGGCGAGGGCGACATGGGCTGGGAGGGCGCGGTCACCACGATCGCGGAATCCCCCGGCGACCGCGTCTTCGTCTCGCTCTACGACGTGCACCCGTGGGACGCCGCCCAGCTCGACGAGTTGGAGGGGGTGACGGCGGGTGCGTACCAGAAGCTCACCGTGCGTGTCTCCACGCTCGAGGGCGAGTTCAGCGCCTGGGTCTACGTCTTCGACGGCTATGAGGGCGGCATGCCGACTGCCTGGTATCTGTCCGAGATCGCCAACGCGGCCGAGAAGGCCGGCGCGCCGGACGACTACGTGGCCGACCTGCGCCAGCGCCCGACCCGGACGGCCTCGCCCGAGATCTGACCCTCAGACCGTCCGCTGGTAGATGTTGGCCTCATAGAGCGGGCGCATCCCGACCGCGCGGTAGAGCCGCGCGGCCTGCGTCGGATTCGCCAGGTCGACCCCCAGGCCGGCGGTGGCGCGGCCCTTCGCGACATAGGCCGCGAAAGCCCGGTGCAGCAGGGCCGCACCCACACCCCGCCGACGGTACGGCCGCAGCACCCCCAGCGCCCGTACCCACCCGCCGTTGTCCTCGGCACCGGAATCGGAGGACTGCAGTACGCCGGCCCACTGACCGTCGACCTCTCCGACGAACCACTCGTCCCACGAGATGCTCGATTCGGCCGCCCGCCGCTTCCACCACGTCTCGTAGTCCGTGGCGGGATGGTCGGTGTCGCGGAACGCCGCCGCGATGGTGGCATGGAACCGGCGCAGTTCGGCCTCGTCATCGGGACGCACCGGCCGGACGGTCACACCCGGCGCCGGCTCCGGGACGGTGACCTGCGCGGCCGTCAACGGCATCGTCATCCGCGCGTGCTGCTTGAGAAAGGCGAAACCGGCGTCGGTGAGCGCCGAGATCCACGGCTGCTCGGTGGGGATCGCGCCGGCCCGGACGGTGTACGGGTCGTGACCGAACTCCCGGCCGCGCTCGGTGGCCCGGGCCAGCAGCAGCGCGAGCAGCGGGCGCAGGGCGGGCGCCCCGCGCTCCGGCCACACGTACACCTCGAGGAAGTCGCGGTCGCGCGCCGACGCGTTGCTCGGGTACGCCCAGCCGACGATCTCGCCGGCCGCGTCCAGCGCCAGCCAGCAGTCCCGGTCCGGGTCGGTGTGCGGGGCGGTCAGCGCCGCGCGCACCTCCTCGGTGGTGAAGTCAGGCTCACCGAGCGCCGCGATGTCGCTCGCGTGGACCAGTCGGAGGATCTCGGCTACGTCGTCCAGCACCGGCCGCCGGATGCGCCAGCCCTCGGGCAGTTCCGTCACCAGCAAATCTGAGCACACAGCCCGGCGGCCGGGCCAAGGATTTACCGGCTCCGGGCGAGATCGCTATTTGAGCCGGTGGGACAGGGACTCCAGCAGGCCGATCAACTCGACCCGATCGGCCCGGCTGAGTTGCGCGTACGCCTGCCCGGCCAGCGAGTCCGCGACCGACTCGGCCCACATGAGGCGCCGCACGATCGGCCCCGGGGACGGATACGGCGGCTGCCAGCCGAACGCCACCGCGTCGGTCTCGCCGTCCGGGCCCGCGATGATCGCCTGCAACGGGGTGAGGCCGCTGGCCCGGACCGCCACGACGCGCACGCCCAGCCGGTGCTCGTGCAGCAGATGCAGCATCACCGCGGCCTGCGCGCCCGCCGAGGCGTCCGGGACCGGCATCGCCCGCCACGCCGCGAACAACGGCAGGCCGGCGGCGTCCACGGCCTCCACCACCCGCTTGGACAGCTCCAGCAGCCTGGTCAGCCGCGGGAAACCGCCGAGCTCGTCCACGCCCCACCGGCACAGCTCGTGCAGGTGCCAGGTGGCCACCTCCACCGGCGGGGTGGTCTTGGCCGCCGCCTCCCAGCCGTCGGTCACCGCGTCCGGGGCGATGAAGCCGATCGCCGCGGCGACCGTCTCCGGGCGCACGTCGCCGAGCGCGCCGGCCCGGGCCGACACGTGGTACGCCCACCCGGACAACCCCATCAACCGCGCACGGCGCAGCGTCTGCGGGGATTCGGCGAACGCCCCGACGAGGTTGGCGAGTCCCGGCCTGGCGTTGGCGGCTGCCTGTTCGGGGGTCACGCGCCCGATTCTGCTCCCCCTGACCGGTTCAGGAAAATGGGCTTACTGTTCCGGTTCCTCGGCATCAAGGTCCTCGAGGGCGGCCTCGACGTCGCCGACCTCACGCCGGGCGACAGACGCGTCCCGTTCCGCCGAGCGTCGGGCCAGCTTGCGGCGCGACACCTCGGCCTGGGCCACGATCCGCTGCCGCTCCAACTCGGCGAGGTGCTCCTCGATCTCGTCGACAGCGTGTGCCGCGTCACGTTCGGCCGCTTCGGCGCGTTCCAGCCGGGTCCGGGTCTTGGCTTCCGCCGACCGGGCGGTGGTCAGCCGGCGCTTGAGCTCCCGGCGCCGCTCGGCGCGTTCCTGGCGCTCCTTCTCGGCCGCGCGGCGCTTGCGCTCCTCCAGCGCCGACGGCCGCCCCCGCTCTGCTTCCCTCGCGTCCTGGTCGTATCCCCGCTCTGCTTCCCCGTCGCCTTCCCGCTCTGCTTCGTCCGGCTCCGCGGTGACCAGCCGCAGCCGGGGCCGGGGCACCTCGCCGAAGCCGGCGTACGTGGCGGCCTTCACCAGCCGCCCGCTGCGCACCTGCTCGGCGATGTCGGGCTCGGCCAGGGCCGCGGTCAGCGTCGACTCGACCTCGGCCATCGGCAGCTTCGCCGAGCGCAGCCCCGGATCGTCCTCGACCGCGAGCCGCTGCGCCGCCTGGACCAGGGCGGACACCACCTGCCGGCGTTGGGTGGACAGCTCCCGCAACTGCTCGCCCTGCAGGCCGCGCTGGGCCGACCGCAGCGCGGTGGAGAGCTCCACCAACTCGTCGATCAGCTCCGGGCGGCGCAGCGCGAGCAGGTTGACCAGCCAGGCCGCCACGGTCGGCTTGCGCAGCGCGGCCAGCCGCCTGGCGGTCTCGGTGTCCCCGGCCTGCTTGGCCTCGGCGATCGCGGCGGCCCGGCCCGCGACAAAACCGTCCGGCGGCGCCTCGTAGAGCGCCCGGATCAGGTCCTCGGTGCTGGCCGGCACGTCAGTCCAGCGTCGTGCCCGGCGCGACCCGGGCGTACCGGGTGCCGCCGAGGCGCTCGAGGTGGCCGTCGGAGACCTGCGCGCCGGTCTCGGTGAGCAGGAAGTCGTGCAGCGCGAAGGCCCGGCCGGGCTTGACCCCGCGAACGAAATCGATCGCCTCGCTGAGCTTGAGCCAGGGCGCACTGAGCGGCACGAAGAGCGTGTCGACGTGCTCATCGGGAATCGTGAACGAGTCGCCGGGCGTGTAGACCGAGTCGACGCCGTCGGAGATCAGAAAACCCAGGTTCGCGATCCGGGGGATCTCCGGGTGGATGACGGCATGCTGCCCGCCGTACGCCCGGACGGTGAAGCCCGCCGCGGCGAACTCGGTGCCGGCCTGCACCACGGTGACCACGTCGGCGAACGCCGTCAGCTTCGGCAGCACGTCCGGGTGGGCGTAGACCCGCAGCCCGGGCCGCTGGGCCAGGGTGTCGGCGAGCCCGCCGACATCAAGATGGTCGAAGTGCTCGTGGGTGATCAGCACCGCGTCGGCCCTGGTCAGGGCCGCTCTCTCGCTGAACGCCCCCGGGTCGACGACGAGCACGGCGCCGTCCCCCTCGATACGTAGACAGGAATGCGTGAACTTCGTGACGCGCACGGGACCCCTCCGGTGCCGAATCGTGACCGCTCATGTCGCAGTCTGCCGGAACCGGCTCCCGCGCGCCGCACGTCCCAGGGGGCAGACCTCAACGGGGAACGGAGCATCCATGCGCACTCGACGACGGATCACCGCAGCGCTCGGCGTCGCCGGGCTGGCCGCGACGCTGGCACTGGCCGGCTGCGGGGGCGGCTCGGAGGACTCGTCCGCCTCCTCCGGAAGCGCACCCAACATGGCCGAGCCGGCGCCGGCCGAGGCCCCCGCCAAGGGCGCCCCGGAGGCCGCCGAGGGCGGTCAGGACCAGGCGGCCAAGGCGCCGGATCTCAGCGTGGACCAGCGCTCGATCATCTACACCGGCGCGATCACCGTGCGGGTCGACGACGTGAACATCGCCGCGGCCCGCGCCTCCGGTATCGCGACCGCGGCAGGCGGCTTCGTCGGCGGCGACAAGCGCAACAGCGGCTCGGGCTCGCAGGAAGCCACCCTCGAGCTGCGCGTCCCGGCCGCGAAGTTCTCCCCCGTGGTCAACGAGCTGGCCGGGCTGGGCAAGGAGGAGCAGCGCGGCATCAACACCGAGGACGTCACCGAGGAGACCATCGACCTGGACGCCCGGCTCGCCACCCAGCAGGCCCGGGTGGACAGCGGCCGCAAGCTGCTGGCCCAGGCGAAGTCGCTGAGCGACCTGGTGATGCTGGAGCGCGAGGTGGCGACCAGGGAGGCGGATCTGGCCTCCCTACAGGCGAAGAAGCGCCGCCTGGCCGACCTGACCGCGCTGTCGACGATCACGGTGGTCCTGCTGAACCCCCAGGCCACGGTGACCCCGAAAGAGGACGGCCCGCCAGGCTTCCTGGCCGGCCTGGAGAACGGCTGGAAGGGCCTGCTGGCCTCGCTGGCGGTCCTGCTGACGGTGCTGGGCTGGCTCCTGCCCTGGCTGATCGCCCTCGGCCTGCCGACCTGGGGCATCATCTGGCTCTACCGCCGCTACCGCACGCAGCGCCCGGCCCGAAGCCCCATGCCAGGCATCCCAGCCTACGCAATGGCAACCCCAGCCCCGGCCTACGCCCACCCCCAGCCCCAACCCCACCCGCAGCCCCAGCCCCAGCCCCAGCCCCAGCCCCAGCCCCAGCCCCAGCCCCAGCCCCAGCCCCAGCCCCAGCAGACTTCAGGCCCGGCACCGGCTCCCCCCGCCCCGCCGACCGAAAACCCGAATCCCGCCGCCGGCCGGCCAACCACAAACCCAGGCCCGGCCACCCCAGGCCCCGCCGCCCCGAAGCCCGAGAGCCCGGCCGCGGAAGCCCCGCCGAAGGGTGAGGAAAAGTCCGGGGGATAAGACCGAAAAGCACGGACATGGCAGGGTGAGGGCGGCCGTTCATGAGCCGCCAGGCGATTGGCCGCCCTCGCCCGACCTCGGCGTGAGCGACGGTCAGGGCCATGCAACCAGGCACGACCGGAATTTGATCCTGAACTTGACCTTGGTCTTGAACGAGAAACGACCTCGGCGGGAGCGACGGTCAGCACCATGCAACCAGGCACGACCGGAATTTGATCCTGAACTTGACCTTGGTCTTGAACGAGAAACGACCTCGGCGGGAGCGACGGTCAGCACCATGCAACCAGGCACGACCGGAATTTGATCTAGATCTTGACCTGACCGAAGACCTGCCTGAAAGACTCGATCAAAACGCCCCTGTCGACAGCGCCGCCAGCGCGGTGTGGACCATCACTCGCACCCCGTAGCCGATGCATCTTTCGTCGACGTCGAAGTTCGCGGTGTGCAGGTCGAACTTGGTTTCCGATCCCGGCGCCCCGGTGCCGAGGCGGATCATCGCGCCCGGGACGTCGTCCAGGTAGAAGGCGAAGTCTTCGCCGCCCATGCTGATCTCGGCCTCGACCACCCGGTCGGCGCCCAGGGCCGCGCCGGCCGCGCCCGCGATCACCGCGGATGCCATCCGGTCGTTGATCACCGGGGGCACGCCTCGGCTGTATTTCACCTCGGCCTCGGCGCCGGTCGGTGCGACCACGTCGCGGATCAGCTTGGTGATCAGCTCCGGTGCCTCGCGCCAGGCTTCGCGGTTGAGGATGCGGACGGTGCCGAGGACGTAGCCCTCGCCCGGGATCGCGTTGAACGCCTGGCCGGCCCGCACCGCGCCCCAGACCATCGACACGCCCGCGCGGGGGTCGACGCGCCGGTCCAGCAGGGCGGGCACGTCGACGATGACCCGGCCCAGCGCGTGCACCAGGTCGGCGGTCAGGTGCGGCCGGGCGGTGTGCCCGCCCGGGCCGGTCAGGCGCACCTCGACGGTGTCGGCGGCCGCGGTGAACGGGCCGGAGCGGACCCCGACCAGGCCGGCCGGCAGTTGCGGGTAGCAGTGCAGCGCGAAGATCGCCGCGACGTCCTTGAGCGCGCCGGAGGCGATCACCTCGGGCGCGCCGGAGGGCACGCATTCCTCGGCCGGCTGGAAGATCAGCCGCACCCGGCCGGGCAGCTCGCCCTGCTCGTTCAGCTGGGCCAGGGCGAGGCCGAGGCCGAGCAGGACGGTGGTGTGCACGTCGTGGCCGCAGGCGTGGGCGGCCTTGCTGACCGTCGAGCGGTACGGCACGTCCTTGGTGTCCTGCAGCGGCAGCGCGTCCAGATCCGCGCGGAACGCGATCACCCGGTCGCCTTCGCCGATGTCGCAGATCAGCCCGTTGCCCTTGGGCAGCAGCCGGGGGCTCAGGCCGGCGACGGCGAGCTCGCGCGCGATCAGGGCGGCCGTCTCGAACTCCGCGTTCGACAGCTCCGGGTGCGCGTGGATGTGCCGGCGGATGGCCACCAGCTCGGGGCCCCGGGCCGCGAGCCAGCGGTCCAGCTGCCCGGGCAGCGGCTCGGCGCCGGGTGGCGGCCCTGGAAAGGTCACCTGTGGTGAGCTCGCGGGCGATGGCCCCGAAAAGGGGGCCTGCGGTGGGCCGTCAGGCACGGTCAATGCACTCGTCACGTCGGATTCTCTATCGCTCTCGTCATATGAACCGGTTTCCGCAACGCGCGAAAGCTTAGACCGATGTAGGTGACGCTGTGCAACGTCATTCCCGTATTGATCGACTCGCGCTGTGTTACCAAATGCCCTGATAAGAGCACTGAGCGGCGCCTCCTCCTCCAACGGATGACGATTACCGGAGGTGACGCGGTTCCGTTTCTGGCCGGGAGGTTACCCCGATCAGAAGTGTTCCACCGGGTGATATACGCCCCACACCGCGCGCAGCGTGGTGCACACCTCGCCCACGGTGGCACGCAGCCGCAAGGCCTCGCGCATCGGCGGCAGCACGTTCTCCGTGCCCTCGGCCGCCTTCCGCAGGTCGGTCAGCGCCGCCTCGACCGCGACGGAGTCCCGTTCGGACCGCAGCCTGGCCAGGCGGGCGGCCTGGTCGGCCTCGATCGCCGGATCGACGCGCAGCGGCTCGTACTTCTCCTCCTCGGCGACGGCGAAGCGGTTAACCCCGACCACGACCCGCTCGCCGCTGTCGATCTGCTGCGAGATCCGGTACGCGGAGGTCTCGATCTCCTGCTTCTGGAAGCCCTGCTCGATGGCGTCCACCGAGGACCCGAAGCTGAAGACCCGCTCGATCAGCGCGGCCGCCGCGGCCTCCACCTCGTCGGTCATGGCCTCGATCACGTACGAGCCGGCGAACGGGTCCACTGTGTCGACCAGGCCGCTCTCGTAGGCGAGGACCTGCTGGGTGCGCAGGGCGAGCCGGGCCGACTTCTGGGTGGGCAGCGCGATGGCCTCGTCGTACGCGTTGGTGTGCAGCGACTGGGTGCCGCCGGCCACCGCGCCCAGCGCCTGGATCGCGACCCGTACCAGGTTGACCTCGGGCTGCTGGGCGGTGAGCTGGACGCCGGCGGTCTGGGTGTGGAAGCGCAGCATCAGCGACTTCGGATTCTTCGCCCCGAACTCCTCGCGCATGATCCGGGCCCACATCCGCCGGGCCGCGCGGAATTTCGCGATCTCCTCCAGCAGGGTGGTGCGGGCAACGAAGAAGAACGAGAGCCGCGGCGCGAAGTCGTCGACCGCGAGCCCGGCGGCGATCGCCGCGCGCACGTAGTCGATGCCGTTCGCCAGGGTGAACGCGATCTCCTGCGCGGGCGTCGCGCCGGCCTCGGCCATGTGGTAGCCCGAGATGGAGATCGTGTTCCACTTCGGTATCTCCGCGCGGCAGTAGGCGAACGTGTCCGCGACCAGCCGCAACGACGGCTTGGGCGGGAAGATGTACGTCCCCCGGGCGATGTACTCCTTCAGGATGTCGTTCTGGATCGTGCCGGTCAGCGCGGCGCCGGGCACCCCCTGCTCCTCGGCCACGAGCTGGTAGAGCAACAGCAGCAGCGAGCCGGGCGCGTTGATCGTCATCGACGTGGAGACCCGGTCGAGCGGGATGTCGGCGAAGAGCTGCCGCATGTCGTCGATCGAGTCGATGGCCACGCCGACCTTGCCGACCTCGCCGTGCGCGATCGGGTCGTCGGAGTCGTAGCCCATCTGGGTGGGCAGGTCGAAGGCGACGGACAGGCCCATCGTCCCGGCGGCCAGCAGTTGGTGGTAGCGGGCGTTGGACTCGACCGCGGTGCCGAAGCCGGCGTACTGCCGCATGGTCCACGGGCGCTTGGTGTACATCGTCGGGTAGACGCCCCGGGTGTACGGATAGGCACCGGGCTCGCCGAGCTTGGCGTCGACGTCCGGCGCCACGTCACCGCGGTCGTACACCGGTTTGATCTCGAACCCGGATTCTGCGTTCACAAGGGCGATCCTAAAGCAGCGTTAAACCCGGGAGAGCCTTCAGTCCGTTCAAGGGCGGCGGCGGGGCGGTTGGATGGGGTGAGGGATTTTGCACTCAGCGTCCGAAAAGTTCCACCGTACGCGACAGCACGGCTACCCAGGGTCGAGTTCCGTAGAACACCCGTCCAGCGACTTTCCGAAAAGGGGTGGGAACCGGCAAGATAGCGGAGTTGGCCGACAGCCCCCTACACCCCCTTCGGTGGCATCTCACGTGACTCAGATTCCGACGTGGAGCGGTGGCAACTCTGCTCCGACCAGCGGACGCGCAGCCCCGGGCACGCTCATCGGCGGGCGGTACACACTCCGCGCCGCGGTCGGCCATGGTGGCATGGGCACGGTCTGGCGCGCGGCGGACACGCTGCTGCGCCGCGACGTAGCCATCAAGGAGGTCATCCTCCCGCCCGGCCTGGCGCCCACCGACCGCGACTCGATGTACGAACGCACGATGCGCGAGGCCCGCGCCGCGGCGGCCCTGCAACACCCGGCCGTCGTGCAGGTCTACGACGTCGTGCACGAGAACGGCCGGCCGTGGATCGTCATGGAGCTGTTGGAGGCGCGCAGCCTCGCCGACATGGTGATCGAGGACGGCCCGGTCAACCCGCGCGTGGTGGCGAAGATCGGCATCGCCCTGCTCGGCGCGCTCGAGGTGGCGCACGCGCACGGCGTGCTGCACCGCGACGTGAAGCCGGCCAACGTGCTGATCTGCACCGACGGCCGCTGCGTGCTCACCGACTTCGGTGTCGCGCGGATGCCCACCGACGTGCAGCTCACCACGCCCGGCATGGTGCTCGGCTCGCCGCACTTCATCTCGCCCGAGCGCGCCATGGGCAGCGACTTCGGCCCGCCCAGCGACCTGTTCTCGCTCGGCGTCACGCTCTACACCGCGATCGAGGGCCGGCCGCCGTTCGACAAGGGCGACCCGATCGAGACGATGCACGCCGTCGTCGAGGACCCGCCGACCCCGCCCGTCCGCTCGGGCTCGCTGACCCCGGTGCTGATGGGGCTGCTGGAGAAGGACCCGGCCCGCCGCTTCGACGTGCAGACCGCCCGGACGATGCTGCGCCAGCAGCTCGCCGGCCCGCTGGCCAGCAAGGCCCCGCCGCACATGATGACGGACCCGTACTCGGTGGTCCCGGCGCAGCGCCCCCCGGCGGCCGAGACCCAGCCGATCGTGCCCGCCCAGCCGAAGCCTTCCGGCCAGATCGGCGGCCGGGCCATGCTCCCGCCCGGCGAGTCGCTGACCGGCCACCTGGCCAAGCTTGACCAGGGCAGCAGCCACAGCGTCAGCAACAGCGGCGGCGGCCGGCGCCGCGCCCAGGAGGCCAAGGCGGCCAGCGCGCCCACCGGCGCCTACCCGCCCCCGCCGAGCCTGGACAACGACCGGACCAGCGTCATCCCGCCGTCCGGCGCCTCCGAGAGCGACGAGACCAGCGTGCTGCCGCCGCGCCGGCAGTGGGACGGAGCCCGCGCGGCCCGCGATCCGCTGCCCGGCACCGTGGTGGTCAGCCCGGCGGCCAAGCGTCGCGCGATGATCGACAAGACGGTCGCCAACGTCCGCGAGACCACCGGCAGGGCCGTCACCACGGTCAAGGGCTGGCCCCGCAACACCCAGCTCGCCGCCGGTGGCGGCGCGCTGGCCGTGCTCGTCGTGCTGGTCCTGGTCTTCTCCCTGACCGGCGGCGACGACCCGGTCGCGCCGCCGGACCAGCCGCCCGCGGGCGACCAGGTGGTGACGGCCGCGTTCCAGACCCAGGATTACAAGGGCGACAAGGCCGTCACGGTCAAGGTGCCCAAGGGCTGGGAGCGCGGCACGGGCGGCAGCTGGGTCGACTACATCAACCCGGAGGACAAGTCGACCAAGGTCCGGGTGCTGGTCGAGAAGGGGTCGATCGCGCCCCGCAAGTTCGCCGAGACCACCGCGCCCAGCACGCTGAAGAAGTCGAAGGCCTGCCCGAAGCCGTTCAAGCACCTCGGCACCACCGACGTCGAGATGTCCGGGCTGGCCGCCGCCCAGTTCGAATACACCTGCGGCACGGGCGACACCATGCGGCACGGCATCTGGCGGCAGACCACCACCGACGGCAAGATGTATTCCTTCTACCTCACCACCACCGAGTCGAAGTTCGCCGACAGCAAGCAGTACTTCGACGAGATGGCCAAGACCTTCACCCTCAAGTCGAGCTGACCTGGGTCGCCGTGCTATCCACTGAGCATGGCAACTGACGATCTCCGCAGGCTGGCCGAGACCTGGCTGGCCGACGATCCCGACCCGGCGGCGCGTGACGAGATCCGGGAGCTGCTCTCCCGGCTCCCGGACAGCGCCGACGAGCTCGCCGACCGGTTCGCCGGCCCGCTGACCTTCGGGACGGCGGGCCTGCGCGGCCGGCTGCGGGCCGGACCGAACGGGATGAACCTCGCGGTGGTCACCCGCGCCGCGGCCGGCCTGATCGGCTGGCTGGGCGCGCAGGGCGGGCAGGGACCGCTGGTCATCGGGTACGACGCCCGGTACGGCTCCCGCGATTTCGCCGAGCAGACCGCGCGCGTGGCCACGGCCGCCGGGCGCGAGGCCCTGCTGCTGCCCCGGCCGCTGCCGACACCGGTGCTGGCGTACGCCGTGCGGCACCTGGAGGCCGTGGCCGGGGTCATGGTGACCGCCAGCCACAACCCGCCCCAGGACAACGGCTACAAGGTCTACCTGGGCGCCCAGCTCGGCGGCCCGGCCGGCGCCGGGGCGCAGATCGTCCCGCCCGCCGACGCGGGCATCGAGGCCGCCATCCGGGCGGTCGGTCCGGCCGCGGCGGTCGCGCTGGGCGAGCCCGGCACGGTCCTCGATGACACGATCGTTCAGGGGTACGTGGACAGCGCCGCCGCGGTCGCCGGCAGCGGCGCCCGCGACCTGAAGGTGGCGTACACGCCGCTGCACGGGGTCGGCGGCCAGGTGCTGGTCGCGGCGTTCACCGCGGCGGGTTTCGCCGCACCGGCCGTGGTGGCCGAGCAGGCCGAGCCGGACCCGGCGTTCCCCACGGTCGCGTTCCCGAACCCGGAGGAGCCGGGCGCGATGGATCTGCTGCTCGCCCTGGCCGCCCGGGTCGATGCCGACCTGGCCCTCGCCAACGACCCGGACGCCGACCGGTGCGCGATCGCCATCCCCGGCGCCGAACCGGGCAGCTGGCGGCCGCTGAGCGGGGACGAGCTGGGGGCGCTGCTCGCCGACCACCTGATCCGGCGCGGCGTGGCGGGCACGTACGCCACCACGATCGTCTCGTCCACGCTGCTGCGGGCCCTGTGCGCGGCCCGGGGGGTGCCGTACGCGGAGACCCTGACCGGCTTCAAGTGGATCGTGCGCGGCGCCGAGAAGCTCGCGTACGGCTACGAGGAGGCGCTGGGCTACTGCGTGGCGCCGGACCTGGTCCGCGACAAGGACGGCATCACGGCCGCCGTGACGGTCGCCGACCTGGCCGCCACGCTCAAGGCCGAGGGCCGTTCCCTGGCGGACCGGCTCGACGAGCTCGACGCGGAGTTCGGCGTGCACCGCACCGGGCAGGTCTCGATGCGGGTGCGGGACCTGAGCCTGATCACCACCACGATGGCCCGAATCCGCCGGGACCCGCCCGGCAGCCTGCTCGGCGACCCGGTCACCGAGGTGGAGGACCGGCTGCCGGGCGCGGACGTGCTGACCCTGCGGACGGCGCGGGCCCGGGTGGTCATCCGGCCGTCCGGCACCGAGCCGAAGCTCAAGGCGTACCTGGAAGTGGTCGAGCCGGTGACCGACGGTGACCTGACCGCCGCGCGGGCGCGCGCGGTGGCGGCGATGGACGACGGGCTGCGCCCGGAGATCTCCGCCGCGCTCGGCCTGGTCTGAACCGACGACCCGGGGCTGCCCCTCAGGCCTTGCCGTGCAGCCGACCAGGGCCGGCGGCGGCTTCGGTCGCCCCTCAGGCCTTTGGGGCGCCCAGGGCGGCGGAGATCGCGCGGCCCAGGGTCGCCACCACCAGGGCGACGCTCGGGCGCACGATCGAGTCCTCGATGTTCATGCCGCCGGCGGAGAAGCCCGCGCCGCTGGCGATCTGCTCCAGCCGATGGTGTGCCCGTGCGGCCTCCTCCGGCGGCAGCCGCAGCGCGGGCTCCATCCGGGTCGCGATGAGCAGCGTGGCCAGCGCCGCAGTCCGCTCGTCCGGCGGCGCGTCGGTGATCAGCGCCTCGGCCAGCCGCTTGCGGATCTCCGCCTCGAACGCGGGGTCCGCCGTCGGATAGCGGTGCACGTGGATGTAGCCCAGCTGGGTCTCGTCCACGTCGCGCACGACGCCACGGGCGATCAGGTCCTGGAGGACCCGGTTACGGAGGTTATGTCGGAGCCGCTGCACCCACTGGGCCGGGGTGTGCGGCTCGTCCGCGGCGGCCTTGGCGAGCACCAGATCCGCGATCGGTTCACCGGTCGGCGTCGGGTCGTTGACGACCAGATACCCGCTCACGTAGGCGATCCGGCCGACCAGCGCGAGATCTACCAGCACGGCCGCGGACATGCCGAGGTCGAGCCCGATGCGGGAACCGGTCGCCTTGCCGGTCTGGTCGTCGTACGCGAGGAGGAGGAGTTCCTCAGCGAGCGCGATGGAGGTCATGGCAAAACGATAGTGGCCTCAGTCACGTCGCCTCCA
>Ga0307516_10005655_pt1 | contig 14864 bp, 8 predicted proteins | sample 19_EM_MG_FD_203310 | JGI IMG/M metagenome (GOLD analysis project Ga0307516, IMG submission 203310) | Populus trichocarpa ectomycorrhiza microbial communities from riparian zone in the Pacific Northwest, United States - 19_EM | ecosystem: Host-associated > Plants > Roots > Unclassified | place...
CTCTGCTCTCCCCTCTGCGTACTGCGCCCTGCGCTCCCAGTAGCACCCCAGCACGAACTCCAGACCAGCGTTGACTGTATTTCAGGTGACCGCCGAGGTCCGCCCTGACAATCACTCACTCTCATTCAGTTCTTACTCATCATCCGTTCACATGCCCCCCTTTGTTTGTTCCCATCTTTGGTTGATACATGGTCTGTGTGCACTGCCTGCCCTAAACTTGGTCCCTATATATATTGGTAGACAGTCGCTGTCATTCCTTAGATTTTGTCAACTCAGGATACTCCTTTGGTTCTCACCAAACACGACATTGGTCCCAAGTGACTCCGACTTCTCCCTTGTTCCCTCTTGTTCTCACAACCCTCCTCTGTTCTTCCCTCTGCATACTGCGCCCTGCGCCCCTAGTAGCACCCCAGCACGAACTCCAGACCAGCGTCGACTGTATTTCAGGTGACTGCCGAGGTCCACCCTGACAAGTCCCGGTTGGGAATACCAAGCCTATCCCCATGCCCAAGCCAATGCTCCCGGTTCCTGGTCCTTCCTACTTGTCACCCACTCCTCATTCCACTCCCTCCAGCCCACCTTATGTCCCAGGGGACATACCTGAAAACTCAGATGCAATGTATATAGAATGGTCGAGAAATATCATGCCCTCAGAATGTGAGGAGGTGGCCATCATGGAGTATGCATGTAGGTTGGAAATGGGGGAGGAGGTCCAGCAACAGCTCATAATTCTGGAGGAGTAGACACCATTGTTTGACCATAGTGCCCATGTTTGTCCCAATGATATGCCCTTTGTCTTGTCTGCAGAAGAGATAGGGGAACAATTAAGATTAAATATTCATCAAATGAGTGGAAAAGAAAAAAGCAAAATGAGGGTTCATGACACCTCCCTCATTCATATTTAACTTGTTTATTGGGTACATATCCTCAATCCTCTCCATTCATCCTCCTTGACCCCAACCATTTTGTTGTTTTTGCCTTTTTCTCTCTCCCCAATACATCTTCACTTCAACCAACCTGTTTGGCTTCTTACTTTCCCATTTTATAGTACTCCATAGGACTACATCATAACTGTATGGTTTGACTTTCAGCTTACTTATTGCTGTGCCCAGGTGTGTTCCTCCTGTCCAGACCTTTATTATTGCGGAAAATATCCTGCAATGTATCTGAACTACTGGGGATTTTGGCATAACTACCCCAAATTATATGGGGTAAACTCCAAATGCTCTAACATTAAATTCAAATCATTGTACCACTCTGCCTCCACAATTTAGCATTGGTAAATGACTCGTTGTTTTATTTGCTTATCCAACTTGTCAGATTGCTGCTATCTTGGTCCATTTGAATCATCAACCTTGGCCCTGTATTATATTATGGGAATGAGCTGTCACAAGTGTTAAGATTTGTGGAGGAAATAAAGAATAAGGTCATGGTGGGCATCAGGTACAATCCAACCTGGATCATCCCTGGTTTGTAGTCTGGCTAAGTCAAGTTTTCTGTACATTTTCCAAAGCAGTAAATTCCCAAAAAAGTGGAAATGAATTTCCCTTGATAATCAATGGAAGTAAGTCAAATAGAGTGACTCAATACCCAAACCATGACAAACTTTGGTTCTGTTGGTTGATTAAGAACTCAGCTGATAATTAGGAAGCAAACCATACATACTGGGAAAGGGCAGGGGGAAATGGAAGGCTATAATAGAGGGAGTAGAGTGGGAAGCATGTTTACAGAATTGACATGGTCTGGGATGAATCCATGTCTATGTGGCTCCACCATTTGTGCCTTAGGAAATTAGATGTATAACATGATTTTACAATAACCTCCCCATCTGTATTAACAACTGATTGTAGGGCTATTGTGAAATATATGTCTGGGGTAGCTAGTGGTTTTGGCCTGACAGGCATTCCTGTAATATAAGGGGTTAATTACATAAGTTAAAACCTACAGCACAAGTGCCATACCTGGATTGAGGTTCAATGGCTTTAGGATGAGGATTCCAATCAAAACTTGATGATGACAAGTTCAGATGAATTTCTGAGCCGCAAGGTTGTAACCTTGTCAAGCCAGTCCACATCATTCCCAGCTGACCTCCAATGAGCATGCAACCATAACCGATGTTTCCCTTCTGAGTCTTTTACCCACCCCTCCTGTAAAGCAGTTTGCAATACTGGCCAGTCATATTTGGGAGCCTGATTGGACTTTTGCAAACTACGGTGATAGAGATTGCATTCATCTAGGTGTGGGTTGTGAAAGTGATACCAGGTATGTTCAAGATGTTGAGGCAGTTTGACAGATTCAAGGATCTCCCCAGTTCTTATATGAAAAATGCGAATGACATGCCCATTGTGCCTGACTGCTGCAATTTCATCTTCAACTGAAAACTCAAGATACCTATCATCATCATAATTACTGCCTTTTCGCTGTTGTAGTCGTGCCCAAAGGCCAGGGTTCTTGTCCTGTGGCAATATGTTCCAAAGGCTATCATTACAGTCTGCTCTTGTATTACCAAGAACCCCATCCACCACCCCATCTTCTGTGAGTAACCATGCCACAATTGTACCTGACCCCTTTACCAAGAGAACATTGCCAGTAAGAACCATTGCTGATATTTCCAAATCTGTGTCAATGAACTGGGAAGGGGAGGGGTTTTGAGGGTGGAGGTTGGTGATCATGACGGTGCTTTGTTGGCAGTGTGCAGTTGCAATATAGGTATTATCAGGAGAAAATGCATCCAGCAGTTGACTGTGAGGAGTGACAACAGGATCCTTGGTAAGGATAGCAGGGATATCATCCAAATATATCATATGGAGAACACCAGCATGGCCCAGGATTGATGACAAAGTTGGTGAGAATTGGAGTGTCATTGGACCTTGATGAAATTTCCTCCACTGGGAATAATGACCAGGAGCATACCTCCAGATGGTAAGATGGTTCCCAGAGAAAGCTGCAAAGAGGTTTCCATCAGGAGAAAATGTAAGGCGCCAGTAGGAGTCTTTTTCTTTCAACAAGACCTGTGAGTTGCGAATGTCCAATATGAGGAGCCCAGTATCATTATTGTGACCTCCAGTGACAGAAACAGAGACAGAAATTCGGTAAGTAGCTGGAGAGAAGGCCCCAAGGGTATAAATGGACTGGAGAGGAAATGTCTCAATCTTGGTAAGAGTAGAGCCAACCTCAAAGATATCAATTGTCCAGCCCAAATGATCCCCTGCTGTTGTCATGACCCGAAAAGATTCATTGTGGGCCCAGAGGTATGGATTGTTCCTTGACTGAAGTGTACCAGGGAACAGTGTTACACCTGAGGCAACATTGTACATGTGTACAGTGAGGGTTTCTACCACCCGTGGTGAAATGGCACCAATTGTTGTTCCATCTAGAGACCATGCAAGCTCAAACCCATTACCAACAATCCTACGGTTGATTTCTTTAATCACTCCACCTGTCTGGGCATCCCAGATAATGATGGCAGTATTGGAACAGCCTGCCAGTGAGTGTCCATCAGGTGAATAGGCAAGCCCACACCTAAACCTGATTGTACCTTTAGGTAACTGGAGGGTAGAGACAAGCTCAAGGGTGAGGCCCTCCCGGATCTCCACAGCTTCCTCTGCCACTACAGCAATAGACTGACCACATGGTGACCAAGCAGAAGATAGGTAATGGGAGCACTTGGTGGAAACAGCCATACTAGGGTCCCACATGTCTGGAATTCCAACCACCACTCTTGGTGAGGGGTGGGACCGTTGGTGGTAATAGAGCTTCCGAACAATAGATGACAGGGGGGCCAACTCAAGGGCAGAGTGGTATAGGTGGGTAGCAGAGACATTGATGACTTCAAAGAAGCTGGTCACAAATTGGAAATAGTCTCTTGCAGTATTAAGAAGTTGTTGATCCTTTGCCACCTGGTTTCAGATGTGTATTAGTGTTATGAGATGCAATTGGGTAAACCAAAACAAACCTCCTGTAGCCAGGGCATCAAGTTTTCCAATGCAACAACAGCATCCCTTGCTGCACCAATCACACTGAGTACCTCCAACCATGCCAGAAACCCCCCCTGTAGGAAGCTGCGCAGGACAGAAACAACAGCTGTGATGTCCCCCCTTGCTTTGGTGAGGTGGTTATGCCAGGATTTACAGGCATATTGAAGTGCAATGTTGACTTGATCCTTGACCATCATCTCCAGATCCTGGACCTCTGAATTCAAGGCATAGTCAGGGAGTGATAGGAGGTTCTGCTCCAAACTACCATTCATCAGTTTGAGGCAGCTCAGAGCAAGTTTGAGGTGACCAGTCTCAGGGGAGATGTGGAATCTTGTGTTGAGACAGCGAAGTGGGTCAGTGATAAAGTCAGGAAATGACTTGTGGAAAGGGAGCACTAGGGAGTTGGGGTCCTTAGGGAACTTCAGGAAGGACTGGATCAACCGAAGTAGGTCCATAACCTCTTGTTGTCCTAAATTGACAAGGATAGCAATTGCAGAAGGTGGGAGAGGGTTTACAGCCAGGACAACTACACCAATAACATGGCGCACTTTTTCATCATCACCAGGATTCATCCCATCAAAGGCACTTTGAAAACTTGATAGATAGAGTGAATCAAGGGTCTCAACACCTCCATCAACGGATGGAGCAAAGCCTTCAAGTGAGTCAAAAGTTGCCCTTGACCGGACCTTTGCCCTTCCTTCATGACTGGTGCTTCCTGGGGCCCTCATGATGATTTTGAGTTGTTCATTAGGTGGGGTAAATGGATGATCCAAGAACTTGAGAGTTGCCACAGCATACACAAAGAGGCCTGCTGCCCTCTCACACAACATGTCAAGGTGCTCATCCATGGGCCAAATGTCCTGCTCAATTCCTCTCCTTTTTGCAAGCTCCAATAACCCATGTTCCAGGAAGAGTCGGATATCCATGTTAACAACAGAAGGCTCTACCTCATGAAGAACAAAGACATCTGTCAATGGTTTAAGGAGCACAAGGCGGAAACCAGCTTGGATGCGAGGTTCTGGTCGACCTGTGATGAGGAATTTGACATTTTGGGTGCCTTCAACCAGTCGGCCCATTACAGAGAGAATGGCAGACTGTGGTTCATCATCCACACATTCATCTAAGGCATCAATGATGACAACCGTTGAGACATTTGCCAAACTGAGGGGTTCAACAATCAACATCTCCATCTGGTTGTAAAGCGAGTCTTGTACAATGTCTGGGTTTGATTGGAGGAGAGGGATGAGGATTGACCGAAATTCGGGATGTTTTTGGGCGAGTTGAAAGGCGAGAGTGGGGAAAATGTAGCGGAGGTTCCTGCGGTCTTTGAAGTCGCGTGAACAGAAGAATGATGCCCCCAGTCTCCCATCAGCGAAGACACGCTCGGCGATGGTCTGGGCGATCGTGGACTTTCCCGTCCCGGCGAGGCCGTTCAACCAGTAGACGGGGGACATGTTGAAGTCTTTGGACCACGACTCTATCTCTTCCAAAACAGCCGTCCGAGTTCCCTTGAGACAGCCCTGGCGATCGCCGTGTCCGAACTGCGCCCCTGCAGCACGACGACAGCCGTTCAGCACTGACAATTCAGCTGTCAAACTGTGAGTCTGTGTTAATCAGAAGCGTAATTATGTCTGACCAGCATCCTGCAAAGGACGATTAAAACCCAAAGTTCTCTCGAAGCGCGGGCCCAGCAACTCACGATCAATCTACAGTTCTGTTTATAGATCGCCTTCTGCTGCGCGACCTACAAACCGAATGAGCGAATGCGGTATGCGTTTTTCAATACTAGTGCTGACCTGGTATTCAACGACGGCATCTCTGAGATCGTCCGCAAGATCGCACACGGCGATCATGTCTCGTTCCCTCTCCGCATCTTCAGCGGTACCGGAGCGTTCGGACAGAGACTGCAGTTTGTCCTTGATCACCTCAAGAGCCCTGATGCCAGGTTAACGCGGACAGTCAGTCGCAGCGGGTGGGGAATACGCACTCGAATAAAATCTTCCGCCGCTTGAGCTCATCGGCGTCCCTCGCGGCGTCCTTTTCTCCTCCGATCCGATCCAAACGACTACGGACAGACTGTATCTTGGTTTTGACCGCCGATTCCTGTAAACGTGTTATTTGGTGTCTTCTGTCACGCACACGGTCCCTTACCCGATGGACTTTTAAAAGGGCGTCAAAGGACGCCTTGAACCGGCAGACCGCCTGATTAGTCTCGAAATCGAGGACAAGGTGTAGAGACTCACTGTCAACTGGACGACCTGGTTGTAGATCGATTGTTGCTGTGACACCTGTCCCGCGGGTCAACTATCCACGACTGCGACTATCCCGAGTCTCTCTGCACTGACCTGATAGATGAGGATAGCTTGCCGGAGTTTTTCCACAAGTCTGATGACTTCTTGCGAATCTTGCGTCTTATCGAGGACCCGAGCGACCTTCCCCTTTTCCGACAATACTAGCGATCGCGTCCCGATGTCTTCCAACGACCTATGGAGGGTTAGATTGGGGTGGATGGGGGGTTGCAGACATTGTACGAACTTGGCCAGTTGTGATCGTCTCTCGACCTCCTCGCGATCGCCGTCGGGGTTCACTTTCGCTAAGCTCTCCAGCAATTTCTCCAACCACGGGATGAGATCGGCGAGCTTGTCTTTCACGTCGTTGTATTCCTGGTTGGTATTCGTTAGTGAAGTTGGGGGCGATTTTATAGCCGACGCACATCATAGTGTTTGATCAACGCATTGATGCCTCCCAAACATGACTTGAGGGGTGGAAATGCATCGGATGATTCCTTTGCAATGTCCAACAACATCTTGACAGCATCTACGAACCGTTGTTTCTTGGCTGCGGGTCATCAGCAGATTCGAAAAGGTGGCAACAACGACCTGATCTCTTACAAGAACTTGGCTCAGTTGGCGTCCCACCGCTCGATGGAGGTCGTTTTCGAAGAACGCCAGACATGGCGCCGGTGTAGATGATGCGGTGAGATGGCGATGGGGCGGAGCTTCGTCGGTGCAAGGGTGCCAGCGCCTGTGTGTGTGTTGAGGTTGTTTGCCCGGAGGACCCACAACCGGCGACTGGATCTTTTTCAGGGATCGTTCAGCCCCGTTACCTTTGACTCGGCAGGGTTTTTACCCCCGACACCAGGCCGTAATGCAAAACAAACTACACCTTCAATCTCTGGACCCCACGTTAAGCCAGTGGCCGAACACGCGACTTACCCATTGAAGACTTCGTACAGGATCGTGTATTGCGACGCTCCGTTCCCCGGGAGGCACTTGATGCCGGAGCTGGAGAGGGCGCAGCGATGGTTAACCCATCCCCATTGTTGAATGTAAGAAGAGCTCTAACAAGTGGCAAACTATCGCGTCGATCACTGCCCGATCCCCGCTTCTCTCATGCCCGCGACGGGGTACATAAAGCAGGCGAAATTGCAGGCCCCTCCGCCAGAGCGCGTGGTTTGATTTGTCGCCCTTTACACCTTTTAGTTCTCGTTAACCCTTCCACGGGTTGTAACCCGCACTCGCGATGTGAAAGCGAGGAATGAAATCCGGGACAAACAATTGACATTACAACCGTACAACCGGTCCCTGATGGAGGGGAGTTAAGGAGATCGCGCACCTTCCGTTGGTCGGCCGTGCTTTGACACTGGGAAGTTACACCTACCGCGTGCCAGGGTTCAGCGAACACACAAAACCTCTCACCGGTCTCCAAATCCAACGTCCCCCCTCAAGCTCAAGGCTCGCTCGAGAAAACGCTCGCCGATGCTTCGACCACGTTCGCTCTAGGAGGTAATATCGCTTGAGAGCTTTGCCGCCTCCGAGTCCGTTGGCACCGACAAAGCAGACCCTGGGGGCTGGAGGATTCGTTGAAGGTCCCACTCTTTGGTCCGAAACCCGTTGGTTTACTGCTTGATTGGAAACCCGCCACATATTTTGCCGCCCCGCACCGCAACTTCGACCCGCATTGAGATTAATCTGAACCCCATGCCAGGACGCGAGAGGATGAGGTAAATTTGCTCGAACAACAGGCCATGCTACACGGGGTTTGGTCTAGGATAAAACCTTAGGGAGCGTTCAACAACTGATCAGCGAGCGCTTTTGTGTACATGAGCACACGAACCGAAAGTTCACAGGGGTCATCGGTGTACGTCCGACGGTCGATGACATCTGGGCGACAAGGGGGGCGGGTCAAGCCGATAATGAAGGGGATATGATCGGCTCCGGCTCACCTCCCTTTCTGACCCCAGTGCCTTGAGGGTGAAACCAGACTGTTGGAGGCCTTCTCTCCGCCGGGCAGCGGAATGACCTGAGGGGAAGGTGGATTACGTGGATGCGGAACTTTTGAGTTGTGGGCGGGAGGGGGGTAAACCGACGGCGGGGCTACCCAAGGTGTTGATAAAACCCCCCCACCCAGCTCCGAAAACCGCGCCCCTCGGACTGCCCCGCCCACCAGAGTCCACGGTATCCGCGCGAAGTCGTTTTCCCAAACAAAATTCTCATTGAGGATGTCTCTGCCCCGTGCGTGGCCTTGAAGGTAGCCGTCCGTCGTTCCTCACGGCATTCATCCACACCTCCAGATCCCTCGCCCTACGAAACAGGTGCCGCCTTTACCTTCATGGGATAAGCTCGAGTTATCACCAATAGAGATCAACTACATACCAGTGGTTCAACCCAACCGCGTCCAAATACGTAAACGCAACGGCCCCAAAACCACACAGACGGGTGAACCGACGTCTCCTGCTCGAGCCGTCCTAGGTTGCGACGTAAGACATCTTCGGGCAAGCGGGCATACTCGTCAGGGTCGTGAAGATCGGTGGGAGGTAAGTTCTGCGGTCAAAGTTTGACTACGTAGGTGCGACCAGTGGAAGGTGAAACGCGGGATGGCATCCCGGTTCCCCATGCTGTCGTTTGAAATCGGTGGCGATAGCGTCCCGTCGTTGAGAAAGGGGATCGTGCTGACGTTCGCCGACTTTGAGGACTCCGCGAGAACGTGATGGCCTGTGTGAAAGCTGCGGTTCGATATGGTTTCAGCCGTGTCCGTAAAGAAGTGCTCTCGTCCTCGGCTCTGACACTTGGAGTGCCGTCGACGTTTGAAGCTACCCCGAGGTGAGGCCATGCCAAGGGGAACACGTGATGAGCTGACAGAGGCTGGAGTGGGCGGATCAAACCTCGGAAACTGTGGGAGATTTCTTTCGTTGTGGATGACAGGCCTGGCTGCGGAGGAGGGTGCGGGCAGGAGAGAACCGGAATGGGAGATGAGGAGGGAGAACTGTCTTCGGCGACAGGTGACCGGCGGGTATGAATGGGTGAGCAGGCTTACGCGGTCGGTCGGCGACGGCGTCTCCGTGTATGTCTGCCCTGTTGTCTGTGCAGGAGAGTGAGGGGAGGTGGACGGAAATCCGGAGTTGGAGGTGCTGATGTGAGATCGTTTACGCGGATTTCCGTCCCTGCCACCGTTCCACTATTGCCCTTGCCGAGCGCTGTCACTGCGCCCTCGCTGGGTCAAACGGCCTGCGTTCAAATGCTCGCATCACTTCAGAGCGTACTCCCATCTTCCGTCCTCTCCTCCCTCTCCACCAGCCCCACAGCCAAGAACCGGCCCCCGCAAGGCCCCGCAGACGGCGCCGACGACAGGGATAACTATCCCTCCCCCTCTTCCAACGTCACCGCCATGTCCGTAGACGAGCAGGGCGTCAGGAAGAAGAAAGGGAGATCCAACGAGGTGAGCCCCCCTTCTCCGCCACAGGTGCGGATGCGCTTTTTTGCATCCTCCCTGACTCCCCAGCCCCTTGGCTTCCCACCTTCACCTGTGCAAACCACCTGTTGAGCTTGAGGATCTCTGACGGCTCCATCTCCTCGCACAGGCATTCATCGTCGTTCGGCCGCCGCCTTCAAAGACAAACCACCCTCTTAACCTCCAGGTGCAACTCGTACCACCCAGCTCTCGCGATCAGAACAGATCGACCTCATCACGCCGTTCGTCTGACTCATTGGCCCCCAACCCCGAGTTCGACGGTCAGCCTCCTCTCACTCGTACATCCTCCGGTCGCTCCGACGCCTCCACCTACTCCAACTATGCCCCGTCCGTCACCTCCGTCAACTCTGCCAACTCAACGACGTCCACGAGGCGGATGATCATCCCACTGTATAACCTCCAGGCTCACAATGTCATGACCAACGTCGTCCTAGACGCCGGCACAGACGCGCGCGTCGCAAAGTTTTTGAAGCGCGGTCTCGAGGTTATCGGTCTCGCCGTTCTCGATCCCATGGAAGTCTGGAATCACGGAAGGATAGGCGGCGGTCCTTTGTTGTACACTGACCAAGCCGTCACAGGAAGTCCCAGAAACAGTTTCGACAATCGCCATCTCAGTGCGCCAGCTCCCCACACACCCGATTCCTCTACCGTTTCCTTCGATTCTACCGGGGATCCAGCTCCAACCCCAAAAACCCGAGATATGACGCCGGTCGCGGCTGTCGACCCGTCTCAGAACACCCCGACTGGCCCGAAAAAGTTCTTCGGAAGGCTCTTCAGGCGGAAAGACGCCTCTATTCCTGGAGTCGTCGAACCATCCTCCCCCGCTTCCTCACCCTTTAAAACCGCCCTCAATCTACCCACTCCATCTTCTCCGGTCAAACGCGCCTCGTTATTACTCCCCGACCAAACCCTGTCTCCATTCTTGTCGAAAGATGTGATTCTGCAACCCGCCTCTCTCGGTGTCCAACCCACACTCAGTGCCACATCCTATCCACCACAAGGCCGGCCAACCGCTTACGTATGGACGGTGACGAAGTGGCTCAAAGGCTCTCCGGAAGGCCTGTTGGGTAACGTCAAAGGGATCTTCCAAGGCGACAAGTCGATCCGGGATGAACCCATGGGCGAACTCGAGCGCCAGGTGGAGGTCAGGTTTGAGTGGACGCGGGTAGAGAGGGGTGGGAAGAAGAAACCCCGGAGAGCTGGGACGGATGGGACCGAGGTCACGGTTGGTCTGGGCGTCGAAGGTGGATCAAAAAACGCCAGTAGGAGGAACAGCGTCGCTTTGACCATCTCCAACAATCCTTCGGTCAACTCGCTGCAAGACAAGGGGGGGAAAGCCAAACGGTCGTCAGTCATCGAAGGTGTCCAGTCTAGATTTGGTTTGGTTCCGAAGAGAAGTACGGAGTCTGCCAGATCAAGATCTCCAAAGCGGCCTGGGAGCGTTACGACGAATACGACGGCGAGTGAGACGTGTGAAGGAGATGAAGACGGGGCGGTGAGTGATCCGGAGGATTCGGAGGTTCCTTGGACGTGTACTCTCCATGTGGCGAGGAAGCCTGCGGGCGCTCCATTCTCATCGATGACGAACACTCCTTCCGGCTCGAGGTTTTCCCAGAGGAGCGGACAACAGAACCTCCCAGGCCCTCCGACGCCGACACAGGGTCCTACGGTCCAACAGCAGCAACAAGCATTAGGCGTTCAGTCGACCCGATCACCGACCATCCCCTCCTCCTCGCAGGGCCCCATACCTCCACAACAGATCAAGCTCAAAGTCGCAACTGTCTCTCCGACCCCACACCATCCGAAAGTCGTGTCCCTCCTCAAGATCCCTTTCCCCCTCCCGGATATCGAAGTATCTTCCGTCTCCGTGCGGAAACGCATCGTGACACCCGTTGGGATCGCGCGTCCGGTGGAAGCCTATGCGTCGACCGTCGGGAACGGGACGGGGAATTTGAACATGCAGTCGTTCAGTTTTAATGGGAGCGGAGGGAAGCAGAGAGACACCGGGTTGGTGTTGACGGCTGAGGAGATCAAGGATATCGTTGCGAGTACGGCGCTTTGGTTGGTTGTGAGAGAGGCTATGGGTGGTGTGGGGAGAGATAAGAGGAAGGGAGACGGGTGGAAGTTGAGAGGATGACCACCTCGTTCGTGCTCCCCAATTGTCGTTGTTTTCGTTTTTTTTTTGCTGGTTGCTGGTGAGCATTTCCTGGTGTCCTGCGCGGTTTAGCCTGACAACTGGGACTTGTTAGGCTTCCCCGTGTTCGGATGTATCGATGTGGACGATGGAGAGCTCGTGTCATCATCCCTGTTTTTGACACCCGTTACCGCCGCCCCTTGATGCTCTCACAGAGTCTACGACCACCCCTCTCTCTCTCCATTCCGCCTTATCATCTTGTATTCCCTTGGCCTCTACCTTTGCTCGTCATTCCACGAAATCGCCACCTTGCATGACCGCGCGTTCTTCCTCCTAATCTTATCATGTCCTTGTTCACGCCCACGCCCACGAATAAACGCTACGTTGTTTGATCGAGTATCCTCCCCTTCCGTTTTACGATTTTCATCATCACTCTCCCGAGATTGTTTCCGTTTCCTTCTTGCCCTCTCTACTACTATATCCCCCACCTACTTTTTCTTGCCCTCGCTTGTCGCGCCCCCTTTCTTGTCCCAGTCTCGTGGTGTCTAGCTTGTTGTTTCACAATTTTCGCAGACCCGTTTCTGACTTGTTTCTTGTGTGTGTAATGTCTCACCCCCATCCCTGGTGTTTGTCATTTGTGTATTCAAGTGTTCTGCGCAGTACTTTAATCACGGTTCAAGGTTTCGACTGTTTTTAAACCTTTCTGGGTTTCTTGCAATTACTGTCCCTTTCGCAGCTGAAAGTATTGTTCAGCTTTAGGACGTTAAGTCATCTGATACCCCCAGATCCTGTACGCGCTACGACGGGGTAGTTCGAACCTGAATACGAATTGTGAACATCCTGTTCCTGCCGTGTGACGCTCTTGAGGCCTGAGGATCGATACCCTTGAGTTGGCTCGGCCGTGTTCATGGATCGGATCGGAGTGGCGGAAGCACCTTAGTCGCCTGCTGAGAGTGGATCCGACGCTTGCTCGACCCCGGTTAACCACACATGCGGCTGAGGTGCCACATCGGAGATGCTTGGGTAAACACGATTCCCGATGGCCCGGGGATAAATCGATAAGCTGCCATGCCAAAAGTAGCAAGGTCCCAGCTGGCGGTGCACAGCTAAATAGTCTCCGTTTGTTTGGGGGACGGAAACGGTGAGAAAAACGGTCTCAAGAGCTCCACCGTGGTGAACCGAGGGTCTGTCTCCGATCGTGGCGACTCAGGCTCTTAGGCCAGCGGTGTGGATGTGCGTTGCGGATTGTTGCCGCAGGCTGTACCAAGACTGTATCCTTCGTGTGCTAGCGGCCCAAAATGAAAGGTAGCTAGAGCGCTTGCGGGTTCTACTCATCAATTTGGTTCTTGACCTTTCCCGGGGACCCAGATACCTTTCCTCCGCTTTTGCCACACATCCGGTTTCGGTCGCCGATGGATTGTTCCACATGCAACTTCACCCTTGCGAATCCTACCGGAATCCTTGTGGAGGTCTGGCTTGGACAAATGGAACAAGTTTAGGATGGGCACGAACGGTGAGCCGCTAGGACACGTCGCCCGGGGCCCGTGCGTATTTTGTCTCCAGTCGCCGCGGAGAACTGAGACGCGAGCGATTGTATTTTCCGGCCCCCTTGGAAAAAGTCAGCCCCGCAACCACTGTGGAACTGGGACGAAGAACTGAATCGATGTGCGGTACATATTGATCGGTGCGATCGCTTTGACGCTGTATGATTACTCAGCTCATGTTCGACGACGAGGTAGGGATGTAGTACACGAGCACCCAAACGTTTGCTAACGTCCTCCCACATCCCTTTCGAAGATCCGTTACGTTTGGAAAGGATTCAACACTTGGAGTTCGTTTCACCTTCTGTACGGGGCATAGAGAGAGCTGACGAACAGTTCAATGGACAACATTTTATTTATACATGCTGGTGCGTCATCGGGCTTGCTCTCCCCAGTCGTTTCTGGAGATCCCTATGTGGTTGCGTGTGGTCAACAGAACCGGATCCTTCTTGTGGGGTGGGAGATTTGGGAGATGATAGACTTAGTGAGAGATCCGAATGGTGTTTTCCCCCAGAGGTGACGGTTTCACCCTCTTTAGGTGCGCCGGGGATACAATGTCCAAGTACTCTTGATCACGGTTTTCTTGTTTTCTTCGGACACCTTCATCATCCTGGGGTACGTCGTGTTCCTCTATGCCGCTCACTTAACCGGCTATTACGATTTGATCTTAGGATACATGCGATAAAACTCAAAAACAGGATCCTCCTCAGGTACTTCGGCGCTCTGGCATTGGTGAGATTAGTTCTACCGATTGCGGTGGCGTTTGTCAACCCTCTGGCGGTCACGATCCACCAATTCCCCACTGAATCCCTTCGCGCGGTGCGGGTTCATAGAGGATTTCCGTTTCCAGCCGGAACCGAATTACACTGGCACCGCCTTTGGTATGTGTTTTTGCATCACGGACCTACACTTGGTGCAGAGAGGCCGGCCGTCTGTGAGAGTATTGAAAAGGAAAAGGACCCCGCCGAGATGGACCCTACTTGGCGTTTGCATGGTGTTGGCCGCTGAACCCTCTATTCATATAGATCCGATGATGTGTCGGTCTGGGAACGGTTGGCTTCGGGTTGCGTTCATGCAGAGGGTTACTGATACTACCTCCCCCCTTTTAGGTCTTGCGCTGTGGACCGTAATTACAAATTTATCCAAGTTTGAATGGATCACGGCCTACGGTACCACACTGCCCGCAGTTGCAATCAAGTGCAGACCCGGATCAGAGGGATGGCCTTCATCTCGCTGTCAGTTATGGAAATTATATCGGGAGTTGAGTGCGGAGAGGCAAGTGAAGCTTCCCAGGTGCCGGTGCGGAAGAGGTCGACTTTCCGTTCGAGGTTGGGCGTAACTTCGAGCCGATACTATTAGCACCGCGCTCGGGGAGTGGGTTGCCCTTGAAGCTTGAAGGACGCTTGTGTGGAACTGTCCACGTTCACCATCGTGCATCGTGGTTTGCCACACCTTGGCGTT
>Ga0307516_10005656_pt1 | contig 14863 bp, 22 predicted proteins | sample 19_EM_MG_FD_203310 | JGI IMG/M metagenome (GOLD analysis project Ga0307516, IMG submission 203310) | Populus trichocarpa ectomycorrhiza microbial communities from riparian zone in the Pacific Northwest, United States - 19_EM | ecosystem: Host-associated > Plants > Roots > Unclassified | place...
GCAGTCGCGGGGAGGAGGGGGGACGTACGAACAGCGCATCGGCAGGTATGGCCCACTGGATGATGGCAGCCTGAGCTTGGCACATCCGCGAGTCCACCCCCTGCCGGATGCCTTCGCGCGAGTATATTGTTGCGACGTTGGTCATGATGTTCCCGAACGAAGCGTAGAAAGCGAGCCGGTTGATCGGCCGGTGGAACCTCTTGCTCGTGCAAAAGGTCAGGATGATGAAGCTGGCGCCCACGAGCGAGATGGCGGACGAGATCCGCGACGTCCGCTCGAAGATGGCAAGGTCGCCATTCTTGAACGGCATTTCTTGCTTCGCTCTTTCTCTCCGGGGGGATATGGTATGGCAATGGTGGTCTTTCGAACACACAAGAAGACCTACAGCATAGGAGCACGCAGCCGTTGTCAGTCACCCACACATACGCACACGACAGGCGGGGGCGAGGGCGGGGGCGACGTGAGGGGACGATGTATCGTGATGTGCGCCAACCGTCGCACTGCTGCACGGCCCAGCACTCACCCAAGCAAAAGCGACACGCAACACCGACTCTCCGGAACGCACGGCAAGGTACGGTAGTGGCGGCGTGACGTGATACAACCGGAGGAGACCCAGGAAGCCCGCCGGAACAAGGAATCGAGTCGGACGAGCGAAGGGCGGAAAGTAGGCGCTCGCCACTATATATGCATGCATTTGTACCGGCCCCCAATTCTGAGCCCCCCCCACCCAATGTGTCGCGCCATCCTTACGGGCGAGTGCTGCGAGGCGTGGTGTGCGCGAACGGTTTATTTTTCTGAGACGCATCGTCACATTGCGTCCCCAATCCTGGAAATCTCGCTACCCGGTCAAGCTTAGGATATCTAGCGGCTGTGTCGATGCGTTCCGCGTGTTTTCGTGCAGTAGGGTGCGGTTTTTGCGGCTATCGTTGCGACCGCGTGGTATGTATGCACCTAGATAGATATTTCTGGGAACATGGGATGAAGGGCTGGAGTGCAGCAAGCCGACAATGGCTACTGTCGTTCTCCTGCGCCCCGCAATCACTGGACGGTTACATGCCTCTTGCCTGTTGTGCTCGTTCGATGCGTGAGCACTATCTGCGTTGGGGGACTGGGCTTCCATGTAATCTTTGGGGGAATGACCTATCAGCATCTGCGCAGGCGTTTGTTTTGTGGAATGGATGCTTACGGAGCGCGGTCGGCCATGTTGCTCGCTAAGTACTTAAGTGGCAGTCCAATTGTTGTTGGCCCGTCTTCTCTTTTAGGGCGGAGCTTAATCATCGGCCAGGTATGATGATGTACATACATAGAGTACATGTAATTCGCCGTCTATTTTGGGGGGCTCCACGTGGCAGCTTCCGGAGTCCAAGCCCATCTCTTTTCCTAAAAAAAAAAGCCGGGGTATCGGGATTCGGGACGGGTATCTAGCCGGCACATATAAAAAAAACCGTACGATATGTATGATATAGATATGTAGAGTAGAGTAGACATCTACCGTGCACACTAGTCTGTTTTCGGTGCTCGCTGCCTCATATGCCACCAGATCAAAAACTGTGCACACATAGGTACATATAATACAATACATACAACACTAGATAGTTATAGGGGCAGCCACCGTTCAGGGGCTTCGCTGCCTCCACCACTCGAACAACCCATAACGCGTCCAAATGTCTCGTCTTCTACCCGGTTTACGTCTACTCAGTCTGCCACAGAGCGACCAGGCTAGCAAGATCGTGGGTGCGACAACGGTGATTGGACAGCGCCTAAAGTGTGCTCTACGGCATGCGGGTACGGTGGAATGGAGACTACAGCCCTACTGGAGGAGTTGCAGACACTTGAGGCCGAAATCCTACAGGACGATATATATGGTGATGGCCAAAGAGGCAGAGCGGTATGTACCGATCTGGCTCTCACCGTGTTTACAGACGGTTCACGACTGGACAGCGGAGCCACTGGATACTCAGTTGTTTGGCAGAACGGTCCACGCGGGGTTGGCATCAAGAGCCATATGGGCTACAATCAGGAGGCCTATGGTGAGGCTGGTGCAGAGTGTTCTGCCCTCATAAGGGCTTTGGAAACAGCTACGAAAAGGAGGACAACACCTTTGGAAGTTACGACTTCCACGGATGCCCAGGCAGCCATCCGACGAATAGCCTCTGGTGAACCTGGTCCTGGCCACACGTATGCGATCCAGGCTAGGAAGCACATTGCGACGCTTCGACGAGCCAAACCGGATACCCACCATCGAGATCAGATGGCGCCCAGCCCATAAAGGTGTTCCAGGGAACGAGAAGGCCGATGGGTGGGCCAAGTTTGCGGCGGAGTGTCCTGACGCCCGCGGAGCGGAACGGAAGCAGTACACAGACCAGTATGGTAGACGGCCAGTGCCCCTCGCAAGGTCGCTGGCGCATCTCAAGCGGGAGATCTCAGAAAAGAAATGGCAGGAGGCCAAGGCTTGGGCTGATTTACGTGCTACTGGGAAGAAGTGCCAGTACTGCCGACGAGGAAAGGTGCGACAGAAACCGGACCCAGCCCCAACAAAGAGCAACAAGCGGCTGGCAGCCAGGTTCTACCAGTCGAAGACCAGTCATTTTCTCGCTGGCCCAGTATCTCAGGTGGACCAAGAGCAGGGCTACGGCTAATTGTTGGTGGTGCCCCTACCGAACCCAGACCCGGGAGCGCCTATTTAAGAATTGCCCCCACTGGAGGACCCAGCAGAAGATCCTGTGGGCGGAAGTGTGGAAGGAGACGGGTAGAGGTAAAAGCCGGTTTGAGGTCCGAGACCTTTTTGCCGACGAGCGGCGTAGTCACGCGATCCCTGACTTCCTCGCCACCACAGATGTGGGGCGACGGATATCAGATACGGCTGAGGAGGATTCCCAGAGTGAGATGTCGGAGGGGGAACTTAGGGAACGGAAGGAGAAGGCGCAGGACTGGGAGACAGCGTAAGAGTCAGGAGATGAGCTTTTTGCAGGAGTGGATGAGGCTGGGAGAACGGCTGGGGGCGAGGAAGTCCTCGGAACGGATTTTTTGAGGTATCTAGACCAGGGCGGAGGGTAGGGGGAGCCACAGCGGGCCGCCTCCGGGTTGGACAGTGGACGGGAGCTAGTTTTTACGTCTCGCCATGATCTAGACAGGGCCCATGCGAATAATGAATAAATAAATAAAACCCCCCCATAACGCGTGCAAGTGTCCTCGTCTTCTACCATGATACCGCGTACGCGTTGTGGGACTGTCGTCATACGCATCGCTGACTTACGTTCGTCAAGACTGCCATCGTACGCATGACTGACAGCGCTTGTACACTATGTACCTGTTGCAATAATACTAAAGTCATATCGCTGGCATTCGCTTAGAAGCTTTGCAGGGCTACATAGCCGGATGCGATATCTACTGTGATCCCGACACGACATCCACAACGTGCGCGACACGATATCTACATACTGTGATTCCGGCGCGGTATCTGCTGTGGGTCCGGCGCGGTACCCGCGCGAGTCCGACGCGAGTCTGATGCTGCCCAAGCTGGCAGCTGCATAGAGAGATGCATTACGACTGGAGAAACCTGTCCAGTGATCGACACTCTTTGGACCAAGGTATGTATAGGTGGAAACACAACTCAACGACAGGGGGGGCGGTACAAGTTCAACGCCACGGATATCATCTGCGAAAGTGCAAAAGACCAGTACAAATGTTGGAAGAAAGGAACGGCGTCTCGAGCAGCCCCAAATGACTGCAGTCTGCGTCGAAGATTTCTGCCAGATCCGGATGAAAACGACGCGTACCTAGTCGTTTCATTGGTAAACCTAGCACCAGAACAAATTGAGATAGAAATAAACAATGGAGAATATGTAGTTGTGGCAGTCCTTCTCTTTGCCTTGCGTTCTCCATCGCGCTGAGGACGATTCGCGATCCGTTTCGCCGAGACGCTAGATATTCATCGCGATATGTTTCGCGAAGATGTTGGCCGAACAGTCAGTGCCTCATTAGTCATTGCAATCTGAAAAATACATCGGTAGAGTATCTATGTAGCTGTGCCCACGAGTTTCCCAAAAGGCTAGTGCGTGCTAGCGCACCCAACGAATGACAATCCCCATTGAAGCAATCGCATGCTGCAGGCACGCTAGATCGAGCCAACATTCCAGCGAGCAAGGAGACAGGCACAGCCTAGATATACCTAGCAACCGTCCATCTCAGCCGTCGATTGGGCGATCCGGTCATCAGATTGCTTCCGAAGGCCAGCTCATTCCGACGAAGGCGAAAACGGCAACGACAGCACCGAACAAGACGAAGTGACCGCCTCTTGCAGCAGCTGCCCGGGTTTAGCGGTGACGTGCTCACAAGGCTGCCGGGTACCGGGTATTGGCTCTCGTGCGTACAGCGCTTGGCGGCGTGGACGTCCGCGGTGATGCGTTCAAGCGACGAGCACCGACGGTTATGCAGCCCAAGACGGCCCCGTGCCTGCTCGACTGGCAGGGCGTCGTTGGCTCGGACACCTGCATGGGCGTCAGCGGAAACCTCCTCACAGCATGGCACCCCTCCCCCCTCCCCGGAAACCCACTGCGGAGCCCCGGCCCCACCCATTCGAAGCTGGTCCACGGCGCAGACATTGTGCGTCCCAGCCGGCGGGGGCGAATCGGTTGTGGAGCATCTGCGTGAGCACGGCATGCTAAGTATCGAGTCGATCGTCGGTAGCATTCCCCATGCAGGGAGTGGATCGAACAATCGTGGCCGGCGCCGAAGCTGTTGTGGTTGGTGGGGGCGAGGCTGTGCGAGGCGACAGGCTGCGGAGGAGAGCTCGCTGCGAGGCTATGGCGGCTGTGGCTGTGGCGCGCCACCATGCACGGGCAACCAGGGAACGCTGTAGATATATATCTAGACATGCACGACATGCACGACATGCACGACATTGCACGGCATGCACTTACATAAGACCGTCCCCTCCCCGGAAGGGGGAGATGCTGCCGGGCAGCGTGAGGCTAGAGTAGATAGCCACCGTCAGCACTCGATCGAGAAACCGTCCAGCGACGCAAGCGGAGGTAGCGCAGAGCCCAGCACGCAGACGCACATATCGAGATTTCGAAATTACATCACACTGCCGAAACCCCTTTTCGGCGCTCGCTATTTCCCCCATCCACGGTGGGAATCCCGACATCGCTTCCACGCTGCCCTCCATCAAGGCAATTGGCTTCGCTTGTGGCCCGCAGGGCATCTTCCCCTCCCTCAGCTCGGGATTAACTACGTTCTCCGGCAGATTGCGACTTACATATGACTCGGGCGAGAAATCGTCGAATTTCGTGGGAGGGACGAGAGCGGGGTTGCAGTAAGCGAGGAAGCGGTGGGGGTCGCCAAAACGCACAACGGTGGAAGCAGCAGGGAGAGGATCTGTGAGTCCCAGGAAGCGCAGCCTGTTTCCGCGCTGGCCGCTCGACCGGAACGCTCTCGGCGCCAGCCTTCGCGGGAATGTTGGCGAGGTGCCGTGGATGGGGGAGCTGTGGCGGGTGTGGCGCAGTGTTGTCGGCTCTCATGCAGGGATGGGAATGGGTGCTGCGCTTCGGTTGGCCAGGAACGAGGAGTCAGGAACAGTGACAACTGGCCCATCCACCCGGGCGAGCGCTGCAACTTGGCGTCGTCACGTCGTGAGATGGGGCTGCGGCCGAGAGAAAAAAAGTCAACCATGCATACATAAAAAGACGTCCATCAGACGTGTGGGGGTGACTCATCCAGGAGCACTCGGTGCTCGGGTGGAATCGAAATGCTCCATCACCAATAGGTCGCATGCGACGGACCCGGGACGTCCTTAGACTCGCCTCGTCAGGAGTGATGTGAACTTTCAGGATGATGGGACCAGCGGCGGCCGAGTGAGAGGTGTATCGACGACAGAGCCTCTTGCTCGGTGTATCCACAAACCTGAATCCTCACCATGGGTGGACGTGTGAAGCCACGACTCTCGCGGAAATGTGCGATGAGGTCGGTGTTGGAATATAGGGAGGGATCCATAGAGATGAGGATGGTTGATTCGATTAAAGATACATGGTCGTAGGCAGCTCATTCTGTCTGTATACAAAGGGCCTCGGCCTGGGCGGAGGGCAAAGCGGAGCTTGGGCCTCACCTTCTTGGTGCTTTTCCGGGCGTATACGGTTTTTGTCTGTTGTGGTGGTGGTGGCCGAAAGCTCCCAGTAATCGTGAATCCCACTCCCTCGCCCAAGATATGGCAAGACGCTAGTGGATCATGAGATCTCCCTCGTTTGCGCGGCCCGCCGGCCGACCCAGTCCAGACCAGGCCGGCTCCAAAAAAGCCTGTGGTCCCGCAAGCCGTGGGCTAGCGCGGACCGCTTCTCGCAGGCCAGGATTGGCCCAACAAACGACGTAGGGGCCGGTCGAAGCAGGCCGACGAGGCAATGGCAGCGAGGTTGATAAGGCCGTATGAGAGGAATGAAGCATCGTCATCACCAACGACGAGAGGAGGATGTGTGAGTATTGCTAGGTCGCATGCAGCCGACGGCGAAACGGAACAGAAGCAACTTCGTATCAGGTTCGATTGGGGAGCGGGAAGGGCAGGAATCCATACGGAATCGCCTGTCGGAACAGAGGTGCAAACCGAGGGGGAGGCGCAGTACCCACGGCAAGGGCATGGAGCTCCTGGAGGCGGAGTCGGGCGATGTCCACTGGCCAGCTGGATTCGCTTTCGCTCCGGTGACCACCGATGATCGCGGCGAGTGCCTAGAAGCGTGCGGGTGACCGTCGGTGTCTCATCCATACTGTAGCCAAGCTAGTGAGCTAGTGGAAGGGGAGTAGTGGCCATACCGGCTTCGCATCGGCGTCTCCGTCTTGGCCCTTGGCTTTTCGGGCTGGGCCTCCCGGACGCGGATCACGGTCCGTGCTGCACCGGCGGTGGCCGGAGGGACAGAGCTGCCGTGGCTGCGAGGGGTCCAACCCATCCGTCGTCTTGGCCGCGGCCCTCGACCGGCGCTAACCTTCTTGCTCCGGCCACCGCGTCCATAATCGTGATGGCCGGGTGGACTCTAGATCCGCCGCCGCCAACACGGAATGGGAGAGTTCTCTGCCCCACGCACCCGTGTACGACGGCTCCAGGCCTGCGGTTGCTGGATACGCTTCGGCAGGGTGTCCCGCGCTTGGGGGGTGGAGCGTTGCAGCCTGCGCGACGTCCCCCTCTCCGCTCCTCGTCGTCTGCTGTACTTCAATAATGAAGGAGAGCGACTAGCGCTGCGTCGACGTGAGAGCTGGCAGGGCCATTGATGTTGCCTCGCTTTTGTTTTGTTATTAAGCGAGTGGCCATTGATGCTGCCAGGCGCACCTCGCGCTGGGGCGTGCCTCCGAGTGAGCTTGTATGACTGATCTTCAGAAAAGGCGGCGCACGATTCACGGTTCCTGCTTCTTCCTTACCCTCACAGACCCGCCAATCGATATCTGAGTTCTATCCGTTGTCCTTCTCTCCATACCTTCGACATTGACTAACCACCAAGGGCAACAACAACGGCAACAACAACAACAACGACAACATTTCTCCGAACCACAACATCTTCACATCCCTCCGACGCACCATTCAAGGTGAATAGCCTGTCCCCACCCTTTATCCCCCATCCCGAGTAATCGAAGCAGGCCGCCGACTCCCATTCCCTGTCCAGATGAACTCGACCATTACTCCTCGCCGCAGCGAGCGCACCCATGGGGGGAGGAGCGCCGCCACCGCGGCCGGTTTCGCCCAGCTCCGCGCCGCCCGCCTGGCCAAGCACAAGGAGAAGAACGAGAGCGCTGGCGCCAAGGGCCAGCAGCAGCAGAAAAAGACCAAGGTGAGCGTTGAAAAGATCAACAAGAGCGCTGGTGCCAAGGCCCAGCAGCAGAAGCAGCAGCCGCCCAAGAGCGGCCCGACCCAGCGCAAGATTCTTGCCGAGGTCCACAGGGAGGCCGGCAGGCTGATCCTGACGGTCAAGGGAGTCAAGCTCACAGAGAAGACCGCCGAGAAGGGCCCCGGTGCCCCCGCCGCCTCCCCGTCCGGTCGCTCCGACAAGACTGACAAGGGCCCCGGTGCCGCCTCCACCGCCCCCTCCGCCACGACCGAGAAGGACCCCGGTACCGCCGCCACGACCGACAAGAAGCACGCCTCCGGCGAAGACGAGCTCCCCCCGCTCCCGAGGGGAGTCGCCCGCTGCTCCGTCAAGGGCGCGGCTGTCAAGCGCAAGCGTGTCGCGACCGCCAGCGACAACGCCCCCAAGAAATGGGCGGCGGCGGCCAAGAAAGCCGTCCGCCGTCTGGTCAAGGACTGAAGGGGGAGGGGGGGGGGGGGAGCAACGGATTGTGGTTGGTATTGTGGTTTCTATATTCGCGATAACAGTTTGATATACATACTATGCGTATAACCTCCTATGTTCTGCTTTTCTTTTCTGTTTTTTTGGGGGGGGGGGGTTTTTTTGGGATTTTTTCTCCGCTTGAGGGCGGTTGTGGATGGCGGCGGCAGCGGGTGTACATAACTGGTCTTTTCCTTCATCCCTTTGGTCGAGTAGTTAGATCACGCCTGCACATTACAGTCTGCCGGCGTGTTGCGGAGTTGGATCCGCTGGCTCGTAGACTGATAGGTGAGTATGTCTCCCGCTCTCGGTCTGGGAGCATGATTACGCTCACCACCAGCAGGAGCAGCAACAACTGCCCGCCGCCCTTCGGGAGATCCCATCAAGGTGAAGCGGATCAGCCACTGCCGGCGGCATAAGCGTATTCTTCCAGGACGAGCATTGAGCTCTTCGTTCCTCTTGCAATGCCGCATCCGTTGGAATAGTGCACGGTATGCTACCTCCTCTCCGTGCCTTCAGAGTCCACACCTCACACCGCCCCCGGTGGAGTGGGGCTACCCGGGCACTACTACTTCGTTTCGACAAATCTTTTCGGCAGTGCTAGATCCAGTACCCACTCTCTTCTGTTGATGCCATTACTCGATTCCGAAGTTCCTGCCCACCCGCACGTGGAAGTCTGGGTGGTCGCCCCCGAGAGCGCTTCCGGATAGATAGCTCCCCTTGCGCCCACGACCAGAGTCTACACCTTCTCAGATTGTGATGGTTCGCGGATTTTTCGTGGGCCGCCGTACAATGTACCTGGATCCCCCCCCCCCCCCATCGCTTGGCTTTCAGACGGAAGGGGTTAGAGAGGTATTATCGTTTCGTATGCCATGGTTGAAGGGGTGATATCCACAGTAAGCGCACGAGGTCCCCCTCACCGAGTCACCTTAAGTAACCCCGGGCAGCATCCAGCTGGATGTACCTTCAGCCGCGGTGGCCACGATGTATCTACATACCCCCGCGAAAGAAGAAATACGGTAGCACGCTGCTCACGCAAGCGGTTTACCGCGGGCGTCCGGTCTACCACCTGGTGCTCCTGTGCCCGTTTGCTGGTCTGCATAGGAGAAGGGATGGCAGCCATGACAGCACCACAATAGCGTGCGGTCTCAGGCTTTCTAGGGTAGGCGCCTCCTGCTGCGCTGGCAGCGATCGAAGGGACAGAGTCTGCCGGATCTCCGCCCTCAGAAAGTTCGCGCTCCTCCGTGTCGTGCAGGCTGCAGGACACGGTCCAATAAATAAATAAGCGCCAGCGCCAGCTGAAACGCTGGGACGAACCACCCGCTAACACGTACATACCAGGTTAGCCCATATGTTCCGGGATGCGTTGGACAGGCTCCCGCGGTTGAAGGTATATATACCAAAATACAGCAGGCCCGTAACGGTGCACGACGCTCGATCTGTCAATATCATAGCTTCTATCTGGCTAACGTTTTGTTCGGGCAGTTACCCTCTTCTTGCTTCTTTTGCCTTCGTATTCCCCAGGTTACTGCCATCCGTCTCTTGCGCATAGCCTTTTCGGGCTCGGTGTCCTGATCCCCTGCGATGTCTCCCTCGATTGATACACTATGGCATCAAATAGACAAACTCCGTCAGCGATCCGTTGATGGCCGCCATTTCGTTAATCCGCTCGACCTCAAGTCGCTTCTCTCTCGGCAGACAATCGAGGGGGTGATACACCACTGTGGTGTTCCGGACCGGTGTCGCTCGAGCATAATCGATACGGTGCTCGCCAGGGGCCGCATACTCTTCGGAATTCTCATCTGGAGGGAATGGCACTACAGCCTCATGGAGTTTATCGAACATAACGCACTCGACGACCAGTTACCACTCGACGAAGCGAGGGCAAAGGAGGTCGCTGTGACCTTTGGCTCGGACTTTGCGCAGAACGCTCAGTGGGAGTTCCTGCCGAGGATTTTGACCAAAGAGACGAGTGGCAATCATCTCTGCCTCCGCAAGGAAGAGATCCTGCCCTTTACGGGCGAGGTTATGGTAGGGCGGGGATCTTTCGGCATCGTGCACAGGATGACCGTAGCGCCTACTTTGCAGACCATCTTCCCCCAACAGGTATGTTGATTCGGAACGAATTCCCTCCATACGATACTAAGATATGTACTTCTCTAGATATCACAAGTGTTTGTAGCCAGGAAAACGATCGACCGCAAAAAAAATTTCGAGCAGGAAATGGAAATCCTGCGGGTCCTCAATCAACTAAAGCATCCCAACATAGTCGAGCTCCTGGGCAGTTACACGTACGACAATCAAGACTGTTTCCTATTCCCTCTGTTCCAAATGGATCTGCACGCATTCCTAGCTCTACCGCAGCGCTACGGCGAGTTCGAGAAAGATGTCACGTTCTATGCCGCCCTACAAGGCATCTCGTCGGCATTGGAGACTCTCCATGAGTTTACTCTGCGAACCGGCGGCAAGGAGCTCAAGATGGTCGGCTACCACCATGACCTTGTGCCCGAGAATATCCTCGTCGACTCACGAACTTTCTATCTCACCGACTTCGGGCTCGCGAGGCTGGATCCGGCGGACGAAGCCCCCCAGAGGAAGTGGATATGGGGCCTGAGGGATTATGTTGGGCCCGAATGTATACCTGCGGGTATGCTCAACACGCAGGGAGTTGGACGCCCGCTCGACATATGGGCGTTTGGATGCTTGTTGTTGGATATCGCTGTGTACATGCAGGACGGGCCAGCCGGCGTGGAAAGCTTTCAAGACCAGCGTTTCGGAACCCATCCCCACACCAGAGGGAGCGATCAGTATTTCTTCCTAAACAACGCTTTGAGGCCAGCGGTCACCCGTTGGCTCGACCACTCGAAAGCGAAATCGAACGATCCAACCTTCCGCCTTTTCCTCGATGTCGCATTGCTGATGCTCACAATCGACCCGGATCGGCGGCCCAAGGCCGTGCAGGTCAGCCGAATGCTGTCCTTTGTGGACGCGATGGGCCTATTCAACGCCATACACCTAGCCTTCAAACACCACCTCGAGCTTGTGGGAGCGGCGGAAGGCGCTGCTGGAAAGCCTGACGCAATTCGGCTCGAGCATGCGCGGTTCACGGTCTGGGGGAAGGCTCAAAAACTTACTGAAGGCGGCGATGTATCTGCCGCTTCCGGCGGGGTACGGGCCCTTGTGCGGCAGACACTGGCCAGCTTTCTTGGAGAATTCGATCTAGAACTCATGATGCCGCTGACCGCGGGCAAACCCTCTACCCACAGACCGTTCCACGAGCGGATCAAGCAGCATATGGACAAATTGCGGAAAGCCACCACGAGAGGGGGCAAGCGACCATGGCGGCGCGCTTCCCAAGGGGCCCACCAGGGAGCTACGAGCCGAAGGAGGGAGGGCGGGCCTTCGAACGTGTCGATCCGTGGCTGGCCGGCGCGCTGCTGGAGGCCGCCAACACGTCTGCCCCGGGGGACGACCGGATCACGGCCGACACCATCAAGGTTTTTTGGCAGTGGGACAGCTAACGGATCACGCAACTGGTCAGGACGTGCGTCCGCCTCGGCCACCACCCGAAGCTATGGAAGACAGCGAAAGGGGTTGTGATCCCAGGACCCGAAGCCGGGAGAGCCGGACTACTCCAGGGTCCGCGCCTACAGAGTGATGTCGCTCCTGGACGTCATCAGCAAGCTGGTCGAGCGCACGGCGGCCCACCCGATTGCCTATCACCTAGAGCGAAGGAAAGACAGAGGCCTACATGATGGGCAATTCAGGTGCCGAAAGGGAGGTCCTGTGTCGACGCAGTAGCAATCCTCATGAACCGCACCCAGCAGGCGTGGGGGGGAAAGAAGGTGGCGAGGGCGCTGTCCACGGATGCCAATTCGGCGTTCAACCATGTGAGCAAGTCGCACCTGGGCAGACGCATGGAGGCACTCGAAATCGAGCCGGACCTCACCAGATGGACTGGCAGCTTCATAGCAGACCGCCAGGTAAAACTCATCCTCGACGGCAAGACGGGCCAGGCGAGTCCAGTGGATACCGGCATCCCGCAGGGGTCACCGGCCGCCGCCATAGTCTAGATAGGCTTCATGCGAGTATGATAAAACAAAACAAAGCAGGGGTCACCGGCGGCACCGATCCTCTTCGTTACATACCTGTCAGGGATCTTCATCGAGGTGGAAAGCGCGGTGCCAGGCATCAGAGGACTATCCTTTGTGGACGACATTGGGTGGTGGGCAGATGGGGCGGACGACGACGCAGTGGCGGCCAAGCTGTCCGAGGTGGCAGCGGCGTCCATCAAATGGGCAGCGAGCAACGGAGTGGCCTTCGACACGGAAAGCTGAGGCGGCAATCTCCCGCAGGAAAAAGACGCCTCCCGCGGCAACGGTGAAGGTTGGCACCGACACCGTCCCATTCAACAAAGAGGCGACGCGGTGGCATGGGGTGTGGCTGGACTCCCAACTCACGTTCAGGGACCACCACGCCATCCGGCTGAGGAACGGGAAGAACGCGATGGCACGGGTCCGCCGGCTCGCAGGGCAGATATGGCTCTCGCCGGCCAACTGTAGGAAGGTCATGACGGCGTGCATTCAGTCAGTCACCATGTTCGGATCGGAGCTATGGTGGAAGGGCGACCACACCCTGGGTACCATTGGCCAGTCAAACGAGTTACAGCTCCTGGTTAACCGAGAAGCTCGAGCGACGATCATGAAAAACAGGGGTCAACCTTTTATATACCATCGACGGTTCTCCATCGCCGCTCACGTTGTAAGGTACGGGTACAGAATCAAAAGGGAGCGGGCGCAGAATCAATTGGTGTCGCCGCCAGTAAATAAAGAGTGATTTAATAGTTACAGCGATATCAACAGTAAATAAGTAAGAAGGAAGTAAGGAAATGTATCGAGTGAGTAAATACTCAATTAGGTACTTTTTTATTTATCCATTAATCGCGTACAACCCATGCATCTAGATCATAGCGAGTCTGAGAGTGCAACCCTCGTGATTTAAGAGTAAGGACGATAAACATCTGTCTCTGGAGAAGTACCGTAACAGACGGGTCTGAGGAGGCTTCGGGTAGTGGCACGCGGGCGGGCATTGACGCGTAGGCGGACGAGCAAACGAGCTGGCGAGGTGGCCGGCGCGCAAGCGGACGGAGGACTGGATAAGGACAGTGCGAGGGCAAGGGCAAGGACACGGCGATGGGGACGAGGACGAGGACGGAACAAGGATACGGCAACGGCGTAAACAAGTTGTTGCGTACCGATCTACGGCGGGCAATGGCCCTCATTATATACAGGAATCCAAGCAACCACAACCCGCATGAGCAAACACCTCACACGAACAAATATACAAACACGCCGGATCTGGTGTTGTGACAAGTACAACCCCCGATGCAGCGTCTCTTCCATCCACACTCAGTGCAAGTTCCGTCGTATTCCGGGACTACCAAGCAGGGCATGTTGGTCTGTGTCAATGAAGAACACACAAACATCATCCTATACTAGTCAGTAACTCCGAATAATTATTCATCTGGGAAAGCAGTAGGATATCGGGATAGATAACTGCATCACATGAACATGTGTGTTGGCGAGCGCACCTTTCGAGTTGGTGAGTACTGCATTTTATGCTGGACTCTGACTACGAAGAGTAGGTGGAATACTGGACATCATCTGCAGACGAGGTAAAAGAGTCGGAATTCAGCTGAAACTCTTAGAATGGGTGCCTCAAGTATCACATAAAAACCGTGTACTTCGGACCGTCGACTCTAGTCTTCACGCTTTACAGGTTCTTGACATTTCTAATACGGAAGATGGGGCCGATCCGTACAGAAGATTTATCGACAATTGGCTCTGAATTGCAAAAGAGGTGGTACTCAATGCTACGGAATAATCCAGACATTGGCATGAACTGCCTCCCTCGATGGGTTGATGCGCTCTACGATCGCCAAAACGGTCGCAGATTCCGATCACTCTTCTATGATGCCTGAGCATTCCGATGGTCTTAGATATGTATCAAAAACCACTCCATCTTCCGCGAAACCTGGTTGGCAAATCTGTGGAGGCGGTGGTCTGTTGCCATCTCCAGCAGCCTTCCCAACAGGTACCCCAAAGTTGAATACGAGTTATGAGTTTTTAATTGGCTACTGAGTCTCACTCCAACTCACACTAATTCTCGACTAACTCCAACTCCAACTAATGAAAGTGTCGTAACTTTGTTTGTGATGCTCGACAACCTTCTTGAATGGGCTTAAATCAAATTTTGTTTTCCACTCTATTCCTTTTACGTCAATCGAGGTTAGCGCCCACTCAACCTTCGGCCGCCCATCTCGGAATCTTTTCAAGCGGCCACCACGCTAAGCCTAAAAAAATAAGCGTGTGGCTGCGACAGCTCAGCTGGCATTAGTAACCGGAAAAAAGGGGGATTAAAAAAGGGGATTCCAAAAAAGGGGATACTTCTCATCCCACCTACGCGAATAGTTCATTGTATGATACCGTGACAGCTACCAATCCCTACCATTTCATTCAACAGAATGTCTCCTAGTATGTTTCCCCCCCCCAAAGACGCGT